>Ga0213881_10000301_pt1 | contig 36184 bp, 62 predicted proteins | sample BarmaccoBMER_R08_FD_160104 | JGI IMG/M metagenome (GOLD analysis project Ga0213881, IMG submission 160104) | Barbacenia macrantha exposed rock microbial communities from rupestrian grasslands, the National Park of Serra do Cipo, Brazil - ER_R08 ...
CCTCCTCGGACTGGGAGGCGCTGACGAAGCACCTGCTGGGCCGGGGGTTTTCGGTTGAGGAGTTGGTCAAGGCCGGGGTGTGTCGGGAGGGTGCGCGGGGGCCACTGGACCGCTTTCATCGCCGGTTGTTGTGGCCGATTAGGGACCTGGGTGGTGATGTGGTGGGTTTCGGTGCCCGAAGGTTGTTCGATGACGACCGTGTGGAGGCGAAGTACCTCAACACTCCCGAAACACCGCTGTACTCCAAGTCGCGGGTGCTTTTCGGGCTGGATGTGGCCAAGCGAGCCATCGCCCACCACCGCCAGGTGGTCGTGGTCGAGGGCTACACCGACGTGATGGCGATGCACGCCGCCGGCGTGGTCACTGCGGTGGCCTGCTGCGGCACGGCCTTCGGTACCGCGCACATCTCGGTGCTGCGCCGCCTGCTGGCCGACGACGACGCCTTGCGCGGTGAAGTGATTTTCGCTTTCGACGGTGACGAGCCGGGAAAGAAAGCGGCGCGCAAGGCCTTCGAGGACGACCAGAGGTTTGCGGCACAGACCTTCATCACCCTCGCGCCAGGGGGAATGGACCCCTGCCAGTTGCGCCAGGTGCACGGTGACGTCGCCCTGCGACAGTTAGTGGCTGAGCGGGTGCCGTTGTTCACCTTCGCGGTGAAAACCCTCCTCGCCGAGCACGACCTGGATACCCCCGAGGGCCGGGTTGCGGCACTCCGGCGGGCTGTACCGCTCATCGCGGCGATCAAGGATGCCTCCCTGCGGGACGAGTACGCCCGCCAACTCGCGGGCTGGACCGGCTGGGCCGACACCGCCAGCGTGGTGCGCCGGGTCCGCCACGCCGGCGAGGCCTCTGCGCGGCGTGGCAGGCGTTCGGACGCTTCCGGCGAGGCGTTCACCGCGGGAGCGTCATCGTCGCGGCCTGAGGTGGCCCGCAGGCTGCAGCGCGAGGCCCTCAAGGCGGCGCTGCAGGAACCCACGATGGCGGGTTCGGCGTTCGACGAGCTTCCCGGCGAGGCGTTCACCAACGAGGCCTACGCGCAGGCGCACACGGCGGTGCTGGCGGCCGGGGGCACCGCCGCGGGCCTGGTCGGATCAGCGTGGGTGGACGCGGTCACCGCAGCCTGCCCTCACCGGTCACTGGTCAGCGAACTGGCCGTGGAAGCACTGCCCGTCGACCAGCCCATCGACACCGAGCGCTACATCACCAGCGTGCTGGCCAGCCTGCGCGCCACCGTCGTGGGCCGCCAGGTCAGCGAGATCCGTTCCCGGCTGCAACGCCTCTCACCACAGGAGGACACCGAGGGCTACCACCAGCTCTTCGCCGATCTCCTCGCCCTGGAGCACTACCACCGGGCACTGCGAGAGCACGCAGTCGGCGCGACCGACTCAGGAACTGGCCTGGTGAACCTCACCAGCGCCGCTCAGGCCCGAACAGCGGGGAGGCCTGGTGTGTCCTTGTGCCGATGAACGTCCTGAGCCTCTTCAGCGGAATCGGGGGCCTGAATCTGGGCCTGCAGCGCGCTGGGATGCGCATCGTGGGCCAGGTGGAGATCGACACCTTCTGCCAGCGGGTGCTGTCCCAGCACTGGCCGCAGGTGCCCCGTCATGACGACGTCCGCACCACCCTCGCCTGGTGGCGCAGCGAACCACGACCCCGAGTGGACCTTGTTTGTGGTGGCAGCACATCACCGAACATCCCGAGGAGCATTACCAGGGTGGCTGGGCGACACGGTGGAAGGACGACAACGAATGGGACTTGTGGTACCACCTATTGCCTCGCGGGGCACGCCTTGGCGCTCAGCGGTGAGGATATGACAGCGCTTGCCTGGGAAGAACGATACGGCGATAAAATCGCGTCCGCCAAAGGGTTGGCGTCTGGTACAGAAATCGCTGATGCCGCCGCGACACTACTGGGGCTCGATGACCGGCAGGAAAGCGCACTGTTTGGGTGGTCGAACTCGATCGAGGATCTGTGGCAGTTGGCTGAGGAACTCACCGGCGGTGAGATAACTAGGCCCGTGCCATGATCCGGATTCTGGTGACGGGGTCCCGCGAGTGGGCCGACATCAGCGCCCTCGCGCAGGCCCTGCGATGGGCCATCAGCGCCTGCGGCGCGCACCTCGTCGGGACTAATGACGATGGGGCGCCACGGTTTCCGTGGCATCAGGTGACCGTGGTCCATGGTGCCGCGAGGGGTGCGGACAGGGTGGCTGAGTGCATCGCAACAGGATGGGACTGCGCGGTGGAGCGCTACCCCGTGCGCCGCTGTGACTGGGAAACCTGTGGCCCGGACTGTGACCCCGGGCATCGCAGGAGGGGTTTTCGGGGCTCCACCTATTGCCCCGCCGCGGCGACCCGACGCAACCAGCGCCTGGTGGACCTTGGTGCTGACGTGTGCCTGGGATTCCCGCTTGGCCTTCACTGGTCGGGGACCCGTGACTGTATGCAGCGGGCCGAGCGCGCGGGAATCCGCGTCGTTGACTGGCCCCGGCACGGAGCCGATCTCCTGGCACAACGTCTGATGAAAGGCCAACTCCGATGAGTCGAGGGACACAGGAAACACGGGGCACTCGGGAGGCCCCGAAACCCTCGTGGCTGGTTCCGTGGGAAGACCTTGATGAGGGGCAACGCGAGGTGGATATGCGGATCGGGGTCACCCTGTTCCACCTGGGTCGGGCCGTTGTCACGCCCGAAGGCGTGGCCGTCGGTGCGGTGATGTTCCGTGAGTTCGCGACGCGGTGTGAGGTGTGCGCCGACACGGTCCTGCTTCACGATGAGTGGGGTCGCAGTCGCCGTAGGACGTTTCTCGACGGTGTGGACTTGGCCCGTGATTGTGCGTCCGATTGCCAGGCCACGATTAACGATCCACAGCAGTCGATGATCGTCGTGAGGAGTCAGCGATGACGACCTCACCTACGTTCATCAACGTGTGGGATGGTGAGACAGAATGAGCGTGACGAGCACAGTAAGTGGACAGACGAATGAGGGTGCTCTTTTTGCTGTGGGGGATGTCCCGGTGGTTCCGCCGCGGGCGCGCCGAGCGCTGGCGGCGATGGAGGGCTCGATCCCGTTGCCGGCACTGGTGGGCCGCGACCTCACACCACGAGCGGTGTCGCTGAGGGCGGCCTCTCGTGAAGTTCGTGCCGCGCTGGCCCGCTGCGGCGCCCTGACAGTGGATGTGGAGACCACGGGGTACCCCGTAGGCCACCGTGACTACCAACTGCGCACGGTGCAGCTCGGTGACGCGCAGGCCGCGGTGGTGTTCGACGCGACCAACCCAGATCACGCCGGCGTGATCCGTGATCTCCTAGCGGGCGCGCCCAGGCTTTATGCGCACTCCGCCACCGCCGACCTGGTGCCCCTGGCGCACGCGGGCCTGCTGGACACCGACTCCGCCTGGGAGCGGATGGGTGACACCGTGATCTGCGCCAAGCTCAGTGACCCGGCCAGCACGGGCAGTGATCCGGGCTTGAAGAAGCTCGCCGCGGCCGTCCTCGGCACCCAGGCGCTGACCCCCCCGGCGGAGGCCGCGAGGATACAACTGTTCGCCCGTGGGGGCTGGTTGACCGCCACCGAAGCCACCACCCCAGTGTCACGGTCGGGGTGGGCGCAGGTGGACCCCACCTGGCCCACCATGCTCCGCTACGCCGCCTCGGACGTGCTGGACACCGCGGCGCTGGCCGAGCGGCTTCCCCAGGTTCCGCCCATGGTGCTGGACCGGGAACACGCCATGCAGCACCTCTGCGCCCGCATCACCCACCTCGGGCTACCCCTAGACGGCACCCACATCGCGAGCCTGCTGGGGACCCACACCGAGGCCCGCAGGGGCGCTGCGGAGCGGGTCCGTGCCCAGGGGATCACCAACCCTGGCAGCGACCCCCAGGTCGCAGCCGCACTGCTCGCTGCTGGCGCCGACCTGCCTCGCACGAAAACAGGAGCGCCCTCCGTCGCCGTGGGCGCACTCTCCCCGCTGCGCACCACGCCCGGCCCAGTCGGCGCGATTGTGTCTGCGGTGCTGGACTACCGCCACCACGACACCCTCATCACCACCTTCCTGGAGCCCTACCAAGCGCTCGTCAACTACGGGGACGGGCGCGTGCGCCCGACCGTCTACACCCTGGGCACCGACACCGGCCGCATGAGCTGCGTGCGCCCCAACCTCCAACAGCAGCCCCGCACCGGGGGCATCCGGGCCTGCATCACCGCCGACCCCGACCACCTGCTGGTCAGCGCGGATTTCTCCGGTATCGAGCTGCGGGTGGCCGCGGCCCTGTCCGGGGACGCTGCGTTGGCCCGGATCATCGCCGAGGACGACGCCGCTAAATCTCTTGATCCTGCAGCAAAGACAGACATCCACTGGCGAATCGCCCACGAAGTCTACGGTCCTGAAGCGACGAAACTAGACAGGTCTAACTGCAAACGGGGTGTGTTCGGTCGGCTCTACGGTGCTGGTATCCCGGGGATCGCACGGACCCTGCGGATCCGGGAGTCCGAGGCCGCCGCGGTCGCGGAAACCCTGGACGCCATGACCCCCGGTCTGGCCACCTGGTCCAAGCAACTCCGCAAGGCCCTCGAAGCAGGCCGCACACGGTTCACCACCTACTCCGGCAGGGTCGTCTACCTGCCGCAGCACTCCCCCCACAAAGCCGTGAACTACGCCGTGCAGGGCACCGCCCGGGAACTGCTAGCCGATGCCCTGCTCCGGTGGCGCGACACCCCCTGGGGGAAGGCGGTGCTGCTCCCAGTGCACGACGAAATCATCGTGATGGTCCCCGAAACCGACGCCGCGGCCGCCACCAGTGCCTTGGTGGACTGTATGCGCACCGACTTCCTCGGTGTTCCCATCATCGCCGAAGCCGACGAACCCACCCACGCCTGGGCTGATGCAGCATAACGGCGCAGGGTGAGATTATGAAGAAGGGACATCATGCGCTCTGATCAAGTTGTTCGGGTAGCCCGGCTCATAAGGGATGCAAGAGAGGCCACGGAAGACATCGCCACCGTCATTGATCCCGACAGAATAAACGTGCATGACAGTTATCGGGAGTACTGGGAACGACGTGCGCGACGTGCGGCGAATGTGCGGGATGCTGCCCTGCGGAACGTCACCAAGGACGAAGCGCGGGAGGCGAAAAAACTGAGTCGGCTGGGTTGATGATACGGGGCTCACCCGAAGATCCCGGAGAGCTTGGAGGCTGGGTGTGGCAGGGTCGGATCAGCGACGAGGGTCGGGAGGGACCGGCAGCACCGACAGGCGCTCGGGCTGGCCGAGGGCCAGGACCTGCCGCCGACAGCATGACGGCTGAGCTGAGGCTATCATCGTGCGCCGCCAGACCAAGGGTGCGGGCAAAACCATACACATGACGAGCTATACCCGCCACACAGAACGGGGGCACTTAATGCAAAGCAACACCAACAGTGGTATTGGTTTCGGTGGCGCGCTAGCGGCCCTGGCGAAGGTGGTGACACGAGGACCGCGTCAGGTTAGGACACTCAAGAAGTCATGACTACCAGATTAGGTCTAGCGGGGTCCCGCGGTTGGGGGTTGGATGCAGCCGTGGACGGGGTCGCGGCGCTGATCGGACTACCCGGTCAGGTGGTCACGGTGCGCTTCCGGGGCCGCCGGTGCACCGTGCTCGCCCAGCTGCACCCCCATGGCCTTACTTGCCGCCCGCCGCACTGTCGCGAGCCAATCACCGATGTGATGAGCTTGGAGTTGGTCTCGGGTTCGGGACAGGCGCCGGACTGGCCCCGACCCGTGTGTGTGCATGCAGTGATCGAGACGGGGCGCGATGCCCTCCGGACCGTGCACCGGGCCTCCCGTTGGGCGTCCTACGCGGCGCGGGTGGCCCTCGTGCCTGCCGAGCGGGTGAGTGAGCGGGCGTGCCTGGAAGCCTCACTCCTAGGCGTGTGGGTCATCACCGCAGGAGAACCCTCGCGGGTGGTGGTGACCGGCGAGGGTGGGCCTGTCCCCAGGGCTAGGCGTGGCGTGGCGCATCGTTTACTCGACGAGGTCATTGCTCAGGCGCTCCTGACCGGTAGTGCAGCAGAAGCGGACGATCTCAGGCTGGAATGTGAGCCCAGTTGAGGATCGCGGGGGGAGTCTTCAGGGCAACCGCCTGCGTGCTGACCGACTGATGCTCACATTGGGATCGCTGCGCCCAGCTGCGCCACACCCCCGGGCGCGTCTGACGTGGGTGGTCGAGGAGTGCGGTGCGCAGCCGCAGGATGCTCGCGGTGTTGTGGGCACGGACCTCGGTGACCAGCGCCGTGTCCAGCCTGTCCAGACACCGCCCGCCGCAGACCGAACAGTCGCAGTCCCACCGGGATTCCGCTTCGGGGTGGGTGGCGATGGCGTCGTGGAGCAGGTCGCGGTAGTGCAGGGCAAGGCCCACCGGCCAGAGTGCCGACTCGGGGCGCTCCCCTCCGGAACCACCACCGTCTCGGATGGGATAGAGATGCCGCAGACTGCTCCGGCTCCCAAAAGCCGCTGCCAGCGCACCGTGGGCAATCAAACCCAGCGCGCTGATGTCACAGCGCAGCGGAATCACCGGGATCCCCGTCCCCAGCAGCGCCAGAACTCCAGTGAGAATGCGACGGGCGCCCAAGGGGTCCCCAGCATGCTCGATCACCAACGCCAGCGGGGTCTGAGCGTCGGTGACTTCGCTCAGGAGCAGCCGCAGCCCCGGGCCGTGCAGCCACCAGTTGGCCAGGGCCAGGACCGCGACCGCCCCCTCGATCCCGGCGGGGGCGGTCAACACATGCCGCAACCCGTTCAGGTTTCCTTCGGCGACGTAGCCTGCATCCGGGAGCACCGCCGCAAGCCCCAGCCGGCGCTGCCTCGTGATCCAGTTCGGGTCCAACGGGTGATCTGCGGAGCATCGAGCTTTCCCCTTGTAGCGCTGCCGGTCCACCAGCAACGGCTGCCGATAACCACGCCCCCGCAGATACTCCGCGATCTGGAGCGCTTCGGTGCCGGAGACCACCATCCCGCCACCAGGACTGTCGGTGACTCCGACCAATCCCAGAGCATCCCGTGGCTCCACCTGAGTCAAGACCCGGTCGGTCAGCGCGAGGACCCCCGCCGATACACCACTACGCATCGTCATTGCGCCGTGCCCCTCCGTAACCTGGTCGAGTCATCATGGTATACGACTTGGTTCTCACAACTCCGTAACGGGTGGTGGGTTACGTGTGCGCACCTCCACCCAGGCCACACGGGCGCTCTCCACGTCACGAGGGGCGCACAAGCTTCTGACCGACAGGTGCTCAAAGCTGGTCACCCACAGTGAGAAACGCTTGCCGACCGCAGCGGTTGAGCCCGCCGCCGGGAGGCTCCCGCACGAAACCATCAGGGGTCACCGCGGGCGAGCGGAACTCACGGATGAGGACGATCTCACTATCGGTCACCACCGGGGCACGGTGATAAGCCACGAGGGTCGCGAGATCAGGCCTGCCCAGGACTACCTCGTTCGCACCCGCACGGCTTTACCACGACACGACCCAGCCATACCAGGGTGAAAACCCCTCCTGCGGGACAGGTGAGGCCGACCAGGAAACAATCATTCCGAAGGCACGCAACGACCGTCCACCGCGAGCGAACAACCCCGCCACAAAACACAGCATGACGAAGCGGCGTGGCGTACCCAGAAAAGCCGACCATCTGATATTATTATGGGTGAGGAGTTGCCGGCAATACCGTCGCTACGGTAGGGAATGGGAGCCCGGGAGTGAGTAGTTACTCGCGGATTGAGTGGACCGATACCCGCTCAGGGCTGGGTAAACCCACCCCCGTCAGTACGGCCTCCCCCGCAGGGTGGGGCAGCGACCGAGTCAGGGTGACAGTGAACAACGCCCGGGCCATCATCTGCGGCGGGGTCCGCACCATCGCGCCAGACGTACGCTGCGGAGTCGCGGTTCCATCTCCGGGCGGGTTCCTACGTCCGGTGCAGGTGTGATTACGCGGGGTCCTACGATCTTCTGGTGGAGCCGAGCGCCTGGGACGGGTTCCTAGACCGGATCGGGCAGGCGCAGTGGGGCACTGTCCCGGCGTGGTTCGGCGGCGCCTCGCTGCTGCTGGCCTTCTTTCTGTTCCTGCGGGACCGGCGTCGCGATGACCGCGTGCTGATCGACAAGGTCGCGATCTGGTCCACAGCGACCTACGACCAGACGCTCACCTCCTTGACGGACGCGGCCAAGCGGAACGACGGGACACAGATCAAGCTGACCGCGAAGAACGCGAGCGATCTCCCGGTAGAGGTCCACGCGGCTGTGTTTGAGGTGACATCGGAGTGGAGGGTGCTCGCAAGCCCGGCTGGTGACGGGTGGTCCTCCGAGCCCGGCACCAAACGGAAACAGTTGTCGCTCCTTGAGCCTGTCCTGCTCGCCCCCGGCGACCACAAGATCGTCAGCGGCTATGCGATGAACCTCGCAGACCAGGCTCCAGAGAGGGCCGTTCAGTTGGCCCGGGTCACGGCACGGGTTCGATGGTTCCTGGCGATCGACAATGCTGGCCGTCGCTGGGAAGTCCGGCCCGGCCAGGGGAGGCGGGCCCGCCGCATCCGCTGGTATAGCCACAGGCGCGAGTTCTACCCGGTGGACTGGCAGCACCCGATCATTCGCCCGCTGAAGGTGCAGCTCTACAAGGGCCGAGACGCAGTCCGCGCAGGGAGGACACGGAGGACACGCAGTGCCCGGTAGCTGCGACTGCCGTCTCGATCGGCGCCGCCAGCGACATGCTGACGTCACCACGCCGGACGTCCTGTGGTCGTGGTCGGATGTGACGATGAGGGAGAGCAGGCACGGGGTGTGCTAGCTTCCATTCCGGTGATCGAGAGTGGTCCACTGAGTACCTGGCGGCGTTGCAAGGTGTCCTTTTCGCTCGTTTCGCGGGTGATCTACGTTGCTGGCCCCGAATGGCTGCGAAGATCAAGTAAGTTCGGACTAACGACTAGCTACTACAGTCGTTCCTGCGCGCGACTTTCTGACAGAGGAGCTTCACCATGACCAAGGAGCAGTCCCCGAAACCGCGCTCCGAGCTTGCCGTCAAGATCAGATGTGATGTGCCGCACTCAGCGCGGATCTGGAATTACTGGATGGGCGGCAAGGACAACTACGAGGTGACGCCTTCATCGCGGTGCACCCGGACATCGTCACCTGGGCCAAGCAGTCCCGGCAGTTTCTCATCCGCGTCGTGCGTTTCCTGGCCGGTGAGTCCAGGATGCGGCAGTTCCTCGACATCGGCACCGGCCTGCCCACGATGCAAAACACCCACGAGGTCGCCCAGCAGGTCGCACCCGCATCCCGGATCGTCTACGTCGACTTCCACCAGCCGGTCGCGATCATGTTCATGGGCATACTCGGCCACATCGCCAATTTCGACGAGGCACGCTCCATCGTGGCCCGGATGATGGCCGCCGTCCCCTCTGGCAGCTACCTGGCGCTCTACGACGACACCAACACCAACGAAGCCGCATGCAAGGCCACCACGCAGTACGCGGCCACCGGATCCGTGCCCTACAACCTACGCAGCCCCGAGCAGATCGGCCACTGCTTCAAGGAACTGGAACCCGTGGAGCCCGGCTTCGTGCCGATCACACAGTGGCGACCAGACACCGTCGAGGTCGGCACGGCCAGGCCAGCTGACTTGTACGGCGCCGTAGCGCGCAAGCCATAGGGCTCGCTGCGTTCTGAGGTCGGGCACGCCCTCAGCCCCGGCGCCTGCACCGCCTCGACAACCCACACTCGTTAGCAGGGCGGTTTATAGGGTAATTCGGGAATGTACTGCCGCCACTGGTCACGGGTGAGGGGGGTGACGATCGGGGAGCAGATGTTCTTGACTGCTTTCTCGACAGCGTCAATTGCGAAGGATATCCAGTAGACCATGGCCGATTTGTCGAGTGTCCCTTAATATAAGATCATGTGGTCGTTGTCGTAATACAGCCTCGGTGGAAAATCCCCAGAGCACGCCTACGCCCTTCACTCCAGCCAATCTAGCAGCGTCCAGGTCGCCTGGGGTATCACCGATGTATATACCGTGCTCCGGCTTAACGTTCATTCGCCGAAGCGCCTTCGAGATACCGATGTCTTTTTTTCCTTGAGTGTCGGTGTGTGCGAGAATGCAGTCGAATAGTTTAGCTATGCGCTCGGGAAGCATTACTCGAACCCGCCGCAGTGGTTGCGCGGTCACTGCCCCGAGGCGTACGCCGACGTTCTTAAGATCACGTAATCCCGCAACTACTTCATCGAATACCTGGACGCTAGATCCTGCCTGCTCGAAAGCCGCGTCGTACCGTTGTCTGTACACGTTATAGGCATCAGCGACACCTAGTGTACTCAGCGCACGGTGTGGAGCAATTGTGACATCCACAGTACGAGGATCGATCGTACGACCTAGTTCGGTGGTAGCTAGTGACGCGAGCGCTTCGGCAGTCGCAGCACGGGTGTCCACCACAACGCCATCGAGGTCAAACAGGACAGCGACGTGGGGATAATCTGCATCGCTCATAGGTGTTGTCACCAGGTTCTCGGTTTCAGGCGCTGTGCCGAAGAGGTAGGGCTGCTCGGACAGGTACTGTGGCGAATCTTGCGTCTGCCACTCATTCATCGTGTGGCTTATTATCCTCAGTACTTGGTCAAAGCGCTCAATCACATGCGCCCCTCTGGCGACCAGCTCCTCTGCCCACTCTGAGCCCGTATTTGCAAGGTTCCGCCCCAACACGAATACTGGCCTATCATGTTTAAACGAGAAGTCCGCCTGAATTATTGATCCGCATCCCGGTTTTCCTTCAATGATTACCGTGCCTAGTGCAAGCGTGCACATGACTTCGTTGCGAGCCGGAAATGTCCACCGCTGCGGACCGGTACCGGTCACGAATTGGGAGATTATGGCACCACGCGATGGTATTGTGGCATAAAGGTCGAGGTTGTCCCGCGGATAGGCGTGATCGAGGCCATGCCCTACTACCGCGTACGTATGACCCTGGGGAACACAGAGAGATGCTCGATGGGAGGCACCATCAATTCCCTTTGCAAGTCCACTGATGACCGCTATTCCGTGATCGGCACACTTTCGTGCGAACCGATCAGCGGCAGCGAGTCCCTCATCGGTTGGATCGACTCGACCTACCAGGGCGAGCGACCTCCTAGTTAGGCAGGAAAGGTCACCCTTGTAAAAAAGTACCGGTGGTCGCCCATCCCATTGCGAAAGGTTTGATGGGTAATCGGTATCGCTCCACAGTTTATAGCGGCCACCGAGTCGTCGAGTTCTCTCGATACGGTCTATGTACCCATTTAGCGGAGTGTTCTGAGCAAACTCGCGGATGCGTACAGGGATGGTCGTATTTTCTGCTGCCCGCAGGTACGCCACTGCCTCCTGGGCAGACTCGTACTTAGTGAGCAACTGGAGGAATTTGCGTGGACCGACACCGGGAGCGTCGAGCAGTAGTAGCGCGTGGGCTGCTTCGAGATCACGATGAGCAGAGAACACAATACCTCCCTCTACCTCGCTGCCGGGCGTGGGTGATGACTTCCCTGCTATTGCCGTATTCCTTATCAGCGTTCAGTTGGCGACCTAGGGTGAGCGCGCAAACACGTACCGCTCCGTGTTCCTTGAGCTTCTTTGCGCAGCTTACTATGGACGCTCCAGAAGTCCAGGTATCGTCGAATAGGAGGACACGCTTCCGTCTAACGCTCTCAGGCAATACGAGATCATAAGCCCAGCTGACAACGGCCCCGCGCGCTGGTCGATCGACACTACGATTTCGGCCGAGCAGATTCCAATGCCACGGAAGAAGTTGTCCACAGCCATGCACGCCGTTAACTATCGAGGAAATGTGATCGAACTGTCGAGCGGTGTTATCCGGTGGCACAGGAGCTGCCACGTCGACTCTACCACCGATACGCCGCTCGATGCAGTCCTTATGCTCCTGTAAAAATGTTGAAACCATCGATCCAAGTGGTTCCGAAAACCACTGAATACCTTTGTCTTTGAAACCATGAAGTATCGATTCAAGTCCGTCGTCGAAGCTGTATGTGATTGGAACTAATGCGTCAAGGATACCCCTGTAGCCGCAACAGTGCTTACAGAACCGGAAAGGCGCACCATCCGTGTTCCTCATGCGAACAGGCCCAAAGCAGAGGCGGCAGCTATCAGGTACTGCCGGAGCCGGGCTGTACAGAACGCGTTCAGTCTCAAGCCAGGTGATCCAGTCGTCATTGTGGTAAAAGGGAACGTTCGGGCGCGTGAACCGGCGGTACGACATGGCACATCCCTCAGCTGGGCTGTGCCGCCATTGTAGGCGCCGCGTTGGGTATGTGAGCACCCTAGATCCGAACACATGTGCGAGCCTAGCTCGGGATACTGACAGCGTCGGGTGGGATGACCGCGGAGAAGCCTGCGTTCTGAGGCCAGGCACGACCTCAGCCCCGGCGCCTGCACCGCCTCGACAACCCACACCACCTGTCCAACGGGCTAGGCCCCCGGACGTCACGAGCAGGTACCGGAGACGTCCGGATGGCGCCCCTCGGGACGCCAGGACAGCAGTCCGTGAGCTGCACGGCGGCGGCGGCACGCTCAGGATCGAACCCCTGGTCGCCTCATCAATCAAACCAGCATGATCACACTGCTCCAACGCGCGACGGCCGCCATCGCCTACCGGCTCCGGGGTCACAGCCCGATCCCGGCCAGGGCGTTGTCGGTCCACCTGTCACCGATGCGGATGTAGTCCTGCAGGGCGGTGGAGGTGCGGGCCCAGCCGCCCTGGTCAGCGATCGTCGCGGTGTCATGACCGGCTCGGCGGGCTTCAGTGGCCAACCCGGCGCGCACCGAGTGCCCCGTGAGGCGCAGATCCAGCCCGGCGCGCTCGCCGGCACGGGGGATGACGGCGCCGATGGCCGCAGAGCCTCTTATCCAGACAACGACGGTCCAGATCATTAGGCCCACGTGCCGCTGTCGCGGCCGCGTCGCATCAACCGTTTCGCGGTCTTTTCGATGGTGTAGGCGTGGCGCTGCACGAACCGGTCAGCCTTGGGGTCGCGCTCCATCCACCCGCGCAGCTTTCCGCACAAGGTTGAACCAGCATCTCGCTGGATCACGGTCTGCGGAGGCCGCTGCGAGGCCAAGCTGATGCGCTCGTGCCCGGCCACGTGAAGGTGCACGTTGCCCTTCTGGCCACCACGCGAGCCTTCCCAGACCTGTGAGCGCGGGATATGGTACTGCTCGACCCAACCGGTCATTCGCACCGAATTCGCGATCTTCATCATCCTCTTTTCAGTACGGATAATGCTTCTTATCCAGAGTTCTACGGAGATAACGTTTAGTGCCACGACGCGAGGTGCCCGTACACACTCCGGATCTCCAGGGGGTCGTCCCCCTTCTCTTCTGCATCCTGTTCAGCCTCGGCGAACCACGCGTCCACGGCGTCCTGCCCACCGCACTCCTCACTGCCGCACGGCGGATCGTTAGGGTCCATCTGGTCACAGCTGCAGGGTTCCTGGTTCATCTCTCCTCTCCTGGTGGCGCATACAGCACCACATCCACGTCACTAAAATCCCCCAGTCGTTTCTGGATCAACCCTCGCACGTCAGGCCACCGGAGCCCACCGAGCCCACACCCCAACGCTGGCACCGCGATTGATCGGATCTCTAGTGCGTCGATGGTCTCCCGCAGGGAAAGGAGTCCCTGGTCGATCCACCCCAACGTCGAGGGCTGACGCCAGTCACGTTTCGTCGGGAAGCTCACCACAAAGCGGGGGCGCGCACCCACGAGGCGCGCTATGACATGCCCGATACCCAGCCTGTGTTCGCGGCACGCCGCCACGTATTCGTCGAACATCGCCGGGTAGGCGAGCCTAAACTGCTTAGCCAGCCCAGCACCCATCACCCCGACCGTGTTCACCGGACACACCAGGGCATCAACATCAGCGGCGAGAATGTTACCACAAGTCTCACGGACCATGATTGTCTTTTCGCGGAGAAGTGATAACCGCCGGAACCCTGTCGCGAATAAGCTTTTCCTGATCCCTCACAGGGTGCTCCACGGTAGCATCAGGTGGTCTCCCTGCTCACGGGGGATGACGTGAAGATGGAGGTGGAACACGCTTTGCGTCGCCGCGCTTCCCACGCTGGTCACAATGTTCGATGCGCTGTACGCGCCGGCAAGCTCGGCCGCGCGGCTCATCGTCAGCGCGGTGACCGCTGGGTTCGTCACCGCATCGGGCACGTGAACCCGTGGTACCACGAGGGAATGGTTTCTGGCTACGGGGTGCAAGGGGATGAACGCGATCGCATCAGGCCACTGGCGCACGATGACTGCGGGTTCGGTCCCGGAGATGATCCCGCAGAACACGCACGTGGTCATGGTTCCCCGCTACCCTGGTCGGCGATAGTGTCGTGGCGGGTTTGCCTGCTCAGCGTGAGTGCCGCGAGGAGTTCACCGACATGCCCGTAGAAGGCCCCGTGGCCAGCGGCGATCTTGGTGTCCGCTTCACGTTCACCAGCCTGCCACTCGGGTGTCCAAAACCATGCCTGGTCATCCGGGGCGTTGGGCTCCGCCACTATGTCACCTCCGGTGTGGGTATTTAGCGGCGTGCCGGGACTTTCGGTAGCTCACCCCATGACCGATGTGGGTGGTCAGTCCCAGCTTGCTGTTCCACGTCCACAAGCCCAGGTGTACCGAGGTCGACGTCCAGCCTGATTTCGAAAAATTCAACCAGACTATGCCTGGTATGATATGCAGACGTTCACGGACGATGAAAGGCATAGCGAATTCCCCTTCTCTTCAGTAGCTCAGCCGGATCGAGCAGGTCCCCGTGGCCTGCTCCGGTGTGCACCCCCACGCTGCGCACGTGTGGTGCCCGAAGGGGTCACCCCACTCGCGTAGCGCCGCCGTCTTCGCTTGGTCGTCGTGCTTGCGGAACGGGCCGCCCTTGGTGAGCAGGCGACCGTGCTTGCCGCACACCGGGCACGTCACGAACTCGTCAGACATCCGTTCCACCCTCGACGTCAACCTTCAGCTTGCCGTTCTCCCACGAGACACGAATCGTATTAATCGACGCCCCGGGGCCTACCGCGCAGTTGGTGACGTTCTGGGTTCCCCCGTAGCACACGATCCCGTCATTCTTAACCACCGTAGGACGCCGCCGACGACCACCCCTGGGTGTGTCGCTCTCAGGATTTGCGGTAGGCATCGTCTCTCTTCTTAAACCCTTCTATCTCGCCGATAAGTCCTGCTTTGGTTAGCATGTCTACCCATATCGGTTCCAGTCCTGGTGAGCGCATCCAGTTATCTTGAGTGACGTTGTCATCGAGATAGGCTAACGTGCGCCCGAGGAACCCTTCTAGCTCGTCGGGGCCAACCCATCGTGCCGAGGCCACTTCCTCGGGGTTGCACGCAAGCTCTCCTTGAACACCTGCCTCGTAGACCTCCCACCGGTGCCAGTCCCCACCCGGGCGGCGGCATCGGTTGGGATACGTCTTGGACAGCACCAACCTCAAGCGTGTCGAGCGAAGCCCGACCTCTTCGAGGAGTTCACGGCCAGCGGCAGCCTGGTAGTCCTCCCCGTCCTCGACATGGCCGGCGGGGGGCGCCCAACCATACGGTGGTTTGCGGCGCTGGATGAGCAGCAGCTCACCGTCGCGGAACACGAGGATCCCGACGCTGGTGTTATTGCATCGTTCGATCATTGTTGATGTAGCTTTTCTCGCTCGCGTAGTCGTGGTGGTCGCGGGGCGGCCACACCGTGCGGACGTCACGCCAGTGGACAAGTTTCGCACCGGCCGCGGTCGCGCGCTGTCGGTAGGTGTCGGTGACGTCGTAGTGCGCCCCGGAGGACTTATCCTGAAACCAGGACCGCCGCAGACCGATCAAGGCGGCGAAGGCGTGCAACTCCTCGATGTCCACCGAGTCGGTGAACAGGTGCGACCAGTAGGCGGTGTAGGGGCCAACCCTCGCCCGGACCCGGAAATCATCAACATACACGGTCATCGTCAGGTCACCTCGCCGCGCTCCGTAGCGGTTGTGGTCATCTCGTCACCGCTGAACCACCAATCCTCGGGTTCTAGGTTGCCGCCGTAGCCGTACTCCACGGGCAGTAAGCATTCAGCCCTCGCTTGGAGTGATGGTGCTGGACGGGCGTGTTGTCGCGTGGGGTGATGTTTGGGCGTGTCGGTCCTTGGTTTGCGGGTGTGGCCGTAGTTTGATCTTCGCGTGGTTGTCCCGGAGGAGATGTCGCGCGATGAGTTGATCGTGCTGGTGCGGCGTCAGGCTGAGCAGATCGCTGCGCAGGCGGGGCAGATCGCGGAGTTGCTGGAGGCGAACGAGGTTCTGGCGGGCAGGTTGGCGCGGGTGGAGCATCTGCTCTCGCGGAACAGTGCGAACTCCTCGAGCCCGCCGTCGAAGGATGATGACCTGGGCAAGACGCCGCCGGAGAAGCTGGCACGCCGGGGTGAGGGGCCCGCGCGGCGGCGGGGTAAGCAGCCGGGGGCGCCGGGGACGAACCTGGCCTGGCGGGAGGTTGCGGATGAGCAGGTCGATCGATTCCCCGAGGGCCGCTGCGAGTGTGGTCATGATCTCGCTGACGCGGTGGATCTGGGGGTCATCGACCGCTACCAGCAGCACGAGATCCCGCGAGTGTCGGTGAAGGTCACCCAGTACGACCAGCACCAGGTGCGCTGTGGGTGCGGCCGGGTGCATACCGCGGCCCGGCCGCAGGGTGCCCGGCCCGGGCCGGTGGGGTATGGGCCGTGTCTGCGGGCCTTCGCGGTGTATCTGATGGTGGTGCACTTCGTTCCCGCGCACCGCTGTGCGGAGTTGCTGGCCTCGTTGACCGGTGCGGCGCCCAGTGTGGGGTTCGTGCATGGCATGCTGGAGCGCACCGCGGCGGGGCTGGCCGGGGTGACCCAGCGGATTCGTGAGCTGATCACCCGGGCGCATGCGGTCTGCAAAGCCCAGGCTGAATGTTTACCACGGGCAGTGTCTCAATGCCCAGTCGTCGTGCCACTAATAGTCTGTGGTGGCCGTCCCAGACGCGCCCGTCGTCACCCAGCAGCACCGGTTTCGTCACTCCCTTAGCCGCGATGCTGCGGATCAGGCGAGCGACCAGGTCGCCCCCCTTGTGCGGTATGATGTCAGCCCATTCGGTGGGCCAGTCCCCGTCGCCACTCCCCGGACGCCACCGCTGGAGGATATCCGCTGTCGATAGCATCTCAGTCATCCCAGGTCCTCTCTTGTGTCGATGCGCAAGTCGTGAAGCCCGTTACCGTCCCGTTCGTCGTTCCCACAACCGTCTCCCTAGTCGTTTGCGGACCCCGGAGCCTCCGCATTTGCGGCAGACCCGGAAGTTGTTGCTCACGGGGCTGTCTTGTTTGCCGTGGTCGCACCAGTGGCAGGGTCCCATGTCGAAGATGGCGCATTCCACGACGTAGGCCACAAGACCCAGGAACGCGGTCCCGATGGCTTGGGTGTGGTAGCTACCAATCCAGAGCAGGAGCACCGCACCGGCCGCGATCGCGGGCAGTGTGGAGATCTTCACTGGGTGCCTCCTGTCGCGCGTCGCGTCGCGGTCGCGTCGCGGGAACGTCGCGGGCCATGGCGTAGCTCGCGTCGCGGACGTACGGGGCTGACCGCGACAGGGGCGTGGGGATCGTCGTGATCGTTCCGCTTCCCCAGTGGGGGAAAATCCCCATCCGTGGGGATGGAGCGTTTTAGGCTCGCTCCCCCAAGCGTGACCTGCGGAAACAGTGATTTGGGGAAGATCATTCGCGTCTCGCTAACGCCTGCTCAACCTCCTCTAGGCGCAGCACGGAGTCCCCCCCGTACTTGCGGACGTCAAGCCCTAGGTGTGCGTACTCGCGCACTGCTGAGGCCAGGTCGTCGAACCCCCAGGGCTCGTACACCGAGGCGTTGTCTTCGATCAGCCGCCCCAGCACCACCACCGTCCGGACGCGCTTTTCGCCCCGCATCGCGGCGTGGATGTCCGCGAGGTGGTCCACCGTGATGACGTTGCCCTCGATGATGTGCGGTACCGAGCCTGCTTTGCGCCGCCGCTCGATCGCTCGCTTCGCCACCTCTGTCGCCTCGGGTGTGTCGATGAAGTAGGTGCGCACCGTCAATGACGTTCCCCCGCGCGGCAGCTCGACGCCGCCGTGCATGACGACCACACCTTTGTCGATGTCCTGCCGAAGCAAATGAGGGGCCGCGCCACCATTCACGGCCGCCTCACCCAGGGCCATCTTGGACTGAGACGCGGTGCCGACGACCAGAGACATGCGAATATGCGCCCCCTCTCGCACGATCGTGGGAAGGTTCTCGTCGGTGGGGTCCTGCGTGCCCTGCCACAGCACCACGTTCACGGCCCGACCCTGGTTATGAAGGGTCCGGGCGGCCATGAAGAACCGTGACTTGGCGCTTTGCCCCCCATAGGGCCGGCCCTGCTTATCTTTGACGGGGCACATGTAGGCCTTCTGGGCTTCGTCAACGAGCAGGATCACGGTGTTCCCGTCATCCCGGCCGGACTCCAGGCGTTGGTTCATCTCGACAATGCCAGCCTCCAGCATCTCTGTGGCTGCGATGACGTGCTCATCGGCGGGTCCGGAGATGTAGTGAGCGGCCAAGCCCGGCTGACCCGCGGCGAGGGGACCGAACATGTTCCAGTCGCCGAAGCCTTTGAGGTCGGCAATCCGAAACTCGACATGCGGATCGAACGCCAGCCACAGTGCCAGCGCGCGCAGGACAGCCGTTTTCCCATGATTGCTAATTCCGGTGATCAATACGTGGCGTTGCCACAGCGACACCCCCACGCGGTCGCTGCGGAGATTCTGTCCCAGCGGCGCCCTTCCTGTCTTCGCGTTTGCCTTCACCGGGTGGTCAGTGACCAGCGGAGACGGCCCGATGGGTTGATCCAGGGCGCCCGGTTCGGCGATCCAGAACCTGACCGTGCGCGGCGCGGGGACCGACATGTACAGCTCATGTTCATGCCGGTCCAGGTTCTCCGCGAGGCGCCGCCGCCGAGCTTCCAGCTGACCGGTGTCAACACCGGAGGGGAACTTCACGTCTACCTCGACACCCGGGCCGGCAATGGCGATGGGTCCAAGCATTCCCGCACCACCGTCGTCGGCCGCTACGATGTACTTACGCAAGGCGGGTATCCCGGCATCGCGTAACGCCAGCACCACCTTCGATGGAGTGATCTCGGCTCCGATCAGCGCTCGTTCGTCGGCGGTGAGCAACCACCGCGGCGGATCCCCCCTCCGCTTGCCTTCCCGGTGCGCCGTGATCAGCAGGGCGGGTAGCGCGCACCACAGCAGAAACCAGGTGAACCATTCCCCAGCCGCTGTCGCGTCACGGGCCAAGAGGTACAGGCCATGCCACCAGCCAGACCAGCTCGACAGTCCCGTGACCGTCACCCACGCGCCCAGGAGGACCAGCAGCACACCGAGGACGCACAGCAGCATTCCGAGGGCATGCAGCCCCGAGAGCAGAGTCACCGGGAGGTTCCGTAGCCGTGCATGCCGCGTGTCCTTGGCGTTCACGAGCCGTTCTGTCCACTCCGCCAGGGCTTCTCGGTCCCCGGTCAGCCGGGCTAGCCGCACCTGTTCTCGCAAAGGAGCGTGGGTGAGGGCGTCCAGAGCCCGCCGCCCCCAACTGAGGTGCCCATGCGCCACCGTGTACGTGGCACGGGCCACGACCCGCACGGGTTTGGGGAGCGCGATCCGCGGTGTGGGGCCTTCTCCACGGTCCAGGCGGATGGCCGTAGCCCATTGTCGCCTCGTCAGCTCGGGAATGGTCTCTCCATCCACCGTGTCCGGTGTTGACGGTGCTGGCGCGGGCGTTGGATCAGGCCGCATGGCCGGGTTCCGCACCTCAGTGGGAAACGGGATCAGCTGAGCCCCGTCCTCCTCGGCACTCCGCGCGCCCAGCGGCTGCTGGTCGTGAGTCTCAGTCATGTAACTCACCTCGATACGAGGGCTCTGATTCAATGACTTCGATAACCGCACCCTCCAGAGCCCGATCCTGCGGCCATCCGTGACACTGCGCCAGTTGTGACGGGGCGATTACATAAACGTTCACCACTGTAGGTATGGGACCAGCGGGGATGTGAGCTGGGTTAACCACCATAGAGGACTTCAGGTCATCAACTGGAAGGAAGGACTGGGCCCTACGCTGTTCCACCGCGTAGGTATGGGCGCAGTTGTCACGGTGAACCCAGCCCGCAACATAACATCCCAGGCCCACGACCAGCACCAGAATGATGACCGCGGCAACCCAGTGCGCTACCGTCATTGCCGACCCCCCGTCAGGGCGTGCAGGGCACGCCGCTTCTCCTCAGCAATCTTCGCCGCGGCCATGTTCACGATCCGGTACCCGCATCGAGTGGTCCCGAACTCTTTATCCACCCGTGGACCAGGGGGGAGTTCACCATTGTCGGCGTACCAGTCGAGCACCCACCGCAGACGTGCCTCCACTGACACCTTGGTTTTGGTGGTTGTTCTGCGCCTCGCGTGACTCACGGAGGCTGGAGGTTGTGGTACGGCCAGTTTCTCCCGGACTGCCTGTGTAGCCGCTGCCTCAGCTTCAGCCTCGGCCCGCACCCGGGCCGCTTCCTGACGTTCCTCCTCTAGCCTTCGTGTTTCCTGTCCGGCCGCTCGCCGAAGTTCCTGGGCACGGTCAAACACAGCCTGGGCGTCCACCAGCTCACCATTGGCTCGGCGCCGCTCGGTATCTTCACGCTGCCGTTGTTCCGTGGCGCGCTGAGCCTTCTCGGCAGCCTCCCGCTCTCGTCGCAGCCGCACGAGGCGCAGGTAGGCTTCTCCACCGGCGAGGCTGACCAGGACCATGAGCACAGGCACGAAGCTGTGCGCGATCGCCAGCATCAACCTCGCGCTAAGCCCCGACATCCCCTTGAACACGACCGCACCGACATTGAGGAATACGCTCTGGGCACCGCAGACCCCCTCCAGCACCACACCCATCATTAAGCGAATGTCGAGCGCCTGTAGCCAACTACCAACGAGCAACCAAGATGTCAGCGCGATATCAGCGGCGAAAGCGATGAGAACACCGAACACGGCCGGCTCATGGAGGTCATCGAACGCACAACCACCGGCGATCATGCTGCCCACCATGGCGATGGACGCAACCCCCCACCGCGCAAAGGCCACGACACGCCCAGCGCGCTCCACATCCCCAGCGCTCACCGTTGCCTTCGGCGCACTCATCGTTGGCTCAGCACCCCCCTTGATGCGTGATAGGTGTGTGCGGCCGCACCAGAGCTGAACAGTAGCCTCATGAACCAATGCCACGTAGCTTGAGTCGATCTCCCACTATCCTCAGCACTCACCGCCACCCTGGTTGCATTCACGCCGAACCATTCCGGGTACCCCTCACCGGAGGAGAAACCAGATTACCCTCGGCTGCCTCGGCCGCAACGAGTTCCCTGATCGTGAGTGCTCCCCCGGGGCAACCAACCTCCCAACTATGCCGACCACAGTGGGCGTCTCGGGTAGGTGAGGGCATTCTGCTTCCTCAGTTTCTCTCGCGCGTCGGATCAAGAACCGTCACCGTGAAGGGGTCCTCCGCAGCAAGCAGTTCAAGGACCTTGCGTCGCATCTCATGGTCCTCACCGATACCGGTCACAGCGTTGCGCAAAGCGAAGTATTCATCCACCAACGCGACGACCGCCGGACGCGTTCTTGGGTTGTCAACAGCGCCGCACCGTTCGCACATTTGCTGCGCTGAACGGTGCTGAACCCACCACGCCAGACCAGCCACGGCGTAGCGCGCAACCGTGGCGTACCGTGCTGCGCGTCGAAACTTCCCAGTCATAACGTTCTCCCTATGTTTCTTTGACACCGGTGTCAGGTTGGTCCTCTATGGTGTCTGTCGCTTCGCCTCAGTCATCACCCGATGCCACTGCTGGGTGGGCAGACCGGTTCCGTCCTCGAGAGGCTCACTGGCGGCTAGGACACGGTCCTGCTGCTCAGCAGACAGAGCACCCAGGCGCCTCATCACACCCCGCAGATCCGCCTACGAGGACGTGAGGTCATCCGACCTCATAACAGTCCTTTCGTTCTCCGGTTTTTCATCGCTGCGTTCCCCCACTCGCGAGGTGACGTACCGTTTGCTGGGCGACGACCCGAGGCGTCCCGTGGGCTGCCCAGTCGCCGCAGGAACACTCAGCAACAACCTCACCGGAGCGAGAGCCCGCGGCCGTGGCGGTGATAATATGGTCGGTATCGACCTCATAGGGATCATTCATTTTTAGCTCTTTCTTCTGCCATGAGTGCTGTGCGCTCAGTGGCGTGACCCGTACCGGCAGTGCAACTCGGGTAAGTAGTCCACGGTCCTCTCGGGGCGCCAGATCGGTAGTCGGTCAGCGGGTAGCAGGGGCATGTGATGTGCCCAGTCGCCCCAACCGGGTTCCGGTGTCTCCTTATTCTGATCCATCAGCTACTGTGACCCCTTTGCGAGTCGAACGGCGACAAGGGCATCCCCGCGCCGCTCATGGCGGAGGGCAGCGACACCGTGGGTCGAGTTCGCTGTCATGTCAGCTAATCCCTGGTAATAAGCAGCCTGCTCAAACCAGTACCGAGGGTCGGCTAGCTCCTCGGGCAGGCTCACGACGCACCCGCCGCGGTGATGAGTGCCGCAACCAGGAGCCAGAAGCGGTGCCAGGACTGATCCAAGGCGTAGGCCCCGGTTCCCAGCGTCGGGTTGTCATCACGCCCCTTCCGGGGGGTACCGAGTTGGTAGTACTCACCCTTCCCGATCGCCTCACACAGGTGAGTGAGGGTGAACCGGCGGTCCGCCCAGTAATGCGTGACCGCAGAGACCAGCTGCCCAGCGAGGAACGCCCGGGGGGTGAGGGACAGCCCGAGCGTGGCCTTGAGTGCCGCCACGGTGAGGGCTGTGGTCGCGGTGTAGGTGCTCACATGCGCCGCGCACGCCTTGCGCCCCTCCCCCCCCGGCAGCCCCTTGGTACAGGCCTGGTGGTGGGTCTGCACCCAGTGGTCGGCGACGTCATGCGCCACCAGCAACCCCGGCAGCACTACCGCGAACGTCAGTGCTTTACTCGCTTTACTCGTCATCACGCTCGCCGCCATAGTTGGGGCCGAAGTGGGAACCCGGCGCGCTCAGGGGCCCATGGAAGGTGATCACCATCGTTCCCTCAGTGACCTTCTGGTGAACCTTTGGTTTCTTGGGCTTTTTGTGTTTTTGTGTGCCGCTGCCGAGGCTAGCCTCCGGGGAAGCTTCTCCGGTGTTCACGTACCCCTTGATTCTCTCACCCATGACTGATACCTTTACCTTTCTGGTAGTGATAGTCGTGGGGTAAGTCGTCGCGATCGTGTCTCTTCTTAGAAAGTCCAGCACACATGGGGCGCTTCGCTAGCGGCGGCGCTATTGTGATGTTGGTTGGCCTGGACTGTCGCGTGTCCCCGGTAACGCCGTGCCCACTGGTCACCGGCCCACCCACAGGAGCAATACCCTTGGTAAAGCGGTTCCCCCTCAGGGCTCGCCGAGACTCTCATCGCGGTACGGTAGGCGTACCTGACACAACGGGTGCAGTGCGCCCAGGTGGCGTGAGGCCGTTGTTCCGCTCTCTTGTTGCCGGGAGGCGTTGTGGCACCTAGTTCTTTCTTGGTGCGCTTGAACATACTTCAGTTCCTATCCGTTGCAGGGTTCGGTGAAGCTGGCCGTGCACAGGAAGCTCCCGCACCGTGGGCAGGAAGCGGGGTCGCCGTTCTGGTCGATCCACCCCGTGAAACCCGCCTCACGGAGGTTGACGAACTTGGTGTCCGCCTCCGTCTCAGGTAAACCGTCCCAGCGACGCGAAGGCTCCCACCCCTCACGCGGGTTGAAGAAATCCACCCTTCTCTCTCATCCGCTTGTCGGGCGCAGCGACGAACTCACGGTGGCCGCCTGATAGCTGGGGCAGTCCTCGTTAAGGCACCACCCGGAGTGCATCTTCGACCCGCAGTCAGGGCATCGGGTGTCCATCACCCCTCCCGTGCTGCCGTCCCGGCATCGTGACTGTTTTGTGGCGTAGCCGCAGGTTCTCGTAGTAGTCATCCACACTCGTCGCATCCCCCGTGAAGTGGTCGAACAGGTTATGCCGAGACATCAGGTTGCCGCGCATTGTTCCGGTGTTTCCTCAAATACTCGGTGACCAAGGCGACCTCCTGGGGGGTTGGGTTGGGCCACAGCAGCGCAGCCAACTCCACCCCGGAGACCGTGACCCATTCCTGGGGACTCAGCAGACGGTGAGTGGTGGTCATAGTTTCCTCATCCTGAACCGTGACACAGATCATGGCCTCTCCACTCTGTCACCGTGATGCTTGTCGTAATCGCATTGGTAGGGGTTATACTCATGGCGCTCATGATGGGCGCCCTCCCCGGTAGGGCTTTGTCCGGTACACCTTGTTGCTGCACCGGTCGCATGTGGTCGTGGTCCCGTAGTCGTTTTCCTGGGCCACATGGATTGTGTTGAAACCACCGCACCGCGGGCAAACATCACGAGCCTCACAGAACTCACACCAGTCACTCATTCCGCGACCTCGTGTGCTGGCAAGAGGACTGGGAGGGCTTCCACATCCATCTCCCAGTCGATCAGCTCGGGAAACTCGTCGGCGAACTCTCTCGCCTCGGCGAGCGCCTCGCCGATAGCCGACACGATCAGCCTCGTATCACGGCCGCTCCCCACCGCGGCGAGTAATTGTGCCCTCAGGTCCTCAAGATGGGAGGTTGTCATCTCAGTCGTACTCCTTTCCTCAGTCCGCGGTGAGAAGGTCACGAAGCTCAGCGGCGATCAGGGTGTCAATATTCGGGGGAACCTGCTCGCGCACGGCGGCAACGAAACGCTTCACAGCTTTACGAGGGAGCATCAGGTAGGCGTCCTGGCTGGCGTTCCGCAGGTTCACCACAACCCAGCGCTGGTCAAAGGGCCCCACCCGGACATCACCCTCACCCACCAGATCCCTCAGGCCCTCCGCCAGGAGTGCGAGCGCGATGACCCACTCCCTCTTTCCCGGAAAGGCCAGACGTGCCGCGTACGGGTCGTCCCGGGTCCAGGTGACCCGGGCCGGGACCTTGTTCCTCCGCGGCAGAAGACGACAGAAGGTTGACGTCGTGACCTCGGTATCAACACGGAACGGCCGCACGGCCCCAGGGATAGGTTTCCTTGTCATCGCTTCTTGTTCCCTGACTTACGTGCTCGTGTGCGACGATCCCCGTTCTCGATCACGCTGAGAGTCCTGTAGCACCGGTCGCACAACGGCCCATACCCCTGGGTCTCCCGCGTCGCAGGCCGCCCGCAGTTCTGCCGGCACTTCGGGATGTTCAGCGCCACCACCGCTTTCGTCACCTTCCGCCACCCCCGTTGAACATCCTTACTTCTCATCACGGATCAACCCCAATGCTGGTTCATAGGGCGGATCCCGGCCAGGTCCTCGATCGCCTGACCGGTACGCTTGCAGTAATGACAAATCTCACCAGCCACGGTGCCCCACCCCGTACCACGCTGAAACTCCACGTCACAGTGGGGGCACCTGCGGGTAACAACAAAACCCCCACCCTCTGTTCTCCTGATAGGCATTACCGACCTCGCCTGCTCCGTAGCTTCCCTAGTCTCGTGTGATTACTGACCAGCTCATCCCGCCAGTCCTGACACACCCCCTCGGGATGCCATACCGGCCCATGCAGACGCGACCGGAGAATGTCGCTAGCCTTCTCCAACAACCTGATCTCCAGATCGTTGGGTGTCTTGTCCGTGGGTGTGGGCATAGAAGTCCCCTTCACCTTTCAGTGCGTTATTGGGTCAGTCAGCCGTGGATGAGGTCAATTGTTGCTTTTAGTGACAGCTGTCACAGTCGCAACTGTCGAGGAACGACACGTGATGGTCGTTGCCGTACAGCTGCTGTAGCTTACGTTCTGTGTCCCAGTTCCCGCGTTGGCTTCCGATGTAGCTGTCGCTCCACCTCAGCCACTCGGTCCCTGACGTAGCGCTCCGCATTCCCGCTCGGGCGGTTCTGTTAACTTCGCGCCGCACTGCCTTATCCGGCCTGTCAACCCTGCTCATCAAGAGCCTCTCCCTGCTGATCCCACCCACGGCAGTAACACTCCCGCAGCTCAGCAACCGCTGGGGGTACACGCCACCCGTGCGCGAGCGACCACGTCTCATAGAGCCCCGCGTGTTTCGCGAGCACCGCGAGAGAGCCCCTCAGCTCGCTATCGGTGAGGTTTTGCGCGTCAGCGGTGAGCATGACGAGCTGGCCGATGATCCAACGGAGGCGCCCGACCTCCTCCACCGCGACCGTCAACTGCTCAACGTCACCGCTCACGTGGGCTCGCCCCGCTGCCTGATGTACCGCCACGCATCATCAACACAATCCAGGGCGCATTGCCGCTCCGCCAACGTCATGCCGCGAACGATCTCCTTCACACGGGCAGTGTCCCCAACCGCCTGGGCCTCAAATAGCAACATCACCTTGTCTGTCATGGACGGTCTCCGTGAGGCCGCCGACGCACCTGGCGCATGGCGTGGATAAGGTTGTCCGCAGCAGACAGGATCTGAGCAAGGGTAGGCGTCTTGCCCAAACCGTCACAGAACCGCGCGGCCAGCTCGTCAACATCCGTAGCAGTCATCTCTGGTTCGCTCTTTTCACATCAATGTTGCTGTCGCACCGATGCCCCCAGGTGCCGCAGTGCACCCGCAGCAATGAACCGGTCCATATCTCGGCGAGCACCGTGGGCCGTTCACAGGTTGGGCACGGTTCAGTGACCGGGTGAGGGAACCGCATTCAGGCCACCCCCTCGCCTGTTAGTTCTGACCTCAGGGCATGGATGGCACGGGATGTTCCGCTTTGCACGGTACCCTCCCGGCACCCCACGAACCTCGCCGTCTGTCTCACCGAGAAACCCCCCAGGTACCGCAGCGCGATATATCTCTGATACGGCTTCGGCAGACGCCCGATAAGCGCACGAACCTCCTCCACGGTCTCGCGCCGCACCACATCCTCATCCACACCAGGACTCACCCAGCACTCCATGAGCCACTCGTCCCCAGAGGTGGACGCCACAACACGCCGATGGCAGGCGGACCTCAGATGATCACGGACCAGGTTCCGGGCAATCGTCAGCAACCAGGCCCCAATATCCCGACCCCGATAGGTCACCGACGAAATCCCCCGCAACGCGTGGAGGAACACCTCACTCGTGATGTCCTCAGCCAGCTCAACCCCAACACAACTAGCCGCGAAACAAGAAACTACAGGCCGGTACCGACGATACAACTCACCGAAGGCCTCCCGATCACCCTCCTGTGCGGTGGTGACGAGATCCCATGAGGACAACTCCCCGAGTACGGTTGCCGTAGCGGTAGATGTCATGATTTCACCGGCCTGCCGATGCTGGCCGCTCATGACTCGCCCCGTTTCACGGCGTACTCCGCCGCCGCCCCCACCCACAAACCACGACGAGCCGACAACCCCTGCTCAACCTGAGCACGAGGATGCAACTGAGGTTCACGAGAGTCCGACCGATGCTGATTTTCTCGAGCGTGTGGTTGGGTTCTCACCGCGCCACCACCGGACAGTCAATATGCAGGTGACGTACCTCTACCTGCCATTCGCAGCGACGCAGCCGGCGCGCAACCTCCTCCACCATAACCACAGACCGGTGCCGACCACCCGCACACCCAATCGCTACTGTTACCGGGAGTTGTTTGGTCACGTGCAGCAGCTCGTCTAGGGTAATAGCAACCCCCTGAGCAACATGGGCAGCGATAGCCAGGACGTGCCCGCGTACTGGTTCATCCAGGCCCGTAGCCCAACGCAGCTCCAAATCAGGGTGCGGGTCATAGAGATGCGCCCGAACATCCACAACGACGTCAGCGGTAGGGGCTAGCCCGTGCAGGTACCCAAACGAGGTGATCACCGCATCAGCCATCTCAGACCACCCGACCCGCAACCGACCGCTGCGCCTCCCGCTGGGGCACGCAACGCCTCCAGCTGCTCCAGCTGCACCTGCGCCGCCAGATCCCTAGATGATCCCTGCGGCCGAGGAGACTGAGTGGTCATGACGCCACCGCCGACGACTCGTCACCCTCCGGCCGGCCGTAGGCGGCTTGCTCACACGCCTCCGCGTAGGCCAAGACCGCTGTCCCGGTGACGCGGAGCGCGCCAGCCCTGGACCCCAACCGTAATGCAGCCAGCTGCCCGGACTCGATGGCCCGGTAGATCGTGGTGGCCGACACCCCGAAGTGCTCAGCCACCTCCCGTACCCGGTAGGACTGGGTAGGCTCAAGTCGCATCGATACCCCTCCACAGGTTCGATGACCAGCCCCGGCCGGTGCGTCACCACCGCCGGGGCTTTCTGCGTCTCACGCCAGCGTCGTCTCTGACGTCGCTACAGCGTCTGTGGTCTAACAACACTGACACTAGCAGCACACCGATAACACCGCAACCCTGAGAGGAGGGCGTACTGTAGTTCGTGTACCGCTCACACATCCACTGGCGCTCCAGGAGGGGGTGCACACCATGACCGAATCGATAGACCGGGGCGAGGCGCCCTACCGCCAGATCGCCCGCCACTACAGAGAGCAAATTGAGCGTGGTGAGCTACAGCCTGGCCAACTCCTGCCGTCCGTTCGCGCGATGGCTGAGCGCTGGAAGGTCGCGCACACCACCGCTAACCGCGCACTCCGGGCGCTCCAAGCGGAGGGTCTTGTGCAGTCCTCAGGGTTGGGCACGGTGGTTGCCCCACGCACGCCGACCGCTGAGTCCCTCATAACCCACCTGCGTGCAACCGGAGCGTTCTACCCACCCGGCTACCGAAGTGTGATCACTGACGCGCAGGTGCTCCCCGCAACCACCCACGTTGCTGACGCTCTTGGCGTGGAGGTAGGCGACCAGATTATCGTCCGTAGCCGAATCGTGTACGATTCCGACGACGTGCCGATCGAATGCTCAACCAACTATGTTCGGGGCGAGTTCGCCGACATCGCGCCCGACCTCCTGGTGAGTGAGCCCATCACCAACGGCATGCTTGGCTACCTCGAAGCTCAGACTGGCCAACGGGCTACAGACGGCTGTGATCAATACGCTGCTTTCGCTGCCACCGAGGACCAAGCAACAGCTCTGCGCCTAGCTGTCGGGGCGCCCGTGCTCATCGAGAGGCACTGGTGGACCGCTGCGGACGGCACAGTGCTGGATTACGCTGAAAGCGTCGAACCAGGAGAACGATGGCGAACACGGCGCTATAGCGTCAGCGACCCCACATCATGAACACATGACCTTCGGCCGAGCCATCACCGCTGCCGAGGACCCAGCTAAAGCCGCCGAGCTAATCGCAACTGAGGTCGCCCAAGCCATCTGACTACCGTTACCGCCATCCGCCTACCTCGTACTGCCCCGTGCCGCTGATCGGGTGGACTGACACGGCGCGGTTCGCGGGCACTTGGCTGCTGTGCCGAATGGGTGCCTAAATGGGGCGTGCTCGGGGCGGTGTGAGTCAGCTTTTCGCGGCTCAGGATAGTGGAGTAGGTGATGACCGCGCCGCCCTTACAGGGCGCTGTGCTGCCGAATAGACGGACTGGACCCAATGCGCCGTTGAGGCGACGCGTAAAGTCAGCAGGACGAGCGGGAGTTACACTCGGTGTGACGCGACGTTGCACTCCTCCTCGGTGAGTCGCCGGGCACTCTGGCTGTCCGGCGGCGCCGCGCCACAGCGGGATACTTTCCGATGTCCGCATCGATCCGTGCCCCTATCCGGTGTGGGCGACGGGAATCGAACCCGCATAGCCAGCTTGGAAGATCGGGCGATGATCAAGGTCTTGAGCTGCACTAAGCTGACCTGCGGGTACTCGGCGACAGGTGACGTGAGTGACCGCTGTTGACCGCTGGTGACCCTGGGAAGGGGCACGCGGGGGGCACGCGCGCACCGGGTATGGAGACCTTCGTCCTCGGCGGCGGGAGAGAGGGCGGAGGCACCTGCGATTAACAGATACGGGCGGATCCCTGAGCGGATCGCGCAACGTGGGCATGCGGCGTTCGCCGGGTGGTGTCCGAGGGAAGCACGGTGCTGCTCGTTGCGGTCACAACTGTGGTCAGATGGGCCGCCGACTGGCTGGCCGGGAGGTCCTTTCGCCTGACTGGCGTTCAGGTTGCTGGGGCAGTGCAAGCAGGCTCGTCAGCTCGTATCTAGTGCTGCTCGGTGGGTGCATCTGCCGGCGCCCCGTGATCGTGCTGTCTGCATGCACCCGTGACTGACGGCGGTTCTGTGGTTTCCGTTTGGGTGAGCCGACCGACGTCGCGATCTGTCACAGGCGGTTACCAGCAGCAATTACTGCGCTAAAAGGGAAAAATGACAAGGTGATGTATCTGGCGAGAAATGCTGCCGCTCTTTATCTGGTGACAACGCGGGGTGCCAAGCAGTGGCCCAGAGGACTGGTGCAGGACATCCGTGGCGACCCGGTGGATGGAGGAACAGCGAGATGAGCAGGTCAGCTGATGTGGTGGTGGTGGGTGGGGGAATCGCCGGGTCGTCGTTGGCCACCGTGCTGGCCCGGGATGGTTATCAGGTTGTCGTGCTCGAACGACAGACCGTCTACCGGGACAAGGTGCGCGGCGAGGCGCTGGCCTGCTGGGGCGTGGCCGAGCTGCTCGGGCTTGATCTGGAGAAGCCATTACTGGATGCGGGTGGCTGCTATGCGACGCGCATGGTGCCCTATGACGAGGTGACCGACCCAGCGCAGGCTGAAGCAGTCGCTGCGCCGCTGGACCAGGTGCTGTCCGGTGTGCCGGGCATGCTGGACGTCGGGCACCCGGAGGCCTGCGAGGCGCTGGTCCAGGCCGCCGCAACGGCTGGGGCCACCGTGGTCCGCGGCGTCGGTGACGTTGACGTACAGCCGGGCGGCGCCCCGGGGGTGCGCTACGAGCACGACGATGTCCTCCACGAGCTGCGCTGCCGCCTGGTGGTCGCCGCCGACGGACGGATGTCCACCGTCCGCCGCCAGCTTGGTATCAAACTGCACCAGACCACACCGCGCACGATGGGCGGGGGGATGCTGGTCGATGATCTGCGCTCCTGGCCAGCCGGTCAGATATCGATCGGCACCGAGGATGACCTGCTCTACCTTATTTTCCCGCGGGAGAACGGGCGGACGCGGCTGTACCTGTTACACGATATCGCGCAGAAGGGCCGTTTCACCGGCCCGGACCGGCAGTCGAAATTTCTGACCGCCTTCGGGTTCCGGTGCATTCCTGGCAGCGAGATGTTCGGTGCCGCCCGCCCGGCTGGGCCGTGCGCGTTCTACCCGATGAACGACAGCTGGACCGATCAGCCCTCCGCGCCCGGAGTCGTGCTGATCGGCGACGCTGCCGGGTGGAACGACCCGATCATCGGTCAGGGCCTAGCCATCGCCCTGCGCGACGTGCGGATCGTCACCGACGTCCTGCGCAGCGGGTCGGATTGGTCCGCGGCGGCCTTCGTCAGCTACGGCAAGGAGCGCCGAGAGCGGATGCGCCGGCTACGATTGGCCGCTCAGGTGACCACCGACATCCTGGCCACATTCACCCCGGCCGGTGCGGCCCGCCGTCTGGCCTACAACGCCGTCTGGCAAACCGATTTGGTGCTCGGCGGTACCCGGCTCGCTACGCTGGGGGGCCCGGACAACGTGCCTGCGGACTCCTTCACCCAGTCCACCATCGACCGGATCCTCGCGCTCACGTAACCAAGCGGTAACGGCCACATTCACCAGGTAGCCGATGAGGATGTTTGTCCGCGCGCGATCATCCGTTTTGGTGTGATTTTCAGCTCACCGACGATGAAGCGGAGCAGGTTCACGGGCTCTCGGGGATCTGCCGCTGGCGCTGGCTCAGGCCGGGGCGTACTTGGCCGATACCAGCATCGGAGTAGGAGACTACCTGACTCTGTTGGCCAAGCGGACCAGGGAGTTGCTGGCGCAGGATGCCCCTGCCACGTCCCCGGTGTCGCTGGCCGCCAGCGTTCGGATCGCCCTCGAACGCAGTTCAGGACACTTTTTTCATACTGAACGCACCCTTCAGGCCGCCGAGCGTCACCGGCCTCGGGTGAACCGGTCACACTAGCGGTGACCTGCGCGGACAGTGCTCAATAGTTGTCAGCGATCGTCACGCCTTGCTGACGTTTCACGGCGTGGAGACGGCATGATCTTGGAGCGGGAGTGAGTGCGCGCCTCAGCTTGGAGGGTTGCGCCCGCTGCGCCGTCAGGGGCCTCGGTCGGTGGCCGGGCCGGGTCACAGGGCTTCGCTGGTGGCCGTGGTTGGCCGGTGGTCATGGCACGTTCATGGCACACGCGGGGTGTTGGTTTGCCACAGGACAGGCGGGGTGGGGAGTGGGTATCCCGTCGCGTCGGCGAGCTTGTCTCGGAGTGGGTCGGGGGGTGGGGGTCCAGATGGAGCACCGCATGCGCTGAACGATCTGGACCCCCACCCCCCGACCCACTACGCCTCCGGCGCCGGCGTGAGGGGATACCCACTCCCCTGGTGCCCCACCACGATCTGGGCCTGGTCCTGGGGGCTATCCCGGAGCGAGGTCCGCCGGAGGCGCTGGGGGTTTGGTTGAGAGTTCTGAGGGTGTTGGCCTGTCCCGGGAGGGGAGGAGAGGGATGTTCGCGTTCCGCTGAGTTGCCTCTGTGTGCGCTCAGTGTCGTGATCGTCGCGGGGTGAGGTGTGCTGGGGGTAGGGATTGTTCTGGCTTGAGATCGTTTACTTGGTGTGGGGCGGATCAGTCGTCGTTGGTGGGTGGGGTTGGTCTGGCGTGGCGTGAGATGGCGTCCTCCGTGGGTGCAGGGCTATACACTCGATCGTGGTATTCACGGAGAAGGTGGTGACGGCTTGGAACATCCGCGAGGCGTCACGCGGCCCGGGAGTGGGCAATCGGGCAGCGCGGGTGCCCCTGGTGGGGTGGTGCGTGCTGGTGCGGTTGTGTCGGAGGAGGGGTCGTGTGGGGGGCGGCCGGTGCGGGTGTTTATTTCGTATGCGCATGAGTCGGCGGCGCATACCGAGGCGGTGCGTGAGCTGTGGGTGTTGCTGCGGGCTAACGGTGTGGACGCGCGGTTAGATCGGGTCGCGGCGCAGCGGCGGCAGGACTGGTCGTTGTGGATGATGGAGCAGGTTCGCGAGGCGGATTGTGTGCTGGTCGTGGCCTCGCAGGCGTATAAGCGGCGTGCTGAGGGGCGTGCAGCGGCTGAGGAGGGTCGGGGGGTGCAGTTTGAGGCGTCGTTGATCCGCAATGCCTTCTATAGGGATCAGCGGGCGCTGGAGCGGTTTGTGCCGGTGGTGCTGCCCGGGCAGTCGGTGGACGATGTTCCTGATTTCCTCACCCCAGCGACAACCACGGTGTACCACGTCGTGGAGTTCACCCTGGCCGGTGCCGAAGCGTTGCTGCGGTTGTTGACGGCTCAGCCGGCTGAGGTGGAGCCCGTGTTAGGGCCGGTGCCAGTACTCGGCCAGCGTGACCACTCCCCGGGTAAGGGATCAGTGTTGCGCCACGATGTGGTGCTCGATGTGGGGCTTAGTGGGGGGTTGCTGCGGACTCAGACGATGTTGGCGGGCACCGTGTTGGGGGAGTGGAGTGCGGCGCTGCCACGTGAGGTCCCCTCCTGCTGGGATGGTCTGGCGGGCTCGGCGGTGGCGGCTGAGGGTCGGTTGGCCGCGGTCGGGCACGCGCTTCGTCGGGCGCTGTGGAGCGAGGTGACCACCCGGCATCTGGTGGAGTTGTGTGATCATTCGCCGCTGGGAACGGTGATCGACATTGTGGTGCGTCTGGAGGACGAGATCGCGGGGTTGCCGGTGGAGTTGCTGCGCTGGCCTGATGGTCGGGTAGCGGCAACCACGCCGGGGGTGCGGTTCACCCGCCGGTTGGCTGGAGTGAGCGAGCGGGCGGCGACACCACCGTCGGCGGGCCCGTTAAAGATCCTCGCCGCGGTCGCTGCCCCTGAGGAGACCGCGACAGAGAATGCTCCGCTGGATGTTGAGGCGGAGATGCAGGCGATCCTGGATGCCATCACCGAGCTGGACACCGAGGGTCAGGCACAGGTGCGGATCCTAGAAGTCGCCTCGCTGGATCAGATCAGCGCCGCGCTCACCCGGGATCAGTACCACGTGTTGCACCTGTCCGCGCACGGCAGCCCTACCAGTGTGGAGCTGGAAAACGAAGACGGCCAGCCCGTGGTGGTGGGGGCTGCGGAGCTGGTGGGGGCGCTGCGAGCGGGCAAGCACCCGTTACCGGTCGTGGTGTTGTCCAGCTGCGCGGGTGGCGCGGGTGGCGTGGAGGGTCTGGCCGCCACGCTGGTCCGCTGCGGTGCTGACCGGGTGGTGGCGATGCACACCTCGGTCACCGACGACTACGCCACCGCCCTGGCCCGCGGGTTCTACCAGGCGCTGAGCCGGGAGGTGAGCTGCTCGGTCGCCGAAGCGTTAGCCGATGCCCGCCAGCGTGTTGAGCAGCAGCAGCGCACTGCTGCTTGCGCCAGTGGGATCATCCCGCGGCCGGAGTATGGGGTGCCCACCCTGCTCGCCGCCGGCGCTGACCCACCGCTGCGTGAGGTGGGGGAACCGGTCCCGTTGCACCGGCCGACGCAACCACCCCGCGGGGTGGGGGTGCGGGAGCTTCCGATCGGGGATCTGATCGGGCGGCGGGCGCAGCTGCGGGTCACGATGGCGGCGCTGCGGGGTAGCCGGGCGGACCGGGAGAAGGTCGGGGCCTGGTCGGGGGTGGTGCTGACCGGGGTCGGGGGCATCGGGAAGACGGCCGTGGCGGGTCGGGCGCTGTCCAGACTCCGCGCCGAGGGGTGGCTGACCGCCGAGCATATCGGTGTGTGGAGCCCGTTGACCCTGATCGACGCGGTCGCCAACGCGCTGGAGGGCACCGAGTACACCCCCGCACAGCAGCTCCTGGGGCGAGATGATGTCGAGGACACCCACAAGCTCAGCATGATTATGCGGTTGTTACACCAGCAACGGCTGCTGGTGTTGTTCGATGATTTCGAACAGAACCTCTCGGTGGGCTCCCAGTTCCTCGACCCGGGCTTTGCGGAGATATTCCAGGCGTTGCTGGCCGCCGCGCAGACCGGGCGGGTGCTGGTGACCTGCCGCTATCCCCTCCCGGAGGCAGACTGCCTGTTGCGGGTGGAGATGCCCGCGCTGTCCCCCAGCGAGCTACGCCGACTGTTTTTGCGGTTGCCCGCGCTGCGTGAGCTGGAGACCCAGGATCGGCGGCTGATCACTCGGACGATCGGTGGGCACCCCCGGCTGATCGAGTTCGTGGATGTGCTGCTGCGCCAGGGTGGCGCGAACTTCGTGCACATCACCCAGAAACTACGCAGGCTGGCCCGCGCAGAAAACCTCGATATCACCTCGCCCCGCACCGTGGAACAGGGGGTGGCCCAGGCGGTGCTGTTGGGTAGTCGGGACATCGTGCTGGAGGAGCTGGTGGCCGGGCTGAGCCCAACAGGGCGGGAGTTGCTGTTGCAAGCCGCCATATCGAGCGCACCGTTCACCCGAGACGATCTCACGGTCGCCCGCTACGGCCCCGACCCCAGCACCGAGCAGCGGCAGCTGGTCGCCGCCGACGCTGAGCGGCTTCGTGATCTCACGCTGCTCTCCTCAACTCACGAGAGGCAGTTGCTGGTGCACCCGTGGGTCGCGGACGCTCTCCGGAGACACCAGGGTGGTGAGGAGGAGCGTGCGCGGCGGCATCGGCAGGCCGTGGTGATGCGGGTGCAGCGCGTGACCGAGGGTCGAGGCGGGTTCGATGACCTTGTTGAAATCATCCGCCACTATGCCGGCTGCCGTGACTACGACCATGCGGTCGCTGCCGCGTTCCAAGCATGTGACCTTGTGGGGGGAACGGTGGCGGTCGCTGCTCTGCTCGCCGAGGCGGTCCCTCTGATTCCCCCCGAACACCCGCAATTCCTGGCTTTGGCGGACCGGGAATGCGAGATGCTCCTGCAAATGGGAATCGTCGGTGCGACCATCGAGCGCCGACATGCCATGCACAATGTCGCGGCCAACCGCGCGGCGGCCGATCCGGGCAACGCCCAAGCCCAACGCGACCTGAGCGTCAGCCACAACAACCTGGGTGATCTCGCGATGGCGGTCGGGGATAGTGCCGGTGCCCAGGAGCACTACCAGGCCGGGCTGGAGATCGA
>Ga0213881_10000302_pt1 | contig 36142 bp, 29 predicted proteins | sample BarmaccoBMER_R08_FD_160104 | JGI IMG/M metagenome (GOLD analysis project Ga0213881, IMG submission 160104) | Barbacenia macrantha exposed rock microbial communities from rupestrian grasslands, the National Park of Serra do Cipo, Brazil - ER_R08 ...
CCGGTCGCATCCAGCTCTGCACTGTTGCGGTCGATCAGTGCTCCGTCCAGCAGCTCAACCCGGCCCATGCTTTCGGGTAGCACCGCCCACTCCTGCTCGGTCCAGGCTCCTGCATGCCTGGCGAAGAGCTCATCGAGCGGTTGCGCGGACATGACTGCTCACCTCCCGACCCTCGGCTCCAGTGTCGCACGCTGATCACCGTAGGACGATGCACTGACAGTCTGCTCACACATGATCACGGCTTGCTGAATTCAGTGACAAATTGCGGTCTTGGCGTGCAAGGCAGTGCCAGCTGCTACTGGCTGAGGTTTTCCTCGGCCCAGCGGCGTAACTCGGCTTCGGCTTCCTCCCGGGACAGCGGGCCCCGGTCCAGGCGCAGCTCCTTGAGATACCGCCAGGCGCGCCCCACGTCCGGGCCTGGCTTCAATCCCAGCAGCGACATGATCTCGTTGCCGTCCAGGTCCGGTCGCACCGCAGCCAGGTCCTCCTCGGCGCGGATCCGCTCGATGCGCTGTTCCAGATCGTCATACGTGCGCTGTAGCGCCGCTGCCTTGCGGCGGTTGCGCGTGGTGCAGTCGGCGCGGACCAGCTTGTGCAGCCGCGGCAACAGCGCACCGGCGTCGGTGACGTAACGGCGCACCGCGGAATCGGTCCACTCACCGCCACCGTAGCCGTGGAACCGCAGGTGCAGGAACACCAGCTGGGCGACATCCTCGATCACCTGGCTGGGGTAGCGCAGCGCGCGCAGCCGCTTGCGCACCATCTTGGCGCCCACTACCTCGTGATGGTGAAAGCTCACCCCGCCGCTGGGCTCCAGCCGGCGGGTGGCCGGCTTACCGATGTCATGGAGCACGGCGGCGAGCCGTAGCACCAGATCGGGCTCGCCGCGCTCCAATGCAATCGCTTGGTCGAGCACGGTCAACGAATGCGTGTAGACGTCCTTGTGCTGGTGGTGCTCGTCGATCTCCAAGCGCATCGCGGGGACTTCGGGCAGCACGTACCCGCCCAGCCCGGTGTCCACCATCAGCTCGATACCGGCCCGCGGATTCGTCCCGAGCATAAGTTTGGACAGCTCCGCGCCAACCCGCTCGGCAGTGATACGGGCAATCTCGCCCGCCATCGCCACCATCGCCTCACGCACCCGCGGGGCGACGGTAAAGCCCAGCTGGGACACGAACCGGGCCGCGCGCAGCATCCGCAGCGGGTCGTCGGCAAAGGATTCTGCCGGCGTGGCAGGAGTATCGAGCTCACGACGCGCCAGGGCCTCCATCCCGCCGTACGGGTCGACAAACCGGCCGTGGTCGCGTAACGGCAGCTGCACGGCCATGGCGTTCACCGTGAAATCCCGTCTCGCCAGGTCACCCTCGATGCTGTCACCGAAGACCACGTCGGGATTGCGGGATACCCGGTCGTAACGGTCGGCCCGGTAGGTGGTGATCTCGCACTGGATACCGCCCTTGGACGCACCGATCGTGCCGAACGCGATACCGGTGTCCCACACTGCGTCCGCCCAGCCGCGCAGGATCGCCTCGACGGTGGCCGGCCGCGCGTCGGTGGTGAAGTCCAGATCACTGCCCAACCGGCCGAGCAAGGCGTCCCGCACGCTGCCGCCGACCAGGTAAAGCGAATGACCGGCAGCACTGAACCGGGCGGCCAGCTGGTCAGTCACCGGCGCGATGCGCAGCAACTCCACGACAGCGTTCTGCTGAGCCCGCCCCATCTGATTTCCCACCATCGTCGACACGGGGGCCGAGCCTAACGCCTCTGTTGCGCGTTGCAGGATGGTCAACGCGGTTAGCGACCCCCTGATTACCGTGTTCTGCATCCAGAACGCGGTCGCCTATACCATCGAAGCCATGCCCTCGTCATCCAGCAAGTCAAGCCGGGACAAGGGCAGCCGCAAGAGATCGATCCAGAAGGGATCGGCAGAAGGTCACAGCAAGCGCCGGGCGGCCCGGATGCGCACGGTCGCCGAGACCTCGGCGGGTGGTCTGGTCGTGGACACCGAGACCGGGCACGCTGCCGTGATCGGCCGCCTGGACCGGCGCGGTCGGTTGTTGTGGTCGCTACCCAAGGGTCACGTCGAGCATGGCGAGACGGTAGAGCAGGCTGCCGTGCGTGAAGTGGCCGAGGAGACCGGGATCGATAGCGCCGTGGTGGCCGCGCTGGGCAGCATCGACTACTGGTTCGTCGCCGAAGACCGGCGCATCCACAAGACGGTGCACCATTTTCTGCTGCGCGCGGTCGGCGGCACGCTGTCCGATGCCGACTATGAAGTGGCCGAGGTCGCCTGGGTTCCGCTGGCTGACCTGCCAGCGCGACTGGCCTACGCCGACGAGCGACGTCTCGTGCAGCGCGCCACCACGATGCTGGCGGACTCGGCTTGACGACCCCGGGCCTGAGGCCTCGCGCGTGACCCCGCAGCTGTCCCGTGGCGCCGCAGCCGTCCTGGTGGCAGTCCTGGGAGTGCTGCTTTCCCTCGCCGTTCCTGGCATCGCCCAGGGAGAGCCCGCCGCGGTAGAGCAGGCCCGCCAACCACCGCCGCACCCGCCCGCGCCGCTGGCCCGGCTTGAGCTGTCCGATCTGACACCCCGGATGGTGACCGTCAACAGCGCACCTTCTCTGCGGGTGACCGGTCGCGTGGTCAACGCCGGCGACCACTCGATCAGCCAGCTCGGCATCCGGTTGCAGCGCGGTGATGCGGTGAACTCGGATGCGGCCGTCACCCGCGCCCTGCGCGGGGATACCGAGACGCCACTGATCACCCGGATCCAGCCGGTGCCGGGCGATCTCCCTCCCGGGCGCAGCAGCCCCTTCCAATTTGACATGCCGCTGCGCGGCGCCCCGGATTCCCTGCAGATCACCCAGCCAGGGGTGTACCCGCTGCTGGTAAGCCTCGACGGTAAGCCCGATGTCGGTGGGCCGACTAGGCTGTCGTCGATACGCCTGCTGCTGCCCGTGCTCGGACTGCCGCCCTCCACCACGGGCGCCCCAGCTGGGCCAGGGTGGCAACCGCCCCCGCAACCGGCACCGCTGACCGTGATGTGGCCGCTGACCGCCGCGCCGCAACGGTTACCAAGCGCGCCCGGGGAACCGGTACTGATTCGCTCCGACCGTCCGGGGACCGATCCGGTAGCGGCCGAAATCGCCCCCGGAGGGCGGTTGGATGGCTTGCTCGGCGCCCTCGAGCAGGCGGTACCACCGGGTTCCCCGCTGGCCGCGGCAGTGTGCGTGGCCGTAGACCCGCAGCTGCTGGAGACCCTCGACGGGATGAGCCACGGCTACCGGGTGTCCGATCCTCGCGGGATCACCGACGGCACCGGTGCCCAGGATGCGCGCAGCTGGCTCGATCGGCTGCGCGCTGCAGTGCAAGGACGCTGCGTGCTGCCGCTGCCCTATGCCGACGCTGACCTGGTGGCCCTGTCCCGGGCCGGGCTGACCGACCTGGAGGCCCAAGCCACCAGTGCGGGGGCACGCCTGGTGAGCGACCTGCTCGGGGTACAACCACTCACCGGCGTGATCTGGCCGGCCGGGGAGGTCATCGATGAACGCACGCTGACCGACCTCACCGCCCTCCAGACCCGCGCCGTACTGGTTGATCCCCGGGATCTCGCGCCACCGCCGGCTGCCCAAGCTGACCTCGTCGGCCTGGTAGGTGGCTCATCAAGTACCCCCAACCCCGGCACGGTGATCTCGGGCAACCGGGACAGCGCCATTGGGCTGGTCGTCGACCCGCTGCTGACCGGCGCTCTGGCCGGCACCACATCGCCTGCCGCAGCCACATCGCTGCCGGCTCAAGACGGGATCGGCACGCTGGTGTACCGGGCCGCAAGCGGCCGGGGGATCATGCTGGTGCCTCCTCGTCGCTGGCAGGTCCGCGGAACGGACGCCATCGCCTTGATCGACACCGCCCGCGAGCTGCTCAACGCCGGCTTCGTCACGGCCCGCGAGCTGCCGGCGCTGGCCACCGCCCGGCCGACCACCGGCACCGCCGCCGTATGGCTAACCTACCCACCACAAGCCAGCGCCGAGGAGATCCCCTCGCCGGTCACCGCAGAAATCCAGCGGGATCGGGACGTTCTGCGCGACCTCCAGGGAGCCACCGTGCTGGATCCGGCGGCGAATCTCCGGCCGGCCAGCCTGCTCGATCCGCTGCGTCTCGGGCTGCTGCGAGCGGTCTCCACCGCGTGGCGCGAAGCACCCACCCGCGCCGTCCAGCTGGCCGCGGAACAGAGCATCCAGCTCGACGAGTTGCGCCGCTCGGTGCGCATCGTTCAACCACCCGGCCCGTACAGCCTGGCGGCGTCCGATTCCCCCCTGCTGATCACGGTGAGCAACGAGCTGCCGGTCGGCGTGCAGGTGGCGTTGAACCTGTCGGAGACCGCAGGGTTGCGAGCCGGAGCCGTCGGGTTACAGCTGGTACCAGCTCGCAGCACCCGGCAACTGGTGATCCCGGCCAAGGTCAGCAGAGCCGGGCAGTTCAGCATCGATGCCCGGCTGAGCACCCCCGGCGGCACCCCGCTCGGCGAACCAAGCACCCTCCAGCTGAGGTCCACTGCCTTCGGCCGGGTTACAGTCGCGCTCACTGCGGGCGCCGGAGCCTTGCTCGTGCTGCTGGTGGCCCGCCGGATCGTGCCCAAGGTCCGTCAGCGATTACGCAGAACACCGGAAGCCGGGTGACGTTTGGATACCGCACACTGCACGCCACAGTCTGACCGCCGGCCCAGTCCCGTAGATCAGCATCGGCAGCGGTACTCGCTGGCCGTGGCGGCGCGCACGATGGCGGTGGCCACCCTGGTCAGCCGGATCACCGGATTTCTCCGCCAGCTGGCGCTGGCCGCCGTGCTGGGCCTCGGTGTGGTCAACGACTCCTACACGGTGGCCAACACCTTGCCGGCGATGCTCTACGAGATCCTCCTCGGCGGGGTGCTGACCAGCGTGATCGTGCCGTTGCTGGTGCGCGCTGCGAAAGAGGACCCGGACCGGGGTGAGGCCTACGTGCAGCGGCTGGTCACCGTCGCGTTCGTGGTGCTTTCCGCCGCCAGCGTGCTCGCCGTCGTGGCCGCGCCGCTTCTCGCCGTGCTGTTCCTGGGCACCGGTGAGGACGCCAATCCCCAGCTGGCCACCGTCTTCGGTTTCCTGCTGCTGCCACTGATCTTGTTTTACGGCTTGTCGGGGCTATTCGGCGCGATCCTCAACGCGCGCAGCGTGTTCGGACCACCGGCCTGGGCGCCGGTGCTCAACAACGTCATCGTGCTGGCATCGCTGGGCGCCTATGCCCTCGTTCCCGGAGAGATCAGCGTCAACCCGGCCCGGCTGAGCGACCCGAAACTGCTGGTGCTCGGCCTGGGGACGACGGCAGGCATCGTCGCCCAGGCTCTGGTGCAGTTACCCGGCCTGCGCCGGGCGGGTTTCCATTTCGGCTGGCGCTGGGGATGGGATTCGCGGCTGACCCAGGCCAGTGGGATGGCGGCCTGGTTCGTCGTCTACGTGCTGGTGGGCCAGCTCGGCTTCGTGGTGACCACCCGATCGGCAGCCCAGGGCGACCCCGGCGGAGTAGTGATCTACAGCCTGGTGTGGCTGCTGCTGCAACTGCCCTACGGCGTGCTTGGCTACTCGCTACTTACCGCGATCATGCCCCGGATGAGCGCAGCGGCAGCCGACGCGGACTGGCGAGGCGTCGTGGAGCACCTGTCGGTGGCCAGCCGCTACCTCATCGTGCTGCTGGTGCCCATCACCGTGGTATTCACGCTGGCCGGCGAACCGATCGGCGTCGCGCTGTTCTCGCTGGGCAAGGCGGGCAGCAACGCCGAGCGGCTCGGTGCCGCGCTGGCGGTGTCCGCCTTTGGCCTGCTGCCCTACGCGGTGACGATGCTGCAGCTTCGGGTGTTCTACGCCATGGCCGACGCCCGCACCCCGACCATGATCAACGTGATCATGGTTGCGGTGAAGCTGCCCCTGCTGCTGGCCTGCCCGGTGTACCTCGACGACGCTGACGTGGTGCTCGGCCTGACCGCAGCCAACTCGCTGTCGCTGGCGGTAGGCGCGATGGTCGGGCAGACCTGGCTGCGCCGGCGGCTGGGCCGGGTGGAGACCAAACGCAGCCTAATCACCTTCCGTAACTGCGTGATCGGTGCCGTGCCGGCGGTGGCCGCAGTGCTGGTGCTCCGTGCCGCAACCGATTGGGACGGGGTGAGTGGGGCCTGGCTGGACCTGGTGTCCACCACCTTGATCGTGGCCGTGGTGATGGGCCTGGCTCTGGTGTTATTGCGCACCCCAGAACTCACCGAGGCGCTGCGCGCACCGGTACTGGACCGCCTGGTCCGCAGCAGCAGCTGGACTGGCCCCCGGGAGCCGTAAGGTTGACAATCCTCGGCGAGGAGCCCGAAAAAGGGTGACACAGATGGTGACATCGCGGTGAGCGCGTCGGCGGGGATGGGGGCACACCGGTTCCCTGCTCCCGGGCTCACCCCTGGGTCCGTTCTCGGTCAGGGCCGGTACAGCCTCATCACCGAGGTCGGCCGTGATGATCGCTGCGCAGTGCGGCTGTGGCGAGGCCGGGACATCATGCTTGATCGCGACGTCGCCCTGACGTTGTTCATTGGCGCCCCCGAAGTCCGTTCTGCCGTTGCCCGCGCGTTGCGCGCCGCCCGTCTGGCCACGGTTGGCGCCGCACGGGTGCTGGACGTCCTGGAAACTGAACGCATCGGCACCGTCGGTGTCGCGGCCGTGGTCGCCGAGTGGACACCGGGCGGGCCGCTGGTCGATTTGCTGGACGACGGGCCACTGCCCCCGGGCGCCGCGGCCCGAGTCCTGGTTCCGCTGGCTGAGGCAGTCGACGTAGCCCACAACGCTGGTCTGGTCCTCGGTTGTGATCATCCTGAACGGATCCGGGTGGGTCCGGACCGGCAGGCGCGGCTGGCCTTTCCTGGGCCGGGCCGCACCACCAGTTCCCGGGACGACATCCGCGGCCTGGGAGCGATGCTGTACCTGCTGCTCACCGGAAGCTGGCCGCTGCCTGATGGGCCACCGGGCCTGCCGCCCGCCCCACTCGGCCCGGAAGGCTTGCCGATCAATCCCACGACGCTACGCTCCGCGGTCCCGGTCGAGCTGTCCACGCTGGCAATGCGCAGCATCGCCGGCCCGGGCAGTGACGGCGGCGTGCACACCGGGGCGGCCGTGCGCCAGGTGCTCGAGTTCCACGCGATCAGCACAGCTGACTTGATCTCCGGTGCCAAGCCGATCGACCCGCAACGAGCCCAGCGCCTTCGCCAGATCAAGTTCCGGATAGCGATGACAGTGCTGGGTGCTGCCACTTTGATGATCATCGGCTACGCCGGGATGCAAGTCATCTCGGTGTTCACCGACACCGGAAGTGCACCCTTCGTGATCGCCGGTAATGCACCGGCCAGCCAGGCGCCACCACCACCGGCGATGCTCGCGCCGGTGCGAGTCAGGTCGGTGACGGTGTACGACCCGTCCGGGTTAGGCAGCCCCGACCACCAGCGCGACGTCGGGAAGCTGCTCGACGGCAACCCGAACACCGGCTGGTCCACCGACTCCTACTACCAGCAATTCCCGGTCTACAAAAAGGGGCTCGGCGTGATGTTGAGCTTCGAAACGGCCGTCTCCCCAGCCTCGGTGACCGTAGTATCGCCCAGCTCAGGCACCGTTCTGGAGATTCGCACCGCCACGTCTCCCAATGCGCGGCTGGACCAGACCACTGTGGTCGGTGCTGCAACGCTGCGATCGGGCAGCAACCAGATCCCGCTGCGTGCCGGGCCCCCAGCGCGATACCTGCTGGTCTGGATCACCGGGCTGGGTGGCGCGGACGGCCACCACCAGTCCAAGCTCAGCGATCTCCAGATTCAGCAGCGCGCCACCTGAGGTTTGGGCCTGTTCAAGGCAGGCCAGCCCGACTTCGCGGCATCTCAAACCACGACCAACCCGGTGGATCCCCGCCCGGCCCGGCTTGTCGTCGGGCTCCCGTAATACCGACCGCTCCTGCGGCCTGCTAGGCACTGGGCTGGACGACCTCGGTGGCGTAGCGGGTCATGATGTCGGCGACCACTTTCGGATCGAGCCCACCAGATCCCTTCGGGAGCCGGTCCAGCTCGCGGAAGTAGTCGATGTAGCGGTCTGGCGTGACCGTGCAGTACATGACGGCCCTCTCGTCGCCCGGATTGGCGAAGGTATGCGGGGTACCAACTCCAGCAATGAACAACTCGCCGACGCTGGCGGTGAACTCGTCATTACCACTGGTGAAACTCGGGCGCCCAGAGACCACATAAAACGTTTCATCATGCTCGCGGTGGACGTGCTGTGGCGGACCTGGCGTGTGCGGCGCGAGGGTGACCTCGACGATGCCCAGCCGATGCGAGGTCCGGTCACCCGCCTCCAGGATGCGCAGCCGGATGGGACCGGCAGACAGCAGGTCACCTTCGGCGGGACGAACGACGGCAATGCTCATGACCCCTGCTCCCGCGACGCTCGTCTGGTGCACACCCCGAGATCAGGTTACGCCGCTAATGATCAGAGCTAGCGCGCACTCGTCAAACCCCCGCCGTCCGCATCACGGCTTGTTGGCGGTCCATAACAGCACCAATCGCCCACGCTGGCAGCTGTTGGAGAGCGCCAAACTGCGGCGGGAACATCAGTCCGTAGGATCGTGTTGTGGCCAACGTGAGTGAGCAGGTCCGGGACGTCATCATCATCGGCTCAGGTCCGGCGGGCTATACCGCCGCGCTGTACACCGCGCGCGCCCAGTTGGAACCGCTGGTTTTCGAGGGTCACCGGTACGGCGGCGCGCTGATGACCACCACCGAGGTGGAGAACTACCCGGGTTTCCGCGACGGGATCCAGGGTCCTGATCTGATGGAACAGTTTCGGGCGCAAGCCGAGCGGTTCGGTGCCGAACTGCTTGCCAAAGACGTGACGTCGGTGGAGCTGCTCGAGAACCCCAAGCGGGTGATGGTGGAGGACACCGTCTACCTCGCCAGGTCGGTGATCCTGGCGATGGGTGCGCAGGCCCGCTACCTGGATGTGCCCGGCGAGCAGGCACTGCTCGGCCGGGGCGTGAGCTCGTGCGCGACCTGCGACGGCTTCTTCTTCCGGGACCAGGACATCGCGGTCATCGGCGGCGGTGACTCGGCGATGGAGGAAGCGACCTTCCTGACCAAATTCGCGCAATCGGTGACCGTGGTCCACCGGCGTGACCAGTTCCGGGCATCCAAGATCATGCTCGAGCGTGCCCGGAACAACGAGAAGATCAAATGGCGCACCGGGGTGACGGTCAAGAAAGTGCTCGGTGACGGCGGGGTGAGCGGCCTGGCGCTGTCGGACGGCTCGACCCTGGACGTCACCGGGATGTTTGTGGCCATCGGGCACGATCCGCGTAGCGAGCTGGTCCGCGGCCAGGTGGACACCGACGACGACGGCTACGTCAAGGTGGCTGCGCCGACCACCTATACCAGCGTCGATGGGGTGTTTGCCGCCGGCGACCTGGTCGACCGGATATACCGGCAGGCGGTCACCGCCGCCGGCACCGGTTGTTCGGCGGCCATCGACGCCGAACGCTGGCTTGCCGAGCACGCCGCCGATGAGCACGCGCAGGTGGCCGCTGAGTTCGTCGGTGGCGGCTACGGCACGTTCGAGACAGATTCCGCACACAGGAGATGACATGGCAGATAAGTCGACCTTGACCGTAACCGACCAGTCGTTCGCCGACGACGTGCTTGGCAGCGACAAGCCGGTGCTGGTGGACTTCTGGGCGTCCTGGTGCGGCCCGTGCAAGATGGTGGCCCCGGTACTCGAGGAGATCGCCTCGGAGCACAGCGGGATCACCGTCGCGAAGATGGACATCGACGCCAACCCCAAGACCGCCCGCGACTACCAGATCATGTCGATTCCGACCATGATCGTGTTCAAGGGCGGTGAGCCGGTCAAGCAGATCGTCGGCGCCAAGCCCAAGGCCGCTTTGCTGCAAGACCTCGCGGATTACCTGCACTGACCAGGATCTCGGGATTGCCCCCCGCCTGCTTCACCCTTTGCAGGCAACCGATTACCCTGAGGACGCGTCTTGCACGGCGGGTGCGTTAGCCAGCCGTGCCCCATAACCTCCATACAGGTAGAGAAGACCGTCGCACTCGATCGCTGTCTGGTGAGTTCCGGCGGTGTCCATTGAGGTCGACTCCGGTCGAGACAACCGTGAAGTGAGGGTGAATGCAGCTGCTGCGCCGCGGCGACACCGGACCAGCGGTGGCGCAGCTCAGAGCAATGCTGACCTCTCAGGGCCTGCTCCCACCCGTGCCGGATTCGGCGGGGCTTGCCGACTGCTTCGACCTCGCGCTCGAACACGCGGTCCGGGCTTTCCAGCAGCGTCGCGGCCTGATCACCGATGGGATCGTAGGATTCGCCACCTACCAGGCACTGAGCGATGCGCGGCGAGAACTCGGCTGCCGGGTGCTCAGGTATGTCATCGGCCGTCCCATGCGCGGCGACGACGTATGCACGCTGCAGGAACGGCTGCTGGAGCTGGGCTACGACGCCTACCGCGCGGATGGCATCTTCGGTGTGCAGACCGAGGTGGCGCTGCGCAGCTTCCAACGTGACTACGGCTTGTTCGTGGACGGGGTGTGCGGGCCGGCCACCATGCGAGCGTTGCGCCAGTTGCAACCCAAGGTTCGCGGTGGCCGGCCGGTCCTGCTGCGCGAGCAGGAACACCTCCGCCGGGCCGGGCCGGCGCTGCGGGGCAAGCGGATCCTGATCGATCCCTGCCTCGGCGGCGCCGAGCGGGGCGTCGTGGTGGACAGCGCGGTTGAGGCCGAGTTGATGTGGGACCTGGCCCAACGGCTGGCGGCGCGGATGGACGCCACGGGGATGCAAACGATCCTGTCTCGCCGCCCCGACACCTGCCCCAGCGAAGCAGAGCGAGCCACCTTCGCCAACACCGCTGGCGCCGATCTGGTGCTGTCGCTGCATACCGACAGCCATCCCAGCCCGCTGGCGCACGGCGTGGCGACATTTCACTTCGGGACGGGCAACGGCGTGACGTCCACCGTGGGGGAGGCACTGGCCCAGATCCTGCAGCGCGAACTGACCGCTCGCACCGGGATGCTGGACTGCCGCGCCCACCCCAAAACCTGGGAACTGTTACGGCTGACCCGGATGCCGGCGGTGCGCATCGAGCTCGGCTACCTGACCAATCCCGAGGACCGCCGCAAACTGCTGGACCCGGTGTGCCGCGATGTGATGGCCGAGGGTGTGCTCGTCGCCGTCAAGCGCCTGTACCTCCTCGGCGAAAACGACCAGCCCACCGGCACCTTCACCTTCGCCGACCTGCTCCGCGGCGAAGACTTGCTCCATGGCCAAATAGCGCAACCTGCCCTGTAACCACTGCCACGCCCCGCAGGACAGGCTGTGACGTCGCGAGTATGAGGGACTGCAAACAACCCCAGACGCCGTAAGCATGCCGGCTCGTCAAGACGGCGTCGTGAGTCCTTGCTCAGCGATGGGGCGCGATTTGTCGGGGAGTCGGCGGCTACGGTCGCTGCGGCAGCAATCGCTCCAACTCGCACACAGCGCTCATCATCATGTCGCAGTCGGGTGGCGGATGAAGCGGCACACAGTCATCACGCGGCTGCCCGGGCACAACACGACCGCCATTCGGCCGGGGAACCGAACCCCATGCCGCTGCTACTTGCGCAATGGGCTTATGCGGCGTCAGGCCGGGCGCAGGCTGGGTTCGACGGCATGGATGGTGACCGAGCCGAGAAGGCGTTCCAGCGCTGCTTCGACGTCTTCCTTCCAGGTCAGCGCGGTGCGTAGCTCAAGGCGCAAGCGGGGCCAGCGGGGGTGCGCGTGCACCGTCTTGAACCCGACCTGCTGCAGGAACTCGGCGGGTACCACGCAGGTGGAGTCCTCAGTGGGCTGGGCATCACCGAAGGCCTCGACAGCTTTCACCCCACGCCGGGTGAGATCCTTAGCCACCGCTTGGACCAGCATCCGGCCCAGACCGCTGCCACCGAACTCCGGGAGCACCTTCAACGCGGTGAGCAACACGGCATCGGCACTGACCGGCGACGTGGGAAATGCTGACGCCCGGGGTACCGCAGCCGGGGGAGCGTAGAGCACATAACCAGCGGGAACATCGCCAGACAGCACGATTCGTCCGCACGAACCCCATTCCAGCAGCACGCTGGATACCCAGGACTCCTTCTCCAGTTCGGTCTGCCCGAACTCTTCGGCCTGTTCCCGGATATGGGGCGCGAGCTCCCAGAACACGCACCGTCGACACTTCTTCGGCAGCAGGTCGAGGTTGTCCAGGGTGACGCCCACCACTCGACGTGACAAGGGACCCTCCCTGACAGTTCCCAGCGCGAAGGCGCCTGGCGCAGCATATGCCGATGAGCATCGATCAGTGAAGGCGCCAGGATGTTCCCGGGTGCGGCTTTTACACTGCCAGGGGACCGCAACCCCACCAGAGGCGCCGGATGAACACTAGAGGTAACGACAACCTGCCCAGCAACCGCCCTCCCACCCAGCGTGATCTCGATCCACATCTGCGCCGTTACGCGCAGCGCACCGTGGGCATGACCGCATCGGAGATCCGTGCGCTGTTCGCGGTGGCCAGCCGGCCTGAAGTGGTCTCGCTGGCCGGCGGCATGCCCTACCTGCCCGCATTGCCGCTGGATTCGCTGGCCGATGAGCTGGCCCAGATGGTGAGCAGCGAAGGAATGGCAGCGCTGCAGTATGGCTCGGCGCAAGGCACTGCACAGCTTCGCGAGCAGATCTGCGAGGTCATGGCCCTAGAAGGGGTCCGGGCGCATGCCGACGATGTCACGGTGACGGTCGGCTCGCAGATGGCGCTGGACATGGTGACCCGGATCTTCTGCGATCCGGGGGACGTGGTGCTTGCCGAGGCACCGTCCTACGTCGGGGCACTGACCACCTTCGCCTCCTACCAGGCCCAGGTGGTGCAGGTGGCCATGGACGACGACGGCCTGGTACCCGGCAAGTTGGAGGCTGCGCTGGACGCCCTGGCTGCCCAGGGCCGGACGCCGAAGTTCCTTTACACCATTCCGAACTTCCACAACCCGGCCGGCGTGACGATGGCGGTGCAGCGCCGTGGCGAGGTGTTGCGGTTGTGTGCCGAACACCGGGTGCTGGTCGTCGAGGACAATCCCTACGGCCTGCTGGGTTTTGAGGGCAAGATCTACCCGGCGATGCGGGCATCCGACCCGGACAACGTGGTGTATCTGGGCTCGTTTTCCAAAACCTTCGCTCCCGGACTTCGGGTTGGCTGGGCGCTGGCCCCGCACGCCGTCCGGGAAAAGCTGGTGTTGGCCGCGGAATCGGCCACGTTGTGCCCGCCGGCGTTCACCCAGTTCGTGGTCTCGCGTTATCTGGCCCAGCATGACTGGAAAGGCCAGGTCAAGATCTACCAGGAGGTCTACCGGGAACGTCGCGACGCTATGCTGGCCGCGCTGGCGCAGCATCTACCGCCGGGATGCACCTGGACCCATCCGACTGGCGGGTTCTACGTGTGGCTGACCGTCCCGGAGGGACTGGATACCAAGGCAATGCTGCCCCGAGCGGTGACCGAGCGGGTCGCTTACGTGCCGGGCACGGCCTTTTACGCCGACGGCCTGGGCAGCCGGCAGATGCGGCTATCGTTTTGCTACCCGACGTCGGAACGTATCGTCGAAGGCGTGCGCCGGCTGGCCGCCGTGCTGGAGGGGGAGCTGGAGCTGCAGCGTACCTTCGGTAGCGTGCGTCCACGCACGGTGTTCGGTCCGCAGTCCCCGTCGCCGGACACCGCCTAAGCCCGACATGGCGACATATCGGGGTAGCAGGCGTACCCCCTGCCCCATTGTCTGGCCTTTGGGGTGAAAGGAGCGGGCGGTGACCGACCGCACGGTGGCTGTATTGGCCGGTGGGCTCTCGCATGAGCGGGACGTGTCGCTGCGCTCCGGGCGCAGGCTGTCCAGCGCCTTGCGCGACGTCGGATTGCACGTTGAGGAATGGGACGTCGACGCTACCCTGATCGACCGGCTCACCCACCGCCGCCCGGATGCCGTCGTGGTGGCACTGCACGGCGGAGCAGGCGAGAACGGCGCCGTGCAATCCGTCCTGGAGATGTTGCGGGTGCCCTACGTGGGAGCCGACCCGCGGGCCTGCCGCCGTGCCTGGGATAAGCCCACCGCCAAAGACGAACTGGCCCGGGCCGGCGTAAGCACGCCCGATTGGATCGTGCTTCCCCATGCCACGTTCCGTGATCTAGGTCCACAGGACGTGCTGGATGCGCTGGTGGACCGGCTCGGCCTGCCGCTGATCTTCAAACCACCGCAGGGCGGCTCGGCGCTGGGTGTGCACGTGGTGCGCGACGCGTCTGAGTTGCCGGCGGCGATCGTGGGGTGTCTGGCCTACGGGGATAGCGTGCTGGCTGAACGTTTCGTCGAGGGAGTCGAGGTCGCGGTTGCGGTGCTGGAGGGCTCCGACGGCGAGCCGCAGGCATTGCCGGCTGTGGAGATCGAGGCGGCCTCGGGCTTCTACGACTATGCCGCTCGCTACACCGCCGGCCTGGCCACCTTCCACGCGCCAGCCCGGCTCGACGCCGCAGCGACCGCCGCGGTGGCGGAACTGGCGGTGAATGCCCACCGGCTACTCGGACTGCGCGACGTGTCCCGGACTGATGCTGTGGTGTCCCCGGACGGGGTCGCCCACTTCCTCGAGGTCAACGTCGAGCCTGGCCTCACCGAGACCTCCCTGCTGCCCATGGCGATCGAATCCACAGGCGCAGACCTGGGCACCGTCTACGCCACCCTCATCGAACGCGCCGTCGCCCGCGCCTGGTAGAAGCTAACAGCAGTCTGGATGCAGACTGCTGTTTTCGGGGCCTGCAAAGCAGCAGTCTGCATCCAGACTGCGGGCTGGGTTGGGTCGTCAGCTAGGGCTGCGTCATGAGAGCGACGATCCGATCGAGATCGTCGAGCGAGCCGAACTCCACGACAATGCGGCCTTTGCGCCGGCCCAGCTCCACCTTTACCCGGGTGTCGAATGTGTCGGACAACCGCTCCGCGAGGTGTTGCACGCCGGGCGCTCGCATCGGCCGTGACGCCGCCGGTTTTGCTGGCGCCTTCACCGGCTGCGTACGGCTGAGCGTGACCGCTTCCTCGGTGGCCCGCACTGACATTCCTTCGGCGACGATCCGCGCCGCCAGGTCTTCCTGGGCGTTCGACTCCTCAAGGCTGAGCAGCGCGCGGGCATGCCCGGCGGACAGTACCCCCACCGCCACCCGGCGCTGCACCGTCACCGGCAACTTGAGCAACCGGATGGTATTGGTGATGACCGGACGGCTGCGCCCGATACGGGTCGCCAGCTGCTCGTGGGTCACCCCGAAGTCATCCAGTAATTGCTGGTAGGCCGCGGCCTCTTCCAGCGGGTTGAGTTGGACCCGGTGGATATTCTCCAGTAGCGCATCGCGCAGCATCGCGTCATCAGCGGTACTGCGCACGATCGCGGGAATGCGGTCCAGCTCGGCCTGCTGCGCCGCCCGCCACCGCCGCTCACCCATGATCAGCTCGTAGCGGCCGTTACCTAACGGCCGGACCACGATGGGCTGCAGGAGCCCGAACTCCCGGATCGAGTGCGCGAGTTCGGCCAGTGCCTCCTCGTCGAACACCTGCCGCGGCTGGCGAGGGTTGGGCACGATGGCTGTGATCGGCAGTTCCTGGTACGCCGCGCCGACGATCCGGTTAGCCAGCGCATCCGGTTCCGGGGCCGGATCACCGGCCCGGGCGTCTGCCGGTGCGGTGGGTATCAAGGCAGCCAGGCCGCGGCCGAGCCCGCCTTTGCGCTGGGTGCCCGGGCTTTGTGATAGCGCACTTCCCGTGGACATCAGCGGTTCCCCTCACGAACACTCGAAGGGCCCGTGCTCTGATGCCCCAGAGCCGGAGTACCCGGGTTGAGGTAGCGACGATCGAGCGCGATCTCCCGGGCAGCGTCTATGTAGCTCAAGGCCCCGCGGGAGCCGGGGTCGTAGACCAGCACGGTCTGCCCGAAACCAGGAGCCTCAGACACTTTGACGCTGCGCGGAATCACCGTGCGCAGCACCTGGTCACCGAAGTGGTTGCGCACCTCAGCAGTGACCTGGTCGGCCAGCTTGGTTCGCCCGTCGTACATGGTGAGCAGGATCGTGGAGACCGACAGAGCAGGGTTGAGATGGGCCTGGACCAACTCGATGTTCCGGAGCAGCTGCCCGAGGCCCTCCAATGCGTAGTACTCGCACTGGATGGGGATCAGCACTTCAAACGCGGCGACCAAGGCGTTCACCGTGAGCAGCCCCAACGAGGGCGGGCAGTCGATGAAGACATAGTCGACGCCCAGCGCGTCGAGGGCGACGTTGGACAGCGCCCGGCGCAACCGTGATTCCCGAGCCACCATCGACACCAGTTCGATCTCGGAACCGGCAAGATCGATCGTGGCCGGTACGCACAGCAAGTTCGACGATTGTGGGCTGGCCGTGACCACCTCGGTGATCTCGAGCTCACCAAGCAGTACCTCGTAAACCGACCGTGTACCCGAGCGGTGCTCCACTCCGAGCGCCGTCGACGCATTACCTTGCGGATCAAGGTCGACCACGAGCGTGCGTAGGCCCTGCAACGCCAGCCCGGCAGCCAGGTTGACCGTGCTGGTGGTCTTCCCCACACCACCTTTCTGGTTGGCCACCGCAAGCACCCGGCGCTGGGATGGGCGGGGTAGCTGATCGGTGGGATGTTTCACCCGGGTCGCTCGCTCTGCCTCCTCCGCAATCGGAGTCCAGGCGGACACGGCAGGGGAAGGCATCCCACCCGAACTGGCGGGAGCGATGAGTGGATCGATACCTGCAGTGCTACCCACCCCGGGCGCCGCGCTCGGGATACTCGGCTGCGGAGGTCGAACGCGAGCGTGTCGCGGTGTGGTTTCACGTGAAACGACGACCCGTGACACGGCTGCCGGGTTCGGTGCGCGGGGAGGGAGACTGCGCGGTGCGGCGTCGTCCAGACCGGACGCCCTCTCGGACCACCTCGGGGTGCTCACGCTCACCGATCCTTCCTCTTTCGTGCCTTCCCGGGCCGCGTGACACGCTGAGCGGCGCGAGTCACCACGATGACCGTCGGCGGCGGGTGCACCATCGTGACACCGCACTGCACGATCTCTATCGCCACCCCTCCCGCAGCGCGCACCGACTCGATATCCCGCGCCAGTTCCTGCTCGGCGGTGGCACCCTTGACTGCCAGGAGCCGCCCAGTGGGCACCACCAACGGCAGCGCCCACCCCACCAACCGGCCCAGGGGCGCCACCGCCCGCGCGGTGACGATGTCCTGACCGCCGAGTTCCACTCGCACCGCCGGATCCTCGGCACGGCCGTGATGTACGGAGACAGCTAGATCCAGCTCGGTGATCACTTCCAGTAACCAGGCAACCCGCCGCGCCATCGATTCCAGCAGGACGATGGTCAGGTCCGGGCGAGCGATCGCCAGCGGTATGCCCGGCAAACCCGCACCGGAGCCGAGGTCGAGCAGTCGAACGCCCTCGGGGATGAGCTCGCCGAGCGCCGCGGAATTGAGCAGATGGCGGTCCCATAACCGGTCCGCTTCGCGAGGACCGATGACTCCTCTGTCGATACCACGGCCGGCAAGCATCTCGGCGTATCGCTCGGCAAGCGGGTACCGATCACCGAACAGCGCATGAGCCGCTGCGACCGGATGTTTCACGTGAAACGGCGCAGGGACAGGTCACTCAGAGGGGAACACCACGACGCGGCGCTGGGGCTCTTCACCCTCGCTCTCGCTGTGCACACCGTCCACCATGGCCACCGCGTCATGCACGATTTTCCGCTCGAAGGGCGTCATCGGCTGCAGCCGGATCGGCTGACCGCTTTCCAGGACCCGCTGCGCCGTGGTCTGACCGAGCGCACTGAGATCGCTCCGCCGGGAAGACCGCCACTGTGCGATGTCGAGCATCAGCCGGCTGCGAGCACCGGTCTGTTGCTGCACCGCGAGCCGGGTGAGTTCTTGCAGAGCCTCCAGAACCACCCCTCGGGGACCCACCAGCTTCGCTAGATCGTCCCCGCCGTCGATACTGACCATGGCGCGGCCCGCCTCGACGTCGAGATCGATGTCGCCGTCGTAGTCCACGAGGTCGAGCAGTCGTTCGAGGTAGTCGCCCGCGACGTCGCCTTCCTGAACAAGAAGCTCCTCGTTCACGACCGGTGCCGCCTCGCTGGCCGCACGGGCGGCATCCGCGGTGCCACCATCGTCGGTCGGCGACGTCCTCTCGGTCACTGCTGCATCAGTCGCCAGCGTGTCCGCCACAACTGTCTCCTCTCCGGCGATCGCGCCCTCAGCGACGCTTCCGGTTGGGCTTCTTCCGCGGCCGCGGCCGCTGTTGAATCATGCCAGGTCGCCCCGGACCATCCACCTGAGCCGAGCTCTGGCCATTGGTGGACGGTGTGGCACCATCGGCTCGTCCGACCACCGAGCCACCGCCGGCAGTTGGACCATCAGCGTCGGCGCCGGCGGTTGGATCCCTGTCAGCGGAACTAACCCGCGATCTGCTGCCAGTGTCTTCCGCTCCGCTGGTATCTGCAGCCGACTCGAGTCTGCTGTCCGGTTCGTCACTGTCGGTAAGGTTAGCGGGCGTCGACGCACCATCCCTCTTCGGACGGCCTGGTTTCTGCCCGGGCCGGGGCGCCAACGACTGTCGCGCCGCGATCGCGGCCTGCTTTTTTTCCTCGTCCTCAGCATCGATCCACTGGTAGACCACCCGCTGCTGAGCCAGCGTCCACAAGTTGTTGGACAACCAGTACAGCAGGATCGCCAGCGGGAAGAACGGACCACCGGCCACCACACCCAGCGGGAACAGCCACACCATGAGTTTGTTCATCATGGCCGCTTGCGGGTTGGCGGCGATCTGCGCGGGATTCTGCCGCGCCACCGAGTGCTTTGCAGTGAGATGGGTGAGGATGCCCGCCACGATGGTCAGCGGCACTGCAACCACACCGATCTGCCACCGGGAGATGTCACCGTAGCGGGCCAACAGGTCGGCCGGCTCGGTGATGTACGCCGACAGCGGCACGCCGAACAGGTGCGCGTCGAGGAAGGATCGTACGTCGGCCGCGCTGAACACGTAGTTGCCGATCTGGCGGTTCGCATCGGCGGACAGGAACGGCCGGTTGAACGAGCGCAGCACGTGGAACAGACCGATGAACACCGGGATCTGCACCAGCACCGGGAGGCAGCCACCCAGCGGATTGACCCCGTGCTCGGTCTGCAGCTTCTGCATTTCCACCGCCATCTTCTGGCGGTCGTCCCCGTATTTCTTTTTCAGCTTCTGGATTTCCGGTGCGAACTCCTGCATCTTGCGCATCGAGCGGACCTGGCTGACGAACGGCTTGAACAGCACCGCGCGCAGGGTGAACACCAGGAACACCACCGCCAGCGCCCAGGTGAACCCGCTACCCGCACCGAACACGTAGCCGAAGACCTTGTGCCAGAACCACAAGATGGCCGACACCGGGTAGTAGATGAAGTTCAGCACATCGACTCACTCTCGGCCTGGGAGCGGGCAGGTCTTGCGGGGGGCACCGGGTCCATGCCTCCAGGGTGCCAGGGTCCGCAGCGCAACAGCCGCCTTACGGTCAACCACGATCCGCGCAGCACCCCGTGAACAGTCAGCGCCTCGATCGCGTAAGCACTGCAACTGGGAGAGAACCGGCAGCTAGGCGGCAGGACTGGAGAAATCCACCGGCGATAGAACTCCAACGCCGACACCAACATCCACAGCACCGGACGGGTTGACCGAGCCGGAGAGGTGTCAAGACGGTCAACCGTCATGGCCGGCTACCAAAGCTCGCCGGGAGCGCGTCAACTGGGCCGGACTCATCCGCGTTCGACTCATCCGCGGTGAGGACCGGCGCGCTGCCAGAAATCTTGGGGCGGCCTGCTGTGGTGCCGATCAACCGCTCCAGCGCCGTATCGAGGTCGTCACCCAAAGCCGCGCTACTCGCACCAGCCGCCGCCGGCAGCGCGCGCACCACGACCAGCGCGGCAGCGGGTAAAACGGCCAGCCGCGACCGCATCAGATGCCGCAGCCGCCGCTGCACCCGGTGCCGCACTACTGAGCCGCCAACGGCGCGGCCGACCACAAAACCGACCTTCGGGTGCACCGCGGTGCCCCGGCCGAGGTGCACCACAACCGAACCCCGGCCAGCTCGGCGTCCCCGCTGCACTGCCGCCGCGAAGTCCTCGCGACGGGTTAGACGGGCAGCGGCAGGCAGCAACGTGAGAGGTTCCCGAACGTCTCTAGCGTCAGGCTGACAGTTCAGCCCGGCCCTTGCGCCGCCGGGCCGCGAGGATGGCGCGCCCGGCACGGGTGCGCATGCGCAACCGGAACCCGTGGGTCTTCGCGCGGCGACGGTTGTTCGGCTGGAACGTACGCTTGCCCTTAGTCACGGCTGTCCGTTCTCCCGGTGCTCGGTTGTCATTGCGGGCTCGCAGCCGTCGGGACTGCGCAGTAGTCGGGCGTCCCCTGCCAGCACAGGCGGCATTGCTGCGAGGGCATCTCACCCGGTGAGCAGACCGGTCTGCCATGGGCGAGGGCACGCAAGAATGCCCGCCGGTAGACGGGAGACCACCAGAGCCTATGCGGCGAGTAGCCGCGCCGTCAAAACCGCCGTCTGGCGTTACTGTCCGGGCGACACGCCGTTACATCGGTGGTGCTTGCTTACACGGGGTTCTTGTGGCAGCACCCCACGTTTGGTCGCGTGTGGCGCCTGACGGCGGCTAGCAGGGCTAGCAGTCAGCCGGGTAGCCGCGGGACAAGCTGGTATGTCGGGGACCCGGGAGCGCGGGGACCACTGTCATCCACAGCTGTGGACAATCTTGTGGACGAACGGTGCTCGTGAGAGTCCACCACCGGCCGAAGGGGAGTCAGCGGGTGTCAGAGCGGCAAACCGATCTCGGCCAGGTGTGGAACGAGGTCGTTCGGGAGCTTTCCAGCGGAACGCTCTCGCCGCAGCAGCGCGCCTGGATGCGGGTCACCCGCCCGATCGGCCTGCTGGATGGCACTGCACTGCTGGCCGCACCCAGCGATTTCGCCAAAGACGCCATCGAGCGCGCGCTGCGCGAGCCGATCAGTGCCGCCTTGTCCAGGCACTTGGGACGGCAGGTCTCCTTGGCGGTCAAGGTCGACCACCCGCTGCCGGTGCCACCCCAGTTGCCGTCACAGTTCACCGATCCATGCTCGGCGGTGCCCGATGACATCCCTCTGGGCGGTACGCCCATGACCGGGCCTCCGGCCAGCGGGCCTGGGCGGCTCAGCGGGGAGGAGGCAGCAGTGGCCACTGTCAATGAAGTCTGGGCTGGCGGGACCAGCGCAGCAGTCGGTCCGGCCGCCGCTGCAGCAACCCGGGCTCGCAGCTCGCAGACCAGGCTCAACGAGAAGTACACGTTCGACACGTTCGTCATCGGCGCCTCGAACCGGTTCGCGCATGCGGCCGCGGTGGCAGTGTCTGAAGCTCCCGCTCGGGCGTACAACCCGCTGTTCGTCTGGGGTGAGTCCGGGTTGGGCAAGACTCACTTGCTGCATGCCGTCGGGCATTACGCGCAGCGGCTGTTCCCCGGGATGCGGGTGCGCTACGTGTCCACCGAGGAGTTCACCAACGACTTCATCAACTCCCTGCGAGACGACCGCAAGGTGGCCTTCCAGCGGCGGTACCGCGATGTCGATGTACTACTGGTTGACGACATCCAGTTCCTGGAAGGCAAGGAGGGCACCCAGGAGGAGTTCTTCCACACGTTCAACACGCTGCATAACGCCAACAAGCAGATCGTGATCTCCTCCGACCGCCCGCCCAAGGGACTGGGCACCCTGGAAGACCGGTTACGCACCCGGTTTGAGTGGGGCTTGATCACCGATATCCAGCCACCCGAGCTGGAAACCCGGATCGCCATCCTGCGCAAGAAGGCCGTGGGGGACCGGCTGGCCGCACCAGATGAGGTGTTGGAGTTCATCGCCGCTCGGATCGAGCGCAACATCCGCGAGCTGGAAGGAGCGCTGATCCGGGTGACGGCGTTTGCCTCGCTGAACCGACAACCAGTCGACAACCAGCTCGCCGAGATCGTGCTGCGCGACCTGATCCCCGACGAGGCGGCGCACGAGATCGGCGCACCCAACATCATGGCGGTGACCGCGGAGTTCTTCGGCGTCACCATCGAAGACCTGTGCGGCCCGGGCAAGACCAAACATGTCGCGCAAGCCCGCCAGATCGCCATGTACTTATGCCGCGAGCTGACCGATCTGTCGTTACCCCGGATCGGGCAGACCTTTGGTGGCCGCGACCACACGACGGTCATGCACGCAGACCGCAAGATCCGTAAGGAGATGGCTGAGCGCCGCCGCACGTATGACCAAGTGCAGGAACTCACCTCCCGCATCAAGCAACGTGCCCGTTCCTAACCGCACTGATCTAGCCCTGAATGGGGGTTACAGCGAGCCGTCTGTCAGCAGGGAACTCGCCGATGGACAGGTCAGAGCTCGGGCACTGCCAGGCTGCTTGACCGCGCCCAGCCGAAGCGCAATCCGTCCCAGATCAGGGTCGGGTCGGGGATAACCCGCATGTCCTAGACCACCCTGTCCGGCAAACTCTATGAGTATCCGGGGCGGTCAGTCTGGACGTAGCGCCGGAACGCCCAGACTGACCGCCGTGGCCGCCGCGGAGGATGGATGAGCGGGCCTCACGATCCCCTCGCCGCCAAGGAACGGAAACGGCTTCGGAGGCACTCCACCACTATGTGGTGCCCGTTGTCGGCGACCCGGCGCCATACGGCGGATCGGGTCGCATTCGATCGCCTGCGCCGCCGCCTCGCCAGTGATGCGTGCGGTAAGCGCAACAGCCGGCCGCAGTGACGTACCTGACCGTCAAACACCACCATTTCACCGGTCGCGGTGCGAGGTGGCCCGGCGGCCGGTGAGCAGGCCCGCAGCAGCAAGGATCAGCGATCCAGTACAGACCGACGTGGTCCAGGTCCTGGTGGTGTCGGCAGCGCGCACCGCTCATCTGCTCGTTTCGACCCAGGCCACCGGGCGCCAGCACGAGATCCATCCTGGTACGTCGCTGAGCGTGGTTTCAGCGACCAGGGAGACGCTGCCATGGTCATTGAATCAGCCAGGGTCCGCTGGACGACGAACGCCGTCTCAGGCTGGGGAAAGCAACCTCAGCACCTCGTGTGGGCCGATCGCGTCCAGCGCGGTGAACCGTGGGTAAACGAAGGATTGCGAACCGCACGTCACGTCTTGTTGAGTCGGCGATCCACCCACATCTGAGGACAACTCTGTGGATAAACCGGCAACGCTGTGTACTCGGCGCCCGCGTCCGCCGCGATCCACCATCAGCCGGCCGCTCGGCGACCGACACACTGCAGGCGTGCACACCGCACCGCGCCACCGGAGCTGCACCGATGGCGTGCATCCACACTGCCCACAGCACTTACTACTGCTACTGGAGTTCTCTCTTATCAAGAGAAACCCTTACTACCCGGGCAGTGGATGCGCCCTCGACGCATCTGCATGCAGCGCCGCGCCGCTACGGTAGAAGCACTCACCTCAGGGAGGTTTCGCCGTGCAACTCGGACTCGTCGGGTTGGGCCGAATGGGCGGCCACATGCGCGACCGGCTGCGCGCCGCTGGCATCGAGGTCTTCGGCTACTCGCGGACCTCGCCGACCCGCGATGTCACCTCGCTGGCGGAGATGGCCGAGCGCCTGGCACCGCCCCGGTCGGTATGGATCATGATTCCGGCCGGCGAGGCGACCCGGAACACCGTCATGCAGCTCGCGGATTTGCTCGACCGTGACGACGTGGTCGTCGACGGCGGCAACTCGCACTACACCGAGGATCAGGCGAACGCGCAGCTGCTTGCCGATCATGGTGTCGGGTACCTGGACTGCGGCGTCTCGGGCGGGATATGGGGCCGGACCAACGGCTACGGCCTGATGGTCGGCGGCGCCGCCGAGTACGTCGACCGGCTGGTGCCGGTGTTCGACGCGCTACGCCCGGAAGGTCCCCGGGAGGAGGGCTTCGTGCACGCCGGCGGTGTCGGCGCCGGGCACTTCGCCAAAATGGTGCACAACGGCATCGAGTACGGCGTGATGCAGGCCTACGCCGAAGGTTACGAGCTGCTCGACGCTGCCGAGCTGATTACCGACGTGCCCGCAGTGTTCAAGGCATGGCAGCGCGGCACGGTAGTCCGCTCCTGGCTGCTGGAGCTGCTGGTGGCAGCACTGGACAAGGATCCGCAACTGGCCCAGCTACGGGGGTGGGTGGCCGACTCCGGCGAGGGCCGTTGGACGGTGGAAGAAGCGATCAACCACGCCGTGCCGGCACCGGTCATCTCCGCGGCACTATTTGCCCGGTTCACCTCCCGGCAGCCTGACTCGCCAGCCATGCGCGCGGTGGCAGCGTTGCGCCAGGAGTTCGGCGGGCACGCCGTGCAAGCTGCCAGTGCCGACCCGGCGAGTTAATCGCCGCTGACTGCGCCTGAGGACGCCTTAAGCACGCCCCATGTACGCTCGCCAGCTTGAGGTCACCGATTTCCGCTCCTGGGAGCACGCCAGACTCGAGCTGGAACCGGGCATCTCGGTGTTTATCGGGGCAAACGGGCAGGGCAAGACCAACTTGCTCGAGGCGCTGGGCTACCTGTCCACCTTGAGCTCGCACCGGGTGGCCAGCAACGCGCCGCTGGTGCGGCAAGGGGCGGCGCGGGCCGTCGTGCGCGCTGCCGTGGTCCACGCCGGCCGGGAGCTGACCCTGGAACTGGAGATCACCCCGGGCCGGCCGAACCGGGCCAGGATCAACCGTTCCCCGGTACCCAGGTTGCGTGACGTCGTGGGTGTGCTGCGAACGGTGCTGTTCGCTCCGGAAGACCTGGCACTGGTCCGCGGCGACCCGGCGCAGCGCCGCCGGTTCCTCGACGAACTGCTGGTGCTGCGTGTGCCCCGGCTGGCCGGGGTGCACGCCGATTACGACAAGGTGTTGCGCCAGCGGGTAGCGCTGTTGAAATCCGCCGGTGCGTCCCGCCGTTCGAGCGGCACAGCTGATCTGCGCACTCTGGACGTTTGGGATGGCCATCTCGCCCGCCACGGCGCGGAGCTGCTGGGCGCTCGGCTCGATCTCGTCGTCGAACTGGCCCCGTATGTTGATGCGGCCTATCGTGCGGTGGCCCCGGAGTCGGCTGCGGCGCATCTGGAGTACCGCAGCAGCCTGGGTGATGCGGTGCAATCCGGGGTGCACGAGACGGGCAAGGCCGACGTCGAAGCGCTGGAGGTGGCAATGCTCGCCGAACTGGGTCGGGTGCGCGGCGCTGAACTGGAGCGCGGGGTATGTCTGGTCGGGCCGCATCGCGACGACCTGGAGTTGGGCCTCGGGCAGCTACCCGCCAAGGGCTACGCCAGCCACGGTGAATCGTGGTCGTTCGCGCTCGCCTTGCGGCTGGCCAGCTACCAGTTGCTGCGCTCGGGCGGCGCGGAACCGGTGCTGCTGCTCGATGACGTGTTCGCGGAGCTGGACACCTACCGCCGGGCCCGGCTGGCCGAGGTCGCGAAGGCCGCCGAACAAGCTGTGATCACTGCCGCAGTGCCAGAGGACGTCCCTGCTCAGCTGCAAGGTGCGCGGTTCGGCGTGCACAACGGGGAGGTACGCCGTGTCTGATGCTCCCTATGGCCCTCATGACGCCGGCGACGATGGCGATCTAACCCCAGCTGGGGATAACCCTGTGGATAGTGTGGACAAGTCGATGTTCGAGGAACCGGCGAGCCCACCTCAGACGCCCTCCGACTCACCGCGCGGCGTCGACCTAGCCCGCGCCGCCTTGGAATCTGCCCGTGCCGCCCGGCGCACCTCAAGCAGATCCGGCACTCAGCGGCCAGCGCCCCGCCGGCGCCGCGGGTGGTCCGGTCCCCGGCCGGATGACCGGGATCCGCAGCTGCTGGGCGCTCTGGCGTCCCGGCTGGTCGCCGAGCGTGGGTGGAATGATCGGGTCTCAGCCGGTGTGGTGTTCGCGCGGTGGACGCAGCTGGTCGGTAGCGACGTCGCCGAGCATGCCCAGCCGGTGTCTTTGCACGAGGGGGAATTGCTGGTCCGCGCCAGTTCTACGGCCTGGGCAACCCAGTTGCGGCTGCTGCAGCGTCAGCTCATCGCCCGGATCTCTGCCGGTGCCGGCCGAGGCGTGGTCACCCGAATACGGGTCCAGGGCCCAGCGGCGCCCACTTGGGTGCGGGGCCCCCGCCACGTCCGCGGCCGTGGCCCTCGGGACACCTACGGCTAACGCCGCCCCCAGCGCCCGCATGTCGCGCTCGCAGTGCTCACTGTGTCGACCTGTGTCGACACGCTGTGCCGAAGCGTGCACAGGACAGCCACTCACAGCCCGGCAGCCGCGGCTGCACCATGTCCCGGCCGTCCGGACCTGCGTCGACAAGAATTAACCGCGCTGTGAGCAGATGAGGGGTGTCCCTGGGCCCCCCCAGTCCAGGAGGACCAGTAGAATGATAAGGGACACCTCGGTTTCTGAGGTGGCTCTCGGGCCTGAGCTCTAGGGCGACCCCAGTCGTTCCCGGCCGATCGGTGTTCGCAGCCGACCGCGGCACGTACGTATCCTGCCCTGCCGTGGCGGGCCACCGCATCATCACGATGGCTAAGGAGATACCGAGGACCGTGGCCGCCAAGAAGAACGACTACAGCGCGTCTTCCATCACTGTCCTCGAAGGCCTTGAAGCCGTCCGCAAGCGCCCCGGGATGTACATCGGATCCACCGGTGAGCGGGGACTGCACCACCTGATCTGGGAGGTGGTGGACAACGCCGTCGATGAGGGGATGGCTGGATATGCCACCAAGGTTGAGGTCACCCTGCTCGCCGACGGCGCGGTGCGGGTATACGACGACGGTCGCGGTATCCCGGTGGACATGCACCCGGTGGAGCGCCGGCCGGCGGTGGAGGTCGTGCTGACCACGCTGCACTCCGGTGGCAAGTTCGACAGCGCTTCCTATGCCGTCTCCGGCGGCTTGCACGGCGTCGGCGTCAGCGTGGTCAACGCTCTGTCCAGCAGACTAGACGTGGAGATCAAGCGCGACGGGTTCATCTGGCGGCAGCGTTACGAGGACTCCAAGCCGGCGCACCCGCTGAGCAAGGGAGAGCCAACCCGCAAGACCGGCACGACGCTGACCTTCTGGGCCGACCCGGAGATCTTCGAGACCACCACTTACAACGCCGAGACGGTGGCGCGCCGGCTGCAGGAGATGGCCTTCCTCAACAAGGGACTGACCATCGTGCTGCGCGATCAGCGGGTCAATGGCAGCAACGAGACCGAGGACGCCGAGGGGCACACCGCGCAGATCAAGGAACGCGTCTTCCACTACCCCGGTGGTCTGGAGGATTTCGTCAAGCACATCAACAACTCCAAAGACCCCATCCACCGCAAGGTGATCGGCTTCGAGGCCGGTGGCGACGGCATGCAGGTCGAAGTGGCGATGCAGTGGAACGCCACCTATACAGAGTCGGTGTACACCTTCGCGAACACGATCAACACCCACGAGGGTGGCACCCACGAGGAGGGCTTCCGCGCCGCGTTGACCGGCGTGATCAATCGCTATGCGCGGGACAAGAAGCTGCTCAAGGACAAGGACTCCGCGCTGACCGGTGACGACGTCCGTGAGGGCCTGGCCGCGATCGTCTCGGTCAAGCTCAAGGAGCCGCAGTTCGAGGGCCAGACCAAGACCAAGCTGGGCAACACCGAGGCCAAGTCGTTCGTCCAGCGCACCTGCAATGAGTGGCTGATCGACTGGCTGGAGCGTAACCCTACCGAGGCCAAGACGATCATCAACAAGGCGATCTCCTCGTCGCAGGCCCGGCTGGCGGCCCGGCGCGCCCGGGAACTGGTGCGCCGCAAGTCAGCCGGTGATCTGGGCGGTCTGCCCGGCAAGCTGTCCGACTGCCGCTCAACTGACCCGTCGCGCAGCGAGTTGTTCATCGTCGAGGGTGACTCGGCGGGTGGCTCGGCCAAGTCCGGTCGTGACTCGCTGTACCAGGCGATCCTGCCGATCCGTGGAAAGATCATCAACGTGGAGAAGGCACGGCTGGACCGGGTACTCAAAAACACCGAGGTGCAGTCTTTGATCACCGCGCTGGGCACCGGGATCCACGACGAGTTCGATCTCGCCAAGCTGCGTTACCACAAGATCGTGCTGATGGCTGACGCCGATGTGGACGGCCAGCACATCCGTACCCTGCTGCTGACGTTGCTGTTCCGGTTCATGCGCCCGCTGGTTGAGCACGGGCACGTGTTCCTCGCCCAGCCACCCCTGTACAAGATCAAGTGGCCCCGGGCAGAGGCGCAGTACGCCTACTCCGACCGGGAACGGGATGGGCTCATCGAAGCTGGCCAGGCTGAGGGTCGCAAGCTGCCCAAGGACGACGCGATCCAGCGCTACAAGGGGCTCGGTGAGATGAGCGCCAAGGAACTGTGGGAAACCACCATGGATCCGGCCAACCGGGTCCTGCTGCAGGTCACCCTGGACGATGCAGCGACCGCTGACGAGCTGTTCAGCGTGCTGATGGGGGAGGACGTGGAGTCCCGGCGCTCGTTCATCACCCGCAATGCCAAGGACGTCCGCTTCCTGGACGTCTAACCGGTCGCCAAGGAGATGTTGTGACCGCGTTGCCTGGGCCCGAGCCGCCGGTCGCCCTGCTGACCGCGGATGTGTACGCCGCGCTCGGCGAGGACGACCGCTACCGCTCGGAGATCGAATTCAGCACAACCGAGCCCTTTTCCCTCAACGTGAAATTAGATGAGCTTTTCCCTGCTTGAGCGCACGGCCCAGCCACCGGTGCTCCTGCTGGCTGGGTGCGCGTCCGGGCAGTGTGCACGCTCTGTCATCGGTAGACTGGCCAGGTTGCGCGGCATGTCAGTGCCCGCTGAAGGGAACCAAAGGTAGTGACGGAGATCACCCTGCCGCCAGACGGAGACCGCGTCGAGCCGGTCGACATCCAGCAGGAAATGCAGCGTTCTTATATCGACTACGCGATGAGCGTGATCGTGGGACGCGCCTTGCCGGACGTCCGGGACGGGCTCAAGCCGGTACACCGCCGGGTGCTGTACTCGATGTACGACTCGGGATTCCGCCCGGATCGCGGCTACGTTAAGTGCGCGCGGGTCGTCGGCGACGTAATGGGCAACTACCACCCGCACGGCGACTCCGCGATCTACGACACCTTGGTACGGCTGGCCCAGCCGTGGTCCATGCGTTACCCGCTGGTCGACGGGCAGGGCAACTTCGGCTCTCCGGGCAATGACCCGGCCGCCGCGATGCGGTACACCGAATGCCGGCTCACCCCGCTGGCGATGGAAATGCTGGCCGACATCGACAAAGAAACCGTCGATTTCGAGCCGAACTATGACGGACGCACCCAGCAGCCGGTAGTACTGCCGTCGCGAATCCCGAACCTTCTGGTTAACGGCAGCTCCGGGATCGCCGTCGGGATGGCCACCAACATCCCGCCGCACAACCTGCGGGAAGTCAGCGCAGGCGTGGTTTACCTGCTGGAACATCCCGACGTCGATGACGACACCTTGCTCGACGCGCTCTGCGAGCGGATCAAGGGGCCGGACTTCCCGACCCGCGGCCTGATCGTCGGCACCGACGGTATCGCCGATGCTTACCGCACCGGCCGCGGCTCGATCCGGATGCGCGGCGTGGTGGAGGTCGAGGAGGACTCCAGGGGCCGCGCCACCCTGGTCATCACGGAGCTGCCCTACCAGGTCAACCCGGACAACTTCATCGAGTCCATCGCCGGGCTGTCCCGGGACGCCAAGATCGGCGGGATCGCTGAGATCAACGACGAGTCCAGCGACCGGATCGGCATGCGGATCGTGATCACGCTCAAGCGGGACGCGGTCGCCAAGGTGGTGCTCAACAACCTCTACAAGCAAACCCAGCTGCAGCACTCCTTCGGCGTCAACATGCTGGCGATCGTCGAGGGTGTGCCCCGCACCCTGCGCTTGGACCAGGTCATCCGGCACTACGTGCGCCACCAGCTCGATGTCATCGTGCGGCGCACCCGCTACCTGCTGCGCAAGGCCGAGGAGCGGGCCCACCTGCTGCGTGGTCTGGTCAAGGCGCTGGACATGCTTGACGAGGTCATCGCGCTGATCCGCCGATCTCCCACGGTGGACGACGCGCGCTCGGGCCTGATGGCACTGCTGGACGTCGATGAGATCCAGGCCAACTACATCCTGGAAACCCAGCTGCGGCGGCTGGCCGCGATGGAGCGGCAGAAGGTCATCGACGATCTTGCCGAACTGGAACGGGAGATCGCCGACTACCTGGACATCCTGGACAAGCCCGAGCGCCAGCGCACCATCGTGCGCGACGAGCTGACCGAGATCGTCGACAAGTACGGCGACGACCGGCGCACCCGGCTCACCGGCTACGACGGAGACGTGTCTACCGAGGATCTCATCGCCGTCGAGGACGTCGTCGTGACGATCACCCGCACCGGGTACGCCAAGCGCACCCGCACCGAGGCCTACCGGGCGCAGAAGCGCGGCGGCAAGGGCGTCATGGGTGCCGGGTTGAAGCAGGACGATATCGTGGCACACTTTTTCGTCTGCTCCACGCATGACTGGATCCTGTTTTTCACCAACAAAGGCCGGGTGTACCGGGCCAAGGCCTACGAGCTGCCCGAGGCCAGCCGTAACGCCCGTGGCCAGCATGTGGCCAACCTGCTCGCGTTCCAGCCCGACGAGCACATCGCCCAGGTCATGCAGATCAAGGACTACACCGCAGCGCCGTACCTGGTCCTGGCTACTCGCGACGGTCTGGTCAAGAAGAGCCGGCTGACCGATTTCGACTCCAACCGCGCCGGTGGACTGATCGGCATCAACCTGCGGGAGGGTGACGAGCTGGTCGGCGCGGTGCTGTGCTCGGCTGAGGACGACTTGTTGCTGGTATCGGCCCATGGCCAGTCGATCCGGTTCTCCGCGACTGACGAGGTGCTGCGTCCGATGGGGCGGGCGACCTCCGGGGTGTACGGGATGCGTTTCAACGACGGTGATGAGCTGCTGTCCATCGCCGTGGTCCAGCCTGGGCTGTTCGTCCTGGTCGCTACCGCAGGCGGCTACGCCAAGCGGACCCCGATCGAGGACTATCCGGTGCAGGGGCGCGGCGGTAAGGGCGTGTTGACGATCCAGGATGACCGTAGGCGTGGCAAGCTCGTCGGCGCACTCGTCGTGGATATCGATGACGAGCTGTACGCCATCACCTCGAGCGGTGGGGTCATCAGAACCACCGCCAAAGAGGTGCGCAAGGCGGGCCGGCAGACCAAAGGGGTGCGTTTGATGAATCTCGGTGAAAGGGCGAGTCTGGTGGCTGTCGCACGCAACGCCGAAGAGGCCGGCGACCCGGACACCAGCCCCGCCCCGACGAGAGGTGAGTCGTGACCAGGCCCGAGAACGCCGAACAAACCAAGGAGTCCGAGGTTCGCGGCGATGACAAGCCCTCGCGCGACTCGACAGCCAATGGAACGGCAACCTCAGCTCCTCGCCAGCGGCAGCGTCCTGCGGCGGCCACTATGGCTGGCGACGGGGATCCCAAGACGGTAGCGCTCCAGGTCGGCGCGCCTGAACATGCTCGTGGGGCGGTTCGGGACCAGCCTGATCGGCCGCCAGCAGGTGGCCGCGCCTACGGCTTTTCGGCGGGTGTGGGCCCTCCGGTCACGGACAACACGACCAGGCACCGGCCATCGGATTCGCCGGACTCCAGCGGGCCCGGCGGTGACGGACCTGATTTCTCGCCGTCCACCGTCCGCGTCGGCGGGTACACCCCGCCAGAGCGGGTGGCGCCTGCCGCACCGGCGGCCCAGCCGCGCTCGGTGCGGGTTCCGCGTCAGACGAGCTTGCAGCTACGGCGACTCGACCCCTGGTCGGTGCTGAAGATTTCGCTGGTGCTGTCGGTCTGCGGTTTCCTGGTCTGGCTGGTGGCAGTCGGGGTGCTCTACGGGGTACTGGCCGGGATGGGCGTGTGGGACCAGATCAACGGCACCTATTCCGATCTCACCTCGGTGAACAACCCGCAAGTAAACGAACTGGTCAGCGCTGGGCGGGTGTTCGGTGCGGCGTTCGTGATCGGTTTGGTGAACATCGTCTTGATGACCGCTCTCGCCACCGTGGGCTCACTCGTCTACAACGTTGCTGCGGACTTCGTCGGCGGGATCGAGGTCACCCTGTCCGAGCCGGACTGACGTCAATTGCCGCTGCCCGGGGGTGTATGCGAGTTGGGAGCGGTGAAGGCGGTGCGGTAACCTCGCCGCGTCGTGCGGGGGCCTATAGCTCAGTCGGTTAGAGCGCATCCCTGATAAGGATGAGGTCGCTGGTTCAAGTCCAGCTAGGCCCACGGGAGAATCACCATCCTGGCAAGGAGGCGATCCGTCGTGAAAAAGATGGTCATGCTGCTGCTCGTCGGTCTGGTTGCATTTGTCCTCGTGCAGCGTCAGCGTTCGGCCAAGGCAGAGGCCGACCTTTGGCGTGAGGCGACCACGCCCGGCGTCTAACGCGCCGCGGGACGCCCGAGGCGCCTGGGACCGGGGACGTAGCTCAACTTGGTAGAGCACCGCCTTTGCACGGCGGGGGTTGAGGGTTCGAGTCCCTTCGTCTCCACCATGTCGGCTGCCTACATAAGCTCAGGTCGCCATGGATTTCGCAATCTATTCTCTTCTTCCGTGTCGGCCGACTGGCTGGTCGGAGGGAGCGAAAAGGCAGCGGTGCCTTCGAAGGCTGTTCTGACACGCTGCTCATAGTCGTCGGGTGTGTGCGGGTAGCGGTTTAGGGTGTTGCGCTTGCTCGTGCCCCATGACTTGCTCCCACCACGTTCACCGGCACACCGTCTGACACCAGCCAGGTGGTCTGCTCTACAACGTGTGGTGGGCGGGTGGGGTCATGCCGTGCCTCCGGGCGTTGATGCGCTGGCGGTAACGCGAGCGTTGCGCTGTCTTGCAGGGCGGGTGCGGTGACGAAGGTTTCGCGTGCGGCCGCCCATGAGCAGCCATGACGGCAGCTTTTTGCGGAGTCTTCCGACGGCGCGACGGGATGCACGCTTCACGTTCCAGCGGACTGTTGGTCGACGCGCTGCTGCAACCTGGCGATGGTCCCCAACAGGACGGACCCACAGCAACGGCGGCCCTAGTGGCGTGCATGCACACCCGAAGCTTTGGACGTGCCGATCGCTGTCGAAGCCGACCAGCCGAGCTACGCCTGAGCGGGCGCCGTTTTATCACTGGGAAAAGGTGCAATGTCCCGCAAGGTTGCCGCTCGGGGTCAACACAAACTTGCCACGGGCGCCCGGAATAAAGTCGCCGCACGAGGCCTTCTCTGCCCGCAACGCCGATACGTCTACGACATTGGTGCAGTGGCCACTGACCGTAATGTCACCGCTTCGTTCCGTGAAAGTTATGCCTGGACCATGAGAGCCCGATCCAAACACCTGGCTGCAAGAGGCAAACACCGTATGGGGGTTATCGGCTAGAGCCGACGGCACGGCCAGGTCTAGCGGCAGTGCTGCCAGGGCAGAAAGTCTCGCAGTCAAGCGACGGATCACGCCGATGCTCACAAGGGATGGCTAAACGGGCTAGCTGGACTTCATCAGCGGCGACCCCGCAGCGGACAGCTGCCGTGCCGCAAGGTCAACGGCTAGACGAATATTGCTTGCCGCCGTCCAAGACCCCGGACTTCAAGCTAATCGTCCTGTCCGATTCGGATCCGGTTACGGGGACGCGGTCGGTGGCTTCTGAGCCCAGGCGGAGATCAGTGGAGAGGTGGCGAGGTCGAGCTGTCCGGTCGCCACGGTTGCCAGGTGCTGGTCGATCTCAGCCTCCGTCGCGAGCGCCGCCGCAACGAGACGATCGCGGATCTGCTCGACGGTGGCCCGCTCGAGCTCGGTACAGGCCGGCCCTCCCATGGGGAAGTAGGCGGCGGACTGCACGTGGAGCAGCCCGGCGCGGCGCAACTGCCGCGGCAGTGTCCGCCCGTAGGCCAGATCGACGCCGTGCTCGGCAAGCAGCGTCCGGAAGCCGTGTTTGAGTTTGTTGGCCAACCGCTGCTTGGGTCCCGACTCGTCTGGACACACCAGCGGCTGCAGCGCGGGATCGGCCTCCTCCAGCAGCAACCAGCCGCCGGGTCGCAACGCGGCGACCATGGCGGCCAGCGCCTGCGCTCGCTGCGGCACGTGCACCAACACCAGCCGGGCGTGGACCAGGTCGAAGTGCTCCTGCGGTGGCGGCGCCGCCCCGACGTCGTGGCGGCGCACCTCATAACCGATATCTCCGAGGTGACCGCCGTCCATCCACGACGTGTCGATATCGGTTGCCAGGACCCGGCCGTCGCGCCCGACCTGCTCGGCGAGCCAGGCAGGCACGCTCGAGCTGCCGGCGCCGACCTCCCACACCCGCCAACCCGGCGCAAGCCCGAGCGCTCGCGCGTACTGAAACGTCGAGGGATTGAACAGCACCGACAGCGCGTCGAAGCGCCGTCCGGCCTGCGCGTGCTGGTTGTCGAGCAGATATCCCATGTCTGGCGTCACACCGCGATCGTGCCTGTCGACTTCGCTGCCCACACCCGGCCGCGTGGCAGCCAGTAGCGCGCTGTCCCACTTGACCCTCCGCGCGTCCTTGCGGTGATCTCGTGGCCGCACAGGTCGTCCTCGGGGTGTTTGCTTGGCGCGATCTGGCTGGCCGGTCTGACGACCAGGTGCGCGCGGCAAGAGAAACTTCTGGGCGCCGCAATCCTCGCGCAGCCGGGCAACTCGGTGTTGTATTGGCTACAGATTGCTCAAACCGCAGACGCTTTGAGTTACGCTGCGGGCAAACAGCACCAAAGCGACATCGAGATCACTCCATTCAGGCCGGCGGAGTCTCAAATTTTTACAAATCTCCCAGAGTGTCTCGCCTAACCTAACTATGCGAGACGCGATGGACTGGTCGGGGAGTTCATTCCGTCGTCCCATTAATCACCGTATGATCAAGCTCGGAGGCCCCCGTGGCGACCTCAGACCCCTCCATGATCCATTGGCGCATCAGCAGTTTCAGTGGCAACAACGGCACCTGCGTTGAGGTCGCCGCCTTGCGCGACGGGCGGATCGCTGTGCGCAACAGCACTCATCCCGATGGCACCGTGATGCTGTTTGCCCGCGCTGACATGAGCCATTGGATCAACGACATCAAAGCAGGTGCGTTCGACGATCTGATCACGTGATCACATCAGGACGCTGGGCAGTCGCCCGTTGCACACCGCCGACTGGTGCCAAGCGGGCGTGTCTCAACGCTCGGTGACCGGACTCCTGGTTACTTGACCCACCTTCAGCATCCCGCTTTGCGCGCGGTCCGGCGGGTTCGAGGACTAGGGTCGGTCCTGTCGATGAGGGTGATGACAGAACCATGGCGGGTAGATGGGGACAAGCGCAGCCCAGCGTCACTGATTCGTCGCCGGCTGGAGCGGCGATGATGACGGTCTCTTCCTCTGGCCCGAAGCATCTGGATGGGTTCGGAGATACCGGGTTTCCCTTCATGCCTTAGATAGCGGTCGGCATCATCCTGCCGGATTTCGTGACTGCCTTTGTTGGTACGTATTTGCCATACCTGCCCTCCGTCTTGTCCGGGAGCAGGACGACCCGATCGCCCCGCGCACTGAGAAACTGTTGCTGCGCCGTAGCCGTCGCCGGGTTGATATTCATCAAACTTCAGCTACCACGCTGTGACAAACACCGCTCCACGTCGCGCTCCATCCTGGCACCGGCAATAAATCGATTGATGACGCCGCCTAGCCCAGCATGCAGCGACGTCTGTCCTGAGGACGGTGCTGTTGGGTATTGCTGATCAGATCAAGGTGTGTCCGTTGTGAGTAGTTTGTGCGTTCTTAGATCGCCTGCCTGCTGGATGGTGTTTACCGGCGGGTCGCATCCTGCCTCGGACCCGTGCGCCGCCGGCAGGCTGTGGTCGAGACATAGCAGTGGCCATAGCGTGTCGCCACGTTGCCAGGCGCCGGACTCTGAGCGACCCAGGG
>Ga0213881_10000303_pt1 | contig 36123 bp, 34 predicted proteins | sample BarmaccoBMER_R08_FD_160104 | JGI IMG/M metagenome (GOLD analysis project Ga0213881, IMG submission 160104) | Barbacenia macrantha exposed rock microbial communities from rupestrian grasslands, the National Park of Serra do Cipo, Brazil - ER_R08 ...
ACCTGGTCAGCGCGCGCAATCACGGCATTCGCCCCATCGATGCCATCCACACCGCCCTCACCGGCAACCCCTGGCTCCCCACCATCTCAACGGCGTGACATCACAGTTCAACCCGTGAATGGACACGGTTTACATCCGCTGGGTGGCTGCTGGCTTGTGAGTAGGTCGGTGGCGGGTCGCTGGACTGGCACGCCCGCTGCTGTGCCATCCTCGGCGCGCTGTCGAGACTCGAGCGCTGACCCTGTGACCTGCGGGTTTTGGTGGGGTGTCACGAATGAGGGCTGTTTGCTCTCTATCTGGTGTCTAGCGCGTGAGCCTGGAAGGAGTGGTGATCGACGTGTTGCCGATGACCAGAGACGCAAGTCTATGAGGATCCAGTCGGGTATCACGGAGGGCGGTTTGGACTTCGACACCTTGTATCGAGCGAACAGATCGGTGCTGGTCCGGTTTATCAGGCTGGCCGGTGCTACCGAGGATGAAGCCGATGATGCGGTGCAGGCTGCGTTCGCTGCATTGCTGCAGGTCAATTATCCCGTCCACGAGCCGCTGGCATGGTTGCATCGGACGGCGCTGAATGATTTTCGTTGTTCTAACCCTCGCATTCCTTCCCGGCGCCGCAAGGCGACCGAGAGCCCGATCCTTCCGTGGGAGATCCCGGAACCGAACACGGTCGTGTCGTCGGCTGCTGAGGTGGCGGCGCTGGAGGAGGAGAGTCACGTGGTGCTGCGCGAACTAGCCCTGTTGCCTGGTAAGCAACGGCAGGTCATGGTCGCGCACTATGGCGGGTTGTCTCATGAGCAGATCGCTGATCTGCTTGAGATGGGCATCGATGCGGTGCGCCAAAATCTCTCCCGGGCACGCAGAACGCTCCGGAAACGATATGCGATGACTCGGAAGGACGCCTCATGATCTGGCAGCGTGACCGTCGCGATGACGCCGATAATCACCTTGATCAGTGGATTCGGGAAGCTCTAGATGCCGAACTCGTGCAGAGGGATGCGGACTTTGATTTCGAGGCTGGTCTGGCCGATGTCTATGCTCGTGCCGGTCTGGGCAGGCCGAGAGCCGCTGATTCACCGAGCCGGGAAGCCACCGATTTCCGCAGCGATGTCGCTGGGAGCATCGATGATCGGAGCGCAGTCCGGGTTGTGGTCGAGCACATTGAGATGCTCGATGCCTTGCTGGGAGCGGTGACGAGTTCCGAGGAGGAGGTCTCCCCGCAGTTGGGTGTGATGTATTTGACGATGGTCCGGCAGTTCCTGTGGCAGCTACGGGTGGGTGTGACCGGACGGCGCTTGAGTCGGGCTAGGGCGGTTCAGCTGGTCGCGACCATCGAGCACGACCTGAGTGAGGCCGACCAGATCCTGCGTGCACAGCAGGGCTTGTCCCTGCAGGAGGCGGTGCGCATCCGCATCGGCGAGCTCAGAGACGTGGGCGGTGACCTGAATCAGCAGGTGCGGCGGCTGCGCGAGAAGGTCCTGTCCCTCTTCGCCCATGTCGAGGACCCCGCCCCGCGATCGCCTATTCCTTCTCGCTGAGTAGGAGTTGAGTATGGGTAAGGAAGCCCGCAACCGGCAACGCCGGGCACGATCGACTGACCAGGGAAACACCGAGTGCAGGGATCCCGCGCACTGGGAGCATTGGTTATCGGAGGGGCCGCTTCCTGGCGATGATCCTCACACCCTGGCCCTGCTCGCACGGCTGGCTACGGAGCATCACATGTGGTGCAAGCTGACCTATCTGCATGATCCCGTCCTGGGGCGCGGGGCGGTTCCGGTGGCCGGGATCAGGGAGGACGGCACGCTCATTCCCGACCGCAGTGGCACGGTGGATCCCATCCCGGTGGTCATGTTTGAGCCGTCGAGATCGGTGATCAGCCAGGATTCCCGCACCGGCACGGCTCATGACCTGCTCACCGAGGCCCTGATCACGGCCGGATTCCATCGGATTGCTCCGGGACCGATCTGGAGTGGTCGGTCTGCCGCGGGGTGGGGGATCTACCGCAGGACCGATGGCCTGGTGCTGCGTGATCCCGATGGAGCGGTCTATGCCGAGGGCAGGACTGCTCTTGACCCGGCCTGGGTGTCAATCGCCACCAGTCTGGGCAGTGTCCTGGTCCTACACGGGCCATGCCTGGGCATCCGCATTCCAGCCGGACGCACCACGACGTCTTACACCATCGCTGAGCGCGCCGAGGAGATCACACGGGGTCGCCAGTATGGACTGCTCGCCGGGGCCACCGTGCGCTGGCACCCCGAACCCCTCGAGGAGACCCTGACCTGGGTCCTGCTACCCCCGGGAGTGTATTTCCAGCCGCTACCTATTGTCTACGTGCCAAGGTGGGAATTCAACCGCCACAGTGGCCCGGAGACCTTCGGTTTGGCCCCCTTCCGCAGTTTCGGTGAGATTCCCCGGGCCCAGGGTATGGTGGCGCACATCACCGAGACTGATGTTGATTTTTATCGACCCAATGTTGATCGCGATTTGAGCTTCATCTGCGGCTATCACGCCCTCGGGGGCACTGCTGATAGTCGCTATGCCGCTTGGCAGCAGACGGCTCTCACCGCCCGGCGGCTTCTATTGATCACCGGAAGCCGAGAGATGCCCACCGGGACGACCGTTCAGGCTTCCGGCCCGGAAGGCTTCTACGAGGCAGCGTGGAACGTTTTGTGCGAATCCTCTGTCGCCATCGTCACCACCACTGCGGACTCTCCTGCTCCGCTGAAGACCTGATAAGGGGCACGGTATCTCGACATGGTTTCGCGGCCTCTGGCGAGCGCCATCCGGTGGCGAAGCTAACAGCGCACGAGAAATCACATAGACACTTTCTGACGCCCCTCTCTCGTAAACAACCAAACGCTCCGGTGCTGACCTAGAATTGCTATTCGCGATTTCTTCTCCTTCCTCTTCTGCTGACGCCATGGGAGCCGTAACTCTACTTTTCCTCATTTAGCGCGCGTATTTTCTGCGCCCAGTTGTTCCACTCGGTCTTGGCTCAGCAATGGCCGTATTCCCTTCGAGGTGGTGGTTCAGCAACTTACCGGTTCGGACAACTCGCTGGTCCAGTGGTCCATTGGCTTCCGTTGTAGGCGGCGGAAGGTAATGCGGTGAGCGCAGACAAACGAGAAGCCATGGTCGGTGTTGGTGCACCGGCCCGGGTTTGACATCGAGCCGTGGAGGACATCGATGCACATTCAGCATACCTGGTTGTATCGCATCAGGGATGTGGCTGAGCACCCTGCGGTGTCGGTCGCGACGAGCTATTCTGTGATGGAGTCGGGCACGTTGGCCGCGTTGATGTTCGGGGCGAAGACAGCCACATTACGCGCGAGCGGTGCTGCAGTGCTGGCCTGCGCACAGGCCACCGGCGAGTTGCGGGGAATCGACTACGCGCGTGTTGTGGTGGTGGCATGAGCCGCGCGAAGCGAAAGGAATTTACCGCGGCGCAACGGTCCCTGCGTGCTCGGCTGGCCGCGTATCGGTCGTGGGAGCGCACGACCGATGCCGCTGCGCGCACGGCACCGGCCCGCCGGGCGGCGATGGCCCGGTTCGAGCGCCAGGTCGACCCAGAGGGCGTCCTGTCCCCGGAGGAACGGGCACGCCGGGGTACTGCGGCCAAGCGGGCGTATTTCACGGCATTGGCACTGCGCAGTTCCCGAGCCCGTGCGAAGGCCGCCATGGCCCGGCGCGCCGAGCCCGGCGCGCGGTCATCCCGAGGGCATCCACTGGGTGGGGGAAAGGCGCGGTAAGGGAATTGCCTATAGCCGTGGTGGGGCGATGGTCGGGACTGCGGGCAATCACGATGCCGGGAGGGACGGCGGGTATTCGGGTGTGTTCGCCGTGAGTTGTGCAGCGCTGCGCCGGACTGAGTTTCCCCCTCACATCGAGGTAACCGAGGAGACCACCCCTGGTACGGACTCATCATGGAAAGACTGTCCATAATGGAGGGTTATCAATACCGCCGGATTGAGTGTCACGGTTGGGTCGGGGACTGATCGCGCCTATGCAGGTGGGTGATCGGAGAGGTTTGCGGGCTGTCTCTCCGACACCGTGAATGAGTCATCGAGGAGATCTCAACAAATGCTACAGGTCCACACCTGTGTGAGTGTCCACTGTGATCAATGCGACCATATCCTGGGCCGCCCCGAACACACACTGCATTTCCGCACCGAAGGTGCCGCAATTAACGCGGCCATCGCTGAGCGGTGGCGGATCGACCCGGATGGGCAATGGTGGTGTGCGCTATGCGCACTAGTGCTGATCTGCCGGGCCGAAAGACGACACCAATTCACCCCGTGGCGAGCCCCCCAACTCCGCGGCGAGCGCCCCGTGCCCAGTGAGTACCGGTACTGCCGCCGCTGCTGCGTGCTCCAAGACCGCCCCGCCCCACACCGCCGCCAAGAGCGGGGTGAGTGCCGATGACTCCCGCGCAGTTTGACGTCCTGCTCATCGGGCTGGCCGCACTCGCCGGCCTCGGAGTGATCGCTGCGTTTCGCAGCGGCGCCCGCAGCGCCTACCGAGTAGCACGGCACACCCAGCACGTGACACGGATGGGCGCCACTCTGGCCCGGGCACTCGCCATTGCCGCAGTGATCGTCGGAATGCAATGGGCGGTGGTGTCGTTGATCTCCGACCCGCTCACCTGGGGCGTCGCCCTGGGAGTCCCCGCGCTCTTCGCCGGCAGCGTGATCGCCAGCCTGTTCTCCGTCACCGAACTGCTCCATGACCCCACCCACCACCGGGAGCCCCGGCGATGACCACCCACCCCTCACCACCACACCGCGCTCCCGATGCTGAAGCCGCGGTGGAACCAGCACCGGACATGCTGGACGGGGACATGTTCGAGGGGCCGGATTACCCCCGGCGTCCGCTGCCGACCGTGCTGCCGCCCTGGCTGGGTTCCCGGCGCACCGCGCTGGCGACGCTGCGCTGGGCCCTGCGCTACGCCGCGCGGCATCTCGGATTCCACCTGGTGCGGGCCCCCGGCTACGCCCTGGGCCTGGCCTGGTGGATGCTGCGCGGCACCGGCCGGGCTCTGGCTGCCGCGTTGAGCTGGGTGAGCGCTCGAGGGGAGTACCGGGCCTTGATCACCGCCGCGCGAGAGGCGAAACGGTGGGATCTGGTTCATGACCTCATCACCGAGCGCCGCGCGCTGGCCCGAGTTCGGATCACCACCACCGCCTGGCTGACCCTCTCCGCCACAGCGGCCACCGCCGGAGGAGTCCTTGCCCTCGGCACGACATTCCTGGAGTGCCTCGCGCTGGTCGCCGCCCTGGGCGCGGTATGGCTAGGCCGGCCACGCACGACCCCGGTGTTCCCGTCTAGCCCGGTCCTGCCGATACAGCTGGAGCTCTCGGTGGACATGCTCACCGCCGCGCTGCGCGCCGCCGGTCTGGTCAAACCCGATGCCACACCGCAGTTCATCACGCCACCGCTGCGAGATGGCCACGGCTGGACCGTCACCCTCGATTTGCCCCGAGGCGGGGGCAAAACTGCCGCCGATGCCATCGCCAAACGCGACACCATCGCCGCCGAACTCGGGGTGGATGAAATCCAAGTCATCATGTCCCGCGTGCGGGCCATCGCCGGCGGTCACGCCGGCCGGCTGATGATCTGGGTAGCCGATGACGACCCCTACATCGGCCCACCCCACCCCTCCCCGCTGGTGAACGTCAAGGAGTTCTCGGTATGGGAGCCGATCCCCTTCGGCCGAGACGCCCGGGGCCGGCGGATCACCCTGCTGCTGATCTGGCAGTCCATGTTCTTCGGCGGGCTGCCCCGGCGCGGTAAAACCTTCGCCCAACGCCTACCCTCCGCCGCTGGGGTGCTCGATGCCTACGTGCGCCACTACGTGGCCGATGGCAAGGGCGGCGCGGACTGGCGAGCCATGCGCAGCGTGGCGCACCGGCTCATCATCGGCGCCGAAGATGAAGCCATCGCCGCCTTTAACGCGATGTTGGATGAGCTGATCACCGAGATGGGCCGCCGGTTCGCGCTCCTCGGTGGCCTGCCCACCTCGGTATGCCCCGAGGGCAAGCTCACCCCCGACATCAGCCGCGACTACCAGCTGCCCGTCATCTTCATCACCATCGACGAACTCCAGGAATACCTCTCCGCCATGAACACCCCCGTGCGGGAGGAAGCCGTGGACAAACTCGCCCGACTGGCCCGCCGTGGCCCCGCGGCCGGGTTCATCCTTAACGCCGCCTCCCAGCGCCCCGATACCGACAGCGTTCCGGCGAAACTCCGCGAGATCATCACCTACCGGTACTGCACCCAAGTCGTCGACCGCACCTCCTCGGACATGGTGCTCGGCAAAGGCAAAGCCGCCCAAGGTGCGGATGCCTCTATCCTCTCCGAAAACCACCAAGGCGTCGGCGTGCTCGTCACCGGACCGGGATCCTTCGACATCGTCCGCTGCGACTACATGGACCTGCCCACCTTCGCCACGATCTGCGCTCACGGCCGGGCCCTGCGCCTCGCCGCCGGCACCTTGACCGGAGATGCCGCCACTGACGCCGCGGCCGCCGCGGAAGCCGCCGGAATTCAAATTCCCACCGTGCTGGCCGACGTGCTCTACGCCATGCACGGCCTCGACCGCATGCACACCACCACCCTGCTCGCCCGACTGACCAACATGGACGAAGACACCTACGCCGAATTCACCCCCGAACGCCTCGCCGACGAACTCGAACACGCCGGCGTCCACCGCACCGGCCGACAAGTCAAAATCGAGGGAGTCAACCTCGCCGGATACCGCCGCGCCGACCTCGAAGCCGCCATCCCACCCGGCGCCACCCTACCCGCGCGCTTGCACACCAAACCGTCCACGGATAGCGACCAGTAGTCCGCCACGGGCCTCTACCACACCCCACTACCGCCCCTCTACCCGCCCGCCCACAGCCCCACCAGTAGCGGGGGGCCACTACCCCGGTAGACCCCCAGGTAATGGGCCCTGACCAGCACGGTAGCGGGAGGTAGAGCCCCACTGCCGCCCCGCTCACAGCCCGCGCAACTCCTCCCCATAGGTAGTAATAAGGGTCTGTGGCTGTGATCAAGACCCACCGAGCATGCCTATATGAGCAGCCTGCTGCACGGTGATAACCACATCTCCTCGGCGACATCCCTGGTACTGCGCTCTACTGGCATGAACGACCAGAAGACCCTGAAACTGCCCATGTCACGGTACTGCAGGAAATTGCAACCGAGGGATCGACGCCTCTACATGAACCGATGGGCCTCTCGTCCCCAATTAGAAAAATTCGGACGCTTCTGAGCCTGGAGGGACTACCAAGGTTCATAAGCTGTGGGGGTTCATGTCCGTGGGGGGATCTGACCCATATCCCCACCCTGGTTCACCGCGCTGACCTGCAACTTCCTTGAGAAGCCACGCATGGCCGCCATGCCTGGCAGGGTTAGTTATCGAGCACTGGGCAGACGTCAAGCACGCGGTATAGGTGTGGAGCTGGGGGACCCGTCTGTCGACGTCGTGGTCGCTTGGCGGTGCTGCTGGCCTGGTAGGGGAGAAGCCAGCATCTCTGTCGATCTTCGCTGCATTGATCGTATCCCGAGTGCAAAAACCAGGGGAGATCCTGATTTGCTCATGCCTGAGCACTGAGCGCTGTGTCGGCGACGACACGTGGGTAGGCCGCAGAGCGGATTAAAAGTCTGCTGCCCCGAGTGTCGGGTAGGGCCGGTTAGCGCAGGACAGCGGGCATCCGCGTGTGTTTCGAGTGTCAGCTAGTGCTGGGCAGTGCCGGATTCGCACAAAACTGCGGAGCCCGATCGGAGCCCGACGCTAGCGGTTTGGTGGCTAGTGTCCGGGGTTAGCGAACGTCCTCGGACCACGCGGTGCCGGGAAGTGCTTCCGTCTGCAAGTACCGCAATCCTTGATCGAATCGTCGCTGACCACTACCAACTGGTAGTAGAAAAGCACCTGATGATCACAAGTTGGTAGTACTCGCAGACGCCCTCGACGCCATGGGCCACGGGCACGGCAGCCTTGTCCACGGTCCGGTGAGGCGCTTTGAAACAGCCGCTGAGTTCAAACGCCGCTAGATCCGCTGGAAACCCGCGAACAACGCCGGTGTCTCGCTGGACTCGGTGCTGCCGGGCAACCGCACCCGCATGGTCGACTCCTCGAGGAACTCCTCCCGCCACCTGTCGGCGAAGGCGGCGTGCAAGTCCGACGGCGTCAGCTTCGGCAGCGAGGCGAGCTGGTTCTCGGGCACGCCGAGCTCCACGAACCGCCGCATCATGAGCTCGGCCGACGACGCACTGAGCTCCAGCAGGTAGACGTACGCGCCGGGACGGGTCGCGCGGTGCAGTGCCTCGGCGTAGGAGGCCTGCCGTTCCGGAGGGCAGACGTCGAACAGACCGCAGTCGACGACGGTGTCGAAGGCGTCCTTGTAGTCGGACAAGGCCAGCGCGTCACCCACGACGAAGGTCGCCCGCACGCCTCGGGACAAGGCCTTCGCGCGGGCCTTGTCGATCGCGACTGACGACACGTCGATCGCGATGACCTGGTGGAAGCGCGACGCGAGGTACAGGGTGTGCTCGCCGGTGCCGCAGCCGGCGTCCAGCACGTCGCCCCGGATCTTGCCCGTCCGTTCCAGCTCCACGAGCACGGGCTGGGGTTCGGGGATGTCCCACGGCGGTTTGCCGCCGAGCGGCGTGCGGCCCTGGTAAACGGCGTCGAAGTTGACCATGGATGTCCACATCAGAGGAGTGGGGCACCATTGGCGCGCCTGCGTATCCGGTATTCGGAGGGCGACATGCCGAAGGAGTTCTTGAAGGTGCGTTGGAAGTGACTCGACTCATGGTAGCCGACCCGGCGGCAGACCTCGGTCACCGGCAGGTCGGTCAGCGACAGCAGTGAGCGTGCCTCGGACATCCGCAGTGTTGTCAGGCAGTCGATGAACCGCTGACCCGTCTGCTTGCGGAACGTGCGGGAAAAGTGGAAACGGCTCAGATGCACGGAGCGCGCCACCAGGTCCAGCGACATGTTGTTGTCCGAGAAGTTCTCCCGCAGGTAGGCGACCGCGCGGCTGACGCTCGGCGACAGGTCGGGCTCGGCGTCGCGTACCGGCGCCTGCGGACGGGGCCGCGGGCGCAGCTGCGTGGTGAACCAGGTCAGTGCGTCGACGAACGACGTGATCTCGTCGTCGAAGTCGCCGGCGAGCTGTTGCGGGATCACGACCGTCTCCAGTGCGCCCATCACGACCCTGAGATGGTCCAGTGCCCTGGTGCCGAACCGGTCGCCGATCGAGACCAGGCCGACGGGCTTCGTGTGCACGTCGGAGATCTCGAGCGCGTCGAGCGCGACCTTCAGTGCTCCGGAGAAGGAGTTGTGCCGGACCGAGGTGACGAGCACCAGTGAATGCGCCTTCCTGGCGGCGGTGCGCAGCCGGTCGGTGCTGTCCAGGGTGGCGTTCCACCGGGCCACCGCACCGCCCGTCGCGGCGATCTCGTGGTGCACGCGGTTGGTGACCGGGTCGTCGGTGTCGCTGATGATCAGAACGCGGATCTGCGGTGTCGCAAGCAAGTCATCCCCAAGACGGTTGTTCACCCGTCCAGTACAGTCGCGCGCCGCTGCAATCGAGATGCAGCACCGCTTCACGTGGCGCAACGGGGCCATCGTTTGTTGCCCGGCCCATAGCGGTTGTTGCGCAGTCGCGTCTCGTTACCGGCTTACGGCTCGGGAGTGGGGTAGATATTCGAGTGCGACCCAGGCACGAGTGCGAAGGGGCTGTAGCTTCCATGTGCGAAGCGGGAAATCAGATTGTCGGCAGGTTGCGTCACCTCGTTGCGACAGTCGTCGAGCTCGACGTGGAAGAGGTCGGCGCCGAGGCGTTGTTCTACGAGGAGCTCGAGATCGACTCGCTGCAGAAGGCGGAGATTTCGGTGCGCGTGGAGCGCGAGTTCGGCGTACAGCTCAGGCCCGAGGACACCGCGGCGATGCGCACCGTCAACGACGTCGCGGACTTCCTTCGCGCACAGGGAATTGCGGTAGGATCATGACGGACTTCCGACAGGTGGACGGGTTCGGCGTCGCGTTTCCCGGTCAGGGCACGAAGCGCGACGCGATGGTCGACGCGTTGCAGCGGCACCGCAAACACCCGCTGGTGGCGGAGTTCCACGCGGTCATGGGGACATCTGACGTCGCTTCACTGGACTTCGAGGACACGGCGGTCGCGCAACCCGGCACGTACGTCACAGGCATCGCCATCGTGGAGGCCATGTTCGGTCATCTGATCGACGTTCCGCTGGTGCTCGGGCACAGCCTCGGCGAACTGACCGCAGCCGCGTGCGCGGGCGTGATCGATGTGTGGAGCGGGTTCGAGCTGGCGGTGCGGCGCGGCAAACTCTGCCATACGCACAACGAACGCAGGCCTGCGATGGTCGCGGTCATGGGTGCCGAGCCGGACGGGATCGAGTGGCTGCGGCGTCAGGTGCTCGCCGCCATCGGCGGCATCCTCGAGGTCGCCGGGATCAACGGGCGCAGCCAGACTGTGCTGTCCGGTGACTCCTCGGCAGTGCAAGAGATGATCCGGCTCGCCGAGGACGAAGGGTTGAAGACCGGTGTGCTGCCGATCTCCGGCCCGTTTCACAGCCCGCTCATGGCCGACGTGATCCCCGCGTGGCGGAAGGCCTTGGAGGCGGTTGAGTTCCGCGAGGGCACGGGTACGTTCGTGTCCACCATCGACGCGCAGGTGCACTGCGATCCGTTGGAGATCAGGGAACTGCTCGTGCGGGCGCTGCTGCTGCCGGTGCGCTGGCGCGAGGCCGTGCACACCGCGCGGCAGTACGGCGCGCTGCGGCTGTGGGACGCGGGGCCCGGCGACACGTTGCACAAGCTAGGCAAGCGGGAGAAGACCGTCGAGTTCGCGCCGCTGGACCCGCAACCGTCTAGTCCAACCCGAGCAGCTCCGGACGCTTCGCGCGAGACCGCCACTCGTGCACCGGGTCCTTGACGAGCCTGCGCGTCTGGAGGTCCATCAACCCGCTTACGTGGGTGACCTCGGCCGCGATCTCGCCGTCCGCACGACGCAGCACGTGCTCGACGCGATAGGTCTTTCCCTCACCCCAGACCCATACGCAGGACACGTCGACCTCGTCGCCGCCACGCAGCTCGTTGTGGTAGCGGATGACCGTCTCCAGGTTCACCGGGCCGATCCCGCTGCCGATCAGCTCCTCCACCGAGATGCCCGCCGCCTGGACGCAGGCGTAGCAGGAGTGGTCGGCGTACTGGACGTAGACGGCGCCGTTCACGTGGAGCTGCGGATCGAGTTCGTAGCTGCGCACTCCCATGCGCACGGTAAACGTTTCAGCAGTCATCAAGTCCCCATGGTATGGCCGCACGAACGATCCCGAGTATATCGAGAAGCCGATTCGCCCGTCGCCCGAGATCGCCGCAGAGGTCCGTGACACGTTGTCTCTGGAGTTTCGTTGCGCCGTCCGAGTCGGCCTGTCGCAGATGCCGCGGATGACCGGGCCGCGCCACTCCACCGCTTCGGCAACCCCTGGCTTCCCGCAGTCTCAACGGCCTGACATCACAGCTCAACCCGTGAGCGGACACCCTCTTGCCGCACAAGTTCACACGATTGAGCCAAGCATAACGTATTTACTGGACCTTGCTCGTCGTCTTTAGTCTGTGGTTGCAGGTCTGGGAGGGGGCGGTCGGGATACCGAAGCTGGGGGTGGGGCTAAGCGTTGGCCTATGACGGAGCCGGGGATCATGCCGCAATGGATGCCATGCGCATCTGTCGGGATATTAGGCCCGCTTGAGGTCGTCGGCCCGCGTGGTCCGGTCGTGATCCACGGACGTGTCCTGCGCACTCTGCTTGCCCGGCTGAGCGCCCGGCCGGGCGAGACCGTCAGCCGTCAGGTGCTCACCGAGGTGCTGTGGGAAGGCAACGTGCCGCGCACCGCCATCACGACCCTGCGGAGCCACATGACAAGGCTGCGCCACGACTTGCGCAAGGGCGGCCTGCCCGACTTGATCGTGGCGCGCGGTGACGGGTTCTTCCTCGGCGCCCCAGGTGAGGCGCTGGACGCAGTCAGGTTCGAGACGCTCGCAGGTGCCGGCCGCGACGCGCTCGCGGCAGGCGATCCGGCGGCGGCCGTGCAGTCGATGAGCGCGGCGCTTGGGTTATGGCGGGGTGACGCGCTCGCGGACTGCAGGCTGAGCGACTGGACGCGCGCCGAGGCCTCGCGGCTGAGTGAGCTGCGGTTCGCCGCGACCGAGGCCCTGCTCGACGCGCGGATCGCGGGGGGTGAACACGCGTCGGCGGTGGCGGAGCTGGAATCGTTTGTGAACAGATTCCCCTTCCGGGAAAGGGCGTGGGAACTGCTGATGAACGCGCTCTATCGGGCCGGAAGGCAGGCGGACGCGCTAGCCGCATTTCGGCGGGCACGTGCGGTGCTTGTCGACGAATTGGGCATCGAGCCGGGACCGGGTCTGCGCCGATTGGAGTCGGCAATACTCGCGGGCGATGAGCTGGCCGACTCCTCGTCACCCGAACCTGCGGTCGAGATCCGTCCCGCGCGCAAAGGCAACCTACCGGCGGAATTGACGAGTTTCATCGGCAGGCGCGAGGAACTGGTCGAGGCGAAGAAGCGGCTGGCGCGGTCGAGGATGGTGACGCTGACCGGCGTCGGCGGTGTCGGCAAGAGCAGGCTCGCGCTGCGTGTGGCCGCCGACCTGCTGGCCACGTTCTCTGACGGCGCGTGGCTGGTCGAGCTCGCTGGGTTGCGCGACCCGGACCTGGTCGCGCGCGCGGTGGCGGACGCGCTCAACATCGTGAACCGGGGCGACGGCGGGCCGATCGGCTCGGTGGTCCGCAACCTGCGGGACGCCAAGGTGCTGGTGATCCTGGACAACTGCGAGCACCTGCTGAATGCGTGCGCGCAGATCGCCAGCACGTTGCTTAAGGCGGCGCCGAACCTGCGGATACTGGCGACCAGCAGGCAGCCGCTTGCGGTGCCCGGCGAGCACATCCTGCCCGTGCCGCCACTCCTGGTGCCGGACGACGACGACGGCGACCTGTGCACCGCGATGGCCCTGTTCGCGGACCGCGCGAACGCCGCGATCCCCGGCGGGTTCGAGATCCAGCCGGACAACGAGACGGTGATCGCCCGGATCTGCCGGCAGATGGACGGGATCCCGCTCGCGATCGAGCTGGCCGCAGTGCGGCTTCGCGTGCTGTCACCCGTGGAGCTGCTCGACCGGCTGAACGACCGGCTGAAGCTGCTGGCCTCAGGCAGGCGCACGGCGTTGCCACGGCACCAGACGCTGCGCGCCACCATTGACTGGAGCTTCAACCTGTGCACGCGTGAGGAGCAGGCGCTGTGGACGCGGCTGTCGGTGTTCGCGGGCACCTTCGACCTCGCGTCCGCCGAGGCGGTGTGCGCGGACGACGACCTCCGGCACGACTTTCTGTCCGTTGTGGACGGTTTGGTCGACAAGTCCATCCTGATCAGGGAGGAACACTCCGGCGAGGTGCGGTTCCGCCTGCTCGCGATCCTCGGCGGGTACGGGCGTGACCGGCTGCGCGCCGAGGGCGTGGAGACCCCCGTGCTGACCAGGCACCGCGACTGGTACCTGAAGGTCGCCGAGGACGGCGCGCGGAACTGGTTCGGGCCGGGGCAGCTCGACTGGCTCAGCCGGTTGCGGCGCGACCACGCGGAACTACGGGGGGCGCTGGACTTCTGCCTGACCACGCCCGGTGAGCACCTGGCCGGTGTGCGTCTCGCAGCCGCCCTGCACTCGTTCTGGGTAGGCTGCGACCACGTGTCCGAGGGACAGCACTGGCTCGACCTCGTGCTGAAGAAGAGCACCACATCGAGCCGTGAGCGCGCCCACGCACTGTGGGTCTGCGGTCGGGTGACATACCTGCAGGGCGATCTCGACGGCGGCACAGCGAAGCTCGAGGAGAGCCTGGCGCTGGCGACCCGGCTGGACGACCACGCCGACGTCGCGTGCGCCACGCACATGCTCGGCGCGGCAGCACTTCTGCGCGACGACCCGGCGCTCGCTCGGGTGCGATTGGAGAAGGCCATCGAGCGCTACCGGGTGCTCACCGGGCCGTCCGATGTCTCCACTATGGCCGAGGTGCACTTGGCGATGGCCGACATCTTCCTCGGTGATCCTGCAGCGGCTGTCCCCCGGTGTGAGGCGGTGCTGGCCACCTGCGAACGTCACGGTGAGCAGTGGTCGATGTCGTATGCGCTGTACGTGTTGGCGTTCTCGCAGTGGCGCATGGGCGAACTGAAGTCCGCGCAACGCAACGCGCGGCAGGCGCTGCGGATCAAGGCCGTGTTCCGCGAGACGGTCGGCATCGCGATGGTCCTCGACCTGCTGAGCTGGATCGCGGTCGACGATGGGCTCGGCGAGAACGCCGCCGTGCTGCTCGGTGCCTCGGCGAAGGGCTGGGACCTGGTCGCCACGCCGTGGTTCGGTTCCACGAGCTGGCGCAGGCCGCACGAGGAGGCTAAAGGACGCGCGCGTGGTGAGCTAGGCGACCGACTGTTCGACAACGCTTTCCGGCGGGGCCGCGCGCTGAGCCGGGACGACGCTACCGCGCTCGCGCTCGGCACGCTGCAGCGCAAATTGTGCGTCGTCACAACGGGAACCAACTAGCTTCATCGGTGTGGAGCCGGAAAACGTCGTCCGTCACAGCCGGGAAGTGGCCGGTCCGACGTTGCGGGCCATGACCTTCCATGAACGCGCCGACTTGCTGATCGAACTCGCCACACGGGTGCGCTCCGCGCGGGCTGACCTCACCGCCGCCTGCCTGGAAACCGGTGCGACAACAGGTGACGCCGCATACGACATCGACAGCGGCCTCGCGGAGGTGCGCGGCCTGGCCAACCGGGCGAAGCGTGAGCTACCCGACGACGTCGTGCTGCTTTCCGACGACGTCACCGCGTTGAACCGCAACGGATCGGTCGTCTCACAGCGCCTCTCGACCGCGCCGACGGGTGTGGTCGTGCACCTGACCGCGTTCGGGCTTCCCGTGCGCTCGACGTTGTGCTGCATCGCGTCCGCTCTGCTCGCGGGCGCGGCCAGCGTGGTGAAACCCTCACGGCACACTGCCGCCGTGACGGCGACGCTGGTGAACAGCTTCGACGACGTGGCGCAGCTGGTCAACGACACCTCGGTGCTCGACTTCCTGACGCCACAGGACATCGTGTCGTTCAGCGGCTCGCCCGAGACCGCTCGGCGGGTGCGCGCCCGCCTAGACGGGGTGCCCCTTCTCACGGACACGGGTTCGCTCGGCTGTGCCGTGCTCGGCCCGGACGTCGCCGTGGGAACGCCCGCGTTTGACCTATTCGTCGCGCAGCTCGTCGACGACATGACAGGACACGCGGGCCAGCGTCCGCTGTCGGCCCGCCGCGCCATGGTTCCGGCCGCGCTGCTCCCCGACGTCGTCGAGGCCGTGCGCGCGACGCTGGCCGGGGTGGAGATGGGCCCGCTCGTCGGACCCGATCAGCGCGACGAAGTGCGCCGGGCAGTGAAGTCCTTGCGCAGTGCGGGAACCGTCGTGTTCGGTGATCCGGAATGCGTCTACCCCGGCGCGTACATCTCTCCCGTCCTGCTGCGAGCCGACGACCCGGAACGCCCCGAGCCGCACACGGTCGAGGCGTTCGGCCCGGTGAGCACGGTGATGCCCTACTCCTCGCCCACCCATGCCGCGTCGCTCGTGTTGCGGGGCGACCGGGCCGTCACCGGCTGGGTGGTCACCGACGACGCGGATCTGATCCGGTCACTCGCGATGTCCGGTGGCCGGATCTCCCTGCTGGGCAAGGGAAAAGCGTCAGCGTCACTGGACGGCGTGTTCGGCTATCTGCGTACCGGCGAGGTCCAGGCGAACCCGGAGATGCTGGGTGCGGTGACGGGACAGTGGGTGCCCGGTGCGGCCCGGCGGATGTCGGACGTGCACCCGCTGCGGAAATACCTGCTGGACCTACGGGTCGGCGACACGGCCGTCGCCGGTCCCCGCACGGTGACCGCGGATGACATCAGGCGGTTTGCCGACCTCACCGGCGACCACTACTACCTGCACACCGACGAGGAAGCGGCGGCGCGCAACCCCATGTACGGCGGAATCATCGCGCACGGGTACCTCGTCGTGTCGCTGGCGGCGGGGCTATTCATCACGCCCGAGCGGGGACCCGTTGTGGCGAACTACGGGCTGGAACGCCTGCGGTTCCTGGCACCCGTGCGTCCCGGCGACGAGTTGACGGTCACGCTCACCGCGAAACGGATCACGCCCCGGCCGCGCGCCGGGTACGGCGAGGTGCGGTGGGACGTCGACGTCACCAAGCAGGACGGCACCTCGGTGGTGCGCTACGATCTGCTGACCATGATCGCGGACAAGCCATCCGTCTAGCCTGCGACCGGGACGAGTGATGTAGCGAGAAGGCCGTCGTCCCTGGTGGCACCGGCCATCGTGGTGAAGAACCGTTCTACCTGAACGGGATCGGCGGCAATCGCCCGCAGCGCGGACAGCCTGCGACCGGGGTTGAGCTTCGCGACGGACAGCGTGTCCTGGTAGACGCCGGTAAACAGCCGGGCGCGCTCGTCGGCGAACCTGCGCAGCGCCGACCGCAGCGCGGGCTCGTCGGGCAGCGCAGAACCGACGCAGTCCACCAGCAGCTGGGCCTGTCGGAACGCGTCGGTGATGCCGTTGGCCAGGATCGAGTCCTTGTGGTGACCGGCATCGCCGACGAGTACCCAACCAGCGCCCGTGGCCTTGCGGAAGAAGTTGCGTTGCGCGCCAGTGCCGTACAGACGCTCCGCCTGTGCCCCGTCCATCACCCGCGCGTGCAGGTCTGGCGCGACAGCACGCAGGTTCTCGAGGTACGCCGCGGGGGCGTCCACCCGCACCCGCGGGTACTCGGACTGCGGAAAGTAGGCTCCCACCAGCGTAAGCCCGTCGTGCGTCGGCGCACAGCCCGCCCACCGGCCACGAGCCCCGTACGCCTCGAACCCCGCGGGCACGTTCTCCCAGAAGGAGTAGTAGACGCACGTCAGCCTGGGGTGTTCCACCTCAACGCGGGCGTCGACCGCACTCGCGACGCGGGAACGCATCCCGTCGGCACCGACCACGAGCCGGGCGTGCGCGTCGAAACCCTTGCAGCGCACGCCGACCGCGCGGCCCTCGTCGTCAAACAACACGTCCTCGACGGCGCACTCCGGGCGGAAGTCGACACCGGCGGCCACCGCGGCGTCGATGAGGATCTGGTCGAGCACGTACCGCCGCGGCGCATAGGCGGCGTGGATCCCGTTGACCGGCTGGGAACATCCCTGCAACCGGACGTCGTTCACCTGGTGCAGCGCGGAAGTGATGGGCGGGCAGCCGGACGCCACCAGCGCGTCGAGCAAGCCCCAACGGTGCAGCAGCGCGATCCCCGGTTGGTGAATGTACAAAGTGGATAAGGTGTCGCGCGGGAACTTGGCGCGGTCCAGCATCAGCACCCGATAGCCGGCACAAGCGAACAGCATGGCGGTGGGAGCTCCCGCGCACCGCGAGCCGACCACAATGATGTCGTACACGAGACCTCCACCGCGGGATCAGGAACCGACGCCCGCCTTGTCGAGTGCGGTGGCGACGTCCTGAAGGGTGCGCACGCCCTCGTCGGCGTCGCGGATGAACAGGATGGTGGACAACGTCGTGACGCCCGCGTCGGCGTACGCGCGTAGCCGGTCGGCCACGCGGTCGACCGGGCCGAGCACCGACGTCCGGTCGACAAACTCATCCGGCACGGCGGACGCGGCGTCGCGCATCCGGCCCGCGAGGAAGCAGTCCTGCACCTCGGCGGCCGCGTCGCCGTAGCCCATGCGTGTGGCGAGCCTGCCGTAGAAGTTCTGTTCCCGGCTGCCCATTCCTCCCAGGTACTGCATAGCGTACGAGCGCACCCGGTCGAGACATGTGGCCACGCCGTCGCCCACCACCACCGGCAGGTTCGCCACGATGTCGAAGGTGTCTAGGTCCACGCCACCGGCCGTGAGGTGCTTCCGGTGTTCCGGCATGAACTCGGGATCGACGAACACCGCGAGCCAACCGTCCGCGATCGCGCCGGCCAACTCCAGGTTCTTCGGGCCGACAGCCGCAAGGTAGATCGGCAGGCGGGCGCGGACCGGGCGCATGCCGAGCCGCAACGCCTTGCCGGGCCCGTCCGGCAACGGCAACCTGTAGTGCTCACCGGAGTAGGTCACCGGACCTGTGCCCTCGAGTACCTGCCTGACGATGTCGACGTACTCGCGGGTCCTGGCAAGCGGTTTGCCGAACCGGGTGCCGTGCCAGCCTTCGACCACCTGCGGCCCGGACACGCCGAGACCGAGGTGGAACCGGCCGCCGGAAAGCGTGTCGATGGTGGCCGCGGTCATGGCCGTCATCGCGGGACTGCGGGCGGAGATCTGCATGGCGGCGCTGCCGAGCCCGATCGTGGCCGTCTGTCCGGCGAGCCACGACAGCAGGGACGGCGCGTCCGAACTGAACGCCTCCGCGACCCAGACCACCGAGAATCCGAGCCGCTCGGCCTCGCGCACGAGCCGTGGGAAGTTGTGATGGTCGTTGCGGGGACCGAGGTAGCGGAGGTTGAGTCCCAGCCGCATCAGTCCTCCCCGAGCGACTTGCCGAGGAAGTCCAGCACCACCGTGTGGTAGCGGTCGGGGTCGACGGCGATCGGGCGCATGTGTGCGGCGCCAGGCACCACGACCACCTCGGCGTGCGGGTACGGCTCGGCGAGGCTGCGGACCTCGTTCGTGCTCATGACCGTGTCCTTGTCCCCGATCAGAAACAGCATCGGCACGGTGTCGTACCCGCGCGACGTCGGTGCGGGCGGCCAGTTCGGCGGTGTGGACGTGCTCGCCGCTGCCAGCGGCCGGAATACCGCCTCGAACACGCTGATCGCGGGCGCGTTGCGGAGAGCGGCGGGCACCGGCACCATGCCCGCCCGCAACAGGTTGCGGATCGCCAGGTCCGGGTCAGGGACCGGTCCGCTGTCGCACACCACCGCGTCGATCTTGTCCAAGCGGCCCAACGCGTGCAGCATCGCGAACGACGACATCGAGAACCCGTACAGCGCGAACCTGGCCTCAGCGTGCTCCGGCATCGCCTGCACGTGCCGCACGACGGCGATCAGGTCGTCAGCGAACCGTTCGCTGAACTTTGTCAGCCCCCGGTCGGTGAAGCTCGCGCCGTGGTTGCGGAAGTCGAACAGCACCACGGTGTACCTAGCCTCGTGGAGAAACCGGGCGTACAGCAGGCTGCGCGACTTGTCCAGCCCGATGCCATGGCCGACGATCACGACCCGACGCGGATCCCCCTCGAATAGCCAGGCGTGCAGGCTCTTGTCCGGTGAGGGAGCCGGAATCCAGATCTCCGTCGGTGTCAGACCGAACTCGGTCGGTTGCTTGACGCGCTTCGGCCGGGGCGGATGACAGACGAGATAGGCCATCAGCGCGGCGGCGAACGGCGCGACCGGCGTGGCCAGCACACCGAGCAGCGGGGATCGTTTCACGGCAACTCCTTGTGGTGGGACGCAGGGCTCAGACGACGAGCCCGCCGTCGATCCCGAGCACCTGACCGGTGATGTATCCGGCGCGCTCGGACACCAGGAACGACACGAGGTCGGCGACCTCTTCCGGCCTTCCCGCGCGGGCCAGCGGGATCCGTTCGAGGATCTTCTTCCGTACCGCGTCGCGCAAGTCCTCGGTGAGGTCGGTGTCGATGAGTCCGGGCGCCACCACGTTGGCCCGGATGCCGAACCGACCGACCTCCTTGGCCAGCGCCATGGTGAATCCAATGATCCCTGCCTTCGATGCCGAGTAGTTCGCCTGTGTCGCGTTGCCGTACACACCGGCGACCGACGACATCGTGACGATGCACCCGGTGTGCCGCTTCATGAACGAGAAGATCGCCGCGCGGCACGCGTGGTATGTGCCGTCGAGGTTGGTGCTGATCACCGACTGCCAGTCGTCGTCGGTCATCCGCACCAGCGGATTGTCGCGGACCACGCCAGCGCAGGTGACCAGAACCGCGAGGGGTCCGAGCTCCTCCTCGGTCTCTGCGACGAACGCGCGTGCCTCGCCGGGGCTGGAGACATCGGCTTTGCGCGCGACCACGCGTGCGCCCGACATCTCCACCTCCGCCACGACCTCCTCGGCCGCATCCGGTCGGGACCGGTAGCAGAACGCCACGTCGAAACCGTCACGTGCCAGGCGGCGCACGACGGCGCGCCCGATCCCGCGTGAGCCTCCGGTCACGAGAGCGACCGGTCGTTCCCGCATCGTCCTCACGTCCGGCTCTGACTCGCTCACGACACGGCCGCGAGCTTCGCCGTCACCAGCTTGTGCACGCGGTTGAGGGAGGTGATCTCGAGCAGCTCATCCTCGACCACCTTGATGCCGTATTTCTTCTCTAACCGCATGGTGATCTCCAGCATGGTCAGCGAGTCGACCTCCAGTTCGGAGACGAAGTCCGCGGTGTCGGAGACCTCGTTCGGCTCGAGCTCGATGACGTCGGCGACCAGCAGGCGCAGCTCGTCCTTGTCGATGTTGGCCATGGTATGTTTCCTTTCCTGGCGGGTGTCAGGCGACGATCGCCTCGCCGCCGTCGACGCCGATCACGTTCCCGGTGATCCAGGACGAGTCGGTCGTGGAGAGGAGGACGATCGTCTCGGCGACGTCCTCGGGGGTGGTGAGCCTGCCGTGCGGGTTGACCGCACGGGCTCGTTCGGCGACCTCGGGGGTCTTCGGGATCTTCAGCAGCGCGGGTGTGATCGTCGTACCGGCACGGATCGCGTTCACCGCGATCTCGTACGGGGCCAGCTCGACGGCCAGTTGACGCACATGCGACTCCAGCGCCGCCTTCGCCGCCGACACCGCGCCGTAGCTCCGCAGCACCCTGGTGCTGCCGGAGCTGGTGAGCGCGTAGATTTTGCCGCCCTTGGGCAGGAGGTTTGCGGCGAGCAGGTCCTGGGTCCAGTAGACGAGGCTGTGCGCCATCACGTCGAGCGTCATCGCCATCTGCTTCGCCGTCAGGCTCTTCGGCGTGCTTTCGGTCGGCACGAACGGCACGAGCGCGCCGAACGCGACGGAGTGCAGCACGATGCGCGGCCCGACACCGCTCAGCTCCTTGATGAGCGGCACCAGTTCGGCACGGGTCTGCGCGGCGGCGACATTGCGGTTGAAGAAGTGCGCCTCGACGCCGCGTTCACGCAACTCCTCGGCCAGCTCCTCGGCGGCCTGCTGACCGTCGGCCATGTCGAAGTGCACGCCGATCACGTTGCAGCTCTCGGCGGCCAGCGCACGGGCGGTCGCACGGCCCAGGCCGCTCGACACGCCGAAGATCAGTGCCCACGATCCCTTCAGCGGCACCAGCATTCTCAACTCCTTTCGATGATGTAGTTGCGCGGCGACACCTCGAGCTCGGCCAGCGCGACAGTGCCTTCGGCGGACGCGGTGAGCACCGTGCGCTTCACCGGCCGGTCCTCGCCGGTCGCCAGCAGGCCGAGCAGGACCCGCATCGGCGTCAGGCATCCGCTGTCGACGTCGACGGTGTGCTCCCTGTGGGTTCCGGCCCATGCGCGGACCGCTTCGCCGACGGGCGAGTCGTCCAACGCCGTGTCCACCTGCGCCAGTCCCGTTGGCAGGATGCCCGTGTCCGGCCTCGCCGGGTCGAGGAAGAACGACCGCACCCGGCAGGTGCCGTAGACTGTGACGCCCCGAGCCATGGCCACCTCGACGGGTTCGCAAACCAGGGCGGCCGCGCCCACGTCCGGTGCACCGGTGCGCTGGCCAGGTGGCGGGGCGTCCTCGGTCGCGCCGACGACCAGCACATCGGCGCGTTTGGTGCGCAGTGCCCGCACGGCGATTCCGATCGCGTCGAGACCGGCCGTGCGGGGCGAGTTCGTGGTGAGGTTGAAGCCCTGGATCGCGTGCTCGATGGACAGACGGCTGGCGAACGAGCTCATCGCCATGAACGGTGCGGTGATCGGGGACAGCTCGCCGGAGCCGGAGTCGATGATGGTGCGGTCAATCTGTTCGAGTAGCTCCGCGCCCGCGTTGTTCGTGCCCACCACGGCCGCTCTGCGAGTCGGGTCTACCGAGGACAGTGGATCGTCGGCGTCGGTGATCGCGGCGCGTGCTGCGACCAGCAGGTACTGACATGCCGATGGGAGTCGTTTGTAGCCTCGACCGGGTAACGTCGCTGCCACGTCGAACCAGCCCGGTTCCGGCTTCATCACGGGGGCGAGCGCCTCGGCCGGCTTGCCGACGCCGGGTGCTACGATGCCGAGGCCAGTGATCACCATGTTCATTGGTTGCTTCCCTCTCGGGTGAGCACGAACGACGCGTTGTTCCCGCCGAACGCGTATGCGTTTACGAGCACGGCCGAGCGTTTCAGCGGCGTCGGACGGTCCTGCGGTACCCACACGGCGCACTCCGGGTCCTGGCCGATTGGAGGGTTGGGCGGAACCTGGCTATGCCGCAACGACAACGCGGCCACCACGCAGGCGAACACGGCGGCTGCGCCCGCGGTGTGCCCGATCATCGCCTTCAGCGACAACAGGGGCAGCCGGTCGCAGGCGTCGCCGAACACCGTGCGCAGCGCTCCGCTCTCCACGACGTCGTTGAGCGGCGTGCCGGTGCCGTGCGGCAGGACGCAGCCGATGTCGTCCGGCCGCAGCCCCGACTCCGCGAGCGCGTCACGCATGCACCGGGTGATCTGCACGCCCGTCGGGTCGGGCGCGGTCAGGTGGTAGGCGTCGCAGCTCCACGCACCACCGGCGAACTCCGCGTACCCGTGCACGCCACGCCGGGCCCCGTGCGCCGCGGACTCCAGCACGACCATGGCGGCACCGTCACCGAACATTGTCCCGCGCCGCTCTCGGTCGAACGGACGGCAACGCACCGGGTCGGCCGCGCCGAGCCGGTCGAACCCGCCCATGCCGACCCGGGTTGGCGCCTCCGCGCCACCGACGAGCACGACGTCCGCCTCGCCACCCCGGATCATGTCCAGACCGATCATCAACGCGTATCCGCCTGCCGAGCATGCGTTGCCGACACTGACGTTGCTCGCCTTCGACCCGATGGCCGCGCCCACCGCCGCCGACGTCACGGTGAGCGGGGTCCACCGGCCGATGTCGCCGTGTGCGGCCCGCTGCCGTTCGTGCTGCGAGGCGTTGCCCATCTCGACGCCCATGACGATCGGCAGCTCACGCACCGTCTGCTCGGGCAGTCCCGCGTCCGCAATCGCTTGCCTCGCCGCCGCGACGCCGTATCTCGGGCCTGCGCCGAGCGGAACATGCGCCAGTGTGGTCGGCTCTTCCGGCACGTCCTTTTCGGGGACGAGGTACATCTTGGTGGCGCGCATGTTCAGGTGCGGTTCCGGGACCGGCACCGGTTCGCCTCCGGCGGTGAGGAGGCCCTGCCAGAGCGCGTCGGGGCCGACGCCGAGGCAGGAGATCGCGCCGAGTCCGGTGATCACGACACTGTTGTTGTCGTTGGTCATGCCACGTCCTCCCGCAGCGCCGTGCGCGGACTGGTCAACACCAGCGCCGCCGAGCCGGTCTCATCGCCTTCGCCGTCCCCGACACAGCCCGCGACGGCCAGCACCGCGTCCGGCCCGGACTCGTCGAACCACGCCACGGCGGTCGCGCACTGCAGCACGCCGAGCGCACCGGAGCAGCGGCCAAGCCGGTTGGTGAGGTCCACCGTGCGGACACCAGCGGGCAGCCCGGCCGCCCCCGACGCGGACACGCACAGCTCGATCGGGCGCGGGTACTTTCCCAGTGCCGAGGTGATGGCCGCCCGAGGCTCGGGTCCCTTGCCGTAGCCGCCGACCCGCGCACGCAGCCGGACACCTCTGCGCAGCGCGTGTTCGGTGGACTCGACGACCAATGCGACGGCACCGTCGAGCCATCGGTGCCCGCCGTTCGCCTTGTGCAGCTCGGCGACGGGTATGGTGTCGGGTTCGACGCCGATCACCACGGCGACGTCGGCGCGGTCGATGGCGATCAGGTTGCGGGCCCAGAACACCGCGTCGAGGCCGCTCGGCGTGCCGCTGCACATCGTCAGGTTGGGGCCGCGTAGGCCGTACTCGATCGCCACCCAACAGGCCGTCACGCTGCTGGACATGTGCGGCACCCGCATTGGGCTGATGCCGGTCACCGTCTCCGTGTGGATAATATCGGTGAACTCACACGCGGTGTCGAGGTTGCCGAAGTTGGAGCTGACCACGACGGCGACGCGGTCACCGTTCACCTCGCCCAGTCCGGCGTCGCGCAAGGCATGCCCGGTGGCCAACAGCGCGAGCCGGGACGCACGGTCCTTATGCCGCATGCCCTTGCCGTTCAACGAAGGCTCGACGCCGTCAGACGTCGGACGCAGCAGGTTGTCGAGACTAGCGAGCCCGGACACGGCGAGGCCGACACCGGTGACGTGTGCGCTCATGCAGCCTTCTCCACGATCGCGACGGCGTTGATCCCGCCGAGCCCGATGGAGTGGATCTGCGCGGTGGACAGGTCGCCGAGTGCCGGTTCGCCGTGCACCAGCCGCAGGTCCGCCGCCTCCTCCATGCGGTCGTCGAGCCCCAGGATCGGTGGCACGGCACCGTTGCGCAGTGACAGGACGCCCATCACGAAGCTGAGCAAACCTGACCCGCCGCAGGTGTGCCCTGCGCTGGACTTGATGGAGGTCACCAGCGGCGGCAGCGCCACGTCGGCGAACACGTCTTCTAGTGCCACCGTCTCCGCGAGATCATTCTGCTTGGTGCCGCTGCCGTGCGTGATCACCATGTCGATGTCGTCGGGCCGCACCTTCGCGCGGTCGTGCGACTCGCGGATGGCCCGCGCGATGCTAGCCGCGTCGGGCATCGTCGGGTGCGCGCCGTCGCAGTTCATGCTGACGCCTCGGACGCGGGCGTGCACGGGTCCACCGTGGACCTCCGGCTTCCTGACCACGACGGCGACCGCGCCCTCGCCCATCAGCATGCCGCGCCGGTCGGCGTGGAACGGCCGTACCGACCGCGGCGTCAGGTTCTGCAACCGGTCGAGCGCGCCGTAGGAGCTCTCGGTGATCGAGTCAGTCCCGGCAACGACGACAGTGTCCACGAAACCTAGCTCGATCAGGTCCGTCGCCATGCCGAGCGCGTAGAGCGATGCGGCGCAAGCGCTTGCGACCGTGTGGCTTTCGGCGGTGCCGAACCCTGACCTCAGCGCGCCACCAAAGTGCAGGTTGGGCAACGCCAGGGGGGTTCTATGGCGCCACCACAGCTCAGCGGAGCGCAGCTCGCGCAACGTCGTTCCGACCAGTATCGGGTACTCACCGTGCGACGAGTCCAGCCCGGCATCAGCGAGCGCCTGAGAAACGGCCTGGCGCAACCACTTCGTCGCCCGACCGGGCTCGTCCACACCGGGCACGGCGCGGTCGTCGATCTCGTAGGCGTGCTTCGCGCGGTACTTGGAGACGTCGAACACGCGGAGCTCGGCGACGCCACTGCGGCCCACGCACAGCGCGTCAAAGATTTTCCGTGGATCGTCGCCGATGCTCGCGACGGCACCGAGACCGGTGATGTCCCAGGTCATGTGGCCGCTCCGGCCGAACGCAGCTTGAACCGCGCGAGCTTGCCGGTCGACGTGACGGGCAGGTGGTCGAGCACCTCGATGCGCGCGGGTCGTTTGAACGGAGCAAGATCCGCGCGCATGGACCGCACGATCGCGCGGCGCAGTTCCTCCGGCTCGACACCGGAAACCGGCACGGCGTACGCAACCGCCTGCTGCAAACCGTCCTCGTCGGCCTCGCCGACCACGGCGCAGTCGGCGACGCCGTCCGTCCCGCGCACCACCTTCTCGATCTCCAACGGCGAAATCTTGTACCCACCGAGGTTGAGCAGGTCGTCGGTGCGGCAGACATGCCGGATGTCGCCCCCCGGCCTGCGGTGCACGATGTCGCCGGTGTAGGCGCCGCCCTGCGCGAACGTCGTCGCCGTCGCGTCCGGCCGGTCGATGTAGCCCAGCGCGACCGAGCCCGAGGCGATATGCAGCCTGCCGTCGACACCGTCCGGTACCAGCTCGCCGCGCTCATCCCGCACGGTCACGGTGGCGCCGGCGACGGCACGGCCGGTGGAGCCCGGCTCGGTGCGTGCCGCGTCCGTGGCGACGACGATGTGCAACACCTCGGTCGCGCCGAGGCCGTTGACCAGCGGCACACCGAACGTCGCGGTGAACCGCTCCGCCAGCTCGGCGGGCAGGTGCTCGCCCGCCGACACAGCACACCGCAACGAGTCCACCCCGACTTGGTCGGTCAGGTTCACCAGGCCCGCGTACACCCTCGGCACCGAGCACAGCACCGTTGGCCTATAGGCGTTCAACGCCGTGGCGACCACGTAGGGGTCGACCACGCCACCGAGCAGCACGGTACTGGCCCCCGCGGCGAGCGGAAACAGCAGCGAGTTGCCGAACCCGTAGCCGAAGGAGAGCTTGGCGGTTGACACGACGATGTCGTCCCGCCGCAAAGCAAGCTGTGCACCAAAACCGGCGAGCACGGCCTCGATCCCGGCGAGGCTGTGCCGCACTCCCCTCGGCGTTCCGGTGCTGCCGGACGTGTACTGCACGAGAACTTCGTTATCGGCGGCGAACACGGCGGGCTCGTCCGCCTCGCCGTCGCGCAACCCGGCGCGCACTTGCTCGCCGTCGATCTGTATGAGCGAGCTGAGCTCCTGTTGCAGGGCTTGTTTCTTGGCAGCGGGCGCGTCGAGATGCACCGTGGCCGCACCGGAGTCCTTGACCATGAACACGATCTCAGACTCCCGCAGCATCGGGCTCACCGGCACAGGCACGCACCCGTGCCACCACATACCGAGCACGGCGGCCACGGCCGCGACCGAGTCGTCCGAGACCATCAGGCACCGGCTGCCGCTTTGCACACCGTTGTCCCGCAACAGGACGGCGTAGCGGCGCGCGGCGTCGTGCAGCTCCCGGTAGGTCAGCTCGCCCGCATCGAGGTCGATGTAGGCCACGCGGTCGCCTGCGTGTCTGCCGACCAACTGGTGAATCAGGTCCATCGCGGATCTCCGTTCCAGGTCGTCACCTCGACGGCGACCGTGTTGCCCAGTTTCGCCGATGACGACCACGAGAGTGCGTGTTGTCGTATACGGACGGTGGCAGGCGACACGGTCGTGACGAGCCCACCCACCGCGCCCAGGTCACCGAACTGCTGTTCCACGTGCCTGCACGCCGCGTGCCGGTAAAGCTGACGTACGGGCCCAGTGAGGTGCAGCCGCCGGGACACCTCGGACGCGACCTTGCCGTACCCGGCCGTCCACGTCGCCCACACGGCACCGACCGGTCTGGCGACCGGTGCGCCCCGGTTGGCCTTCGCTCGGGAAGCCGCTGCGGACGCGGCTGCGATGGCGAGCGAGGATCCCGATCGTGGCCTGTGGGCCAGGCGTCACTTGCCATCGACCGACTCCAGTGCGAGCGTGCACACACCACCGCCGAGCCCGACCGCCGGGCTGAGCACCAGCCGGCCCGGGCCCGACGTCCGGCGGACCGCGCCGTGAGTGACGGGTGTGCGGGGACGGCGAGCCGTGCGACCGCTTCGGGCGGCACCTCACCCGTGGCTGATGAGAAGGCGAACCGTCGCACTGGCCCGGTGCACACCTTGCCGTGTGCGACCGCGTCCCACAGCGGCACGCGCCCCACCCCGGCAGACACGGCGCCGAGCCCGGAGACGAGTGGCCTGAGCGGAGCCATTGCGATCCTTCCGTGGTGTCGTGACGGTCATCGGATTCCGTGTGTAGTCGAGCCGGAAGTGCTCGACCAAAGGAACCGGGAACAGTCAGCAAGAGGTGACGTGCGACGCAACAAACGACCACCGCGACCGCAAGAATCCGCTGCGGTCTACCGACGCCACTTGGTAGACATCGGCAGAAGCGACGTGGTGAGCGAACCTGATGTGGGTCCACCTGCTCGGCGAGTATGACGACCTCGGCCTGAGGAGCCTGTCCCGCACGCGGTTCCGCGAGCTGGTGGGCACCTACCGGGTCGTACCGGTCGTACGCAAGGTGGGGCTCGGCGAGCGCACGCCGGTCGAGGTGTACCGGGCGCTCGCCCGCAACCGGCCGGGGATCTTCCTGCTGGAATCCTCGCAGGACACTAGGACGTGGTCGCGCTGGTCGTACGTCGGGTGCACAGCGCGACCGCGCTTACGTCCGTCGACGGCGAGGCCACCGGGACGGGAACGCCACTGGCGGGTCTGCCGCTCGGCGTGAACCCGCTGGCCACCATCCGCGAGACCCTGCGAGCGCTGCACACCGAACCGCGGCCGAGATTACCGCCCTTCACTGGCGGGTTGATCGGCTACCTCGGCTACGGCACGGTGCGCTGTCTGGAGCGTCTGCCCGACACCACCGTCGACACCCAGCGGAACCTGACGCCGTTCATCCTGGGCCAGCGCGGGGAGATCGGAGTGGCGGACGCGGGCGCTGTCGCGGCGTGGGTCCAGAAGACGGCGCTCACGGCCATGCTGGTGTCCTCCGAGGAGGAGCGGACTGGCGTCTATGGACTCCCAGCGTCTGAGTACTGGGACTGCATGCGCTCAGGGGGCCAGGCGCAGCCGCAGCCGGCCAGTCAGTTCTGGATCGGGCGGTACGACGGGTTCGCGGCTGGTCGGTGCGGGGGTCACGCCGCTGGTGATAACCATCGAGGGGCTGCCAGAGCCTGACCGATCACAGGGCTATGCGATGACCATCGTGCTCGGACAACTGATGTTACACGGGTGCGGTTCACGACACCGAGCCTCCAGGTTGAGGGCCCACCCGGCAGGAGCTGCTGCAGCTGTGGCCCACGGACGGTTCCATCAAATGGCCGTCAGGCACGGCTGTCGACGACACAACCTTCCTCAGCTTCGCGGGCGGCAAGGACTTCCATTCGACGGAGCGGTACATCCAGCTGGGGCCGTGGAAGCCGCCCACCGACCTGGCAGACAGCCGGAGGGTTCGCGGCATGGTCGAGCTCCCGACGATCTGCGGCAAGCATGTGATGTATTACCCGACTATGCTGGTGCGGGAGGCGATGCGCTGCAGGTTCTACGCATTCGCGATGGCGTGCGAGTGCCCCACGGCCTACCTCATCCAGACTGAGCAAGACGGGGCGCATTGCAAGGCTGCGGACACGGCGGAGGCCATCTCAGAACTGTATGAGGCCGTGTCGGGTGAGGAGATCGGCATCGAGGACGAGCACGGCAGCTTCTGGTGCAAGCAGCTGATGGAACCGTCCGGCCCAACGCAACGCGGGAAGATGGTCGCGTGATGCGGGGTAAATCGTCCGCCAGGGTTGCGAGCATTGGCGTGACCCGTGCCAAGCTCGCTTTTGAGGAGGGGCTTGGCTGGCTGTTTCGGGAGCAGCCAACCGAGGACTACGGGATCGACGCGCATGCCGAGGTCGTTGACGAGAAGATGGTCAGAGGCCGGCAGCTGAGCTTGCAGATCAAGAGTGGTACGAGCTGGTAAGGAACCGGGACCGGGTGGCTGGTGGATCCGGCCGGACGCCGAGCATGTGCGGTACTGGACGAATCACTCGCTGCCGATCGTAGTGGTGCTCTACCGACCGGAGACCAAACGCTGCCATCGGCAGCTAGTCAGCCACGAGACGCTGATCGAGACGTCCACGTGCAGCTGGAAGCTGCTGGTGCCCGAAGCGCACAACCTGGACGAGAGTGCGGCGGCTCCCCTCCGCGAAGCCGCCGAGGGCGACCCGTACGTGTTACATGTCCGAGAGTTGCAACTGGCGCGGCGATGGATGGAGCTGTTGGCCGGGCCGAGAGGAAGCGGCTGGTCATCGACATCGAGGAGTGGATCAATAGGACTTCGGGTCGTGGCTCGATCGCGCTGGGCGTGGACAACGAGAACGTCAAGGGACCGGAGGAGCTGGCAAGCTGGGTGTGTCCCTCGGACCATTCAGCTACGCCGAGGTCGTACCGCAGCTGTTCGCGTGGGCGGAGGTCAGCGTGCACGAGGAGACATATGACGAGGCCGAGCACGATGATTACGAAGCGGAATGCGTAATCTACGACAACGAGGGGGACCGGTTCGTCACCGAGGACCACGGCGAGTGGCGGGCTGGGTGACAGTGGGACGAGTGCGCCCATACACCAACGCCTATGGCGAGGTGGACTACTGGCGGCTGGAGCTGACGCTAAATGAGTCGGGCAAGGCCTTCCTGGTGATAGACAAGTTCGCCATGGAGGGCGGGCGGCAACTGGTGGTGTAGCTAGGAGCGCCGACTGTCAACTATGTCCCTGCCAGACTTGGCTGCGTGGAGATCGTGCAGCAGCTGCGACACACCGGGCGGATGCAGGCAGACCGTGGCGTGGTGTTATGCGTACCCCAGCACCGCTGTCGAACCTACGTCATCGTGCTCCAATCGAGCTCCTGCGGTCAACGCGGCGCCCGGAGGAGCCCCGTCCGCCTCTCACCAGCCGCGATGCCGCATTGGCTACCATCAGCGCGCGGGGCCGTCAGCTCAACTGGCAGAGCAAAGGACTTTTAATCCTTGGGTTAAGGTCACCGCGCTTCCTCGGCCGGCGTGGGGCAGGTGTCCTGGTATGGCAGGCCGGACATAAAACGAATCCATTCACTATAATCGAGACCGCCGCCTGAGATAGCACAAGCGCGCTTTATTGTGTGACTTCGGAGATGATTCAGTTGCGTCACGTCCCACAGGATCACGGTGCCGTCGTCGACAGCGGCCAGGGTGTTTCCATCCGGAGCAAACGCTACCGCGTACACCGCGTTGGTGTGGCCGGTCAGCGGCTGCCCGAGGCGACGAGGCTGAGCGCGATCAGTGAGGTCCCACAAAATCACGGAACCATCAAAACTGCCAGTGGCTAATGTGGTCCCGTCTCGGGAGAAAGCTACGGAGTTCACCCCCTCGGTGTGGCCGGTCAGTGGCTGTCCGAGGCGAGGAGCCTGACCAGGAGCGAGATACCATAAGGACACTGTGCTGGCGTAGCTGCCTGTGGCCACGATGGTTCCATCAGGGGACAGCGCTATGCATGACGCGCCGCTTGCGGTGGACGATGGATACTTACTGTGTCCGGTCTGGATTTCCCCGAGATGGCGAGGGGGGTCAGTGAGGTTCCACAAAGTGACGGAGCCGAAGCTGCCGATAGCCAACGTGGTCCCGTTTCGGGAGAAGGCTATGGAGCTCACTGCCTCGGTGTGACCGGTCAGTAGCTGCCCGAGGCGACGGGGCTGAGTCGGGTCGGTGAGGTCCCACAGAATTACTGTGCCCTCGGAGCTTCCGGTGGCCAGAGTGGCCCCCTTGGGTGCAAATGATGCTGACACCAGATCATTTCCGTGATTGGTTAGGGGTTGTCCAAGGCGACGGGGCTGAGCCGGATCGGTGAGGTCCCACAGAATTACTGTGCCCTCGGAGCTTCTGGCGGCCAAAATGGTACCTTCAGGCGTGAATGTCACCATACCCTCGGATGGGAAGCCTCCGCTGATCAAAGGCTGCCTAAGGCGTTGGGGCTGAGTCGGGTCGGTGAGGTCCCACAGAATTACTGTGCCCTCGGAGCTTCCGGTGGCCAGAGTGGCCCCCTTGGGTGCGAATGATGCTGACACCAGGTGATTTCCGTGATTGGTTAGGGGTTGTCCAAGGCGACGGGGCTGAGCCGGATCGGTGAGGTTCCACAAGATTACGGGACCATCATTGCTGCCGGTCGCCAGAGTGGTTCCTCCGGGAGCGAATGCTATCGAGGTCACAGCACTGGTGTGACCTCCGAAAGGCTGCCATAGACGGCGAGGTTGGGCCGGATTGGTGAGGTCCCACACGATGACCATGCGGTCATGGCCACCGGTGGCCAGGGTGGCTTCATCGGGCGAAAACGCTATGGAGGAGACCGGGCCGACGTGTCCGTTCAGCACTTGCCCGAGTCGGTGAGAGTGAGCCGGATTGGTGATGTCCCATAAACTCACAGTGCCGTCGCCCATGCCTGCGGCCAAGGTGGTCCCGTTGGGTGAGAACGCTACTGAAGTCACCGAGCCGGTGTGGTTATCTCGCAGGCGGCGGGGTTGTGCTGGGTTGGCAAGATCCCACAAGATCACGTCGCCACCAAAATCACCGGCTGCCAGCTTTGTACCGTCGGGGGACAGCACCATCAGCGGAAAGTGGTTGCTGGAGCTAACTAAAGGTTGCCCAAGGCGACGGGGTCGAGTCGGGTCAGCAATATCCCATAGGACTACACTGTTTTGGGAGCCGGAGCAGCTGGCAGCCACGATGTTCCCCTTGTCGGCAAATGCCAGCGAGTATACAGCGCAATTCTGTCCTGTCACGAGCTGCCCGAGGCGGCGAGGCCGGGTCCGATCACCAAGATCCCACAAAACCACGGTGCCATCAATTTCACCCGCAGCCAATATGCTTCCCCCCGGCTGGAGTGCCAAGGAAGATACCCCATGACCGTTGACTCTCACGGGAATCCCGAGACGGCGGGGACCTGTGGAATCAGCCAGATCCCACAGGTTAATCATCTTATCAAGACCGCCGGTGACCAAGGTGCGCCCGTCGGGATAAAAAACCATGGAGTACACCGAATCAGTGTGACCGGTAAGTGTACCGGCGTAGTGGGTGGCAGTGAGAATGTTGACCAGATTGGCGTGTGTCTCAGCACCCGGGTGAATCCGTTCAGCTGCGATGCCAAATCTCAAAGCAGTGCGCGGGTCGGACTCCAGAACTAGCTTAGCTTGGACAACAAGCTGACGGGCAGTTGCGATTCGCTGCTGTTCTTCGGCAGCTCGCTGTTGTCGCCTAGCGACGCCTTGCTGGATCACCGCGACGCCTGCCGCAATGAGGGCCAGAACAAGCAGCACCGACAAAACAATGGTGGCGCGCCTTCTCCGGTAGCGGTCATGACGGATGCTGGCATGCAGGAACGCGCGAGCCTTCACGCTGAGGTCGACGCGGTCGGCGACCATAGCTCGGTGTTGTCCCGGCAACCAACGTAAGAATCTCGACGTTGGCCGCGGCAGCACCCCGGTAGCTCCGACTTGTATCCGTGCGCCGATATCGGCAACGGCAGCGGCGAGTTGACCGCCGCCCCACAATCGGGAATTCAAATGACCGTTCTTATCCCATTCCTCGGCGGCATACTCAACTGCACGGCGAGCGCGCAACGCCGACGCGGAAGCGGCAATGGCCTCCGCCAGGGGAGCCCAAGCAGTCAGGAACGCTTCGTGGGCAACTCCTATCACCACCCTGCCGTTCTTGGCGTCGGTGGTCAGCAACCTCCGTGCGATAAAGGAGTTCAGCTCAGTAACGACCGAATCAGGGAGCTCGTCACGGCCGACCTGCCATCGGGTCGGGCGACCCTGTCCATCAATGGTAACCAGCCGCAATAGTGCGGCGATTACTTCCTCGCGACTTCGGCCGCTAGCGGTAACCGCGTCAGCAAGAGCCGCATCAGCCTCACGGGTCAGCGCGCCCTGCACCCCACCGAGTTCGTCGTATCGCGTCCCGGATAGCTGACCACCGCGGCTGAGGCCGTCACCGAGTTCGGCCAGAGTGAACGCCAGCAACGGCAGCGCGGCCCCGCTACCGGTGTCGTCGACCAACTGGGCTACCAGGCGTCCATCAACGCCGATTCCAGCAAGCCGAGCTGGCTCTTCAATGACGGTATGCAACATTTCGTAACGCAACGGTCGCAGCATGTAGGTGCGCGTCGGCAGGTTGGCGAATTCGAGTGAATCCAGCCACTGGTTTAGAGATTCCGACCGCAACGTGCCCACCACCTGGATCGGACCCCTCAGCGCCGCATGCAACACCTCAGCAAATCGGGCTCGTTGAGTAGACACAGACTGGGTAAACAGTTCTTCGAACTGATCCATCACGAGGAGCAGACGGCGCAGCGAGCCACCAGGTACAGCCAACAGCAACTCTTCAGCCAAGCTGCTTAAGTCGCACTCGGCGAGTCGATCACGCACGTGGTCCACCGTCCAACCCAACCCGATTTGCTGTGCACCAACGAACAATCCGCGTGCTAGCGCAGCCATCGGATCGCTACCCGGCACAATCGGCGTCAGCGGCCACCAGCCTGGCTCACCAGCCATTACCGGCAGTAGCCCGGCCCGGACTAGTGACGACTTGCCGCACCCGGACGCGCCCACCACCAATAGTGCCGCGCCGTCGGACAACTCGGCGGAGGATCGCAATAACTCGGCTAGCTGTTCAACCTCCTGGCTGCGCCCAAAGAAGACTCGATGCCGGTCGCTATCGAATGGGCGCAGTCCCGGGAATGGCGAAAAATTCTCCGGCCAGCTCGCATGTCCGGCGGCATCAACTCGCCGTAACGCCTCGCCCAATGCAGCACGCGCGGCTACCCGATCCGATGTCATGTCGGTGTGCTGTATTGACCTCAGCAAGGCGTGGATCACACCCGGTTCGGCCCGCACCGGCAACAACCGATTTCCTCGTGCTTTGGCAGTATTCACTTCGGCAGCGCACCACTCCGATGCTAGGTAGGCCGCAGTAATGACGCAAACCACCGCATTTGCCCACCTCAACCGTTCGTGTAATCGCTTCTCCCACTCCTCACCGACCGCAATACCGTCCCGCAGATCGTGGTCCAGAAATACTTCATGACCTTCGTCAGCTAACCATTGATGCAACTCCTTAGCTAGCGCTAGATCCTTACTGGCGTGGCTAACAAATACCTTCGCCAACTCACCTCCTAAACAATACTCAAATTCCGCAGATGAACGGTGAAGACCATACCCTACCTACCCGCTAGGTCTGGGATGGCCGACCACGAGAGCTGCGGCGGCACAGTCAGGCTGGGCAGGCCCATCGGCGCAACCTTCCAGCCGGAAACCTCAAATATGATCACCGTCAGCGAAAGCGACACGACAAGTCCGCACTGGCCGATACACACCAGGACATAACCGCAGCTCAAGGGCACACAAGACACTCCCCAGGCACACGGACGCCCGGCGAATCAACGTTCACGCCGAAGAGCACAACCGATCCAAGATCAACAGCCCGTGCCTCCAGCGGGCTCGCTCCGGGACAGCCCCGATGCTGGGCACAAGAGTGGTGGGTCACCCACGTGCGCGGGTATCCCGCCGTGTCGGCGCCGGCCCACTCCGAGACAAGCTCGCCGACGCGACGGGATACCCCGTTTCCGCCTCGCCCGCCTGAGGCGAGTCAACGCCCCACACGTGCCAGTACTACCACCACTCAACCACGGTCAATAGCGGTGCTCCATGATCTAGCCCCAGGTCGAGTGGCTGGCAGAGTACTTGGAGTACAGGCCCTCTGAACTGGGCGTCATGCCCGCTCATCCTTTCCATGCGTTGTCGAGCGTAAGGCGGGTGGTTAGTGTGCAAGTCCCTCCTCGGACACCACGACGTGGCACACCTGCCACATCTGACGTATCAGTGTTCAAGTGCGCTCTGCCACGGAGAACGCACCGCTACCGCCGGTGGTAGCCCTGCGGTCTGGGGGTGGTGGCGGTGAGTGTGATCGTTGCTCCGGTTGTTCCCTCAGCAGTACCTCGGGGCTGTGATCGAGTCGCTGCTCCCCCTGACGCCACGTCGGCTGGTCCACGGTTGCCGCTTGCTCCCTTGATCGGTCTGCGAACTACTGCGTGCGTGTACGGGCTGTCGGTGTTGGATGATCGTGGCCGGCTCGCTGACCGCACGGTGACGCGGGTGTTGGGTTGGCAGGCGGGACTTCGGCTTGATATCGCCGAGGCCCAGGGGCTACTGGTCATCCGGGCAAACGCTGAGGGGGCCTGTCAGGTCAGCGGGCAAGGTCATCTGCGCGTGCCTGCTGTCTTGCGGCATCGGTGCGGCCTGCGGGCTGGTGATCGAGTCCTTCTCGCAGCTGACCCTTCTGAGCACTGTCTCGTAGTGTTTCCGCCCGCAGCGCTCGATGCGTTCCTCGCCCACTCCGGCAGGGGCGGTGAATCGTCATGACTGACGTGTGTCTGACTTTGCGATAGAAGATCGCGTTTTATTAGCCAACATCGTCGGGTCCCGGGTCGTGTTGATCGTGCCGGTGCTGGCGGTGCCAGGCAAGTCGGCGTTGGCGGGCGTGTTCGAGGCCGGCTTCGCG
>Ga0213881_10000304_pt1 | contig 36112 bp, 25 predicted proteins | sample BarmaccoBMER_R08_FD_160104 | JGI IMG/M metagenome (GOLD analysis project Ga0213881, IMG submission 160104) | Barbacenia macrantha exposed rock microbial communities from rupestrian grasslands, the National Park of Serra do Cipo, Brazil - ER_R08 ...
AACCACCTACACGAGTTAAGGTAAGGCACCCATAGCAGAGCATCAGGTATGAAAGGCGAGGGGCGGGATAAGCACGGGGAGCACATGCTTATCGGATAGCAGGACACAAAGGGGTTGGCGAGAGACTTGCCAATCTGCAGCAGTCTTTTTATTGGCCCCGCCTCGGTTTTTCGAAGATCATAGGTTTTTTTCAGTCGGAGGTGAAGGGAGATAGAATGATCGGTCTAGGACTAATGTATGGAGGTGATGGATATGGAGGTTTGGGTGGTGCATTAACAACTGCATGATCGACAGAATACACTTTTCCACTTCATCAAAAGAATGGGATGGCTTCTGGCTTTTTATCTGGGTCAATAACAGGAAAAGGTCTAAGGATTGTGCTTGCCATGCGTTGGCGGGGCTCCTCAATGCTTCGGTGTGCATGCACCTTCACTACCATTATGGGGCAGAGGCCTCACACTCCCTTATGCATTGATTAGCTAGGCTGGGTGGATTACTTAATACGTGCTGTCAGCAAGAAGCCTCTTGACTGACGTCGCGAGACATTACAGCGCTTACCTATGTTGATGGGCTTCCTCTCCCATTACTGGAAAAGAAACTTCCTCTAGGCCTTACGGCTACCACTTGTGCCAGAAGGCGCACAAGCTGGGATCACTAAAGTTGATCAGACTAAGGGAAAGAAGCGCAGCTGAAGGTGGAGTATGATCGAGGAGCTAAGGATCAGACAGTCCTTGTGGTACAAGCCGAGTAATCAGACCCCTAGGTTTTCACCTTCGTCAGATACGTCTTCCCTCTGTCATTGTGGAGTAGAGGCGAGTTCAGGCAGGTTGCTCTCTTATGTCATTCAACCAAGGCGGGTAAGAAGGATTTCCTGCTGTTAACAGCTAAAAGACCTACTACCGATTCTTCCTCATGTCCGTGGGTGCTATCTAAACTATTGATTAACGTGCGAAAAGAGCTTGTATTCGTACTACCTCTCTAAGACCCTTCTCTCAAAGCCGCTCCTTCTTCAACTCCTGGTCTGGCAAGATCCTATATGTCACTTCCTTGTCCTCTTCCTTCTACTATGGATGCCCCCTGCTCTTCGAATTCTATTGATCAAACCCTTTGATGACATAGAGACAGAGATTCCTAAGAGATTCTTTCTTGCAGCCTATTCTATTCCTCAAAGAGGATTACGCCCATGACGGAATTTCTCCTTGGGTACGAAGCGGGCTATTCTTCGCATAACGGAATGAAGGACGAGCGGATTCAACAAATGAAAGGAAGGCAAGACAGTCAGAATCAGAAATAGCTGCATTCCGATGATTCACTATTCCGAAAGGCTAAAGGGCTACACTAAACCTTACGTAAAAACCTTACGACTGCTTCGAGAGCATCCTCTTCTGGGCATGAATCCTATTTTCATCAATCCGAATAGTAAATGCCCTTCTTCAGCTGCTTCCCCCTTTGATGCTTCCTGCTGCACGAGATGAGACGGATGGACTACGAACAGAAGGGGCACTAATCTCATGGGCCGAAGTTCCTTGCCTTGCCTTCCTTCTTCCCCATGTGGATTCGAAACCCTCGCCCGGATGCGGGTTTTGGCCGTGTCCTCTTCTATTCCTATTCAAGACGGAAAATCTTCTATTATAGTCAGACTGTAAAGCAGTCGACGCAGTACTGAGTCCGGGTGGTAAGGCTAAGATTCCATTTTTCAATTGTCTAATAAACCCTACAATCGTAGAGGTTCATCTGGTCTTTTTAAACTCTTCGAGAGTCGATGTTTTGGGCTTTGAAGAAAAGAATATGTTATAGATCCATATGATGGGGCCAGCACCAAGATGGAGATCCAGTCTCGGTTCCCTTATCAATCTCTCCTTGAGAAATCGATGATTTTTTTTAGACCAACTATCTTCCAGCGTATGCGAGAGCTTCTTCAGTAGGGGCAAAGGAGCAGTTAACCCAGCGTCAATCAAATCAAGAGTTTCTCCCATTTGAACCAGTCGTTCAACAAAAAGGGGCAGGAGAGTAGGATGCCTTCTGGCAGAAAGGTTGGTGTCATGGGGCAGAGAGGCTGGAAAACTATAGGGTGACGGGGGCTAGGGTGTATGCACAGAGTGGGACGAATACAGGAATGGCTGCAGAGGAGCAAGTAGAGATAGCAAGAGTTCGCTCCGATCATCGATATCGAGATCCAATAACGGGAGTAGTTTGGGCATCCCGACCGGATTTCAGAACAATGGGTCTTGGGTCAATGAGGCCAATGGGTTCCGGGAAAGGAACCTAACCCGAAGACAGAGAGAACAGAACCGAGGCAGAGACTGCCCAACATTGGAAGGGCTCGCATATATAAGAATGGCTTGTGCACGTGAAGAATACGGGCTTTGAAAGGCAACTAGTGCTCTTTGAGGAGAAGGGCTTGGGTCGAAGGAGATAGCCTTCTTAGTAACTTCATTTTCCGGTCTGACTCTATCAATTCCCCTTTTGAATAAGCTATTAAGGTTAGGAATCGACGAATAGGTTCTGAAAGGGAATGCCCAATTTCATCAATTCTGCCAAAAAGAGCAAAAGCTACGGATAAGACTGATAACAACTATGAAAAGAATGGCAAGATTCGCCAGGGAATCCCCTCAGAATCCGATTGCCCCTTATCCGCCTGAGATGGGCTTGTTAGTTCTCGAATGCCCTCTTGCAGCAAGAAATGGAATAAAGGCTCTTGGATAAGGAATATGCCCACAATCTAAGCAATCGAAAGGGCAGGGACTGGGGCCATGCAAAGAAGGTATTTAGCGCAAAGAACTTCTTCCGCTTTTTGGTTCCATGCCAGAACATGAGACAGATCTCTCGCAACCTCTTTCAGACCCTTTTTTGATTAAGCTCCTGAATGCTTTTCCGGTCTTAGGAAGAGCTGTGGGAAAATACCCCTGTTCTGTTTGCAAGAATAGCTGTTAGCGACGTGAATCAGAATCGGCAAGATCCCCTCGTGTTCTTACAGAAGGAAATGCAGGAATTCGCGATGTCAGTTCCGGAATAACTTGGAATCTCATAGGAATGAAGCCCACTAATTGTTCAAGCGGAATCCAAGAGGAAAGAGCATTAGTAAGGATATCCCTTAGGAGGACAAATGGACAGATGTTCGCAAGAGATGGGGTTGTGACAGTGCCACTAGATAGTAAACTCGGGCTTGGGCTTACTTCATCCGCAGCAAGAGAATATGCTGTGAGGGAGTCAATGTCAATAGACTGTTTGCAGGAAGTATAGCATGAATCATCATAGGCCACTGGCCAAGACAGATCTGCCTTCAAGACCTTTTTCTTTTTAAGACACTGATGCCAACTATCTTATTAACGGACGATCTAAAGCCAAGCAGCCATAGATAGCTAGCCATTGGATTTGGGATGGAGCTTTCACTAAGAGGAGCGATTATTGCCAATTCCCAGTCCGAGGTAGAATGATTTTTGGTTAGCGTAGGGACAAGGATTCGAAGCTTTATACGGTTTCTTCCCGCAGTCTGATTCCGTTGAGTCAAGATCCCCGGTTGCCTTGAGTGAATGACCTAAGCAAGGGGGTAGATGTATGGTTGGTCCACGCCCCCTCGATGCATTCTGTAATCCGTTACTGGATAGCCCGCCCGATACCTCTCGCCTCATCATCCCCCACGCACGGGCCCCGGAAGCATATTAGATTCTAGTCTTCCATGCTCCCCGGTCAATGACTGTTCACATGATGGACATTTCTTAAAGAATGGTGATTAGTAAAGGAAGATCACTCAATGAAAGGAAAGATCAATCCGAGAGGTTAATGGTTGAAGGCTGGGCCAATAAAGAAATGAAAAGGTGGGCAAGGAAGGCTCAACTAGCTAGATGGGCCACCGCTGATGAGTAGTGATCCGATCTTGTCAATGGGTTGATGGCAAACTTCTCTTTTTTCCCACCCTATAGAATCTTATTAGTAGCAGTCTCAATAGGAGCTGTCCATACGAGACAATATGATCCAGCCGAGCGTTTATGGTCCCTTCTCTCGACCCCCTAATAAGTTACATAGGTTCTGCCCTCCCGTAGCTTTGAGTTGCTGTGTCAGTTGGTCTAGTTAAAAGTGTTATGTTAGCACCGAGTCATGAAAAGAAAAACGGGAATATGGTAACCCCATGGAGTTCTAGTGCTTCTCCAAGCAAACCAAGAGGGTCCAGGCAAGCCTATAGTTAGATTCCAGGAGCAATAGACAAAAGTTCAGCCCTCAATATAATTAGTCACCTTAAGGGGAGGGTTCCAGTGGCTATACCTACGAAATAGTAAGACCATTGATTGAGTATTTTTCCAGGGTCAAAGGATAGGGCTTTGATTTCCATGTTCAGCTTTTTCAAGGATTTCTCTTCTCTTTCTATTAGGGGTAGGAGTTACTGAACTGCCACCCTGGTCGGTGTGTGGGAATGGCTTAAGGCTTAAGAAAATTCCCTTTAGTTCTACGAATGACTAACAAGGCAGGATCAAAGCGGGTGACTGCCGAGCAGCAGCATTGCTCGCCCTGGCATAGCCGTATGATTTCGTCACAGATTGTATTGTCTCGACTGTCTCATCCCGGCTTGTAATTGCAGCGAAGGCTAGATTTCATGGACCAGGTTGCCGTCTCACGGTCATTAGTCTGGTTAGCTCTTCCTGATAGGCTGAAAAAGGATGAAGGGTCAGGAAAGCGAAAGGTTGGAGAATAGTGGTGCTAGTATCAAGAAAGAAGAAGAGGAAGAAGCATTATTTAGTAACAGAAGAAGAAGCAGGCCTAGCACTAGAAGTGCTACTTATTTAAACAACAGAGGAGAAGATAGACCAAGACTACAACATGGCAAAAGTTTCCAACTACGTGGAAGCTCACAACAATTCAGGAGCCCTCAAGTAGGGGGAGCCCAACTAAAGCAATACCTCTCTACAAAAGCTAGAAAACAAATGTTCGAATGCTTCAATTGTCACAGGAGAGGCCACTATGCAAGAGATTGTTGGGCTAAAAGGCAAGCAGAGGGCAATCTGGTTACTTCTAATAATTCCCAAACAGAAGACAAGAGATCGGAAGAATGGGACGCAGAAGTGGTGATTGAAGACGAAAAAGCCCATGGCAAGCCTCGACGGAAGGAGCACTAATTGCTGTTCCAAAATTGAAAGTGTTCGACTATGATCAAGACTGGATTGTTGATTCTGGTTGCTCCAATCATATGACAGGAGACAAAGAGAAACTCCTTAATCTGTCTGAATATAAAGGACGTAGTAACTGCTAATAATTCGAGGTCACGAATGTAGGTAAGACAATCATTACACCTCACTTCAGTTCTAATCAAATTCACTTGAAAAATGTTTTGCACGTGCCTGGGATGAAGAAAAATTTCTTGTCAGTATCACAACTGCCAAGAAATGGACATTATGTGGTGTTCGGCCCAGAGGATGTGAAAGTATATAATTTTAGAAAACCTTTGGGCTCACCCATAATGGAAGGAAGGCGACTGGAGTCTTTCTATGTTATGACAGCAGAGTCTGCATATGTAGATAAAACTCGTAAGAATGAGACTGCAGACTTATGGCATGCAAGACTGGGGCATGTTAGTTATCAACAATGGAAAGTAATGATGAGTAAGGAGATGCTCAAAGGCCTTCCACAGCTCGAAATAAGAGAAGATCCTATTTGTGCTGGATGCCAGTATGGGAAAGCACATCAACTCCCATACTATGAATCTAAGTTCAGGGCCAAGGAGCCTTTAGAGCTGGTGCACTCAGATGTATTTGGACCAGTCAAGCAACAATCAATTAGAGGGATGAGATATATGGTGACCTTCATTGAGGTATATTTTATGAAAGAAAAATCAGATTTCAAAGAGGTAAAAGAATTTGCTGTTTGCGGACCGAGGGAGAATATACATCTGAAGAATTCTCTCAGTATCTTAAAAAGTTGGAATCCGCCGACAACTTACATGTGCTAACACTCCACAACAAAATGGAGTAGCCGAAAGAAAGAATCGGCATCTAGCAGAGGTCTGCCGAAGCATGCTTCATGCAAAGAATGTACCAGGCCGATTTGGGGCGGAATGCATGAAGACTGCAGTGTATGTGACTAATAGGCTACCACAAGCAAGGCTTCGTCTCACCATTCCAAAAGTTCTGGAATACCAAGCCCAGGGTTCACTCCTTTCGAGTTTTTGGATGTGTATGCTACGTATTCGTACCTAACCACCTACGCAGCAAGTATTCTAAGAAAGCTATTAGATGCATTTTTCTGGGCTATGATAGCGAAAGGAAGGGTTGGAGATGTTGTGACCCTACAACAAATCGATGCTATACTTCACGGAATGTCGTCTTCGATGAAGCATCATCTTGGTGGTCACCGCAAGCCATGATATTACCAGAAAAAAAAGAAATGGAAGATAAACTAAAAGAAATTAACAAGCAGAGCAATGGAGAAGAGAGCACACCCCCAAGTGATGAGCAGGACTCCTCAAAGACGCAGACACAAGAAGAAACTCGATCAAGCCAACTTCATCGAGTTGAAGCAGAGGCTACACCCCAACCAGAAGTACAGCTTCGGCGGTCAAATAGAGTACCAAAACCAAATCCAAAATATGCAAATGCTGCTTTGGCAGAAAAAGTTAGTGAACCAACAACATTTGAAGAAGCATCACAACATAACCTGTGGGTGGAAGCCATGAAAGAGGAGATCCAAGCTTTAGAAGAAAATCAAACCTGGGAATTGCAAGCCTAAGGATGTGAAAGCCATCTCTATTTAATGGGTATATAAGGTCAAAATCCGACCGGATGGGTCAATAGAAAGAGATAAGGCTCGTCTTGTGGCGCGGGGATTTTCTCAACAATATGGACTGGACTATGACGAAACCTTTAGTCCAGTGGCCAAAATTACAAGAGTTCGAGTTCTTCTAGCACTTGCTGCAAGCAAGTCATGGGAACAAATGGATGTGAAGAACCCCGGGAAACTATCTGTCAAGACAAGACTCTCAATCATTCATACGAGCAGGGCTTGTAGGGGAGGAAGAATGACCATATGGAAGGGGACGGAACCGCAGGAAATCGAATTTCTCTGTTTAGTCTTTCACTTTTGAATGTCGAGCGTCGTAGAGTTGATCTCAACCAGCCCAAAAAGGTATTGCCGAAAGAAATGGATGATCTGATCTGCCAGCTTATTCGCTTGAGAATCAATTCCTCTATAAGGAATTGAATGCAAAATTCCCAAATTGTTAAATAGAGAGGCCGAGACAAAGGACTGGGATCGAGACTACTCCCAGATCGAAAGAAAGATGCGCCAGCTGACAAAGCTACTGAAAAAGAAAGCGAAGGCGGAGAAAAGGAATCGGCCCGCTCTGTCCATTTATGTCTGACTCTCCTATCCTGCACTGTATGGTCTAACTCCTTTGGGTAGACTTGGAAAGAAGGAGCCCATTCCTTCTCCATGATCAAAAAAACCTTGTCTTTTCTACGCATCAAATTCTGCTTGGCTTTATTGCAATCTAACATATAAGCAGCCCTTGCTCTCTAATACATATTAGATTTGCTAGTATTCCAACCTCATCCTAATCCATGTTGCTAATGTTCCGGTCTTCAAACAAGAAAACGGGGGCTCGTTCGACCTGAGGTCGAACATGTCCCGCTTCGCCCTATGGCACTAACCTTAGTGTTCAACTATTGTCGCGGACGGTCAGATGCGCTTACAGTCTTTTTACTCTATCCTACCAGTCGAGGGGCCTTTCGGCGCCAGAGCCATAGCAAGACCACAGGAGTTTTCTTTCAATCTTATCTAACCATTGAGTTGATCTATACCAAATACGAGATGACAGGACGTCGAAAGTCAACCTGACCGCCTTCTCTCCGAAAGGAGTCGGAGAGACTTTCTGGCGGACGAGGTCATAGCACCGAAGATCGTTGAAACTTTTCGTTTTGGTCTTTCCGATCCGGCCTAAAACACACGGCCGGAGGATTACTGAAACTCTCAAGGGGGATTGAGAAGTCAACTCTCGCCCTGTACCACCACGTGCAATAAGCCAAACAGGCTTTAACCCGAGAAAAAGCTTTTCTGTCAGCAAGCTGGTGTCCTCATCGAGCTTCAAATCGAGATCAGTGGCAAAGCGCTTCACATGACCCCAATCCGGAGAACACGAAGACACAAGCATGTCTCGCTTCCATATGATAACAAGTGATTATTATTCCATCTGGGAACCCTAACCAAGAAATGGGAGTGGTAGGATACCACCGGGAGAGAAGGCCACAAGGATGTGGCGATACCTGTATGAGGACTCACGTGCTCTGGTTTTGCAGAATATCTACGAAAACCAGCTTCACGAACTCTCATAGAGAGCTGCAGAGACCTCAGTCCAAGATTTAGAAAGACCGGCATCCGGAGCATGCCTCGCCGATCGTATCATTTTGACTTGGGGATAGCTCACGACCGTGAATTCGGAATTTCTTCGCGAACTCACGCCTCTATCAGAGAGCAAAGACTTCGGTTTTGATCACCCCCAAGCGATTGATGACATCCTTAAAAACTCAGCAACCGCGGCCTCTCCGATGAGGACCGAGAAGTGCGTATTTACTAAACTTCTTTCCCGGGTATACCTTGTCAGCACAAAATACCTAACCAAAAAGTGATGTGATAGAGCGAACAAAGGCCAAGACGAGAGCCTCAGGCTGTGTCCTGTAGAAAATCGGACAAACATAGGCGGCTCCCCTGGTGCGCGGGGGGCTAGAAAGGCATTCGTTCCAAGCCCCTAGAAGACCCAAGCAAAGGCTGTCTCAAAACCCTTGTATTTTTTTTTACCCTGAAACGACAGCGGAAAACGATCCCTTGCCGCCGACAGACAGATCAAAAGAAGGCTAAAGGTCCAATTTTGACAAGCGGCGGAGAGGCCCTTTGCTTGACTTGGGCTCGAAAGAGGTGGGCAGCCAGCGGCATGAATCACTCATTTCGGGCTTGGTCGAGGGCTTTGTTATCGAAAAGGTAGTGGTAGTGGGTTCCATGCAATTCGAGATATGAGCGCATTGGCTATTTTCGACGCTTCAATCGCCATTTCGACACTGGGTGATTGTTTATGTATTTACCGGTCGTAGCGGTGGCCAACTAATTAATAGGTTCCCTCCTTCGTAGAAGGGCAGGATGATTGAATGTATAACCCATTCTTGATTGAAGCAATCATCAAAGCATTTCATGATCGGGGACTGCTTCCGAAATCCTTCTTCTCCCACAGTGGAGTAAGGCCAACGAGTACTACCCTGGGAATTGGTTTGCTCCCCTTGGAAGTGCTGTTGATTGTGCTCCTCGAAGAAAGAAGGTCAGTATCCGCAGTGGAGTAAGAATCCCCCGTGGAACAATGGTCTAGCCCCACGGACTAGTCCTTCAGTAGTCTTACAGAGCTCTTACTCAATGGTCCAGTTGTTTAGCCCTACACGCGGGAGCCAAGAATTAATCGCAGTTGTTGGCAGCGCACTGCATAAGTCTGAGGCCTGCTGTATAGCCTACCGTCAGGGGCCCGGCAAAGGGAACTCAGAGCTGCTCAACGCACCACCAGCCCTTGGCACAAGGATCAGGTCAAGAAGCAACCAACCAAAGGGTCCTATAAAAAATGAAAAAAAGCAGGTTGCGAAACTGGAATCCTTCTCTTCTCATTGCTTGATGAGATTCGATTTCGTTCCGTCGGCCATCCTCGTTATCATGTCTCCTTCTCTTTCTGTTCCTGACGTCAGCAATATATTGACGATTGATTGAAATCTGCTGGAGTTTAAATCAATCGCGTATTAGGAACCAGCCCGGTCTTTAGCTATGTATAGGACTTTTCTTGGGATGACTGATTGACTGTAATGGGAATGAGTAGCCCCTTACCCTAAACAAAGGAGCACAATAGAGCAAGCAGTTGTCGTCTATCTTCGCTCGATCATCGAAGCCTCATCTTGCGATGCCTTGAATCAGTCAGCAAATTAGTAAGTCCATCAATCTGTAGTGGAATAGTCTCACCAGCCCGTAGAATAGTGACGTAGTGGGTGAGTAGAGTCTGTGCTTTGGTGGGCACCGGACAGCACAGCAAGATCTCGGCCGCCCTATCGCACACGAGATGAGAGTATACAGTAGGCGTAACTAACTGGTATCGGCAATAGTGAAATGAGCGGGGTCAGGCTCAACTAAGGAGACCTGGTCTGGATCAGAGCAGCAGTGTTGACCTTATTACTTCCCTAATTTTGGAACCTATGTCCTTTTTCTTGCTATCCTCGAAAAGCTTCTCCCCTTTTCCTTCCCAACCTCCGACTTTCCGGAACAGAACAATTTCCTGCTATCCTATCAACCGATAAGTCAGTAATAGTCGGAGCTTTGGGCACCGGGCACACAGCAAGAAGTAGCTCCGTCAACTCGTTGCGCACGTCAGGAAGAGCACAACTCTAAAAGGCGAAGCGAGGCGATCAGCTCAACTGCAAGAGAGGGAGGCATACAATTCTTCGATTATCTTTCGCACTGCGTGATAAGATTCGATCAAAGTTTTCTTGTCCCACCTGGCAAGGAATTTCTTAGGTGAAAATAAAAAGAAAGGATTCCTTGCTTCAATCTCCTTTCTCGTGGTAGGTAGGAGAGATAGTAGAAGGGACGCTGCCGCGGCTGCCTTGGCAGCAGAGGAAAGGCGATTGCTTGGTAATGGTTGGTAATCAACTTCTTTTCTTTCGTTTTCGTGGATAACATTGATCCAAAATCTTGATTATGGTTAACCAATGTGGAGGAATAACCAGCTCCTATCCGCTAAGTGAGGCGAGAATAGCCCCCGTCCCTCTTGGCTAAATTCCTATATTCCTTCACTCAACCTTGACTTGATAGACTCAGCACGGTACTACGCTTCTTCAGGCCCGACTCGGCATGGTGTGCCACCTTCCTCTGCTTAACTTCTTTGTGTTAGTTCACTAAGTCTATGATTGCTCTCCTTAAGACCCGACCGACGTTCGAGAGGCCCGAGCCGCTTGGGGCGCTTCCGCAAGCATAGATTTTTCTTCCTTCGGGCGGTACAAAGAAATTCGGAATGAGCGCACCGACGGACCATGAAAACCTTCTAATCTACCGCTCCGTGGGCCTTCGCTGCAAAAACAAGAATAAATCAGAGGCTATAAGTTGGCCGTTTGCTATTGCTATAAGGACTGCTCGCCTTTTGAGGGCTTGGCTTCGTTATCGCTCAATTGTAGTGGTCGGCCTTAAAAAAAAGGACTCTTCCCCTATGTTATAGTGCGTTAAGCTTCGCCAGAAGCAAGCAAGACGAGGGAGCGAGTGAAGTATACGTAAGGAGCCAGTAAAGGTATGACAAGGCTCGTTCCTTACTTACGAGCTCGTGTAGTAAGGCCTCGCCCTACTTCAATAAGGGCTTATGCACTCCACTCGCTGTCTACTAAACGAGCGTTAGAGCGAATTGAGCGAGCGAGCGAAGCCTTCTTCTTCTTCTCCTTCCCCTCCCACCAAAAAGGCGGAGTGTGCACTAACTAGCGCACGTAGTCTTATCAGACTACGTTTGCTCCCTCACCCTACAATTTCATTTCTGCTCCAGCTTCCCCGGTTTAGTTGGTTTGGAGGATTAATTGATTGGATACCCGAGAACCATAATCTTTCAAAGGAACTGCTTCTACGACGATAGATAGGGGTCAGGTTTGGCATCTATGCCCCCTGCCCTCCAAACAGTATGAGAGCCTTTCAGCTCGTACTGCTCACACTCCTAGATCTTCAGGGCGGCCCCACCCTTACACAACACAAAGGTGTACGTACATAAAAAGGGGCCTTCGGTCTCCTTCCCATCTATATTGACCTGGAAGAGGGGAGGCTCTTGCGGGAGCCCTGCCCGCCCTTCTCCATTTTGAGGGATCCCTCATATTGATGATTCCAGGCTTCCCGAACTCGTAACAGACGGCTAGGAACAAGAAGAGGATAAGTAGTCTCTGCCGTAGCAGGTCCTTCTCCTTCCGCTGAGACGGCCCTCTTTTTTTTGTTTTGTTCGTTCACCGCGGCACGAAAAATGAAGAAGCTGGAATAACTCAGAAAGAGAGTGGGGCCTAGCCCTTGAGAGCGGATCTTGTCTTTTTAAAAAAACTGTACGATCTTATCTTGGACTGGCCCCCTTCGCATGACAACGAATGAAAAAGAGGTCCGTGCTACTATAAGGCCTCTCAACTCCTCCCTCAGGACACTGTTGCCTTGCCATGGGGACGGGGTAGCCCCGACTTCTATAGGTCCTTGGTTCGACCTCCTAATGAGAATGGAGGTCCTTGCGCGGGCCTCTCATCCAAATGACTTGCTTGCTCTGTATAGAGTGTCCCGTGGTTCCTCGAGTGCCAACCGCAGAGAGGAATGCCATCAACTAGGGCGCTATTTGCCACTAACCACTCGCTCGCCGGCCGCTCGGGCTCCGCGTTTCAAGTTCGTTATCCTAACCGTCTCCTCTGCTCTACCGAGAGCCTGGCCCCCTCTTCTTTCTTATCTACAGCCTTGCTCCTCGGCTCCCTACTGCTCCAGCCGCTCGCAGTAATAGCTTGCTTCTCGGGTGGCTCGCACCCCGACCCCGGGTGGTGCGGCTGAGCCAGAGTGGGCTCAGCAGTCGGCCTATGTATCCGGGCGCACGCGTAAAGGCATGATTAGTTCCACGAATCTCACTGCACTGACCATAGTAAACTCCTTCTCGTTGTACCGAAATGGAGGTCTGATTTGAACGACCAGGTACAGCATCACATTTGACACCTGAGGAAGGTACAGCCCAACTATGAGGTACATCAGCAGGTGTTACAATCATACGTAGATGAGTTTTGGCTGGTACAACCACTCTATTGTCCACTTCTAATAAACGTGATTGACCCAATTCTAGATCATCTTCTGGAATCGTATAACTGTCAAAAGTGAGTGACAGTTCATCGGAACTGTTATAGTCCGAATACTCATAAGGTTGGGTCGACGCCCGCCTCCCCCCAAACTTGACTTGCAAGTTTCCCCGCAAAAAGCTCTCCACGCCTACTCAACTAAAGAGCACTATTCTTCTTTAGTTAGGCCTCTCAGACCGCTTACTAATAGGCAAGAGGAAAGCGAAAGGTTGGCTCGACCACCGGGAGAGGAGATTCCACTTTTCTCGCCCAGCCCTACCTACTTCAGTTAAGCTGGAACCGAAAAAGACCTGGTTCCACACACATGAGACAGGCAGAAGGTATGGGACGACCAGTTCACCACAGAAAGCGAATTCGATCCAGTTCGAAAAATGCGCAGTGGAAAGGGATGCTAGTCGACTCGGCGAAGTTGTAGCCCCAATAGATCAGATCAAGAGTGATTCCTCACCTATCCTGCCAGGGGCCAAGTCGAAGGCTCGAGTTCAGACTACGTTTGCTTTTTTAGCGCACGTAGTCTTATCAGACTACGTTTGCTCCCTTGCTTCTCGCTGCGAACGGCTCCTCGGTGGAGGAGTAGAAGCGCTGGTCCCCTTCGGTCAAGTGCTTGTGCCTGCTGTTACCTACCGTAGGACCTCCGTCCCCGAGAGGAGCAGGAACAAGAGGACAACAGCCTCTTGCCTGGCCCAGTAGTTCCGCAACGACTACCGTGGTTGTTGCCAACGGGGATCCCCCATTCCGAAAGGTAAGGGGGCCGGCCGTTAGGTCCAAAGTTGTAGGCCACTGCTGTGGTGCCGATAGATTCACTACTTCAGCGCCGTTATCGGACATTGCAGGCTTAGCATCTATTTTTCGTATATTGCTCGACACCGAGAAGAGGTATGTGTACCTCCAGCTACAACAAGAATGGAACCATAGGCTCAATTGCTGGGAGTTGGTATAGGTCTAAGCACCTCAACTTAGCCTTTCTGGCATGCTATAGTTCTTATAGTCTCTCGACGACGGGGAGATTACCGGTAAGCCAGATGCTTCGCGAACCACCGGTACATTTCGTTGCACTTTCATCACCCTCGTTAAGAGGCGCACTCCGATACCATTGATGTCCAATAGCTTTTATAGTAATGGCTGGATCTACTACTACCTCGTCCATTGAGTATAACAGAGCAAAGGATGGTATAGCAATGAACATCGGGATGATACTTGGAAAGATGGTCCGAATAATCTCGATAGTTGTTCCATGAACAATCCTTTGCGGGATTGGATTTTTTTTCTCGTGGAAATGCCATAAAGCGCGAACCAACATCCATGATACGAAAACCAAAATCAGAATGAGGAAGAAAAAGATATCGTGATGTAAGTCTATGATACCTTGCATAATAGGTGTTGCTGCGTCTTGAGATCCTAATTGCCATGGTTCCGCAGCATCACAAGGAGCGATTGTGAGGAATGGCCATGAGTTTGAATGAACAATCATTGGAATTTTTCTTCTTTGACCGCTCTGCTCCCATCAAGGAGACTTGAAGATTCTTGGCCTTGGTTTTTCCAAGAAAAGGATAGATTGGCATGCAATGCCTATGATTTTCGATAGCTTGAAGGGTAGACTGAACACCCACCCAATCGCGATTTCACACAGACAAACTTGACAACTATGGAACTTAAGAGAAGGGCTTGGAGAAGAGAGGAAAGACTCGCGAGACAAGAAAGACAGATCTTCTTCTTTATTAATACGAAAAAAGTGCGAAGTTGACCTAAAAAGCTTTAGTAGCGCTCAGTGGGAAGAAGAGTTCTCATGTCGTGAAAAAGCAAAATCTACAATTTATTTCATTCTCGTGATCAATGAAGTGGTCCGCAAGCCCTATTCAGAGGTTCAATGCGACCGAAGCATGACTCAAGGTAAGCATCTATCACCCTCCTTCAGAGTTCACAGCTCTTTTCCTAATGGGCTGATTCGGATGATGCTGGAACTGGTGCTTTGTCTCCTGCCAACCGTCTCATACTCTTCTTTCTCTACTACTCTTCTCTTTCAAACTTGCATGGTCTAGTATAGTTTCCTGTGCCCCTGCTTTGATACGTGAGGTTTGTTTGGTGGAATCCAAAGTGTGGAGCATATAGCTTAGTGGCGCCTGGTTCAGAGGTCAAACCACCTTGCCGGGACTGACCCTCACCTCGGACTGACCCTCCTAAGGGAAGAAGCATCCCCTGCCTTTCTTTTTCTTTAGAATCTCTTCTCCGGATCCAAGGAGCCAAGCTAGGGCGAGAAGGAATATTGAATAAAAGAAAAAGTAGTCAAAAAATTCCTACGTAAAGGTCAAGCCCAGTCCCCCTTCTGTCGGTCCAGGCAAGTGAGTTTGAAAAGTAGGTTCTTTTGAATCCAATCAGCAAGCTCGTTCGCTCTCCTTTCCTTTCAGAGCCCTTACACATACACAAGTGAGAGCTAGCCAGCAGGATAAATAGAAAGGACTAGAACAGAGTGCTTTCTCGGCTTGATTGGAGTGCTTCCCTTAGGAGTGACAAGTATGTCTATTGTCAGGGTGAGATATAGTAGAAGTTGGACTTTCTTCCCATATTCAATATTCGCGATTTAGCGATCTCTTACTGTAAGGAGGAGCTACCCTTTCTTATAAGCTCTTTGTGCAAGAATACCTTGCTCTATAGAAGTGGTATCGCAATCGCAGTCCAGTCCAATGGGATAGATAGATGGCACATTGACAACCATTGCTCCAACTGAATATTCACATGGTAAGGGCCTCCGATGTCGTGTAAAGCCAGTGCTAGACTAAAAGTGCTTATAGATAAGTGCTTCCATGGCGGTCTAGGCAAGCAGTTCCTTTGAAAGCTAGGTTACGAGCCCCTTACTCTGCAAGTTAGCTTCCTTCAAGCCATCGAGTTGGGGAAAGCTTAGGAAGGTAGGGAGATTAGGCGATCAGGTAAGCAAGAAGGGAAACAAGCAGTTCCTGTCAATGCGAATAAGCAAGCAAGTTATCCTTCAGGCAATTAAAAGGCAAGCCTGTTAGAGATGTTTATAGATGTATAGTTATCAAAAAGATAGTTCGAAAGCTACTCATTCCCTCTTCTGCTTAAGAAACTTCGTATCAGTAGTCCTTGGTGAATAAGTATAGTATAAGCGAGCCTTCCCTTCAAAGTCTTTCCTGGATCCATAGGCATTCATAGAATATACCGATACTAGCCTTATCAGTTTGACCAATAAGAGTGCTGTCCTAAAGTGGCTACCGTTTCTCCCATTCCTAGCCTATCTAAGTGGCGGCTTAAAAGAAGGACTCAGTCCCTATCTAAATCGAAGCCTATGCTAAAAGAATTTCTTCTCCTGGCCAGCCATCTCTAGAGATGCAGTCTCTCGCCCTGGGGCGGAAGTTCCAGGGCACTAGATTCTTCTACCTTTCCTTCTTTCTTGGATGTCTTCTGGCTTCCTGTCCCATATAAGCCCGTACCAGGCCAGTTTCCAGCTATCCAATTACCGTGAGAGCTCTTGAACTGTTAGACCGAGTAGAGGTCTTTGTCCCTGCCCCTTACGAGCCAGTGGGTGAAAGTGCCCCTCCAATTGCACAAGTCTCTCCAGTCCCAACAAGGGACAATCAATCCAGTTAGCCAATTTTGGAAAGCTTTTTCAATTTACTCAAATCTTTCGGCCATTGAGCAAGAGCAAGTATTCAAGCAGGAGTAGAAAGCTTCGATGCATTGGAAGTTCGTTCTTCTACCTGCGAGTTCTGTTACAGCAATTGGGAGTACCCTTTTCACTGCAAGTTCTCTTACATCTAGTAAGCCAGCGGCGGGGGTGCCAACTCTTACGAGATCTCACCCCGATTATAGTGAGTGCTTATCCCTTGATCTTCCCTTGGAGTGCCAATTGTATCATAAAGTATTAAGCAAGTATATTGATAGTCTTAAGCTCATCTAGTGCCAGTGCACGTAACTCTATTCCCTTAGGGAAGCAGGTCAGCAAGTTGGACTTTAGGTAAGAAAGATTCGTTCTATCTGGACTCTATCTATAGGGTGTAACATTCATTCCTCGTGGGAGTGTAGGATTCCTATTATCAATAGTCTTAGTACCCATAGCGTAGATCCTCGAAATCTTATTAAATATAGGATATGGTGTACTCTCCAGTCAGGGGATATGCTATAGTCTATTGCACGGGACCAATGCTCTTTACAGCCCCGGAGTCATACCTATGTCTAGTGGCAGTCCCTGTGAAAGTGGCCATAGGGTGACCGTATCAGGCCATTGATCAAGAAAGAGTATCTACTACTTTCATTGCTCCTCTTGGCATTCCCTCCTCCTACATTTCTACTTCCATTGAACCAGTTGTTCCTGCGATTCCAGCCTGTTACGGTGCTGGTAAAAAGGTTGATGGACCAGTTCTTTCCTTGAAGGCAGTTACCTTGGATGTGGGTCTATCCGAGCCTCTTGGAGAGCTAAGCCCCCGCCCCGGTAGTTTGGCTAGAAACTGACTTTTCTTGAGCACCTCTATAAGATGTAGTGGAATGCCTTTTCATTTCATTAAAGGAGTGTATGGCGGCGTGACCTTAAGCATATCCAAATGCAGAGTTATAGAATGTAGAGTGCTTCAAGCTACTAAAAAGATTTCACTATCTATTTCAGAATGGAGTAAGCTCCTCTCTTTTTTCACCTTTCCCTTCGCTCTCTTCCGAATCGAATCTTTATTCATCCCGCCCTTCTTCACTCACGCGATCTTGCTGGGTCGGACGGCCGAGCTCATGCGTCTGATCTGTTTCGATCCCGGTTGGGCTCGTCTTTTTATGGTTCCCGATTCCTATGCGGGGTTGTCCTCGGCGGTTTGGCTTAGTCTCGATTCTTGGGACTGCTGTGTCCGTTTTTCTTGTCCAGTGAAGGCCTCTGCTCGACTAGGACTACTGGAGAGTCTTAAACGCTCTTCGGCGCTATGACCTCTTTCTTTCTTTAAAGAGAAATTTTTGAAGGACCTAGAAGCATGGAATAACTCTTTCTGGGCTGAATGTCTGATGATCACTATGCACGGTGTTGAAACTGATAGATGTGACGACAATCAACAGAAGAGAGATTTTCCATTCCAAGAAAGACACGAAGCCTTTCGCCAGTTGGTAGAGCAGCCAACTACTAGTAGCTCTTGATTTTCACTGAATGACAGAATCAAGACGTCCGTCCAGGATCAATGCAGAAGTATGCCAGTGAGCCAGTGCCAGTGGTTGTGACAGCAGCGCCTACCATGCACGCGTACTGAATGCCAAAGCTTCCCGTTCGATCCCCTTCCCTCGTGCTTTCCAAGGCATCCGCATTAGGGCTCTCCTTCCCATGTGGGCCTATATTCTTATCTTAGCTTAGCTCCAACGCATGCTACTGACGATGCCGCTCTCAAATGAAATGAAATATAGGTCGGTGGGTCTGTGAGTTCAGTGGAATTGGAATAGCGCAAGGTATCGAAATCTCGGTTATCAATCCATATATTGGTACCAAGGGGAAGAAGCCCAATAATGAATGATTCCCGATCCATTTCGTACTACATACGAGAGATTTGTTGTTCAGAAAATAGACTATCAGAAATGAGCATCGCCCGATCATCCAATGCCGCCGATTCCGAGACAAGACTGTCGGGTGCCTCAGGGCATCTCAAAGCCCACGAACGAAGTGACACGTCAGGGTCCTAAACAGAAAATTTCTTTCGCGGGGTCTCCTACCTCCTGCTGAGTACTTTCGACTCAGTCGCATCAGTCAGTGGCTTAGCCCTCGGCTTCTTTCGAAGTTTTCAGAGCTTCTTAGGGGCATGCACCCACCGATCCTCCCTAAGTCTGGATAGCGGAGAATTTGGCAGAGCAGACCGAAGCAAAGAGCTAAACACCCCGTCCGTCCGTCTCGTCATCCTCTGCTTTCCATTCCTGGAAGCTCGCGTAGGCATCTCTACACCCGGGCTCGTAGCCGGAATGCTCAATCTGATGTTGAAGATCTCCTTTGCGCGAGCGAGTCAGTCAAGTCTTATCCATCGGCCAAGCCGGCGTATTCTAAATAGGCGACCGTAGCCAAACACGAAGGGAGAGCCGGGGGGATTTATGAAAAAGATATCGCAGAGGAAGTATTCTCAATCGGCGAAGCCTAGTGAGAGAGCTGGTTTTTCCCTTGTGTTAGGGGCGCATCTGGTACACTTGCTAGTCACCGGTAGCTCAGCTTCTAGTAGCTCTGTTTCCTAATGGGTGAGGTTTGATTTGTTCCTTTTCTGGCTTTTCAGTCACAGTACATCAATTCCATGCAATGGAGTTTTCTTGCGAAAGTTGAACATCACTCACGAAGCAAGCGACGGAACAATACAATATATGGAGGCTTCGCGCATAGGACAAAATCTTCTGTTTCATCTTCATATTTCATATCATAATAATAGAATTCGTTTCTGAGTCACCTACCACTGAATGTGTAATATGGAGAGACAAAAAAAAGGTCGATCGAATACATACCAATAAGGAAGCTAGTCGTACTGGAACGTAGCTCTGGAACTGGTTTTCGGGAGGTTGAGCCTATCTCTTCGGAATGCGTCACTCGAGGGCCCACGAATGAATGGAACTATCAAGATAGGGAGGAGCCTCTTTCAGTCATGATCTTATCTCCTAAAGCCCCTCTCACAAGACCCAGCGGATTTCGCATTGTTGACAAAGGTAGTGGAAATTTTCATTCCTTCAAAAAAATCCCATCGCCTATACCCCATCCATCTTTCCTCAGGGCTGAAGAAGAGGGTCCATCCAGCCATGGGGAATCCAATCCCTTCGAGAAGTCTGCTGGGCCATATCCATATCTCTTGTTCTTCGGGAGAGTAGGGAAGGCGTACCGAACAAGCTTGCTGCTGCCACGACTGTGAGACCGGCAGGCAGAAATAGGGATTCAAACATGTCTGACTCTCCGTCAGCCTGACAAGTTCTGTCCTCATCTAAGGCTTCCGGTCTTTCTGAAGAAGGCAAGCCTCGTGGTAGTCCCGAGATGCAGTACTTCTTCAGGCCGGACAAAGTGTGAACACTAGTGCTGATAAGACCCAGAACCAAAGACCCATGGTAGGATCGTCCTTTCCTAACTACTGCCCGTATCACCGATACGTACACCGCCCTCTCGAAGATTGTTGGGTCTTTCAGAATTGGATGCAAAGAGAGTACGAGGCAGGAAGGTTAGCCCTAGGTGAGGATGCGCTTCTCAATCCTCCGACTCAAACCAAGATGGTTAAGACATTGCATGACCGAAGGCCGAAGGGAAAAGTCAAGTCGAATTCTGTGGGATGGTTGACGTGACTCCCCAGGATGCGCTTCTCGCGGAACGTCCTATTGGAGGACAGATGGAGCTTAACCCCTGACGGGGGGTAGAGGAAGCAGTTGAGGTCTTGAATATGCAATTGCGTCCTCGAGACCGCCCTCCACAGAGAAAGGAAAGAAGGATCAGTCTTCCCAAGGGAAAAAAGAGAAATTTTTAAGCATCGAAGAGTAAAGATAAAGGGAAGGAGCCTATGGTAGCCCCGGATGTTCCAGCTCCAGCTCAATCTCTCTAAGGATATCCTTCTGAGGGCTGTGACCTTGGTCCGGCATTCAAAAAAGGTGACTGTCGAGCTAATCTCATTGACTGTGACACAGGTTCGACATCAGGCTTGTTGTTGTTCAGGCCAGTAAGGAGATAAAAACTTCTAAAAGGCCTTCTGTAGCACTTGAGAAGTTCGGACGTCACATATTGAAAAAGAAAGCTACTTATTCTTTCGGAATAGAAAGCCAATAAAGAAAACCAAAGCGAGCAAGGCGCAGAATGATCATGCGACGGCAAGGGCAAAGTAGACAAAGCCTTTGGTCAAATAAGCAGAGGTTCCATAAGAGGCGCTGCTTACTCCTTTGGTCGGCAAAGACAAAGAGAGTCGGGATCTGGGCAGATAAAAGAGAATCGTAACATTGTCCTTCTATGTCTACCTCTCGGAATCTTTAGTTAGTGGAAGAGTTGATCAACGTTCAGCCACTGAACTTGAGGAGAGGGCTGACGAGTCTTTCATTACTCATCTTGCAAATCCTACATTCAATCAATCATGCCAAGAAAAAAAGAAGAGTACAGAAGGACATGAGCTGCAGAGTAGAAAGGCATCGGTGGCATCAGGATCTGGTATATAATTTACTGCAGATGAAGGGACAACAAGTGAAGCTTCCGTACTTCCATCTAAGCGATGGAAATGGTTCGCAATGTAGGACTATAGATAGAGCGAGATCGAACGAACTCAACCTGCGTCGTGTTTACTACGGCATCCGGAGATAAAGCACAAATTGGCTTTGTGGCTGAGTAGTCCAAGGTCTTTTTTCTAGCGCTTCCATATGTTCACTTTCCGCCATGTCGAGTAAGAATCTTCTTTCGATTGCCTTTCTCTCACTCTACTTGAGTCCAAGAACAGCCGCTAGGCCGCAGGGTCTTTCGGGATTGAGAAAAGGATTGGACTAACCGTAAATGTGGGCTGAAGACGCATTTAGTTTAGGGCACACCACTCATCATCATGATCAGCCTCAAAGCCCGGCAAGTTAGTACCAGGATAAGAATGAATTCGATGAACAGTCATGCAACGACTAGGCGAAGACAGCTATGGGTCCTGTGCTCAGGACAAGGATAGGATCATCAAAGCTTCCAACATCCAACTGACATAAAAAAAAAGTAGAGAGTTGGATCAACCTTTTCTTTTAAGTCAATTTTTCCATATCCATAGTTAGTAGTCAAAAATTTCATAGCACGAATGGAGCCACTGAACCAGAAAGTTGGAATAGCATCATCAAGACCACAAAAAAGATTTCTTTTTTTTAAGCGGATCAAGTTGCAATTCCACTTTGTTAAGTTATTTTATTGTGATTCGACATAACATAACAAGAACAGAATCACGCTCTGTAGGATTTGAACCTACGACATTGGGTTTTGGAGACCCACGTTCTACCGAACTGAACTAAGAGCGCTTTCTTACGACAGGAGTAAAGGCCTTCTAATTAAACTACAAATTTCGTCCTATTTTCATCGATCTCAAGCTTAACGCCCTCGTTACTGCCCATAGGATAAGTAATGGGTAGGGATGACAGGCGGTATCGCCTTTGTTCCATTTTTGACCAACCCTGTTTTCCACATCGTTATTTTCTCCTCCATCTATGTACAATATCTTTCTCTTGCCATTTTTTCTTTTTTGTCTCAATATCCACTTTTCTTATTATTATTATTATTATTATTATCTCATATAAATCTCATATATCTAATAAAAGAATACTCATCATCCCGATCCCGCCGCTCCTACCAACGAACATAGAAGTCTCGAGTTCGATAGAAAGATTTGCATGCGAGAGAGAGCCCAAGAATAGTAGTTCCGGTTAAGCAAGCCCTGCCGCCAGCTTCCACCCATTCAAGAAGGTCCTGATCCGAGTGTTTAATAATTACTGCATGCCTTATATATACAGGGAGAGAGAGGAGTAATCCGACCCAGCTACCTTTGCTCCCATTCCAAGGCGGAAATGATTGGGCTAATCGATTACTCTCCTATGCCTGCCTGAGATATCGATGGGATACGAAGCAGAACTGGACGGAGGGGATGGAACTACCGATCCTGGAAATGACAAGGGCTTGGGGAAAGATGCTATGCTTGAGTCACCGGAAATGGTTGGTGACGAAGAAAATCATAGGTAGCTTGCAAGCATAGGAATTGATAACCGACTTCCAGCCGATGTGCGTTTTCTTCTACTCCTGCTGATGCCCCAACTCCATTTCCTTTGCGAATAGACTTTTAGGGGCTTAGGATCAAGGGTTGGTCGAGCTTGCACGATGAACCGATTGATTCGGCAGGTTATTCAATCTATGGGCTTAGAAGCCCAGGAACTCATTTGGTCCTTATTCAGCCCGGGAAGGCTTCCTCCTCAGGCTAAAAAAGGTCTTGCGCCGCTTTATTCAATGGCTCCCCGCAATCACACGGGCTCGGGACCCCATGAGTACTGCAAACATGGTCAACAAGAGTATCCTTAACAACTCTAACTTCCAACTCCAGATCTGGTGAGGAAAGAGCTTCCGGCTTTAAGAGCAGGGGCTCAGAAGTCAAAAAAGACCAAAAAGAGAATCCAGTCAATAAGCAGATCAGCAGAACAAAACGAATATCCCACACGTAGGAGTACACAATAGCATCCGAAAGCAAAAATTCTTTGATACGGGAGGTTTGCCTCGTGGCATCCGCCAATCCCACCTTTCGATCTGGGGATCGAAGCAGACGGGCTCTACCACAGAGCTACCGAGTGAGAGAAAAGATAGGAGCACTGAGTGGATTAAGGCATTGGTTTTTTTGGCTTGCTAGAAAATAGAAAAAACTGGGTGAGAATCCCAGTTAAAAAGTAGTGGTTTTCAACATTGGTTTTATGTTTTATTTTTCTTTCTCAAAAATTAGGATTTCGCCTTCCTTATTGAGGAAGACCAAACCACCGAAGAAATCAACTGGTGATCCCCCCGGTACTACGCACAAAACCCCCCAACCAGATCTAACTCAATCAAGAAATTGAAGGTACAGAAAAATCTTTCGATCCGCCCCTAAATACAGGAATGAAGATCTGAGAACCAAAATGAAATAAAAGTAGGAAAGCGGGTTTCAAAGGTTAAACAAAACTTCTGTGAAAATAGGTACCCCCCGTGGGATCCCCCTTTTAGACGACAAATCCGTTCCTGTGTTGTCGAGGGTAGGCAAGTCAAGAAAGGAAGAGATCAATCACAAAAGAAATGGTCACTACGGATTCCCATTTTGTTAAGAGACGAGAGCGAGAAAAGGTAATTAAAGAAGGAGATAAATCCATAAGCAAAAGCAGCTCTACCTTACCCCAGCCAACAACTGTCCCGCAGAAGTCCTTCTCATTCCGACATTCGCCGCTATAACCAAAAGAATGTGAATTATAGACCCCTGAATTACTCAAACTTCAATTTAGAAGACCCCCATAAGCACGAGTTCGTCCTTAGGTTCCATAATAATGGATAAAGAACGATCGGGCAATTCGGGAAATGTAACAGAATCAAACTGCTCCTTATCGGGGTCTTCTTTATCAACTGATACCAGTTTCCGCGGCGATAGACTATAATTTGCTGCTAACACGGCAATTTGAATCTCCAAAAGATCTGTCTCCTCGAGAGGATAGTCCTCTTTTTCACGACGCAATTAATTATATACGTTTTCAATCTCCAAAGCTAATTGACGAACGGAGCATTCATCCCCCCCACCCCCTTCTCTCTTTATGAGCATTCCGCTCCTGCTACTATGAATGCTACTGCTATTGCTACTGCTACGACTCCTAGTCCTAGTCCTACTGATACTGATACCTTTTCTGGCGCAAGCCCTTCCAACAGTGCATTCGATGCATCAATGAATGTGCTTGCGCCCTCACCAACAGGAAAGTGCTAACAACCCGAAAGGCGACACCAGCTCTTTCTATCAAAGAGGAGCGACGGGCTAACCGGGCTCATACCTTCCCTCCCCGCTTCTTCCTTTGCTCCTTCTATGTGCGTGGATATCTTTTACTATTGGATTCACTATTCCGACTTCTTCTTTCAAAGGCAAAAAGCCCGTCATTTCAGTCTTAGATGTCCCCCCGTCGAAGGCAAGGCAGATCTTTGGACATTCAAAGAAGAGTTTCCGCCGTTGGCATTCCCCTATTTGAGACAGAGACAGTTTCATCGGCCTTAGGGCAATCAGGTTAATCCCTCAGCTCTGAGCTGATATTCTCTAACTGCCTAACAGCTTATTCGAGAACAAGGCATTCTAAGAGCGCATTCTCTCCATCCATACCAGGAGCTGATTCGATGCCATCTCTTGCTAACAGCGCATTCGATGCCTATTCCTCTACTATTGATTCAATTGCTAACGACGCCCTTCAGATTCACTTTCAAAGAGCCTAGTTGTCTACATCAACAGGAAAGGAAGAAGGTAAGGCGCATTCTATAACAGCTCTTATTCCGTCAACAGGGGATTCCTTCCCCCTCAAAGCCCAGATCTTCTTCACGTGCACATTTGCCCTTCCTTCTATTCTTCCATCAACAGGATCAGACATTTGTTTCCTCCATCATCATCTTTTTCATTCATGACAGATGAAGATGACAATAGTCTCAGATACAATACATAAAGAACCTGGGTGCAAGAAGGACATTTTCGATGCTTGCTTGAGCGGCGGCTTCGGCTCGTTGTTTCTGGACGGAGAGTGAATTCATCTTTTTTGCAGTTTCTGAACAGTCACCTTGCCCTGATCCAACTCTTGTCTGGTCTTCTCCATTTCTTTGTTGATCAGATTCACATGGATATTCCCTTGTACAAGTTCTGCATAAAGTTCTATTATCCGTTGTTCAAGCCTTTCTTTGAGCAGGGCGAACTATTTGATTTCCCAACTCACTCATCCGAGCGAGTGGAATACTTGGAACGAGCAGGAGAGCGAGCAGATGTTAACGACTCCTTCTTCTCGGCCAGCCGCTTGACTTCTTCTTGCACCGCTTTTTCATGGACTTCCGTAAGGTTTGTTCTTTTCGGGTTTCCCGGTGGAATTCCAAGTCATTTCTTTCTTTATCCATCTTCATTCCCTTCCTTGCATCAAAGAGAAGAGCGGTTAGGAATCCATGTGGGCTTTCTGCTTTGGATGGTTCCTGCTTCATTCTAAAGTGAGGGGCTATTTCTATTCCGAGTTGGCCTGCAGGGGATTCTAACAAACGCATTCGATGTAGTGCCTTACTTCCTTTTTGAAAGTCCTATTTTTAGATATGTCACTTCGGTCGATAATCGGATTCTGTTGAAAGAAGTTTCATGTCTTCTAAAGATGTTGGATGCTTCTTTCTTCTGGGAATTGGCAGTTGCTTTAGCAGCTTCAGGCCCGTGCATATCTTAACTAGCGGACTTAGCCCGAAAAGAATATTGCCTGCTCTTCGTAGAGCAACTAAGTCACTTCTGTCTATTAGTGAAAGGTAAGGCTCCATCCCTACTTTCGAATGATTGCAAAGCTTACTACTAGTGGCATTTCTTTAAGAGCGCATTCCTCCTAACTCCCAACTCTCAAGCAGCTTTTTCTGCGCATCTTCTCTTTCTTCTTCCTTCCCTAAGCCTAATCCCTAATCAAGCAAAGCCGGACGCTGTCAGGAAAGTGTTCGGGGCGGATTCAATAGCTATTGATGCGGATTCTGTAACAGCTGCAGATTAGTCGAGAACATCTGCCCGTGGGTATCTTTACTATTGATTGATCCTTGCTTATCTCGTATATTTACTAGAGGCATATTCGATTGCAGTTCCTTCTTGCGGGCATATTAGTCAATCAGGAACATCCCGAACAGCCTATTCGATAGCTGCCTAAGAGAGCATTCGTGCAAACAGAACTGCGCATTCTCGAACAAGGGATTCGTCGAAAAGACTAGCAGCCCCCAAGCCCTACCCTAGTTTCGAATGACGTCTCGGCATCAAGTCAAGACCGACCCAGGCCGTATTCTGTCCAAAAGAAAAGAAAGTGCTCGCCTTTACCTCTTCACGTGAACAAGCTATTCTGTGCTAGGGGATATCGTCTACTATGAATCTTCCTCTCAAGCAGGGGATTCTCGAACAGCTTGTATTCAATGTCCATGTCATCTTCGAAATCTAAACCTGGGCATCCATCTAAAATAGCAAATGCCGCAAATCCTCTGCTCTTCTTTGACACCGACTCGTCTCTTATAGATGCCACAAATGCTATCGAATAAGCCGTCGAAAACGTCCTACTCCTACTGAGACTGCTGTTGATTCTCATATTTGTATTTGTCACTTTGCGGATTTGATGCCATCAGAGATTGACAGAGGGCTACTCGTTGATTAACTCTCTCCTGCTCTAGGACATTAACATTAAGGGTTCGTAGATTCACTGTGCATTTGTTCTGAAAACAGCGCACTCAGCTCGGGTAATACATCATGCCCGGCATTCGTAGATCATTCCTCCTTTTCTTTTGCTAAAGATGGCATTCTATTAGAAATGGAATTGTGCAAAGCCTATTTGTCCAAGCCCTATTCATGTGCAGCCCCTATTCGCCTATTCTCTGGCCGTGGGTGTGGGTATCTTCTTCTACTAGTGATCTTCTTGTAAGGGACATTGGCTGGCTTCATTCCTATCCCAACTGTCGAATCCAAAAAACCCTCACTCCGCCTTTCACTCGTTTGCAAACAATAGAGTTGAATCAAATCAGCAAGGGAACTAGTTGCGAGAGATCTGTCTCATGTCATGGCATGGAAATTTGAAATGCCGCAGATCGTCTGCTGATGCTAATGTGCTTCAATAGTCGGAGAAAGAGAAAAAGCTAATCATTGATCCGAAAGTGCCACAGTCTCCTCTCTGCAGCCTATTACCTATTCTCTTCCTTGCGTGGGATATCATAACTAGGAGGCAAAAAAGGCTTTGGACAATTCCTCCCTTATCCCCCATTCCATTCACAGCTGCTATTCCGACATCAGGTTAGAGCACCTGCTCTTCGTCATCATCTAATAAGGCATTAGACAAGGGCAATAACCCTTAACGCAGCAATCCTTGATCGAAGTGAAGGAAGAAAGCCAAAACGCTCAAGTCCCACAGTTGATTCAATAGCTTCAATAGCTGTGTTGATTTTATATCAATCAATGAGGGATTTCCGGACACCAAATGGATCAAAGAACTAATTTTGGTCTGACTCCCTGGTTCCCATCTTTTGTCCAGAGCTAAAACGAGTTATACAGCCTTAGGTAGCAAGAACCCCTTTTTCAACCATCTGACGTGGGGGGCTATCTCTAAACCCCTACCTAGCGATTAAATGCAGGAAGGACGTACTCTAGTTTTTTTCCAACGCATCTCATTTTTCCAGAAAAAGAACCAGCGCAGGAAGATCGGGGTGTAGTAACAGCAAGAAAGACAGCGGCATTCGAGGAGAATTCGAAGAATTAGATCCGCCGGAAAGAGAGATCAAGATGTGGAACAAATGAAATCGCTTTACTCACGGCATTGCCATTCCTCTTGGGGAACTATACCCCACTCCTGAGCCAGGATCAAACCTTCTTTTTCGAGGAAGATTTTTAGCTCTTCGTCACCCTGGTTACGAGCCAACGGTAGAGCAAATTCCTCAGCTTCCACACATGTCAAAGAATGCATTGATTTCGCATTTGTCGACCAGTGGATCGGAGCGGACCCGATTGACACACTGAAAAACCAATATCAGCCAAGGAAGATTTGTACCTGCTGTGTGCCATGACTCCTCGAGGGCTAGGATGTCTTGAACCCTTTTGGGTTTTTAAAATTAGTTTATTTCGCTTTAGCTCAAAAAAAGCTCACTGGATAAATTATCTCATTGGGAGGAAATGGGGCGCATTCGGCTCTACCTCTCGCGGCAACCCATCGTCGTGGTCGAACGTGGAACATCAATGAAGAACTTCTCAGAACGACCGCTAGGGGTCTTCAATTTTCTCTATAAATCGCATGTCGGAAGCGCACCCACCAGTCTTCTTATTCTTCTTGAAAGCAGACCACTTATAGCTAAAGGAGTGGAAACCCAACTCGATGGCCAGCTTCAGTTAAGAGGTAGAACCAACAGTTCGTCTCGTTCAACACCCCTCACGAGGATTGAATCATGAAGATTCGAATTGGGACGAGGGGTAGTGGTCTTGTTTCGACGAAAAGGGAGAGAAAATACGTCACATGAGCAAGTTGAGACCACTTGTCAACGGCTGAAAAAGAACCTTTGGTTAGCCAGCTTTACCTACGGAAAATAGGAAAAATCTTCTGTTCTTAAAATGAAAGCCGGAATCCGAAATAACCTTAAATTATAGAGAGGGAAGCGAGAAGACCTTGAACCACACAAGATCTCCCTCCTTCGAGGAGGGAATGGCCCAATCACTGAGAGTTTTTGTTGCAAAAAAAAAATTTGACCTCGGAACTGGAACAATATAAATTTTAATGACCTGGTGCTTGAAACATCGATACGCTTTTTAGACTGCTGAGACATACTTCTGGTCCGCCTCCCGACTGAAGAAGGAGGTTCAACCGGACGAATCACGCAATAGGCCTTCTCCTTTCTTAGTGAATGGAGTTAGAACACGGCCGAAGAGAAGGGCGAGAGTAGAAGTACGCCCCGAAACAGAGGAAATCGTTGCAGACCAAGTCCCGAGAGGAACCAATACGCTCAAAAACCACTGAATTTAGGCTTCAAGGGTGGACACAGGTTCCGCAAAGGAATCGAATGTAGTTCATTCAAGGCTCAAGACAGAATTAGTGGGAAGCGCATCCATCTCTATACATCAACGGGTTTGGTGCAAAGATTCTCTCTTTATGTAGTACCAGGATCGTCATCTGTCTCAGTGCCACCGAACTCGCACTTTATCAAATAAATTTTCAACGAAAGACCAGATTGCGTTGGTGTTCAGCGACGAGTATCCCCCATATCTCTTAGCGGAGTGAAAGCAGCTTGGAACACAACCGAGGGGAAGATCGTCGAGGAGAAGGAGATCCTAATACTATCCCGGAAAGTCTTAGCGTCAGTTTTGGTACCGCCAGGGTTATTGTTATTTCAATACCGTCATCGTAGCGAGAGGAATAATAGAAGAAAAGCTCCTTTTTTTAATGCGACCTCATAAAAGACCTAAGAAGAGCGATTCCGTGGGCCTACTTTCCTTTCCGAGTAACTGACAGTCACAAGACTTGGAAACGACCAAAAGAAGAAACCTATTCGTCCATCAATAAGAGGAACGTGAGGCTATCGGTCCACTAATCATATGGAATTACATCCCAAGCCAGCAACTGAGAAAACAGCAGATCTTGGTGCTACTGTCGCAAACCCAGAACATTTAAAGCTGGGTGGCGGTGATAAAGAGGGGTCATGCATTTACAGAATTCCTCATTGGTCTCGCAGCTCTACCACCGATGGAATATGACCAAACTGGGAATTTCACTTCAAAGGTGGGTTCCCGGAAGGGATATTTCATGCCATACATTTTTTGTTATCTCTGCAACTCCTACTGCCGCTGCAACAGAATTTAGTTGAAAGCTAACCGTCCCAATCAACTCGATCCACACTATCCATTTTTAGTATTAGTAGTAGGGAACTTCGAACTAAAGATTTGCTTTAGCTCGTCTTTCCATCCGTCCTGTCCACTCACCACTTATCTCAAAAGCCACTATGTTCAATCTCTGAAGTGAATTCCAAATCTCCCTTACGCTCGCTTTTCTTTTGCTAATGCTACTCGGAAAGAACAGCTAGGAGACGATTAGCTCTAAGTGCCGAAGTCCATAGCTCCTATGATCGCGAGCTGCGGCTTGCTTTGTTCGCATCTCCGTAACGGCCTTTTAAAGCGTTCCAACGACATGGTTAGCCCTCAGTCTCTACTGCCAACTCGTTTCACTCCAGTTTACCGTAGCAACTACAGCAAGCTGCCTAGCTCACTGGCTCGTATGACTAGCTCGCTTACTTTCACTCAACTAGCTCTAACAAGCCAACTCCGTGACTACTTTCGCTACCCTGCTTTAGCTCACCACTCAACTCATGCTTCTGTTCGACTCCTGACTTGCTCTCTTCGTTCGTACCTTTCTTTTCAAGCAAGAGTAGTTGATAGTTGCTTCGCTTAGCCTACTGTGTAGCCTTCTTTCAATGGTTGTAAGGTAAGGATTGATTCTTGCTAGCGGTATAAGCAAGCTCGGGTAAACAGATGAGCCGGCAGACGGAGCTACGGCCGTTAGGGGAAAAGGTCTGTGTCTGTGAAAGAAGCAAGCTTAGCTTTCTGTAAACTGGAGTTAGATCATGGTAGTTCGTAGGAGATTGATTCGTTTAAGTAGTTAGGGTAAACGAGCTAGGTAGCTTGCTTCTTCTTTGAGTTGAATATGGACTTTCAAGTAGTCTTTCAGATGGGAGTACAAACAAGTAAGTAAACTAGCTGAGCAAGCCAGTCTCGAGCAAAGGTGACTCCTTTTGAAAGTGAGATCACCATCGGCTTGTTGAAAGAGGTCCTAAAAGCAGCCGGAATCAACTATACGATACCCACAAAAAGATCGAATTCCTCTGTATTCTCTTCCTTAGCAGCTTCTTCTCGAAGACCGGATTTATGGTCAACGACTTTGATTTTCTTCACACAAGGTTTTTCATCCTTCTCCCCCGCTTAGGACAGTAAGGGGAAGTAGCGATATTCCGATTCCTTCCTTCTACCACCATCATTTCCTGACTTGCCTGCTCAAACGAGAGTTTAAGTTCCGGAACTAGTGCCTGCCCATGGAATCACTGCTTTTGCCGCTTGAAAGCTTGTCTAAAGGTCTCAATCTTTCTTAAGTTAAGAAGCCAGAGCAAGTGCATGTGAAAGTTCGCCTAATACTCGAATCCACTTGTTCCTTCCACTTTGACTTCTACTATTGCTACTTCCTCGACCCGACCCCGAGATCTCGAATTCTTAACAGAAACCTCCACTTCCCTTAATTAGCTTGTTGAGAAACGGGCGAAACAGCTTATAAGGAGCTGCATTAGTGTATAGAATGCCTAGTAACGTTCAATGCAATGTTTCCTGTCAACCTGCTTCGCACCCTTTCTCCCCTACTAACACAGGAACTTCAAAACTTGAGAACCCCTCCGGGAGAGAAAACCAGCAATTTGAGAACATTCTCTCAATGAGTGCAATCCAAGCATCAGCAAATCCAAAGCGCCGCTTTCTCCGTTCAAGCTGAGTGACCGACGTGGACAACGTCAGCCCTTTTGCCTTCGAACTCACCGAGTTCGGGCCCAACTTCTTCGATGGCTCTTTGCAGGGGGCTGTATTTCTCCTCTGCCTGTTTCAGCAGCTCTTCGACAGTCCTCTGTCAGTTGCATCAAGACGGCCGGCCCTCAAGTGGTCTGCGCTGAAACCAGCCTCTTTCAGTGCCCCTACACATTCATTCTATGTCTGGGCACTGAAAGGGGGTGACTGCCATGATCTTCCGAGTATAGCGCATGTACAGCTGACAGAATTTTCGCTTCTGAAACTGCAAATCTTTCTTATCCACGACTGTCCCCTGGAGTCTCACCGAACTGGTAAACGGCGTCGTTCGGGGTAGTTTGTGGAGGACCTCTCTGTATGGATCATCTTGGTCACAAAGAGATATTCTTTCTCCCCGGATACTCTCTTCTCTAGACTCGCACTGTGCCCCTTCGACAAGGCAAGCGCCTCAAATGCCGGAGACCATATTCTTAATGAATCACCGGATTCGAAATCACTCGATGTTTCATCAGTTTCAACAACTCAAGCAGCAGGGTAAATGTCTATTTAGAGCAGCTAGCTTCTTCACCTTCCGTTTTCTAGGCCTTTCCCAATCAGTGTTCTGTCATTGTCGTTCCAGGCCCCCGATTAGGATAAGCCCTTATGCATGGGGCAGGTGGTTGGAGTGCAACACTATACAAGTCTGATCATTTTGAAAGTTCAATGAATAATAGACCGCAGCCAATTCCTAATTTTGCAGAGTCCGTTCGAGAACCAATACCCGCGTATCCATCCCAACGGCAGAGCCATAGCATGTTCCTCTTCTTTCTAAGCTTTTTTCCGGTCGTTTATGATGCACCAACCACCAGTAGCATTTCAACCAAACAAGGTTTCCCGAGCAAAAGCAGCACCCTTGAATTTATCAATCACACGTGGATAGGGACAAAAAAAAGCCTGGACGATAGAGGGATAAGTGGCGGAGCTTAGCGCCCTTATCCGGTTCACCGAGAACCCATGGATCCATAACTGGTTCAAGGGGCAGATCCGGGATAATCCTTTGTTCCATAGCCAAGGGCTATTTTTGCCAATTCATCATTCTCAGATGTACTAGTACTAGCAGGCACAAGCAACTCGAAAAATCTCTCTTCATGGAGAATTCGGCTCTTTCAGACCCTCGCTCGGAAATCTTTGTTTTCTATTTGCGTTGCGCCCCACCAAATCCAATTCTATTTTGGTAGGTGAAGGGAGTACAACTGCTCTACTGATAGTTCAGTCGGAACTCAATCTGGCTTTCGGCTCCTATTCCCGCCGCTGTTATCAGTAGCGGAAGCAGCTAACTATTGACTATTAAGGGGGGAATCGACGCCCTCCCCGTGCAGGCAGTTACTAAAGTTGAAGCCTTTCCCACCCCCAGAGGATTCAACAAGAATTGGAGACCCGTGACCAGTGTCTAGTACCTAGGTCTTTTTGAATCTTTTTTTTGAAGGGTACAAATGACATTAAGTGTTTCAGTGGCCTTTCTGTAAATAACCAGTATGATTGTACAAGCAGGGGTGATGTTTCCTCCTGCCAGAGTGTCAAAGGCGTAGCGTACTCTTTACAGGGGAGGCGCTTGCGGAGCGGGAGACCATTTGAATCGGAATTCATAACAGACGATGCGTTTAGAGATGATGGACCCCTCCTTTCCCCCAAATCCCCTATTCGGGAGATCTTTTTGGCAGTGGAGGATCAGTTTCAGTAGTAGAAAGGCAAAGCAAGGAAAGCGAAAGGTTGGCTCGACCACCGGGAGAGGACTGATTTTTTCTGCCGGTTGAAGGATGCAACAATGTCCAGCACATATAATTTGATTGGGACTACTGTAGGCCCGAACTTTATGTCCAACTGAATGAGGTTTGGAACCCTTTTTTCACTCTCATACGCAGCAATGGTCATGCCCGATGGGGTGAGACTTGACTCTGGGATGTCCAGATATCGGAGCTTGGAACATGGGCAAAGATTCAAGCCCAGTATCGATCAGGGAGAGAGGAATGCTGTAGCCCTTTAGTTTCACCCTTACGTGTAGAGGAGCAGAACGTCCTCCCGGCAAGAGCTCCCTTAGGTCATCGTCCGAGAAGGTAAGGAAGGGCTTCGTCAAACTCCTTCCGTTCAGTACTCTTAGCAGGTTGATTGAGTCCGGTAGCCTTCCAGGTCCACTGTGAAGCAGATGCGAGCGCAGTTCCTTCTCTTCGGTCAGTGCCTTTGCATGTCACCCCCCTGACTTTCTTTGGTCTGTCAAGTAGTCTGTACATCATAAGGATAGGCAACGAAACAAACAGGAGCTTGAAACTCCACTCCGTCATACTGTTTCCTATAACCAACCTAATTCTTGTAACCAAACCTACTACTTGAACGAGTACCTTTTCTAGTACCTGTACGGGGAGAACCGCTACGCGCCTCAAACTAGTTCCTATTACCTGTGTCCACCCAAATATCCTGTTACTGTACGGGAGCGGAAGCGAGAAAAGAAAAGCAGGTTTTAGATACTAAATGCGGCTAAGGTAGTAAAGTAAAGAGCATTCTCCTTTCCCTCGTCATTATGTTGTGCAAGTCATGCACAACGCGATCCATCGAGCGCAGCGAGTTAAAGGATGAGGGGTCGACCGGGAGGCGTGAGCGAGATGTCGATTTGGTCTGTCGTCCTCCTCATTATAGTCCTCCTAGAATCCAAGGCATTTCGTCGGAATACATCCTGTCTTTTCACCTTTGTAGTCCTATGCATAGTCAGTACTATAGCCCCAATCATGGCTACTAATAAAATAAGACTAGGAACCAAAAACCAGACGGAATAGTAGGTATAAAGTAAATTGCCCAATGTTTCCAAATTAGTCCAACTTCGTACCTTTCCGGCATAAACCGTATATCTCAGAGAGGTCGTATTTCTGTGGGTTGGTAGTAATGGAATGGTTTCATTATCTAAAATGAAGAACATTTCCCACCAAAGGATCAGTCCAATAATACCACTCACTGGTAAATAGCGCAATACTTCTTCGTGAATCTCCGCTATTTGAATATTGAACATCATAACCACGAATAGGAATGAAACGGCAATAGCTCCTATATGAACTACTGGGGAGATCATAGCGGAGAAGTCGAGACCTAACAAAAGAAGTAAACCAGCAGTGTTGCGAAAGACTGGGATGGGAAACGAAACGGAATGTACCGGATTTTTAGCACGTACAACCATCAAACCAGAGACCAAAGCAGGGCTCGACAAAACAGAAAGTATCATGGTACCTCGTCCTTCCCTGAAATGGAACTTGAATGCGTCTTCTTGCTCCAGCATTCAAGTCGATTTATTACGACCAGCGCGGTTGTTCGTATTTCATTTTCTTCTTCCGCTCAGAAAGCACTCACTGAATTACTTACGGAATATAATTTTTATATCGAAGCCGAGAATGTTGGGTCGATCAGAGGTTCGGCTTGCTTCTCCCCCACCCAGCAAACGGAGGACCAAACTACTCCGCAAGCTACGTCTTTTTATCAGACGTAGTTTGCTTTTTCCTACGTGCGCTAGCGCCCTCCTTCAGCTGGGATTAAGCGCTTTGTTCTGAAAGAAACCTTAGCGCAGCCCTTTTCTTTTTCGTAGCGCTAACGCGTTGAAGCTTAGCCCTCGTCTTTTTCACCTTCTAAAGCGCTAACGCGCCAGCGCTTTTGTCCCTCCGGGGGTCCCGGGTTGCTTTGGCGCGCCCCACCCCCTCAGTCCTGTGTTGTACTTTACTTGTCCCGCTTGCTGCTTGCTGATCGCTTTGGATATGAGTAGATGTTGTTGGTCGAAAACAAAAGGTCTCTCATTCACAATGGTCTCGCTCGATGCTTTTCTTTGGTGTATTTTCATATTCAGAGTTCTTGAAACTTCGAAACTCAAAGCCCAAGAACTCAAAGAATGCTACAATCCTCGAAATTCTCAACTTAACACGCCCCCTTACTTCGCGACCTACCACTACTTCATCTACCGAAATGACTGGGCAGATCTAATGTATTCAAGCATTAAACCAGCTCATGATCCTTAGGCTATACAGCATGGAGCAGGCAGAGAGATGAAAGGACCACCTTCTCCTGCTTGCTTGATCGGAATCTATTCCATAATTAATTGAATAGCTGAAGTGCTACTTAACTTAGTAGTAGAAACTCGAAGAGACAGACAGAGAGAGGACTCTCTCATACATACTTGCAAAGTCCTTGACCCTTGGCAGGAATAGTTCCAGCTCGGTAGAGTGAGTCTACTTAGCGAACTGGCAGGAGGCGGAGATCGATTGATCAATATGCATATCGAGAGTTGCATGGAACCGCCCTTTCTGTCCTGGGGGCTCCCCGGCCGGGGAGGCAAAGGGGATTGCTATCGTCTCGGTAGGTCTATGTGAAAAAGAAAAAGTGACGTCGGTCATAGGTTGGTTGGTCCAAAGAAGGACAGTCGGCTTCCTTCATGATGGGACTTCTTCCTCAGTAGCTCAGTGGTAGAGCGGTCGGCTGTTAACTGACTGGTCGTAGGTTCGAATCCTACTTGGGGAGATTTTATGTTTTCTTCATTCGAATTGTCCA
>Ga0213881_10000305_pt1 | contig 36086 bp, 9 predicted proteins | sample BarmaccoBMER_R08_FD_160104 | JGI IMG/M metagenome (GOLD analysis project Ga0213881, IMG submission 160104) | Barbacenia macrantha exposed rock microbial communities from rupestrian grasslands, the National Park of Serra do Cipo, Brazil - ER_R08 ...
GAAATTTGCGGGGCGTTAGCGCACCAACGCTATCGAGGCGAAGACATATATCGAGACCTGGACATTGCTGGCAGCATCACAACATCCTTCGCGCCATTGGTCAATATTGTGTCTTTCGACTACGCCCTGCACTTCGGTGGCTATCGCGCCACAGCCCGTCATCTTTCGTTCGGGATGATCAGTGATTTGTTTGTTGTCGCGTGGGACAAGCAAGACGGCTCAAGACCGCAGATTGGCTGGCATGCGCATCCAGAGGTTTGCAGCGCTGAGGAACTAGCCGCCCATCACCATCGCTTTCTGACATTGCTCGACACCCTCAGCGCGAGTGACCCCGATGTTCCTATAGGTGGTATTGGCCTGCTTATCCCCGCTGAGCGTGACCGGTTGCTCATCGAATACAACGACTCCACTATCCCCGTTCCCGTGGTGTGCTTGCCTGAGTTGTTCCAGCAGCAAGTCACCTGCACCCCGGACAACACCGCTGTCGTGTGTGGGGACGTCACGCTGACTTATGCCCAGCTCAACACCAAAGCCAACCAGCTGGCCCATTTATTGATCGACCGTGGAATAGGCCCCGAGCAGATCGTGGCCCTAGCTCTGCCCCGCTCGGCCGAACTGATCACCGCCGTGCTGGGAGTGCTCAAAGCCGGCGCGGCCTACCTGCCCATAGACCCCGGCTACCCGCCGGCGCGGATTCAGTTCATGCTCGGCGATGCCCACCCCGCATTGCTGCTCGCTGGCACCGACATCGACACCGATCTGCCCGGCACCGGCGATACCACCATCCCCACAATCGTGATCAACAATGCCGACACCCGCGCGGCCCTGGCTAAATATCCAGATACTGATCCCACCGATAACCACCGCACCCAAACGCTCGCCGCAACACATCCGGCGTATGTGATTTACACCTCCGGCTCCACCGGCACCCCCAAAGGCGTGGTGGTCAGCCATGCCGGGATCTCCAGCCTGGCCACAACACAGGCCGAACGGCTGGAGATCACCAAAGACAGCCGCGTGCTGCAATTCGCCTCACCCAGCTTCGACGCCTCGGTATGGGAAATATGCATGGCACTGCTGTCAGGAGCAGCACTCATCGTCGCCCCACCAGACCAACTCCTGCCAGGCCCGCCCCTGACCGCACTGCTGCGCGACCAGCAGATCACACACGTGACGTTGTCACCTTCGGTGCTGGCTGCCCTGCCGATCGAGGACAGCTTGCCCCAATTAGCCACGCTGGTGGCAGCCAGTGAGGCGTGTCCAGCAGACGTGGTTAATACCTGGTCACCGGGCCGGCGGATGATCAACGCCTACGGACCCACCGAGACCACCGTCTGCGCCACCATGAGCGACCCCTTACCTGCGGCAACAGACACTCCCCCGCCAATAGGGAGACCGATCGCAAGCAAAAAGGCATATGTGCTCGACGCGAGTCTTCAGTTAGCGCCGATCGACGTGGCCGGTGAGTTATACATCGCCGGCGCGGGACTGGCCCGCGGGTATTTACACCGCCCCGGGTTGACCGCGGCGCGATTTGTGGCCTGCCCGTTCGAGCCGCTGGGTGCGCGGATGTATCGGACCGGCGACCTGGTTTGTTGGCGCTCTGACGGAAAGCTCGAATTCCTCGGCCGGATCGACGACCAAGTCAAAATCCGGGGATTCCGCATCGAACCCACCGAAATCGAAACCATCCTTACCCAACACCCGCAAATCGCGCAGGCCGTCGTGATCGCCCGACAAGACCGCCCCGACAGTCAACAACTGGTCGCCTACGTGGTAGCGGCCAAGGGGCAAGGGTGCTCACCGGAGCTGGTACGGGACTTTGCACGGGCCAGGATGCCCCAGTACATGGTGCCTGCAGCGGTGGTAATGCTCGACACGCTGCCGTTAACCCCAAACGGAAAACTCGATAAGGCGGCATTGCCCGCTCCGGCGTGCGCCCTGGTGAAGGCTAGTCGGGCACCGCGCACCCCGCAAGAACAACTCCTCGTCGAGTTGTTTGCTGAGGTGTTGGGTTTGCCCAGGGTGGCGGTTGATGATAATTTCTTTGATTTGGGCGGGCATTCTTTATTGGCTACCCGTCTGATCGCCCGGATCCGGGCTACTTTTGAAGTTGAGGTGGCGGTGCGCACCTTGTTCGACACTGCAACAGTGGCTGACTTGGCTGCGCGGTTGAATGATGCAGGGCAAGCCCGGGTGGCGTTGCGGAAAGAGGCCCGTCCGGATCGGGTTCCGTTGTCGTTCGCGCAGCGCCGGTTGTGGTTTTTGCATCAGATGGAAGGCTCAAGCGCCAGTTATAACATTCCACTGGCACTGCGGCTGTCCGGCGCGGTAAACATGGATGCGTTGCAGGCCGCGTTGCGGGATGTGATGGCTCGCCATGAGAGTCTGCGCACGATTTTCCCCCAGGTTGGGGAGGTGGCGTATCAGCACGTCCTGGACATCTCCCAAGCTTGTCCGCGGCTGGTGACTACCGCGGTCAGCCAGGCCGAATTGGCCAAGGAGTTAACCGCAGCGGCCCGGTATGAATTCGATCTGGCTAGCGAAGCACCCGTGCGGGCGCAACTGTTCGCGCTGGGACCCCAAGAGCACGTGCTGCTGATCCTCGTGCATCACATTGCCGGTGATGGTTGGTCGCTGCATCCGCTATCGCGTGATCTGGCGAGCGCGTATGCGGCCCGCTGCCAGGGTCATGCGCCGGAATGGGCGCCGCTGATGGTGCAGTATGCCGATTACACATTGTGGCAACACCAACTGCTCGGTGATCAGGCGGATCCAGACAGCCTGTGTGCCACGCAGCTGGCCTATTGGACTCAGGCGCTAGCCGACCTTCCCGAACAACTCATCCTTCCTACTGACCGGCCCCGTCCCCCGGCGGCCTCCTACCGCGGGGACTACCTCACTGTTGGCATCCAGCCTGCCCTGCATCAACAATTGCGGCAGCTAGCCCGCCGCAACGGCGCCAGCCTGTTCATGGTGTTGCAAGCCAGTCTGGCTGCGCTGTTGACCAAACTCGGCGCGGGAACTGACCTTCCGATCGGGGCCCCCATTGCCGGGCGCACCGACCAAGCCCTCGATGAGCTCGTGGGGCTTTTTGTCAACACTCTGGTGTTGCGGACCGACACCAGTGGCAATCCCAGCTTCACCGAGTTGGTAACGCGGGTGCGGGAGACCGCGCTGGCAGCCTATTCCCACCAAGATGTCCCCTTCGAATACCTTGTCGAAGTCCTCAACCCCATCCGCTCCCTGGCGCATCACCCGCTTTTTCAGGTGATGCTCGCCGTGCACAACACCCCTCCCGCGCAGTTCGAACTCCCCGGCCTGGACACCGCCTTGATCCCAGCATCGACGGCCACGGCCAAGTTCGATCTGTTCTTCAGCCTGTGGGAACAGCGCGGATCCGATGGCAGCCCCCAAGGCCTCGACGGGGTCGTCGAATACGCCACCGACCTGTATGACCCGGCCACCATCGAGGTGACCTTCGCCCGGTGGGTCCGTTTGCTGGAAGCAGTCGTCGCCAACCCCGACGCGCCGATTGGCCGGATCGATGTGCTCGCGGGTGCCGAGCGCCCCGAATTGTTGAAGATCGGCAATGGCCTCACCTGCCTGGTACCTGCGGCCTGCTTACCCGGGCTGTTTGAGGCGCAGGTGGCGGCCACGCCGCAGGCCATCGCGGTGGTAGACGGCCAGACCGCCATCACGTATGCCCAGCTCAACACCCGCGCCAACCAGCTAGCCCACGCACTGATCGCCCGGCGGGTGGGTCCTGAGCAGATCGTGGCCCTCGCGCTACCCCGCTGCTCCGACATGATCGTCGCGATCCTCGCCGTGCTGAAAACGGGAGCGGCCTACCTACCCCTGGATCCGGAATATCCGCGTGACCGGATCACCTACATGCTCACCGACGCGACACCCGCTCTGCTGGTGACCACCACGATCAACTGTGTACCCAAGACCCCCGGATTGCCACAGTTGGTGGTGGATCACTCCGAGACAGTCACGATCTTGGCTGACCAGCCCGGCATCAACCCCACCGATACCCACCGCAGCACCCCCCTCCTACCCCAACACCCCGCCTACCTCATCTACACCTCCGGATCCACCGGCCAACCCAAAGCCGTTGTGGTCTCCCATCACAGCGTGGTCAACCTCGTGACGTGGGCAGTGTCGAGTTTGGGTTGCTCGCGACTGTCCCGGGTGCTGGCCACGACGTCGCTGAACTTCGACGTGTCGGTCTTTGAGATGTTTGCACCGTTGGCCTGCGGCGGCCGCGTGGAGATAGCGCGGAACCTGCTGGCGCTGACCGAGCCTGCCCAGACGGGCTGGAGCGGCAGTCTCATCAGCGCGGTGCCCTCGGCGTTGTCCCAGGTACTGGCACACGAGGGGGTGGACGTCAAGGCTGATGTCGTGGTGCTGGCCGGAGAGGGCCTCACTCAGCAGACCCTGCACGCCATCCAGGCGGCGATCCCAACAGCTCAGGTAGCCAACATTTATGGCCCGACTGAGGCGACGGTGTATGCCACCGCCTGGTATAGCGGCCCCATCATATCCCTTTGCCCATCTATTGCGCCGCCGATTGGCCGTCCAATCACCAATGCCCGGGTGTTCGTGCTGGACGCCAGTTTGCAATTGGTGCCTGCGGGTGTGGTAGGTGAGTTGTATATTGCCGGTGCGGGATTAGCACGGGGATATTTGCGTCGTCCTGGTTTGACCGCGCAGCGGTTTGTGGCCTGTCCGTTCGGGCCACCGGGGGCGCGGGTGTACCGCACGGGCGATTTGGTCCGGTGGAACACCAACGGGAACCTGGAGTTCATTGGCCGGGCCGATAATCAGGTTAAGGTCCGGGGATTTCGCATTGAGCCCGGGGAGATCGAAACCGTCCTTGCGCAACATCCGCAGGTGGCGCAGGCTGCCGTGATCGCCCGAGAAGACACGCCCGGGGACAAGAAACTGGTCGCCTATGCGGTGGCGGTCGACGGGGACGAGTGCCGGCCGGAGCTGGTGCGGGAGTTTGTGAAAACTCGGTTGCCGCAGCACATGGTGCCCGCGGCGGTGATGGTGCTCGACGCCCTACCGCTGACCCCGAATGGGAAGCTGGATCGGGCGGCCTTGCCGGCTCCACAGTTCGTCTCGGCCGAGGGTGGTCGGCTACCGCGCACCCGGCAAGAGCAACTACTCGCGGAGTTGTTCGCCGACGTATTAGCCCTGCCCACAGTCGGCGCCGACGACGACTTCTTCGCCCTGGGTGGGGACAGTATACTCTCGATTCAGTTGGTAAGCCGGGCACGCGCAGCAGGTGTGGCATTCACGGTCCGGGACGTGTTTGAACATCGCACGGTCGCGGGTTTAGCCAGGGTTGCCACCAGTCTCGATAAGCTGGCCCGCGAAGTTGGCGGGTCGGCTGTTGGGGTGATGGAAACCACCCCGATCCTGCGTTGGTTGGCTGAGCGGACTGATGTGTTCGACCGATTTTATCAATCGGTGTTACTGCAGGTTCCCGCTGAATTAGACACGTCGGTATTGGTCACCGCATGGGACGCGGTGTTGGGTCATCATGACGCGCTGCGGTCCCAATTGACTCATCCCACGCGAGATACGGTCACCGCGCAATGGGTGCTGGAGATCCCCCCGCCAGGCACTGTGCCTGGCTGTGATGTGGTGCGCCGCATCGACGTGGCCGGTCTCGACACCCAGGAACTGCGCAACGTGATTGATGCGCAGACCGTGGCCGCGGCGGCACGGCTGGCACCCGAGTTGGGAATCATCACGCAACTGGTGTGGTGTGACGCCGGGCCACACCAGCCGGGCCGGCTACTGATCCTCATCCATCACTTGGTGGTCGACGGGGTGTCCTGGCGAATTCTGCTGCCGGATCTGGTGACTGCCTACCAGACCATCGCCGCGGGAGAACAGCCCCGGCTGGATCCGGTGGGGACCTCACTGCGGCACTGGGCACAGCAGCTTCACACCCACGCCCAGGACCCGACGCGGGTAGCGGAGCTGCCGTTGTGGACCAAGATCCTGAAAACACCGGACCCCTTGTTAACCCAGCGGGCCTTAGATCCCACCTGTGATGTCGCCGCGACCTCACTGCACCAGCGGCTCACCCTGCCACCACAAGTCACGCAACCGTTGCTGACCACCCTGCCCGCGGCGTTTCACGGCGCCATTAACGATGTGCTGTTAACCGCCCTAGCGCTGGCCGTCGGGCAGTGGCGCCGCCGTCATCACGGGATCGACCACAGCGCGGTGCTGGTAGAGGTGGAAGGCCACGGCCGCGAAGACATCTGCGATGCAATGGATCTGTCGCGCACGATCGGCTGGTTCACCTCCCTGTACCCGGTCTGCCTGGACCCGGGCGCCGTTAGCTGGGATGAGCTATGCGCTGGCGGCCGCGGCCTCGGCGCGGCGCTCAAACAGGTTAAAGAACAACTACGGGCCCTGCCTGATCACGGCATCGGATTCGGGCTGCTGCGCTACCTCAACTCCCACACCGCCCCCGAGCTAGCCGCACTGCCCACTGCCCAGATCGGGTTCAACTACCTGGGTCGCTTCCCTGCCCGCGGCACTCCCCTAGCCGCCGCCAACCCAGACTGGGCCCCCGCCCCCGAAGCATCCGCCCTGTCCGGTGACCTGGATCCGGACATGCCCCTAGCCCATGGCCTGGAACTCAACGCACTGATCCGCGACGACGAGGATGGTCCGCGTCTGGAGGCCTACTGGAGCTGGGCTGCGCAGATCTGGTCACGCCACGACATCGACGAGATCACGCAGTTGTGGAAACAAGCGCTCCACGGGCTGGTCAACTACGCCTGCCAACCCGGCGTCGGGGGCCACACCCCCAGCGATTTCCCCATGGTGGACCTCACCCAACACGACATCGACGGCCTGCAGTCCTCCCATCCCGACCTCGTCGACGTCCTCCCACTAGCCCCAATGCAAGAAGGGTTGCTGTTCCAGTCCCTGTATGACCACCACAGCTGCGACGTGTACACCGTGCAGCTGGTATTCGACCTCGACGGCCCGCTCGACCAGCCGCTGCTACGCGCAGCGGCGGAGACCCTGCTTGATCGTCACCCCAACCTCAGAGCCGCATTCCCCCAGCTGGACTCCGGCCACCCAGTGCAGGTCATCCCCCGCCAGGTCAGGCTGCCCTGGCATGACATCGACGTATCCGGCTACTCCATACCCGAGGCTGACGCGCATCTCAGCCGGCTAGCCGCCGACGACTACGCATGTCGTTTTACCCTGTCGCGCCCGCCCTTGCTGCGATTCACCCTGGCCCGATTAGGCCCCGACCACCACCGGATGGTCATCACCCTTCATCATCTCCTGCTGGATGGCTGGTCACTGCCGGTGCTGCTGCGAGAGTTGTTCGCCCTCTACGCCACCCGAGGCGACACCAGCGGTCTACCGCCAGTGACGCCGTATCGGGATTATCTAGCCTGGCTAGCCCACCAAGACCGCTCCACAGCCGAACAAGCCTGGCGCCACGCCCTCGCCAATCTGCCCGGGCCCATCCACCTCGCACCGGCCGACCTCAGCTCTGCCCCGCAGATTCCCGATCAGGTCAGCGTCGACATCCCGTTGCCGTTGAGCACCGCCCTGCACGACCAAGCCCGCCGCCACGGCCTGACCCTTAACACGGTCATCCACGGCGTCTGGGGGCTGCTCCTCAGTCGCATGACCGGTTCCTGCGATGTGGTCTTCGGCGCCGTAGTCTCCGGCCGGCCTCCCGAGATTGCTGGGATCGAAACCATGGTGGGCCTGTTCATCAACATGGTGCCCATCCGGGTGTACTACAGCCCCACCGAGACCCTGCTCACCCTGCTTAACCGGTTGCAACACGATCAATCACAACTCAACGCCCACCAGCACCTCGGGTTGGCCCACATCCAACACCTCACTGGGTTCAACAAATTGTTTGACACCACGGTGGTGTTCGAAAACTACCCCTGGGATCAAAACAACCTCACCCACTCCGACCTGCACATCAAGCTCGTTGCCGACCACAACCACACCCACTACCCGCTGACCCTGCTCATCCTGCCCAGCCCCCACCTCCAGCTGCGCATCGACTACCGCAGTGACCTCTTCGACGCCTCTACCATCAACACTCTCACCGCCCGGCTACTCCGACTGCTGGACGCAGTAGCCGCCGATCCAGATGCCTTCATCAGCCGTATCGACCTGCTTATCCCCGCTGAGCGTGACCGGTTGCTCATCGAATACAACGACTCCACTATCCCCGTTCCCGTGGTGTGCTTGCCTGAGTTGTTCCAGCAGCAAGTCACCTGCACCCCGGACAACACCGCTGTCGTGTGTGGGGACGTCACGCTGACTTATGCCCAGCTCAACACCAAAGCCAACCAGCTGGCCCATTTATTGATCGACCGTGGAATAGGCCCCGAGCAGATCGTGGCCCTAGCTCTGCCCCGCTCGGCCGAACTGATCACCGCCGTGCTGGGAGTGCTCAAAGCCGGCGCGGCCTACCTGCCCATAGACCCCGGCTACCCGCCGGCGCGGATTCAGTTCATGCTCGGCGATGCCCACCCCGCATTGCTGCTCGCTGGCACCGACATCGACACCGATCTGCCCGGCACCGGCGATACCACCATCCCCACAATCGTGATCAACAATGCCGACACCCGCGCGGCCCTGGCTAAATATCCAGATACTGATCCCACCGATAACCACCGCACCCAAACGCTCGCCGCAACACATCCGGCGTATGTGATTTACACCTCCGGCTCCACCGGCACCCCCAAAGGCGTGGTGGTCAGCCATGCCGGGATCTCCAGCCTGGCCACAACACAGGCCGAACGGCTGGAGATCACCAAAGACAGCCGCGTGCTGCAATTCGCCTCACCCAGCTTCGACGCCTCGGTATGGGAAATATGCATGGCACTGCTGTCAGGAGCAGCACTCATCGTCGCCCCACCAGACCAACTCCTGCCAGGCCCGCCCCTGACCGCACTGCTGCGCGACCAGCAGATCACACACGTGACGTTGTCACCTTCGGTGCTGGCTGCCCTGCCGATCGAGGACAGCTTGCCCCAATTAGCCACGCTGGTGGCAGCCAGTGAGGCGTGTCCAGCAGACGTGGTTAATACCTGGTCACCGGGCCGGCGGATGATCAACGCCTACGGACCCACCGAGACCACCGTCTGCGCCACCATGAGCGACCCCTTACCTGCGGCAACAGACACTCCCCCGCCAATAGGGAGACCGATCGCAAGCAAAAAGGCATATGTGCTCGACGCGAGTCTTCAGTTAGCGCCGATCGACGTGGCCGGTGAGTTATACATCGCCGGCGCGGGACTGGCCCGCGGGTATTTACACCGCCCCGGGTTGACCGCGGCGCGATTTGTGGCCTGCCCGTTCGAGCCGCTGGGTGCGCGGATGTATCGGACCGGCGACCTGGTTTGTTGGCGCTCTGACGGAAAGCTCGAATTCCTCGGCCGGATCGACGACCAAGTCAAAATCCGGGGATTCCGCATCGAACCCACCGAAATCGAAACCATCCTTACCCAACACCCGCAAATCGCGCAGGCCGTCGTGATCGCCCGACAAGACCGCCCCGACAGTCAACAACTGGTCGCCTACGTGGTAGCGGCCAAGGGGCAAGGGTGCTCACCGGAGCTGGTACGGGACTTTGCACGGGCCAGGATGCCCCAGTACATGGTGCCTGCAGCGGTGGTAATGCTCGACACGCTGCCGTTAACCCCAAACGGAAAACTCGATAAGGCGGCATTGCCCGCTCCGGCGTGCGCCCTGGTGAAGGCTAGTCGGGCACCGCGCACCCCGCAAGAACAACTCCTCGTCGAGTTGTTTGCGGAGATTCTGGCGCTGCCCAACGTCGGCGTGGAGGACGATTTTTTCGCCTTGGGTGGGCATTCTTTATTGGCCACTCGTCTGATCGCCCGCATCCGCGCCACCTTTGGGGTGGAATTCTCCTTGCGCGGCCTGTTCGAGAATTCGGCACCGGCGGATGTGGCTGGGTGTCTGACGCAGGCAGGGAAGGCCCGGTTGGCACTGACGCCTTGTAAGCGGCCGGAGCGGGTGCCGTTATCGTTCGCCCAGCGCCGGTTGTGGTTTTTGCGCCACATGGAAGGCCCGGACGCCACCTACAACATTCCCCTGGCGCTGCGTGTGTCCGGCACGATAAACCGGGAAGCCCTACAAGCTGCGCTCGCGGACGTCGTGGCCCGGCATGAAAGCCTGCGCACCACCTTCCCCCAGAACGACGGGATAGCTTATCAACAGGTCCTCGATGCAGGCTCGGCCTTGCCCACCCTGCACATCACCCACACCTCCCCGATCGAGTTGCCCCAGGCACTGAAAGCAGCGGCCCACTACGGATTCGATCTCACTACCGAAATACCGGTGCGGGCGCAGTTGTTTGTGGTGGGCTCTCAGGAGCAGGTACTGCTGCTGCTGGTGCATCACATCGCCGCGGATGGCTGGTCCATGGGCCCCCTGGCCCGCGACCTAGCTACCGCGTATGCCGCCCACTGCCAAAACCACGCCCCCAGCTGGGCGCCGCTGCCGGTGCACTACGTGGATTACACCCTGTGGCAACACCAGCTGCTCGGTGACCAGACTGACCCAGACAGTCTGGTCACCGCGCAACTGGCCTATTGGACCCACGCCCTAGCCGACCTCCCCGAACAACTCACCCTTCCTACCGACCGGACCCGCCCCCCGGTGGCGTCCTACCGCGGTGACTACCTCACCGTCCGGATTGAGCCCGCCCTGCACGAACAATTGCGGCAGCTAGCCCGCCGCAACGGCGCCAGCCTGTTCATGGTCCTGCACGCGGCACTGGCCGCGCTGCTCACCAGACTCGGGGCAGGTACCGACATCCCCATCGGATCCCCGATCGCCGGGCGCACCGACCAGGCCCTCGACAATCTCGTGGGGCTTTTCGTCAACACCCTGGTGCTGCGTACCAACACCAACGGCAATCCCACCTTCAGCGAGTTGCTGGCCCGCGTCCGAGACACCGCCCTGGCCGCCTACGCCCACCAAGACGTCCCGTTCGAATATTTAGTGGAACGCCTTAACCCCACCCGCTCGCTGACCCATCAACCCCTCTTCCAGGTGATGTTAGCGCTGCAAAACGCTCCGCAAGTCGAGTTTACCTTGTTGGGCCTAAACAGCAGTACCGAGCCCGTCCACACCGGAACCGCCAAATTCGACTTGTCTTTTCATCTATCGGAACAACACGGACCCGACGGCATCCCACAAGGCCTCAACGGGGTCATCGAATACGCCACCGACCTGTTCGACCCCGCCACAATTGAGGTGATTTTCGCGCGGTGGGTCCGTCTGCTCGAAGCAGTTGTCGCTGATCCTGATGGGATGGTTGGTCAGATTGATGTGTTGACCGGCGTCGAACGCGGTGAATTATTGGACAGGGGAAACGGTGTTAGTTTACCGGTCCCCCGGGCGGGCTTGCCGGGGTTGTTTGAGGCTCAGGTGGCGGCCACGCCGGATGCGCCGGCGGTGGTCTGCGGCGACACCACTTTGACCTATACCCAGCTCAACGTCCGTGCCAACCAGTTGGCCCGTGTCCTCATCGCCCACGGGGTCAGTCGGGAATGTGCGGTGGCGGTGTGGCTGCAGCGCTCGGTGGACTTCGTCGTGGCCATCGTGGCGGTGGTCAAGGCCGGCGGGGTCTATGTGCCGTTGGACACGCGTTATCCGCTCGCGCGGATACAGCTGATCGTGGATGAGACCGCCGCGTCGGTGGTGGTGACCGATCAGGCTGGCCGTGGGCATCCGTTTGCCGACGGTGTGCAGGTTGTGGTGCTAGCCACCGAGCAGGGCGGGGTCGACACCGATACCGGTGATCCAGAGATTGCCTGTGATCCGCAGCAGTTGGCCTATGTGATGTACACGTCGGGGTCGACGGGGGCGCCGAAGGGGATCGCGGTCACTCACCGCGATGTGGCCGAGTTGACGGCCGACCCGTGCTGGCGCGGTGGTGCCCAGCAACGGGTGTTGTTGCATTCCCCACCAGCGTTTGACGCCTCCACCTATGAACTGTGGGTTCCCCTGCTCAATGGTGGGCAAATCGTGATCGCCCCGCCCGGGCAACTCGACATTGCTGTCCTGGAACGAGTGATCACTGAACACCAGGTGACCGGGTTGTGGTTGACCGCGGGCCTGCTTGGGGTGGTTGCCGAGCACCGCCCCGATTGTTTGGCAGGGGTGCGCCAAGTGTGGGCCGGTGGAGATGTCGTGTCACCGGCAGCAGTCGCCCGGGTGCTGGCATGCTGCCCGCAGATCAGCGTGATCAACGGTTACGGACCCACCGAAACCACCACCTTCGCCGCGCATCATCTGATGCGGGCACCGTATGAGCCTGCGTCTGTCGTACCCATTGGCCATCCGATGGCCAACACCTACCTGTTCGTCCTCGACGCTGCGATGCAATTGGCTCCTGCGGGGGTTACGGGTGAGTTGTACATCGCCGGAGCGGGCCTGGCCCGGGGATATGTGCACCAACCGGCGTTGACCGCAGCCCGGTTTGTGGCCTGCCCGTTTCGTGACTCAGGTGCTCGGATGTATCGGACCGGCGACCTCGTCCGCTGGAATGCAGACGGGCAATTGGAGTTCGTCGGCCGGACTGATGATCAGGTCAAAATCCGGGGATTCCGCATCGAACCCGCAGAAATCGAAACCATCCTTACCCAACACCCCCAGGTCACCCAAGCCGCCGTGATCGCCCACCACGACCCGCCCGCAAACACCCGACTCATCGCCTACGTCGTACCCACCCACCACAACGGATGCCGACCGGAGGAACTACGGGAGCACGCGCGGTCCCGATTGCCGGAATACATGGTACCTGCAGCGATCGTGACCCTCGACGCGCTGCCGCTGACCCCGAACGGGAAACTCGACCGCGCCGCATTACCGGCGCCAGCATTGACCACCGCAGCGGGCCGAGCACCCCGGACCCCTCAAGAACACCTCCTCGCCGAGTTGTTCGCTGAGATATTGGGCCTGCCCACGGTAGGCGCCGAGGATGATTTTTTCGCCCTAGGTGGGGACAGCATCGTCTCGATTCAGTTAGTGAGTCGAGCCCGCAGCGCCGGTGTGGTGCTCACGGTGCGTGACGTTTTCACACACCGCACCGTCGCCGGCCTCGCCGGGGTGGCCGGCGACCTGGATAACGTCGTGACCGAGGTCGCGGACGCGGCGATTGGAGTGATAGCACCGACACCGGTTATGTGTTGGTGGGATGAACGCGGTGGGCACTGGGACCGATTTTACCAATCAGTACTGCTGAGAGCGCCCGCTGATACAGGAATCGAAGGTGTGATCGCGACAGCGCAAGCGATCCTTGATCACCACGATGCGTTGCGAGCACGATTGACGTCGTCAAGAGATACAGCCGGTCGTGAGCGGCCGGTGTTGGAGATCGCCCCGGTGGGCGCCGTCTCAGCACACGAGCTGGTACACCGCGTAGACATCGCCGACCTAGATCTAGAAAAGCTGCGGGAAGTCATTGATCAGCATACGCACGCGGCGGCGGATCGGTTGGCTCCCCACTCGGGAGTGATGGTTCAGCTGGTGTGGTTCGACGCCGGTCGATATCAGCCAGGCCGATTGCTGGTCATGATCCATCACCTGGTCGTCGATGGGGTCTCCTGGCGGATCCTGGTACCGGACCTCTCGGCCGCAGCGCAAGCGATCACGACCGGACATCACCCCCGATTGGAACCGGTGGGGACCTCGCTACGCAGCTGGTCACAACATCTGCACACCGCAGCTGCCGACCCGCAACGACTCGCAGAAATGCCCCTGTGGACATCCATACTCAATACGCCAGATCCGATACTGGCCGATCAAGGTCTCGACCCAGAGCGGGATACCGCCGGTGCGGCCCAGCACCTCACCCTCACTCTGCCCCAAGACATCACCCGCCCTTTGGTCAGCACGGTGCCAGCAGCCTTCCATGGCGGTATCAACGACGTGCTGTTGACCGCGTTAGCGCTGGCCACCGCCCACTGGTATCGCTGTCAGGGGCGTGGGGAGCAGCGCACGCTGTTAGTGGGCGTGGAAGGCCATGGCCGCGAGGAAATCATCGACGGGGTGGATCTTTCCCGCACGGTGGGTTGGTTTACCAGCGTGTTCCCCATCTGTCTCGATCCCGGGGCGTTGGGTTGGGATGAGCTCCTCGCTGGTGGCCCAGCAGTGGGCGCGGCGATCAAACGGGTCAAAGAACAACTCCGGGCCCTGCCCGACCGGGGGATCGGGTTCGGTCTGCTGCGCTATCTCAATCCCCACACCGGCCCCACACTCGCCGCTTTGCCTCGCCCCGCCATCGGATTCAACTACCTCGGTCGCTTCCCCTCCGCCACCGCCGTGGACAGCAATGACAACCAGCAGTGGGTGATAGCCCCGGAGACTGAGGCGCTCGGCGGGGACCTTGATGCCCAGACACCGATGGTTCACAGCATCGAACTCAGCGCACTGGTGCGCGACCACGATGACGGCCCCGTGCTGGAAGCCCACTGGAGCTTCGCCCCCCGGGTGTGCACTGGCCGCGATGTCGAAGAAATAGCCCGCCACTGGTTCCAGGCCCTGGAGGCCCTGGCCCACCACGCCACCCAACCCGGAGCCGGTGGGCACACTCCCGCTGACTTCCCCCTCCTCACGCTGACGCAGCACCAGATCGACCACCTCGACACTGCCTACCCGCACCTGGCCGACATCCTGCCGCTGTCGCCGATGCAAGAAGGCTTGCTTTTCCACACCCTCTATGACCGCGGCAGCGCCGACGTGTATGTAGTGCAGCACGTCTTTCATCTCAACGGACCCTTAGAGGCCCAGGTGCTGCGTGCCGCGGTCCAAGCCCTGATCGACCGTCATCCTCACCTGCGTGCGGGTTTCCCTCAGCTGGACTCGGGCATGCCGGTGCAGCTCATTCCCGGTCAAGTGGTGCTTGCCTGGCATGAAGCCGACCTGTCCGGGCTGGATCCAACCGACGCCGAAACTCAGCTGGGCCAGCTGGCAGCTGACGATCACGCCCGCCGGTTCGACCTGGCTGCCCCGCCGTTGCTGCGGTTCACCCTGGTCCGTCTCAGCGCGCAGCAGCACCGCCTGATCATGACCAACCACCACATCCTCCTGGATGGCTGGTCCATGCCGGTCTTGGTAAAAGAGCTGATCAGCCTCTATGCAAGCTGCGGTGACACCAGCGTCTTGCCCCCGGTCACGCCCTACCGTAAGTACCTCGCTTGGCTTGCCTACCAGGATCAGACAACGACCGAGCAAGCCTGGCTTCACGCGATGAACGGGCTGACCGGCCCCACCCGCCTCGCCCCGGCCATCCCCAGCCGAGCCTCGCAGCTCCCGGCGCAGATCATCATCGAGGTGCCCACACCGCTGATCGCCGCACTGCAGGACCAAGCCCGCCGCCATGGCCTGACCCTCAACACCATCATCCAAGGAGCCTGGGGCCTGCTGCTGAGCCGGATGACAGGACAGCCCGATGTGGTCTTCGGTGCGGTGGTCTCCGGCCGCCCGCCTCACCTTCCCCGCGTCGAGACCATGATCGGATTATTCATCAACATGGTGCCGGTTCGAGTACGCGCCCACCCGGCTGAATCGCTGATCGCCATGCTGAGCCGACTCCAGCACCAACAGTCCACCCTTAGCGCCCACCAGCACCTCGGGCTGGCCCGCATCCAGCACCTGATCGGGAACGGCGAGTTGTTCGACACCGTGGTCGTGGTGGAAAACTACCCCCTTGACCCCAGCGATCAGCTCACACCCGGTATGGATGTACGCATCACCGGGGTCACCGGGCGTGACGCCACCCACTACCCCCTGACTCTGATCGCCTGCCCTGGACCACCACTACGCCTGCGCTGGGATTACCGCCGCGACCTGTTCGACTCCAGCACCGTCGAGGCACTTGCCGACCGGCTCATCCGCCTGCTGGAAATGGTCGCGGCTGATCCGGACGCGCCGATTGGCCGCCTGGATCTGCTGACCGAAGACGAACGTCACCGACTGCTGATCGACTGCAACACCACCACAGCCCCGGTCCCCCGGGCGGGCTTGCCGGGGTTGTTTGAGGCTCAGGTGGCGGCCACGCCGGATGCGCCGGCGGTGGTCTGCGGCGACACCACTTTGACCTATACCCAGCTCAACGTCCGTGCCAACCAGTTGGCCCGTGTCCTCATCGCCCACGGGGTCAGTCGGGAATGTGCGGTGGCGGTGTGGCTGCAGCGCTCGGTGGACTTCGTCGTGGCCATCGTGGCGGTGGTCAAGGCCGGCGGGGTCTATGTGCCGTTGGACACGCGTTATCCGCTCGCGCGGATACAGCTGATCGTGGATGAGACCGCCGCGTCGGTGGTGGTGACCGATCAGGCTGGCCGTGGGCATCCGTTTGCCGACGGTGTGCAGGTTGTGGTGCTAGCCACCGAGCAGGGCGGGGTCGACACCGATACCGGTGATCCAGAGATTGCCTGTGATCCGCAGCAGTTGGCCTATGTGATGTACACGTCGGGGTCGACGGGGGCGCCGAAGGGGATCGCGGTCACTCACCGCGATGTGGCCGAGTTGACGGCCGACCCGTGCTGGCGCGGTGGTGCCCAGCAACGGGTGTTGTTGCATTCCCCACCAGCGTTTGACGCCTCCACCTATGAACTGTGGGTTCCCCTGCTCAATGGTGGGCAAATCGTGATCGCCCCGCCCGGGCAACTCGACATTGCTGTCCTGGAACGAGTGATCACTGAACACCAGGTGACCGGGTTGTGGTTGACCGCGGGCCTGCTTGGGGTGGTTGCCGAGCACCGCCCCGATTGTTTGGCAGGGGTGCGCCAAGTGTGGGCCGGTGGAGATGTCGTGTCACCGGCAGCAGTCGCCCGGGTGCTGGCATGCTGCCCGCAGATCAGCGTGATCAACGGTTACGGACCCACCGAAACCACCACCTTCGCCGCGCATCATCTGATGCGGGCACCGTATGAGCCTGCGTCTGTCGTACCCATTGGCCATCCGATGGCCAACACCTACCTGTTCGTCCTCGACGCTGCGATGCAATTGGCTCCTGCGGGGGTTACGGGTGAGTTGTACATCGCCGGAGCGGGCCTGGCCCGGGGATATGTGCACCAACCGGCGTTGACCGCAGCCCGGTTTGTGGCCTGCCCGTTTCGTGACTCAGGTGCTCGGATGTATCGGACCGGCGACCTCGTCCGCTGGAATGCAGACGGGCAATTGGAGTTCGTCGGCCGGACTGATGATCAGGTCAAAATCCGGGGATTCCGCATCGAACCCGCAGAAATCGAAACCATCCTTACCCAACACCCCCAGGTCACCCAAGCCGCCGTGATCGCCCACCACGACCCGCCCGCAAACACCCGACTCATCGCCTACGTCGTACCCACCCACCACAACGGATGCCGACCGGAGGAACTACGGGAGCACGCGCGGTCCCGATTGCCGGAATACATGGTACCTGCAGCGATCGTGACCCTCGACGCGCTGCCGCTGACCCCGAACGGGAAACTCGACCGCGCCGCATTACCGGCGCCAGCATTGACCACCGCAGCGGGCCGAGCACCCCGGACCCCTCAAGAACACCTCCTCGCCGAGTTGTTCGCTGAGATATTGGGCCTGCCCACGCTGGGAATAGACGACGACTTTTTTGACCTGGGTGGGCATTCTCTGCTGGCCACCCGGCTGATCGCCCGCATCCGCGCCACCTTCGAAGTAGAGCTGGAGTTGCGTGCATTGTTCGAGGCCCCCACCCCGGCGCGTCTCGTCGAGCGACTGGTGGGGGCAGAACAAGCCCGGTTGGCGTTGACGCGCCAGCAGCGGCCGAATCGAGTGGCGTTGTCGTTTGCCCAGCGCCGGCTGTGGTTTTTGCAACAAATGGAAGGCCCCAGCCCCACGTACAACATTCCTCTCGCCCTGCGCTTGGCCGGCAGATTAAATCGGGAAGCGTTGCAGGCGGCGCTGACAGACGTGGTGACTCGGCATGAGAGCCTGCGCACCGCCTTCCCGGAGCATGAAGGCGTGGCTTACCAGCATGTTGTCGATCCAGAGACGGCTTGCCCGCAGTTGCAGATCACCCACACCACGCCCGCGCAGCTGTCTGAGGCTCTCACCGCAGCCGCCCGCCACCCGTTTGACCTAAGCTGCGAAATGCCACTGCGGGCCCAGGTGTTCATGCTGACCCCGGACGAGCAGGTATTGCTGATCCTGGTGCATCACATCGCCGGGGATGGCTGGTCGCTGCGTCCACTCATGCGTGATCTAGCCCAGGCATATGCCGCGCGCTGCCAGGGCCAGCAGCCGGACTGGGCACCGCTGCCAGTGCACTACATCGATTACAGTCTGTGGCAACACCGGCTGTTAGGTGACCAGACCCAGGCGGGCAGTCTATTCGCGGCGCAGGTGTCGTATTGGACCCAGGCGCTGGCTGGGCTACCCGAACAACTGAAGTTGCCCACCGACCGGCCCCGACCCCCGGTGGCCTCCCACCGCGGCGAGTACCTCACCGTCCACATCCAACCCGCCCTGCATCAGCAGTTGCGACAGTTAGCTCGCCGCGCCGGGGCCAGTCTTTTCATGGTCCTGCACGCCGGGCTGGCTGCCCTGCTGTCCCGGCTGGGTGCGGGCACTGACATTCCGATCGGCTCCCCCATCGCCGGGCGTACCGACCACGCTCTGGATGACCTGGTGGGGTTTTTCGTCAACACTCTCGTACTGCGCACCGACACCAGCGGTAACCCCACTTTCCGGCAACTAATCTCCCAGGTCCGCGACACCGCCTTGGCCGCCTACGCCCACCAAGACCTGCCCTTCGAATACTTGGTGGAAATTCTGAACCCCACTCGCTCCCTGGCCCATCACCCGCTATTCCAGGTGATGCTCGCGTTACAAAACATCCCTGCCGGCGAGCTCACTTTGCTTGGGCTAGACACCAGCATCCAGCCCGTCCGGCCCGAAACCGCCAAATTTGACCTGTCGGTGCACCTATGGGAACAACCCGGACCCGACGGCACTGCTCACGGAATCGACGGCTTTGTCGAATACGCCACCGACCTCTACGAACCCACGACCGTCGAGGCCCTGTTCACCCGCTGGGTGCGCCTGCTGGACACAGCGGTGGCTGATCCGGACGCACCGATCAACGGAATCGATTTGCTCAGTACCGAGGAACGACACCAACTGCTGGTGGAAGCCAATACCACCACTACCCCGATTTCCCCGACCAGCATTCCCGTGTTGTTCGAAACGCAGGCGTCGGCCACACCGCAAGCGGTCGCGGTGGTCTGCGGTGACACCACCGTGACCTATCACCAGCTCAACACCGCGGCCAACCAACTCGCCCACGCATTGATCGCCCGCGGTGTGGGTCCTGAACAGATCGTGGCCCTGGCGCTGCCCCGCTCGGTACAACTAGTGGTGTCGATCCTGGCTGTCCTCAAAGCCGGGGCAGCGTACCTACCCATCGACGTCGATTATCCGGCCGCCCGGATTGAGTTCATGCTCGGCGATGCCCGGGCAGCGCTTGTGCTGACCAGCACACACACCAAAAACAACCTTCCGGCCACCAGCCCCAGCACCTGGTTGCTCATCGACGATCCCGACACCCTGGCGGTGGCGGGCAGCGGTGCCGACATCAACCCAACTGACACCGACCGCATCACTGCCCTGCTCCCCCAGCACCCCGCCTATGTGATCTACACCTCCGGCTCCACCGGCAGCCCTAAAGCCGTGATGATGCCCACGGGTGGGTTGATGAACCTGTTGTTCTGGCACCACCACGCACTCCCCAGTCAACCAGGGGCCAGGATCGTGCAGTTCACCGCGATCAGCTTCGACGTCTCAGCACAGGAAATCCTGTCCACGCTGCTTTTCGGCAAGACGTTAATGGTTCCTGCCGAGGAGATTCGGCGCGATTCCGACGCGCTGGTGAGCTGGCTGAATCGACACCAGGTGCACGAGTTGTTCGCGCCGAACCTGGTAGTCGAGGCGCTGGCGCAGGCTGCCAACGAGCAGGGATGTGATCTCACCAGGCTGCGGGCTATCGCCCAGGCCGGTGAGGCGTTAACGCTAGGCCACCAGGTCCAGGAGTTTTACCGCCGGGGACCTGGTCGGCGATTGCACAATCACTACGGTCCCGCCGAAACCCATGTGGCCACTGCCTACACATTGCCCGCCGTTCTGGCCGACTGTCCCCTGCCCCCGCCGATTGGCCGGCCGATCAGCAATACCCAGGTGTATGTGTTGGACGCTGGGCTGCAGCCGGCGCCGGTGGAGGTGGCCGGGGAGCTGTATATCGCCGGGGCGGGGTTGGCCCGGGGGTATGTGCATCGTCCTGGTTTGACCGCGGCCCGGTTTGTCGCATGCCCGTTTGGTGAGCCTGGGAAGCGGATGTACCGGACCGGGGATCTAGTCCAGTGGCGCTCCGACGGAAACCTGGAATTCATCGGACGCACAGATGATCAGGTTAAGATCCGGGGATTCCGGATCGAACCCGGGGAAATTGAAACCCTGCTCACCGAACATCCGCAGGTCGCACAAGCCGCGGTCATTGCGCGTGAAGGCCGGCCTGGGGACAACCAGCTCGTCGCCTATGTCGTCCCCACAGCAAACGGGTGTCAACCGGAGGTACTGCGGGAGTTCGTGCGGTCCGGATTACCGGACTACATGCTGCCCGCGGCGGTTGTCATTGTCGATGCGTTGCCGTTGACTTCCAACGGGAAACTCGACCGCGCTGCGCTCCCCGCCCCGGAATTCGGCCCTCCTGGAGCCGGGCGGGCGCCCAGCACACCGCAGGAACAACTCCTCGCCGAGTTGTTCGCCGAGGTACTTGGCCTGGCCATGGTCGGTGTGGAAGACAACTTCTTCGATCTCGGCGGGCACTCCCTGCTCGCCCCCCGCCTGATCGCCCGGATCCGCGCCACCCTCGGGGTCGAACTGGCGCTACGGACTTTGTTTGAAACCCCCACCCCAGCCGGTGTCGCCGCGCGCCTGGGCGTGGATGATCCTCGGGACGCCTTCAATGTGGTATTCCCATTAAGGTCGCAAGGGGACCGTTCACCGCTGTTCTGTATACACCCAGCCGCCGGAATAAGCTGGTGCTACAGCGGGCTCATGAAGTACCTCGGCCCGGACTATCCGATCTATGGACTGCAAGCCCGTAGCCTTGCCCGGCCGGAGCCGCGCCCCACCGCTCTCGAGGAGATGGCCGCTGACTACGTCGACCAGATTCGCATCATCCAACCAGAAGGGCCGTATGTCCTTCTCGGCTGGTCTTTCGGCGGTCTTGTCGTCCACGCGGTAGCAACCGAGCTTCAACAGCGTGGCGAACAGGTTGCCTTCCTCGCAGCCCTCGACGGTTACCCAGGTGGTTTTCAGCTCCGACCTGAAAACCTGCCTACCTCCGAAACTGAACTGTTCGTCGCGTTGCTCGACGCGTTCGGGTGCGATGCGACGAACCTCGGGGACGAACCATTGACCTTTGCTGGCGCGATGGACATTCTTCGCGTTCAGGGCCACGCCCTGGCAAGCATCGAACAACGCCACCTGTTGACCATTTTCGAAGTGAGCGCCAACAACTATCAACTTCAGGTCAACTTCACTCCAAGCGTATTCCAGGGGAACTTCCTGCTATTCGCCTCAACAAATAATCGACCTAACGGCATGTCTCCGGACAAACAGATATCATGTGCAGACCCCGGCGCACTGGTACCGTTTACCACCCCCGACGCTTGGATGCCATATGTCGACGGTAATATCGAGCACTATTACGTCAACTGTACTCACGCCCACATGATGCTGCCGCAATCACTAGCCCAGATCGGACCGATCCTGGCAAGCAAACTCCAGGAAATTGCCGATAACGATGGCCATCTCGACCCCAAGACTCGACAGTGACCGACAACCCATCACCGTAAGCCGACCGCACCCACCTGCCGACCATAAACGACGACATTCCACATGGGCGACCATCCGGATTTCGTGGCGCAACCGCAGTCGGTCGCCAACACAGCCTGGACCGTAGTAGCCTGGTCCGGCAACGTAGGCAATGGTCGGCGTCGTCTCAGCCCCCATCGGAAACCATTGCTGTGACGTGCCTCGCACCCGAGCCGGTAGAAAATGTCGCATTGACTGCCCCCACCACAAGCCGGACAGCTGTCTGGGGCGGCCTCACGGTCATGTTGGGTCGCACCCCTTGCGACCGGGCTTATTTCCTTGCGCGCAAAGACACTGGTCCACCCTGGGCAGGCTGGCTTGACCGTCTCCACCGCACCGGCGATCAGCTGATCGATCATAGGGGACCGGTGAGTGCTGGCTGTCCCACTCCAGAGCTCACCAACGTAATGTGCGCCTGCGCACGAGGGGCGTGTCTTAACCTCCCCAACCGCCCCGGGTGATACCCTCTCTAGCGGGGCATGTTCTGCCACAGGGGGGAATGCAGACAGCATGGGCAAGCGCGTCATTTACTACTCGGATTTAACGAATCAAACCTTTGAAGACGGTCGAGATTTAGAGCGTATCGTTGTTATGTGGCACCCCGCTCTTCAGAATGGGCCAGTGGAGCTCGAAGTATCGGAGGACGAGGTTGAATTCATTCGTGGTGGCGCCTTACAAGTCGTCAGCCTCAGACTGCCGCAGGTTAACGGCTCAGCACCTGAAACAATAACGATGGAGATCGAGGCGTTCAACAGACTCGCCGGGGACAGGAATATGGCAGACGTCCTCCGTCAAGCGGAACCAGTGAATCTACCGCGCAAACCAGCTAAGTCAGCCCCAGCACACGCTCGCACTAAGCCGGTCCCCGTCTCCGCTCTGAGTAAGCCAGCTGCGGCATCCGCTTTAGCTAAACCAGTTAAAGAGTCCACCAAGGAGGGTTGCGGCATCTGGCCTTGGCTAGCCGGCATCGGCCTATCGCTCGTGGTTCTCGGCTTACTCGCCTGGACCGGACTGCTGTCGTCACTTGGAACACCATAAAAACATACAGCGTATTGTGGCGGCAACCTTACAGTACCCTGCCGCGTCAGATACGTTGCGGTCTGATGACTAACTGGCACGCTGGTAGATTACAGCGGCAGGTACGTCTGACCGTCACGGGCGACTTAAATCCGTTTCGCCAACTCACGTTACCGGCAATAGCACTAGCCCCGCATCGTGGTATCAAGCAGCTGCTTGTATCTTTGAGAAGGCCAGCCTGCTGCGCTGCAGCTAGTGCCACCCGATTTGCCGAGTCACCAGACACTGACCGTGAGGTAACCCGCGAGGCCGTCCTCTGGATGGTCATCAGCTCAGGTTGTTCTTCTCGTGCGAAAAACGGGCTCGCCAGTTATCGATCCGCATCGCCATACCGCGCATCCCCTGCTGGCGCTGAAGTTTTCTCGCGGAATTTTTCGCGGCCGCGAACCCAGTCGCCTTCGTGGTTGGACACGTCGAGCGAGGTGATTTCCCTGCTGGCGCAAGGCTGAAGACCTCATGGGGTAATCGCTGTTAGCAGTCGGAGGGCTTTCCTGTCGATCACCTGCTACAGAAGCTCCCGACGTGACGCTCCACCGAAGTTTGATATCACCTGGAAACTCACCACCGACAGAACAGCCTTTCCACCCGATTCCATATCCCTGGAAAGCGTACGAGATCACAGGTCGAGGGTCAGTTTTTTTGTGCGGGCGCGGGAGACGCAGATCAGCATTGCTCCGGCTGCCCGCTCCTCATTGCTCAGCAATGCGTCACGATGATCGGCCTCACCGGCCAGGATGGTGGTACGGCAGGCACCGCAAATTCCTTGTTCACACCCCACTGAGATGCCGGGCACGACGTCGCGAACCGCCTGAAGGACAGTGCGGTTGTCGGGCACATCGAGCATATGCCGACTGCGATGCAGCTGGACCTGAAATGCGGCCCCGCCAGCGGCAGTGACGCCAGTGAAACACTCAGAGTGCAGGATCAGGTCGTCTCGGGTAACAACTCGCTGTTGCACCTCCCGCAGCATCCGGTCCGGACCGCAGCAATAAATGGCCGCACCGGAGGGGGCAGCATCGATGATGGCGCCGAGGTCGGGCCGGCCACGCTCGTCACAGGCCATCACGTCAACCTGGCCTGCACCCAATGCTGCGACCTCCTCGATGAAGGCCATGCACGCACGACGCCGTCCGACGTAGACCAATTTCCAGGGACAACCCAAGGATGCGACTCGGGCCACCATCGCGATCAGGGGAGTAATCCCAATCCCGCCGGCAATGAACAGATACGCCGCGCTGGTGACGAGGGGGAAATGGTTACGCGGACCGTGCACTGTGATCATCTGTCCGACTTGGGCGATGGCGTGCAGCTCCGCTGAGCCACCACGACCACTCGGCACCCGCAACACCGCGATCCGGTAGCTGCGCGTGTCGCTGGGGTCACCACACAGCGAGTAGTGCCGACGCCGTCCCGAGGGCAAAACAAGCTCAATATGCGCTCCGGGGTCCCAGCTGGGTAGCGTCGCGCCATCCGCGGCTTTCAACCGTAACGACAAGACATTCTCAGCCGCCACGGTCACTTCACTGATGACCAATTGCATCCCGGCGCTCATCGGTGTCGCGGCGGAAGAGGTGGCAGCAGACCAACATGGCTGGGAGTGCTCCACGGCCGCTGCCAGACACCCGGCAGGTGCCCAACGCGTGCCTAGCGCTGCCCCGGCACCTGTCCGTTGCGTGGTGAGTAGCCGAAACACCACCAGGCCACCAACCATGCCCGTCACCGTCACACCGCCCCAATACGTCACCGGGTCAGTGAGGTCGGTGCCGGCTAGTGCGGTATGCACGGTGGACAGCGCCCACAGGGGTACCGACATCAGGTGTATCCGGCGCCACCACCGCCATGGCAGCACTACCCGGGCCCACGACGTCAGCAACACCGTGGCCAGCAAGTAAAAAGCGATGACGCCTGCAGCTTGAGCCGCCGGATTGTCCGGCTTCGCGAACGGGATCAACAGCTGTACAACACCAACCTGCAGGTGTGCGGTATTGAACACGCATATCAGATGAATTATGGTGAATATGACCGCAAAAGCTCCCACGGAAGTGTGAAATCCCTGCATGCATCGGCGCGTTTTCCCCTGCGTGAGCTGTGCGCTCATCAGCAATCCAGCCACGACTGATGCAGTCAGCAGCACCCAAGCCACCAGACCCGACGCTCGGGCCAGATACCACCACCGCGTCGGATCAACCGGGGTATGCGAAGTTGTGGGATTATGCGTAAGCCCCACGAGGCCCACCAGCGTCACTATGGCGCCCGCGCTAATCATTGTCGCCTTACACCGCAATCTTTTGCAAGGCTGAAAATGTAAGTCAACCACGCATTTCCCCGTAGGATAGCTTTACTAACACCGTTCAAGAGTGAGCTGAGAATCATCAGTGTTCGCGCAGCGTCGCAGCAAATCCAGATACAACGAACCGCGCTACTCCCCGTCATCGACGGTGTCGCCGCGCGAAACCTTCAGACCGATCAATGCAAGGTGAAACCATCAGATGCCGCTATGTCAACCTCCCTATGGCATATTTATCTCGGTTCCCATCGCCAAGGCTGGTACATAGAGCCTATTATCGCCACATTCATTCAAGCCCATACCTACGACGTCTTTAACCCTAGCTAATGGATACGACAAACGAAAAGCGCCGAACGGGCGACGTCGCCGCTCGCCGCCTTTAAATTCAGGATTGCAACGGCCGTAAATTTAGCCGCACGACAGTCCCTCGGCGGCTTCACCGAGAAGATTATCGAGGCAAGGAGAACCATCGTGGTGTTATTGAGATGGAACCACACCGCCACGAACGTTTGCCACATTTGTGACAAGCGCTCTCATCAGCCAGTAGGTAACGCTGCTCTATCTGGTCTCTGTCGTTTGACCGGGTGGTCCGCCACCGCGCTACAGAAAAGACAGCAGGGCCATCCGGTGGCCCCCGAATGCGGAGCTGTTCGACTCCGACAGTTCCGGGGCGCGCTCGAGAAGTGTTAGACATCGTCACTGACTGCTCAGCGTTGGTTTTCTCTTACGATCGCACGAATTTCTGAAATTTTTTTGTTTACAATGTTGCTAAACTGGTCGCGTACTTTGTGGATGTAGACGGTAACGCTCATACCGGGGACAAGGTCGACGTTGGGCAAGTTGTCGAGAGCAACTTTAACGGGAATGACTTGGCTAACTTTTTGGAAGTTGCCAGTACTATTGTTTTGCGGGAAGAGTGAGAAAGCCGAGGCTGCTCCGCTCTGGATTTCTTGGACGCGTCCGGTGAGGGGTACGTATGGATAGGCATCAACGTGAATGTCGACGGCCTGCCCCAGGCGAACAGCGTTGATGTTGGTTTCGTCGATGCGTGCGGTAACGTAGAGACGATTGAGATCATATGCGACCGCAAGCTGGGTACCCCGATCCACGTAGGTGCCATTGATGCCGCTGTCGACCGCCACGATGCCGTTGTCAGGGGCACGGATAGGCGTGAGCGGCTGCACAAATCCGCCCATGATCTCGATACGCCCTACGATTTGGTCACGATGAACCGCGACGCCACGGTTCGCGGTCCAGTTGACTAAAATTCCGCCCGTAGGAGCGTTAATGGGAATCTTGTCGCCATCAATTTGGGCATTGTCCGTGCTGACATAGTTGCGAGCGTTAAACCAATAACTGAGACCAAAGCCGCCAGCGGTCATTACCGCAAAGACCAGAATGATGATGAGAGCGATGCGGGTGGAACGTTTGAGTTTACGCTGTGCGGGTGGTGGTGTCCCAGCGGAGCTGTCAGGCGGCGGCTCGCCTTCGGCTGCGGGTGACGCGGGAACTGACTCCATATTCATCCCCTTCCGGCGAGGTGATTGAAGTCCGCGCTGAAAGCGCCACAGAAGTACTTGTCTGGTTGACCGTGACCGACCCATTCCATCGAGCGCGCCGACAAGGACCGGGCTTGTTGCTTGCCACGGGTAGTGAAATTCGCAGAATAGAAAATCGTTGCGAAGATGCAAAGGTTCAGTAGCAGACTGTCAGTCTGGTTATAGAGTTTATTCATGCGAGGATGGTGGTCGCAGAAAAAGAGCTCCTAATACGGTCACCGCGCCGATCGCGGTCGCGATCAGGAACAGGTTGGAGATCGCGTCGGCGTACACCTGAAGATCGGTCTGCTGGTAGACGGCGTAGACGTCCAACCAGCGCGGCGTTGCCGCGCTCAAATGCGGAATAGGAGTGTTCTCAGGTAGCAGCGCGGCACGTCCGTTCATCAGCTGGGCTCGTTGGGTGGTCACGATGGCGGTGAACACTGCGACTCCCAGCGCCCCCGCAGCGCGCTGGATGACGTTGGTAAATGCGCTGGCAGCATTGACTAGTGTCGGGGGGATAACCGCCAGGCCCGCACTACTGATCGGCATCAGACCGATTCCCAGGCCGATGTATTGCACGATCAGATACCAGACGACGTGTTCCCGCGGCGTGTCGACGTTGATTGTGTGCAGCAGGTAGGTTCCTAATGTTGCGATCGTTAGTCCCACGACGGCCGGCACGCGCGGACCGATGCGATCAGCGACACGCCCGGTTATTGGCATCAACAGTCCCATCACCAGAGCTGGTGGAAGGAGGGTAAGTCCCGCATCGAGCGCCCCCAGTCCTTGGACTTGTTGCAGAAATTGTGGCACATAAAACAGCCCAGCAAACAGCACGGCGACCATGCCCACGGTCAACAGCAGCGAGTGAGTAAACACCCTGTAGCGGAAGACACGCAGATCCAATAGCGGATCCTGGACTGCTACTTCGATCACCACGAACAAAGCCAGGCTCAGCACGCCATAGGCGATCAATCCCAAAATCCGGTAGGACGTCCAGTGCCAATCCTCAGCTTTGGATAGCGCCAGTAGCAAAGCGAACATCGCGCTGGCCACGGTAACAAATCCTAAAACATCCAGTCGTCGACCAGGCCGCCCCGAAAAGGTCGGCAACACCAGCAGTGCAGCTACCGCACCCAAGATCCCGATCGGTATGTTAATAAAAAAAATCAATCGCCAGTTCACGTACTCAACAAGATATCCGCCGAGTGCGGGCCCAATCGCCGGGGCAACCATCGCGCCCAACCCGTACAAGCCCACCGCAGCACCAAGTCGATCTCTGGGCACGATGCGCAACAAAATCGTCATTGTCGTTGCCGGCAAAACCCCGCCCAGAAATCCCTGCAGAAGCCGGAATATCACTAGACTCTGTAGACTCCACGCCAACCCACACAGCGCCGACCCGCCGGCAAAACCCAGCAGCGCGAAGTTGTAGATCCGGCTGAGCCCCAAACGATCCCCCAGCCAAGCGCTGACTGGCACCACCACACCCTCAGCCAACGAATAGGCAGTCACCACCCACTGCGCGTCGCTAGTGTTCGCCCCGAACTCGTTCTGGATGGTAGGAACAGCCACATTAATGATGCTGATATCCAAGATCGCCATGAACGATCCCGCAATTAATACCACCAATGGCAACAACCAGCCAGTCTGAGTGGTCTCTACAGATGCCCGGCCCTCGGCGCGTGCAGCGGTCACCGTGTCACACCGACTTGCTTACGACCTGGCATTTCTGAACAGCTCGCAGCACAACCCCTCCCAGGGCACGCAGAGAACTCACTTAGCGACCTGAAGCATCCTTCCCCTGTGATCACCTACCATTACTTGACCCCCCGCCTAGCTTCACTGAGCCGCAGATTTTGTACCAAATATCCATCGCGGAGCAAACAGTGGCGAACTTCGACGAAAAAGTACCCCTTACGAATAAGGAGGGCCCGTTATGGTCAAGCAATAGCGCTCTCGCTTCGGTCGAAGGGTTTCTCATAGCGTGAAGGTCTCACGAGCTACCTAGATTCCTTGCCGAGTGTTACGTACCAAGGGCGGGATGTCACCACGTAAAATCGGCACGTGAGGTACGTACACTGTAGCGCTAACTACCACTGGGTACGGCGTTACACCCGCTTGCGGTATACAAGCAGTAAAACTACGGCAATTCGCCACACGAAAGATGTAATCATAAGGGTGACAGACGCTGTCGAACCCCGCGAAGGTATCGCTATACGTTACCCAACGGACAGGGTCGAACAGGGACCGCCCTGGACACCAGCCCCTGCTCACGAAATCCACATGCGGGCGGCGAGGCCTTACCTAGACTAAATCGGTAATGACTACCTAGATGCATCCTCTCCAATAGGATGAGACGGACAATTCGAGCTGAGTTCTGGCTAGGTGTCCCCAGGACGGCCAAGTCCCGAGCGCACCAATCAAATCAATGTGCCAACCGATCATGTTGCAACGTCGTACAGTCGGTCGGTCTTGCGTCAGCGCCGGTTGAGTCGAGTAACAGCTTTGCACGCAGCACCCCCAGCTGGTGACGTTCAGATGGCTGATCGACACACTGAACCAGCAGCAGGCGGAGCTGATCTGTCAGAACTCCAGCATCAGGCGGCATTTCCTCGGTCAGCCAGAATCACATTGGTACATCCCACCCTCTTCGACCGAAGCTATGCCCGGCGAAGTCAGTAGCCGTGCACTGGATATAATGACTTATCAGGACCAGCTGATGGCCACCGGTGTCGAAACCTGTGTGAAGCGCGCCACCACCAGATATTCGTGCCCGACGATAGGTGACAAGCCAATCCGCCGCAGTTCGCGCCTGTCACGACACCGGATAGGACAGCACCATCAACTCAGTTAACATGCGCACGTACAGATTAAAGTTTCTTCTCCGCCAAGAAATCATTGAAGTCTGTCATATTTCGAAGAGACCCATCCGTCCCGTAAATATTCCATGAACCACCGCCGCGCAAACTTGCAAGTCTGCGATGCTCGCAAGCACTCGAACCGCCATAGATGGACCATCATACACTGTCGTCTCAGGTCGTTGTTAACGTGTGTATTATGCTTCGGGCGACGACTTGAAATATGTTGTCAGCTATTTCAACGGAGTCTTGCCGGATTTGATCTTTCAGCTGCGGGGGCCACCGCGTTTGAGTTGACCAGCGCAATCCCTCCAAGGAGATGCCGGCTAGATCGATGCCTCGCAGATCATGATTTGTTACGTCGCTCAACCCGCGGTGGAAGTTAATCAGGGCCTTGGTTGTTTCGTTTCGGTCGAAGGCACGCTCAAGCGCCCGGTCGAGGGCAAGGGTCCGGTCACAAGCAAGGGTGAGAGCTCGATACACGTCGCGGTCGCGATCACGAACAAGGGTCAGTGTATGAGCAAAGCTCAGACCAAATCCGAGCGCGAGGACAGAGACGGGGCTATACGTCAAAGTCACACCTAAGGCGTGGGCGTGGGCGAGGGCGCGATCACGAGCGGCTGCGAGGTCTCGCGCGACGTCTACGGCGCGGGCAAGGTCCACCACGAGGTCGCGGATAAGGCCAAGATCGTAAGCGAGATCGCGTCCACGGACAAGATCGAGTTTCCGGACGAGGTCAACGTCGTGGACCACGTTCCGACTGCGCACACCGGCGTCAGTGAGGTCGCGGGTCAAGCTACGGGCCCGATCACGGGCTGCGCCATTGGTGAGGTCGCAAGTGAGGTCACCGGCGAGGTCGGAGCCACGGATGCGGTTGCGAGCACGATCGAAGTCGAGCGCCAGTTTCTGCACGCGATGACGAAAGCCGGTGAGGTGAAATATGGGACTGGTTCGCATCGTCAGCCGCGTTCTCAGATCCCATGATGCTGCGGCTCGACTCAGTTCCCGTACGATGTCCGGTGCCGGTTGTTCGCCCTGATGGTAGTCAGCGCACCACTGATTCAAGGCCCCGTCCGGGGCGGAGTCGACGTCGCTCATCGTTCATTACCCGCCGCAGACAAGTTTTAGACTACGGTGTAGCGCGCTGTCATCGGGCGCGCACCGTCGGTGGTGATTATGAAGCGATCGGGATACAGGTGCCGTGCTCAACTGATATGGCAGTGACAGGGTATCTATATCGATCCCAGCGAAGCTTGACATCCTATCACCAGCCTGCACTGCTTGCGGAACCCCCAGCATCGTGCGCCGGCCACAAACCCAACCGCGTGCACGTGCATTAAGGGGAGTTTACCCCAACCAACACTGCAATACGCTCGCGAACAAATTGTTCTTTGGCCAGCAACCCTCACACGGAACGAGGCATCGGCAGTTGCCGTACGTCGCGCACAGTTCGACAAGATGATTGAGGTAGACCGACGATATTGACCAACGAAAGCTCCCGTCCCCGGGGAGCAAGTACCGACCACCCCCGGCAGCGCCTGCGGAATTCACGGTCACCGGCGCGCGACGCCAGCAAGGTCAGCCAGTTCTCGTGCCGACCCAGTCGGGGTGACCTGGGCTGGCATCGACCAGACCTCGCCTGCCGGCTCTATTTCACCGTACCCCACCACAGGCCACATCACCCTGTTGGTGACGCCCGGTCAACGTCCGCCCACTGAGCAACGGTGCTATCACCAGTGCCAGAGTTACCTCAACCAAAGCCGTTCCACTCGCCTGATCCCAGCGGCATGACCGACCACCGAGGAAGTACGTGACCTGTCCATCGCACAGCGGCCACTTCCATGCGTTGACACCGCGGTGACCAGCTTCAGGACGAGCCTTGAAGCACGCCCCGGAACAACAGTCTTGACCAGAACACTCACGGGTGAGGATCCAGGATCGCCGGGAGCAACGTTGGCCGCTTGTCCCTCACCCGGACGCTCGAGCTCAACACCTGGTGAGATAATCCCAAGGATCTAGCTCCACGGCCCAAACCAAACATCGCGTGCATTTGCAAGAACGCTGAAACTTGAGGGGGCTCAAGCGGCAGGGAGTTCCCCGTATGGGAGTAGTTTTACAAAAAGGACAATCCGCATAGCAGACTCGAACGGGAGTCATCTGTCCGTGTGATCCCGAGCCTCGGCAGGTATACGGTTGGTGACCAGATAGCTGCGCTGCGGAACCCATGTAGGGGAGTTACCGATCAATGTGACGGACGGTATGTTCAATCAATGAGTCGCTAAAACAGGCCGAGAATTGTTCGAGTGTCAACTTTTCTCGTCAATGCCATATTTCTCGTCAGAGCAGCTGGGAGGTCTGCGGGCTCACATTTGTAGAGCGCAGTCGAGTTCAGCGAAGTTGCGGCGGATGTTGGGGAGGGCGCCCCGTTCTTAGAGAGTGCAGGTAGTTCCTAGCGTGGGCTACGCATGTTACGGCAGACTCCGCCTGCGGAATGGTCGGGATGAAGCCGGAACTTTGCCATGCCCACAAAGAATCGAAATTACGATGATCTGGCTGGGGTCGCCTAGCAGGGTCTTACTGATTGCTAGGGGTGTGCCACGGTCGTCGTATTTGGTACGGGAGGTTATCTGCTCTATCACATCGCGACCCAGCTCAGCGTTGATGACCGGCCCCGTGGGGCATTCGCACACGATGGTGCAGCTGACTGAGCGAGCAGTTCCTTATGCGCTCTTCCTTCCCGGTTGTTACGTGCGCTGGCTCGCGCCGCTGTCTATGAGAGCTACATGCTCCCTCCTTTGACCAGCGCGCCGAAGTTGCCGCGCCTCATATTCTCAAATGTTTCGAAGACGTTTCGGTGATTGCGGCCACAGGACGGTGTGAATGGGAGACGCCTTGGGTGAACCTGTGCATAGCGTGCAGACCAGGAAAGCAGCCTTGGAGCCAGCTTACCGCCTGTGCTACATATCGTCGCGCGAGTTGGTGGCGTGCTATCCGGGCACCGAGCACATTATCCGCTGGGAACGGCCACACTGGCTCGACCAGCTCCGGCCCATCGGGATGACTACATCAAGTCGTCGGGACCAGCTGCCCGGGAAAGCTTTTCTGGATGCGTCTACCAGCGCAAATACCTCCGGGCAGAGACGCGATCCTGCACGACCAGGGCACCGCGCCTGCCCGCGGCTGTTTGATCCTTCACGGCGTGCAGGTATTTGCGCAGCCGATTGCAGGTCATCAAAGGGGAACCTCAACCCACTGCGGCGACGCGCTAGGGATCTCGGCGTCAATGAATGCGTGATAAAGAACCAGACGTATCGCATTGAGCTTAGGTCAAAATTCTCGACGATGCTAATTCAATGATCGATCCAATAATTACCCAATAGTACGCACTCCTTAGCAAAGCGACACTGTAGGGCAAACGGAAGACGGAGCAGATCATGACCCTCTCTGCTAATGCCGATACTACATTTCCGTTATCCGCTGCCCAATGCGAGATCTGGCTTGCCGAAAAACAGTGGAGTACACCTAACTCGGTCTACAACATCGGTGAATACCTCACCATTGACGGACCAGTTGATCCGGTATTGTTTGAGGCGGCGCTGCGGCACGTTGCTGACGAGGTGGAGGCGCTACACGTCCGATTCGTTGAAACCGAGGACGGACCGCGACAAATCCTTCAGCGGGACCTGGAGTGGGTGATGTCGTTTGTTGATGTCAGTGACGACGCTTTCCCAGGTGTGGCCGCGGAAGCCTGGATGACTGCCGATCTTGCCCGACCAATGGATCTGGTGAACGGTCCGCTGTTTCGTTATGCGCTGATCAAGCAAGGACCTCAACGTTTCGTGTGGTATCAGGTCTATCACCACATCGTGATGGACGCATACGGCTATTCTCTCGTAGCACACCAGGTAGCACAAGCGTATTCGGCACTCGCTACCGGCCGACCGTATTCTAGCAATGGGTCTGGTTCGCTCCAAAGTCTGGTCGACGACGATAGGGCGTATCGGGAATCCCAACAGTACACCCAAGATCGAGCATATTGGGTGAAACGTTTTATCAACCATCCACAGCCGGCCAGGCTGGTGCGTCGATCATCGTCCATACCTCAACATCAGATTTCTCAGACGAGCTGCTTATCACCGTCGAACATGGGCATGTTAACAGCAACAGCGCACCGGGCCGGGATTTCTTGGTCGCGTATTGTGATCGCGGCAACTGCACTGTACGTGCACCGTCTCACGGGTGCCCGCGATGTGGTCCTGGGGCTGCCGTTCACCGCTCGGCAGGGATGGGTGCTGAAACAGACACCGGGCATGGTGTCCAATGTCTTACCGCTACGGCTGTCCATCAGCCCCGACATGTCCCTGTCAGACCTGGTCGCGCACGTGGCGGAAGAGGTCCGCGACACCATAGAACACCAACGGTACCGAGGAGAAGACCTCTATCGCGATCTCGGCCGACCCGGCACAATCGGCACATCGTTTGCGCCGCTAATCAATATTATGTCTTTCGATTACGACTTGCATTTTGCCGGGTACCGTGCTGCTGCGCGAACTCTTTCCTTGGGGATGGTCACTGATCTGTCTGTTGTCGTGTGGGATAGGCGCGACGGTTCCGCACCGGAGATCGGCTGGTATGCACACCCAGACGTCTGCAGCGCTGAGGATTTAACCGCCCACCACCAACGCTTTGTGACATTGCTCGAAACACTGACCACCACTAGCCTCGATCAGCCGATTAGCGCGATTGATCTACTGACCGTGCACGAGCGCCACCGCCTGCTTGTCGACCACAACACACCTCCTGCGCCCATCCCGGGGGATTGTCTGCCGGTGTTGTTCGAAGCCCAGGTGGCGACCAGGCCCAATGCGCCTGCGGTGGTGTGCGGCGACACCACACTGACCTACGCCGAACTCAACACCCGCGCTAACCAACTCGCCCACGCACTCATCGCCCAGGGCGTGGGCCCCGAGCAGACGGTGGCCCTGGCGCTGCCCAGGGGGCTGAAACTGGTGGTCGCCATCCTGGGGGTGCTCAAAGCCGGTGCGGCTTACCTGCCCCTCGACCCGGACTACCCTACGGCGCGCCTCCAGTTCATGCTGCGTGATGCGCACCCGGCCCTGCTGCTCACGACCAGCCACACCACAGCATCGGTCCCCGGCGAGACCACCACGGCGCAACTGGTGCTTGACGCCGATGACGCTGTGGCCCTGCTGGAGGGATACCCAGGCGCTAATCCCACCGACACCGACCGCACCACCGTCCTGCGGCCCAGCCACCCGGCGTATGTGATCTACACCTCCGGCTCAACCGGCGCCCCCAAAGGTGTCGTCACCTGCCATGAGAATGTGGTCCGGCTGTTTGGGTCAACCCGACAGTGGTTCGGTTTTAACACCGACGATGTGTGGACACTGTTTCATTCCTATGCGTTTGATTTTTCGGTCTGGGAAATCTGGGGTGCGTTGCTACACGGTGGCCGGCTCATCGTCGTGCCCTATGAGACAAGCCGCTCACCGCAGCAATTTTCCCAGCTGCTGTCCAACCATGGTGTCACCATCTTGAATCAAACCCCATCGGCGTTTTACCAATTAATGGAAGCTGAAGCCGACGACCGTGCCGCTGGCCAGTCGTTAGCTTTGCGAACTGTCATCTTCGGCGGTGAGGCACTGACACCGGGTTTGCTTCGCGACTGGTATCAACGACACGGTGATCGCGCACCTACCTTGGTCAACATGTACGGGATCACCGAAACCACCGTGCATGTCACTCACCAAACGCTCAACCGTCATGCCCCCACCGAAACGGCCAGCGTCATCGGGACGCCCATCCCCGATCTTCGCGTCTACGTGCTTGACACGTCCCTACAACTGATCCCTCCGGGGATCACAGGTGAGCTGTATGTCGCTGGCGCAGGGCTGGCGCGGGGATATTTAGGTCGTGCTGGGTTGACCGCGGGACGGTTTGTGGCGTGCCCGTTCGGGCCGGCGGGCGAGCGGATGTATCGGACCGGGGATCTCGTCCGGTGGAACACCGAAGGGAATCTGGAATACCTGGGCCGGGCTGATGACCAGCTGAAAATCCGGGGGTTCCGGATCGAGCCCGGAGAAATTGAAACCGTACTGAGTCAACACTCGCAGGTGGCCCAAGCTGCGGTGATCACACGCTGCGATCATCCCGCAGACATCCGCCTGGTGGCCTACGTTGTGCCCGCCGGCCAGGACGGGTGCTCCCCCGAGTCGTTGCGGGAGTTTGTGCGGTCTCGGGTGCCGGACCACATGGTGCCCGCAGCGTTCGTCATCCTGGATGCATTGCCCCTGACCCCCAACGGCAAACTCGACCGCGCCGCGTTGCCCACACCGGTGTGGACCACCG
>Ga0213881_10000306_pt1 | contig 35882 bp, 42 predicted proteins | sample BarmaccoBMER_R08_FD_160104 | JGI IMG/M metagenome (GOLD analysis project Ga0213881, IMG submission 160104) | Barbacenia macrantha exposed rock microbial communities from rupestrian grasslands, the National Park of Serra do Cipo, Brazil - ER_R08 ...
CTCTGCTTCGAATTACAATCCCGAGCTAGCCGGCGGAGAAGCAAGTTTACGCAGGTACTCAAAGCTATACAGGCCCGTGGAATGCCCGTCGGCCCAGTATGGCTGCAAAGCGTAACCGCCGACGCAAACAACGCTGCGCAATCTGAAGCTATCCTGAGTACAAGTCACCACCGGCCGGGTTATTCTCCCGAGTACATCCGGCTCACCTCCGCACACCGCGCAAGGACAGGCGCGACGCATCTTCTCGAGGTTCAGGAACGACTCAGTGCCATCACCCCAGCTTATCGCCAGCTCATCGCCGATCTGCTGGATATTTCGAAGCTCAAGAGGCATCGCCAGTAAATTCGCGTTTCATGCGCGGGCCAAAGATCGCGGTACCCACACGCACCAGAGTAGCCCCTTCTTCGATGGCTACAGCAAAATCGCCGCTCATTCCCATCGACAGGCTGGGGAGCTTAACTCCAAATTCCTCCTCAAGGGTATCGCGAAAGCGTCGAAGCTGCTCGAAGTACCGGCGCGCTTTTTCCGGCTCATCAACAAACGGTGGAATAGTCATGAGGCCGCTAATCTCGAGCCGTTCCATCTCCAGCAACTGCTTCATGTATCTCGTTAACTGCTCCGGCCGAAAACCAAACTTGGTAGCTTCACCGGCCACATTAACTTCGAGCAACACGCGCGGAAACATGCCCGCTTCCATCGCGGCGCGACTAAGTTGCTCCGCCAGCTCGTATGAATCGACGCTGTGAATAAGCTCGAAGAGCGGTAACGCCTGGCGCACTTTATTCCGTTGCAAATGCCCGATGAAATGCCAGCGCGCGTGTGCCGGCAAAGATGGAATCTTAGCTCTAGCTTCCTGTACTTTACTCTCGCCAAACAGCAGCTGTCCTGCTTGCATGGCGCACCGTACTTTCTCCGCGGGGTGCCCTTTTGATACTGCCACAAGGTCGATCTCTTCCGAGCGGCGGCCCGCCTTCTTCGCTGCCTCAGCTATCTCCGCTCGGACGCGTTCCAGCCGCTCCTCGATTTCTTCAGGCATCGTGGTACGACTTACCCGTGTATTGCCAGTGACGCGGTTTGCCTTCCGAGAGCCATTGCAACGCGGTACTTAACCGCCTGGCGCGTGTCTCGTCGCGCTTCGCCTCCGTCAACCATTCAACGTATTCTTTCCTGTGGCTGTAACTTAATTGCTCGAATACAGCCGCTGCTTTCTTGTTACGGCGCAGCGCTTCGACAAAGTACTCAGGCAGGGAAAGAGATCGTGACTTCGGTTTCTTTGCCAGCTTTCGCGGCCTGACTACTCCGTCACGATTGAGTTGCGCCGCCTTACGCACGTACTCAAGGAATTGTGCGTCCCCCGGAAGATCATCGAGCCTTCGTACTTTGCCGAAGTGCCCCATCGCACCGTCGCTGCCGGCGCGCTTACCTAAGACCAGATCGCCTTTCCAAAAACCGACCGCACAATGTTCCTTGAAAGCGGCCATTCCCAGCATAATCCCGTGATGCTCAAATGCCGGCATGTTCCACTTGATTGTCTCTTTCACGTCAGGGCATGCTTTGTGCACGAGTTTGCGGACGTGGCGTAGAATAGGCCGCGCGAACGGCGCGGCGCTGGCTATGTACTCATCCACACGCGATATCCGGTTGCTCATACACTTCTTTTTCACGTCATCAGCTAAAGCTGCTCAACCTTGTACCCGCTCGCGCGCAACAGAGCTACTAAACCGTCTGGACCTCCCATGTGCGCGGCACCGGCAATTACAAAGTAAGTACCCCCGCTATTCAAGTAGCCTTTGATCTTCGGCAGCCAGTTACGATTCCGCGCCGTGACCAGGCGATCGTAGAACGATGGAAAATCCCGGTAGTTCTCCTGGATTCGACGCGTGAGCGCGTCTGCATCGCCGCGTCGCCAGGCCGCGACCATCGTGTCGAGCGCCTTGGGGTCTTTGTGCGCTGCGTTGATGAATCCAATCAATAGTACCGCTTCGCTGTCGCGATCACTTAACCCGGTAAAGATCGCACTATGCTCCTGCCGCGATTCAAGACCAGTGACAGGCTTCGCATTCGCCACCGCACGATGCCATAGGAATTGTTCTACGCCAAGCTGGGACAACTGCGGCGGCGGCAGCTCGAACAGCACATCGATATACCATAACTTTAACCTGCTGAACTTGTCCTCACTAATGCCGCGCAAGGCGAAGAACCGTCGCAGGTACTCATAGGTGCGTGGGTCAACGTGATTCTTCAGGCTGTCCCCTTTCGCGTACTGGCCTTCTCTAACTATATCCTTGAAAGCAGCGGCTGCCTGCTTCGGGTCTTGCTCAAAGGCAAGCCGCGATGACGCGTTAAAGGCGAGGTTATATGCTGCCGGCAGCGGATAATCGGTACTACGCAAAGCGTGCATCGAACCACCAAGGTACAGTGTGTGGCCATTCGCACCAGTTACTCGCCAGACGCAGGCCGCGTCTCCATCTTTTGCGCAAAGCACAAGTGCCGCAGCAAAGAAGAGCGAGATGACGAGTTTCATCGACATGGCGTCGAAACTACACCACGGTCGCGAAGCGAGACAAGCCACCTTTATCTTGCGCGAAGTAGCTGCGTTTCGTTATAATCGTACTCATGAGATTGCCAGCCTTCCCGCTTCTATACGTCGCGCCTTTGCTTCTTCTGGCGACCTTTAATGCCGCCGCCGAGGATGCCTCCATCGATAAGCTATTGAGCAAGCTTCCGCCACCCGAGAAAATCGGGAAGCCGCCGGTAGAGCACGTCCTGGCACAGCCTGATCCGGCGCTGAAGGATGCTATCGCGAAGCAGGCGGTCCAGCAGCTTCGCGCCAACAATGCGCCCGTCGCATTGAACCTCGCGCGAAAGTTGACGCAGCGTTATCCGCGGAGCGCGGCTTCGCAAGCTTTTCGCGGAGCGATTGCGTTACGTCTCCGCCAGTTCGGGGAAGCATCGGCTGCTTTCAACGCCGCCGCGCAGCTACAGCCCCGACTAGCGGTCGCGCCTTACGGTCTGGCTTTTGTGGAAGGCGCTCAAGGCCACTATGCCGCCGCCATTCCATACCTCCAGCGTGTGATTCAGCTCGAGCCAAAAGCTTTCGCTCCCTATTGTCTCCTGAGCGATTGCGAGTATCGTTTAGGGCACAGGGAACAAAGCGCTGAGTACGCGCGTAAGGCAACAGCCCTGGCGCCCTCGAACGCTTATACCTGGATTCAACTCGCCCGCGCGGAGAAGGCGCTCGGTCATACTGATGCGACTCTGAATGCCTTAAGCAAGGCGGCCGAAGTGTCACCCGACAGTGCTGCGATGCTAACGACTATCGGCTACAGTTACATCAACACGAATCACGTCAGCATGGCTATTCCACCGCTCGCACGCGCTGCTCGGTTATTGCCCAGCAACTATCTGGTCCAGGCGCAGCTCGGGTACTGCCTTGTCGTCACCGGCCAGCCCGACGCTGCCATTTCTTACTTGCGCAAAGCTACTCATCTGTCAGCTAACTATGCGCCGGCATGGGAGCATCTCGGCCTCGCTTACGAGAAGAAAGGCAGTCACTCTGACGCGATTAAGGCTTTCGAACGAGCAACACAATTGATGCCGAATCGGCGTTTACCGTGGCAGCATTTAGCCGATGAGTACCGCGCCGTGGGCCGCTCAGGTGACGCGCAGCGCGCAGACGCCCGCGCCCAATCTCTTCCCGCCACTGTCGGCAAGAAAGCTTAGCCGTGTTGTTGCGCCAACTGCTTGGCTCAGTTGTTGCTTTTTGACTAAACAACCGCAGATTGACAAAACACAAGGAACTCTCCTAGGCTGCGCAAAACCTATTCAACATGCGACCTATCTGGAAAGGCAGCATCAGCTTCGGCCTGGTTTATATCCCGATTTCAGTTTATCCCGCCACGCGCGAGGAAAAACTGAGCTTCCGCCAACTGCGCGCCAGTGACCTAAGTCCCATACGCTACAAGAAAGTGGCCGAGGCTGACCAAAAGGAAGTCTCAGCCGACCAAATCGTGAAGGGCTTTGAGTACGAGCGGGGCCAGTACGTTGTTCTAAAAGACGAGGATTTTGAGAAAGTTCGCATCGAGTCCACTCACTCGATTGACATCACCGATTTTGTCGATCTTGATCAGGTTGATCCAAAATTCTTCTACAAGCCGTACTTTCTTGAGCCGCAAAAAGGCGGTGAGAAAGCCTATGCTCTGCTACATAAGGCGCTCAACGGCACAAACAAAATCGGCATCGCCAAGGTCGTCATCAGTAATCGCGAATATCTCGCCGCGGTGAAGCCCGATGGTCTTTTCCTTATTTTGGAGCTGATGCATTTTGCCGGCGAGGTTTTGTCACCGGAGCAACTGAACCGTCCCCGCACTGAGCTTAACGAGAAGGAGCTCAAGATGGCGCAAGCACTCATCGAGAACATGAGTGTAGAATGGCAGCCGGAAAAGTACCGGGACGAATATCGCACCGCCGTCATGGAGATGATCGAGCAAAAGGCGCAAAAGAAAGAGTTGCCCAGAGTAGAAGCGAAGGCGCCGCGCAGCACGAACGTAGTCGATCTGGTCAAGGTTTTGCAGGAAAGCCTTAACCGCAATCAGTCAGTAAGGGTGAAGCGGCCGAGTAGCCGCACTGGCCCGCGCTCGACTACTAGTTTGGTGAAGCAGCGCCGCCGTGCTGCTGCCTAGGCCTCGCCTAATTCGCCTGTCGGGCGACGATTCCGCGTCGTTGGCGAACCCGTAAGCTTTCGCCAACCAGGAATGGTTGGCCTACAGAAGATTGGGCCGCGCGTGTAGGGTAACGATTTCTCGTTGCCGTTGCCGCAGCCGCCCCCCAACCAGCAATGATTGCCGTACATCGGCGCGCGCAACTCTAATGGGAACGTTGCAATTCAAATTGCGATCGACAGCTCTTTGTTGGAGCGCCAAGTTCGTGACGTCCTATTAGCCGCCTCGTTCGGGAGCACAGTTTTGTTTTGCTCCACTGCACCGTTTTGTGATAGCCGGTGTACATGACCCGCAACCTTACCTTCACAGCGTGCGCCATTCTACTCGTGGTTGCAGCGACCAATGCGCCCGCCACAGACGACATTACGGTCGTCTATGGACGCGGCCGCGCCGAGCTGATGAGAACGACACTCGAGGCACAGCGCCACCTGGAAAGTGGCGATCTGCCCGGCGCACGTCGGCTGCTCGATGCCGTCATTCAGAGCGATGCGACCTTCTATCCCGCCTACTTCATTCGCGCGGAAGTGTCTCTCCAGCAGCGAAGGTTCGCTGATGCCGCCCAGGATTGCGACAATGCGTTGCGACAAGATTCTACTTTCGCTGAAGCAGCATTGCTTCGCGCCAAGGCCAATTACTATTTAGGCCGGTATGCCGCGAGCTTGCGCGAAATCGAGCACATCATTAGCATCCGCCCGCGGCAGGACGCATATGCCAGAGCGTATGGCGAACGCGCCTGGCTGCGCCTTAACTGTCCCGACGCCACATTCCGTGATACGCAGCAGGCGATAAAGGACGCGACCACGTCGTGTAAATTAAGTGAGTGGCGAAACGAAGATATGATTGACACCCTGGCACTCGCTTATGCCAAGGCTGGCGACTTCGATTCAGCCATTCGTTACGAACAACGGGCCCTCGGCGCGAAAGACCTCAGCAGCGATGAGATGCGCGAGCTCCAGCACAACCTCGCCGCTTACAAACAACACCGCCTGCCTCAGTAGAATCGCTGAGCTAATCATCACGGGCAGTACTCATCTCCTGTTCTCTGTTGTTGCTGCACGAGCCGGCAGCATCGACCTTGCGCTCCATCTGGATTATGCCGCATCCTGCCGGTCATAGAAGTGAGGGAAATGGATAAGCGGAACGACGCGCTTCTGCCGCCCTGGCAACGCGTGACGTTGATCAGCGGCTTTGTCCTGCTCGCCGCAATGGTAACAGTCGGCTGTCTTATCCGGCCACTGAATCGGGATGAACATCAGTTTGTTGCGGCAGGGGCGCTGCTCGCCAGGACCGGAGCAGTTCCCTATTCCGATTACCCATTTTTTCATCTGCCAAATCTTGCTTTCATCTATGCAGGGTTATTCCTGACCAATGGTTATCTCCTTCTCACCGCGCGAGCTTTCAATATCGGGTGCGCTATTCTACTTCTGGGCTGCTTCGTTGTAATCACCGTCGATCGCCTGTCGTCGCTGGGTGGCAAAAGGTGGTTTGCCGGCCTGATCTATGCCTGTGTGGTCGCGCTTACTCCCCTATTCCGTTTCACTGCCGGCCGCGCCTGGAACCATGATCTGCCGACACTTGCGACGGCAGTCGCGGCAGCGCTCATAGCTCGTGTATGGCCTAAGTCGCCCTCTCTCGCTGTGTCAGCTCTTTGTGGCAGCTTGTTCGGTATCGCCGCAGGAACACGAATCAGTTTTGTTCCTTTAGCTCTCCCATTTCTTCTCGTTCTACTGCTCGCCCGCGACTCATGGCAGGCCCGATGGCAACGCGCTGCTATTTTCGCCGGATGCGCCGCGGTCTTTTTATTGCCGGCCTTCACTCTTTTCGCCAAATCTCCGCAGCGCTTCATCTTTGATAACCTCACCTACAACCGGGAGCTGAACCTGAAGTACCGCGAAACTACAGTTCCGGATGAAGTTGCGCCCGGTAATAAAGTTCTTTTTCCGCTTCGGCAGGTGATTAAATCACCGTCAAGCATTGCGGTAATCGCAATAGCTCTTTATCTCGGCCTCAGTGTATCGGCACTGAAAAGGCGTCAAGTACTTACCTCGACTGGTGTTGTCATCTTCGCCTTTGTACCGTTCCTTCTACTCGGCGCCTGGCTGCCGAATCCGAGCTACCGGCAGTACTATTATCCCGTGATTATTTTCCTTTTGTTAGCGCTCCCTTTCATGACGGGCGAGTTACTCGCAAGCAGACGGTGGACATGGCATTGGTGGCCGCTCTTGCTTTTCGCCATCATTTCACTCGCCGAAGCCAGCCAGGACTTGCCCGCCCCGCGCAGGGTTGTGTCGCCTTCCCGCTGGTATGTCTTCATTGCCCACAAAAACGGCCATCGCATTGCGCGCGTCGCTGGCGCTGGGCCGGTACTCACGCTCGCGCCCATCGCTGCACTCGAAGGTAAGGCCGCGATTTACAAAGAGTTCGCCACCGGCCCATTCGCCTGGCGGACGACTCCGTTTCTCAGCCTGGAAGATAGACGGCGCTATGGATTCATCGGCCCGGAAGAGCTTCCGGCGTACCTGAATAACCGACCGCCGAAGGCTATTCTGACCGGCTACGAGGTCGACTTCGAAGAGCCGTTTGTAGAGTACGCCAGGAAGCATTTATATCGCCCGGAACAGTTGCTGCGCCGCAAAGTAAGCTGGATTCAGCCGTGACGGATCTTCAGTCATATCAGTCGGGATGACTGGTTCGACTCGCCGGCGCTATACCGTCGGATTACTACTCGTTCTGTTCGCCTGCTTCCGCGCGTTTTACATTTACCACGCGCGCATTGATTCAGATGAGCCACAGCACCTCCATGTGGCTTGGGGCTGGACGCAAGGGTTCCTGCAATACCGGGACGTTTTCGACAACCACACACCGCTTTTTCATTTGCTCCTGGCGCCGCTCGTCAGCCTGGCCGGCGAACGCGCCGACATCGTTGTGGTAATGCGATGGGCGATGGTTCCTCTATTTCTACTCAGCCTCTTCTGCACGTGGCAACTCGGGCGCGTTTTATATTCAATGGAAACGGCAATCTGGGCTGCCATGATCACTGCGTTTTCGCCCAAGTTCTTTTTCGTAGCCGGCCAATTCAGAAGCGACGATCTATGGGTTGCGCTTTGGTTGATGACGCTGGTTGTGCTGGTTCATCCGCAGCTATCCTGGACGCGCAGTTTAGGCGCTGGTGTTCTCATCGGAGCTGCCGTCGCCGCTTCGCTAAAAACGGTGCTTTTGCTGTTTGCCTTACTCGGTGCGCTTGTAGCCGTGCTAGTTATGCGGCGCATCGCGGGACGAAGTACATCTTTGGCACGCATCGGCTTACTTGCTATCTCGGCCGCTGCCGGAGCAATGCTAATACCTGGTGTCATCGTACTTTTTTATGTCCATGAACATGCCCTTGGCAGGCTTCTCTATGGAGCGGTTTTCCACAATTACGTGCCCAGGCTTGGACATTGGAAACACCACGGCCTCCAGCTACTTTTCGTGCCGGAGTTAGTCGTACTCGGATTACTCGCTGCCCTACTATTCCGAACAGCGCCTTCGATCGAAGCCGCAGGGCGGCGCGTCTTTGTCATACTTTCGGCCGGCATTTACCTTGCCTTACTCGTTAGCTTCTGGCCGTTGTTAGCTCCAGAAAGCTTTCTCCCCGTTTACCCGATCGCTTCTCTCGCGATCGCCGGCTTTGTTTGCTTCCCGTTAGCTACAACGTCGTCAGCGGCACACCGTTTGCGCGGTCAGAGCACACGAGGTAGCTCGCGCGGCCACGCCACGCTGCTCGCCATCGCGGCTGTCGAAATACTTGCGATTTGTCTCCTTTCGCCGCCGTGGATCAATGGCACGGTGGCTGAAGAAGCGCTGCTGCATGATGTGCTGCGTTTAACGACGCGCGCCGATTATGTGATGGACGGTAAAGGCGAAACCGTCTTTCGACGCCGGCCCTTCTATCCCATCTTCGAGCACATTACTCGGAACCGCATTGGACTGCACCTGATCGAGGATTCACTGGTGCGCGATCTCGTTAGAACGCGTACTTGTGTCGTGACATCATTCCACCCGTTCAAACAGAGCGACATCGCTTTCATCCGGCAGAACTATGTTCCCGTTGGGCCACTGAGCGTGGCGGGAAAGTTCATTTCTCTCGATGACGCATCACTTTCGGCAGAGTTCACTGTCCAAATTCCGGCACAGTACGCAATCATCGCGCAGAACGGCGCCTTTCGCGGTCAGCTCGATGACCAGCCATATTCCGCTCCTCGCTTTTTAGGTGCGGGCCCCCACCGTGTACTTTCGACGTCGGGAAGAGATTGCGTGGCGATTGTGTGGAGTCGTGCAATCGAGCGGGGCTATTCTCCATTTAAGGTAGCGCCCTGGTCTATTCCGGTACTTTATTGACACCGTCCGTCGAAGAGAAGTGCTGGGCCGCAGGTTGAAGCGCTGTGATCATTTGCGTCGCCAGCTTTGGTCCGCGCCCACTTTCCTCATGCTTAAAGTAGATGAATGCTTCCGACCAACTGGCGCTTAGTTCGTTCAGCAGATCGCACCATCGAAGGACATCCGCATCCTGGTAGTCTTCTCGTCGCAGACGTAGATAACCCCAGTTACTGGTCTGAAGTGCGGGTGTACTAAGCTTCTCCGAATCAGCGATACAGAGGCAGGCGTTTGCGCGACGTAGCACTGCGAATACCTCATCATCTAACCATGAGGCGTGGCGGAACTCGAAGGCAGCCCGCATGCTCGCCGGAAGGCACTCGACAAAGGCACCAAGTAATGCGGTGTCTTTCTTCAAACTTGGCGGGAGCTGGAACAGAATTGGACCGAGGCGTTCCCCGAGACCGCAAATAACGTCGTAGAAGTAGTCGATGGTATCGTCACAGCGCCTCAGTTTGGCGAAATGCGTTACTTTCTGGGGCGCTTTTAAAGCGAAACGAAAGTTTGCCGGCGTGAGCTTGCACCAGTTCTCAATTGTGGTCGGCGCGGGAATGCGATGGAAGGTGTAGTTGATCTCTGTTGTCGCGAACTGCTCCGCATAGTACGGCAGCATTCGCGATGCGTGAAGATCGGCCGGATAGAAGGTGCCTTTCCACTCTGAATACTGAAAGCCGGAGGTGCCGATCCAGTACTTCACTTTTGTTTGCCGCGCAGAGCGTTGACGAAACGAATCATCTCCGCCGTTAGCTGTTCGATACGTTCCCCAACCTTATGATCCACCAGCTCGTCTCCTTTGAAAGCCGAACCCGTGGCGTAAACGAAACGAGGTATAATGATGCTGCGGAAATCGAACATCAGGCTGTTAGCGAAACTCATCACGGACATATAGCTGCTCATGCCACCGGCAGCACAAAGGAACGCCACGATCTTTTCTTCCCACGCGCTGCCGGTTAGTTCGACCATGTTCTTGGCCGCTGCACTGACGTCATAGTTGTAGATCGGAGTAGCAACGATGATACCGTCTGCTGCCTCAATGGCATTGCTTACCTGCTGAGCGCCCGCGTGGCCATAGCAGACATCCGCGTCACACAGCGGCAGGTCCAGGCGACTAATGTCAAGCCAGTCACACCGCAGGCTGCTTCGTTTCAAAACATTGAGCGCGTACTGAGCCATGCGCCGGCTATTGCTATCAGGGTTACCGCTGGTACTAATGACAAGGCACGCAGGCATGGTGGACACTAAATGTAGCAGATGGCAACGCAGCGCAACTTAGCGCTGCAAAGCTATTCCTAGTCGAACTGGTAACCAAATGTCTCGATATCGACGCGGAACCGATTTGCAATAACATCGCGTGTTCTGCTGTTGTAGTACTCAGTGTAATGGCGGGCGCGTGGATTGGCGCGCCAATGTGGAAGCGGCTGAGTAGTGCCAAGCTTGCTCGCCACGAAGGCCCAGTCCTCCTCGAGGCGTTCGAATCTCCCGATGAAATCAGCGAGCACTTTCCCGTCCGGATCGACAAACCAGTCGAGCTGATATCGGTGCGGTGAAGAATGAATGCAGGTGGCGCTGCTATACTGAATAAGATCGACAAATTGCTCGAAACTCATCGAGTCCTTCGGGCCGGACGCTTCGCGGCGCTCGTAAAGAGAGACGACCCTGTCCCATGGGTTGCGGACAAAGCCGAACTTGAAGTAGGTATCGAACTGCTCGCGCCCGCGCTTCATACGTCTCTCCTTCGGCAGAAAGAGGTAGAGCGCTTCAATCACGCGATCTCTTCTGCTGCCACGAACCGGCCAGTAGTTCTCCATGAGCAGCTTTATCTCCCAGAGGTTGAGATGAGGCCGTATCGGTTTGCCCAGGATGGCACGCACACTGGTCGAGCCAGTCTTCGGCACCTGCACAAAGATGCACTTGTACTTATGTGAAACCACAGGCGAGCTACTCTGATCTGGCGAGGATAACTAGTAAGGCCATATCTCGAGGCCATGAATACAGTTGCGAATATCTTTCGAGATGCTGATGCTTCGAATCAGTTCGCCCGAGCGCCGATCATAAGCTGAAATAGTAGAAGGTGACGAGCCGCCGATGACGACATCATCACCAAAGGTGCAAAGTCCCCGCGCGAATGACTGCCGCGCGTGATCATTGGGCAGGGCCGTCTGGGGCAGATTGTCGAAACGCGGCACAGCGAAGGTCTGCGAGATGCGGCCATCTTTATCAGCGATCACAATCCGGTCGGCTTTCGTGTCGTTGTAGATAACGCCGCTTCGGTACGGTGCTGCGTTGTGAGTTCCAAACGGCAGCCTCGCGTACTCACGAATTTCACCCGCCTCAAGCGCCAGCAACCCGTTCACCTGTGTGGCGGAAACAAACACGGCTGAGTTCTGCCGGGTCACGTTGTTGATGTGCAGCTCAGGCGAAATCATCTCCGAAGGCGGCGCGGCGTTTGCTGTATTCGGATCGAAAGTAATCATATGAAACCGCTTCCTTGCAGCGCCGAATCCAGGAAGGCGCGCAAGTATTCGCCTCTTTTCCACGATGAGGTAGCCACAGGCAAACCGTTGTTCGGCAAGGTCGAACTCGAGGATGCTGTTTGTCTTGGTCGAAGTAAGATAAAGGGTATCTCCTTTGATGAAGATTTCGTGGCAATGTTTCAGGTACTTGTTCCGGTAGCTCGTGAGCAGAGTGAACGTCCGGTCGTAAACAAACACTTCATCGCTGGCCGCAATGTAAATCTCGTCCCCGTGGAATGCGATGCCGCGCAACCCGCGATCGCCTCCCCGGCCTTCCCAGCTGATCGCCGGATCATTCCAGTCGATCACCTGGTCGATTGCACCGGAGTCGAGATCAACGAGATAGACTCCACCGTGGCTCTCGCCGTGGCAGGCAGAGCGAACAACGGATGTAGTAATGACCCTGGGCAGCGTCATCGCGAGCCGGCAACCTACTCACCTAAAGCAGACGAATTTCCCCGTGACAACCACGATGTGGCAGTGGACCAGCGCGCCCGGCCCTCGCGGGCAGAGATGGAAGCGCAGAAACTTCGGCGAGGGCGGCCGGTTTAATCAGCGTGCTCAGTCAGTTGCCGCGGTCGCGATGGGATGAACGGGCGGCCGCACATCTGCTGAGCCGCGCCGGGTTTGGGGGGACGCCGGAAGAAATTTCGAATGTCCATGCCAAAGGACTCGAGCGCGCCGTGCACGATTTGGTTGAATCTGGCCCCGCAGCTTACGAGGTGGCGCCGCCGGAATGGGCACATCCGCGGGACTTGCGCGAGCTGCGGCAAGAAGCCCGGATGGCGAAAGAGCGCGGCGATAACAGCAAGGTGCGCGAAGTGCGCAAGATGGAAGGGGACGAGCTTCTCGACCTGCGGCGTTGGTGGCTGGGTTGGATGGGTGCAACGCCAGCGCCGCTGGTGGAGAAGCTCACGCTTTTCTGGCACGGGCATTTCGCCACCAGCGCGGAGAAGGTAAAGGACGGCTACTGGATGTGGCGGCAGAACGATACGCTGCGCCGGCACGCCCTGGGCAACTTCGTTTCATTGACGAAGGCCATGTCGCGCGATCCAGCCATGATGATCTACCTGGATTTGCCGCAAAGCCGCCCCGAGCACCCTAACGAGAACTGGGCGCGCGAGCTGATGGAGCTGTTTACCGTCGGCATCGGAAATTATACCGAGCAGGACGTGCGGGAATCGGCGCGCGCATTCACCGGGTATCGGCTGGACCTGGCCACGCAACAATCGTACTTCGCGCCGCGGCAGCACGATGCCGGGCCGAAGACATTTCTGGGACGGCGCGGGAACTTTAATGGTGACGACATCATCGATATCCTCGCGAGCCAGCCGGCCTGCGCACAGTTCATTGGGAGGAAACTTTGCCGGTACTTTGTAGCAGACGAACCGGAAGCAGCGCTGGTGAACTCAGTAGCGGCAAGCTTGCGCGCGCATCAGTTCGAGATGAAGCCCGTTTTGCGCGAGCTCTTTTCGTCTAACGAGTTCTATGCTGATTCTGTTGTTCGCGCGCAGATTAAAAGCCCCGTGCAATTCACCGTCGAAACCTGCAAGTTGCTCTCCTGCGATTTGCCCGCCGCACCCATCGCGCAAAACGCCATGCGACAAATGGGCCAGGTACTTTTCGCGCCCCCGAACGTGAAAGGCTGGGACGGCGGTAAAAGCTGGATCAGCACCTCGACGCTGCTTTTTCGCAATAACTTCGCCAATTACCTGATCAACGGCGATGCCATGCTCCCGCCGGCGAATCGCGCAAAACCTGGTGACCCGGGCCTGCGAACAGGAGCGCGCGCCGCGATCGCGCAGCAATTTCCTCGTGCGCCGATCGACGTAAATAAAATCGCGCCACCGGAATTGCGAGCCGATCCGGAGAAGCTTGTGACACAGCTTAGTCAGCGGGTTTTTCAGACCGGTGCCGCGCCCGAAGATCTCGCCGCTTTCACCAGCTTTCTTGAGCAACGCAATGGCGATACAAACGACGTCACGGTGCGCGGGTTGCTGCATTTGATGATGAGTACGCCGGATTACCAGCTGACATGAAGCCGACCCTGCAAACGCGCCGCAAGTTCCTGCGCACCTCCGCGCTTGGCGCGGCCGCGGCATGGACGCTGCCCGTATTTCTGGAAAAAACGTTTTTCGCGCTGGACGCGATGGCGGCCGATTCGCTCACGCAAACGGTGACAGGCAAAGACAACAGCATTCTCGTCGTACTTCAGCTGGCCGGCGGCAACGACGGCCTGAACACCGTCATCCCGTTTGCCGATGACGATTATCATCGGGCGCGTCCGAAGCTTGGCCTCGCGCCCGACAAAATCCTCAAGCTCGATTCCTACATCGGCTTCAACGGGAAGCTCACCGGGCTCAAAGCCCTGCACGACGATGGTCACCTCGCTCTGGTGCAGGGTGTCGGTTACCCTAACCCAAACCGATCGCACTTTCGCTCTACCGAAATCTGGCAGACGGCGACTGACGCGAACCAAATCGCGAGCGAAGGCTGGCTCGGGCGGTACTTCGATAATTGTTGCAGCGGCGCAGACCCGACCGTGGGCGTTTCCATTGGCGATCAAATGCCGCAGGCGTTCGCGGCAAAAACACCGACGGGCGTGACGTTCTCGCGCCCCGAGCAATTTCGCTGGAAAGCTTCCACCGGCACAGACGGCAAGCCGCTGAGCGGCGAAGAAGCTTTTTATCGGCAATTGATCGGCCAGACTGACGAGACACCGCCGAGCGACGGGAACTCCATCGCAGCTTTACCCGGCAAAACTCAAACGGGCACAAGTACTGAAGATTTCCTGCGCCGCACTGCGCTCGATGCGCAGATCAGCTCGGAAAAAATTCTCGCGATCGCGCGCAAGTACAAGACGAACATGCCGTATCCGGCAACACAGCTTGGCGCGAGTTTGAGTCTGATTGCGCGGATGATCGGTGGCGGATTGCCGACGCGCGTGTACTACGCAAGTCTCGGCGGCTTCGACACGCACGCCGGGCAGATTGGTTCGCACGAACGGCTGATGACGGTACTCAATGACGCGCTCACCGCGTTCGTCGCCGACCTCAGGCAGCAGGGCAACTTCGACCGCGTACTCCTGATGACTTTCAGTGAATTCGGCCGGCGCGTGGCGGAGAACGCGAACAACGGCACCGACCACGGCACCGCCGCGCCGATGTTTCTCATCGGCGGCAAAGTGAAGCCCGGCGTCTTTGGGAAACACCCGAGCCTGACTGATCTCGATAAAGGCGACCTGAAATTCGGGACCGATTTCCGCAGCGTTTACGCCAGCGTGCTCGAGCACTGGCTGCGTGCACCGAGCCAGCTTGTACTCGGGAAGAAGTTTACGACGTTGCCGATCGTCTAACGCTTAGCGGGCGCCGTTCGTCGGCAGCAGCCAGCTGAAGATGCCGCTGGAAAAATCGCATCGCGTTGGAGTACAGAATTTTTTCGATCTGTTCCTCGTCAAAGCCGCGCTCGATCAGCTTCGCCATGAGGTTTCCAGCATCGGCGTGATTTGCCAGGCCGCGCACAAAGTGTACTCCGGGAAACCTGCGATGAAACTCCGTGCGTTCTTCACCGGACCAGCCGCGGTGAATGAACTCGAAGAAATCGAACCCAATTGCCACGCTGTCGATGCTGGCGAGATCGATGACGTGCTGGATGTGATCCACATAACGATCGAGCGTTGCTTCTTCTTCAACAGAGCTAACGAGCACTGAGTTAATCCCGATCAGTCCGCCGCGCGTGCCGATTTCCCTTATCTGCTTATCGCTGATGTTTCGTTCGATGTTATAAAATCGTCGTGCGTTTGTGTGCGAGACCAGCGGTGGCTTCGTTGTCATTCGCAGAACTTCGTCGAAGCCGGCTGCGTTGATGTGGGCGAGGTCAATGACGATGCCGAGGCGCTCGGATTCGCGCACGAGCTCGCGTCCGAAATCCGTTAGCCCGTTCGCGGCCGAGGCGGTCGCGCTGAAAGCCGCGCCGGTGGCGGCGGCGTTACGGCGCGCATGCGTCAGCCCAAGTACACGCAACCCGAGCTCGTAAAACACGCGCAATAGATCGATGTCGCTGCCGAGCGGCTCGGCGCCTTCCACGCCAAGGACGAGCGCGATTTTACCAGCAGCGCGAGCGCGCTCGATCTCCTCATATGACCGGCAAATCGCAAAGTCGTTGCTCTCTTCAACTTCAGCATAAACGCGCGCCAGCTGGTCGAGCGCGACGTGCAGCGCATCGGGCAAAAAACGTTCCTCGAGATAAACCGAAGCGACCACCACGCTGATTCCGCCCGCGCGAAATTCCGGCAGAAGCTCGGTCGCGAGTACTCCGGGCCGGTGCCGCTGCGCATAAAGATGCATCGGCAAATCGAAGTGAAGATCGACAATTCCGGTGTTGATCACGGCACGGGTGGCGCTGCGACGATCTCCACCGGCTCGGCGAGATGTTGCTTCGGCCGCGGCGCAGCGAGCGCGATGATCGCAAGCAGCCACAGCGCGCTCAGCGGCACGACAGCAGGAATGAAAATGCCGAAGTGCGCGACCAGCCCGAACGCGAGCAGAAGGTAGCCGGCACTGAGGGCGATCGCAGCGAGAATGATATCGATTTGGCGCACGCGCGACGCCACTGACGCCAGCGCTGCGAGCCCGATGAGTACAACGCAATCGAACACGACGCTGACCCGCCTGATGAAGCGATTTGATTGCAGCGTCGCGATTGCCGCGGCGAGAACGCCGAGGGAACGTGCTTCCCGCACCTGATCGGGATCATCGGGTTTGATGATGCTCGGTGTGCGCGCCAGCAGCAGATCGGAAGGCAATTGCAAGAGCGGCGAATCTTTTGCCCGTTGTTGGGCGAGCAGCAGCAGCTCGTTGAGGTTCAAGTGTCGCCCGAGTTTTGCCGCGTTGGGATTCACTGTCAGCGTGCCATCGGAGTCGATGGGAATCTTGCGCCCGTCCGGCAGCCCGATGTGGGAGCCGAGTACAACGTTGACCTCGCTCATCGGAATCCGCGCCCAGGTGAGGAACGCCTGCAATGCGAACGCCGGGATAACGTCGCCGCGGTACTGAAAAAGCAGCGGCACATGCGTTTCGCTCGATACTTCCTCGGGCAGATTCGTGAACGCAAGCGTGGAGATGAGACGCAAGTCCTCATCCGGTTGATGGGCAATGCCGGTGAACGTGGGCAAATCACCGCGCCGTCCGCTCACGTGAGTAAACCCGGTGATCTCGGGCGGGGGAATATCAGGATCAGGCGTCGCGGTAAGTTCCGCCGCGAGCAGTAACTTGGGAATACGCATGGCCTGATCGAGAAAAACCTGCTCCTGGTCGCGGTCGCGCTCGCGCCAGCGCAGCACCGGTTCAATGGCGAGAATCGTCGGCTTGTACTCAATGATCGCCTGGAAGAAAAGTGCGAACTCCAGCGGCGAAATCTCGCTCGAGCCGCCACGGATAAATGGGTGAGCCGGTTTGTCAGTTCGCTGCGACGAACGCCCAATCTCCACCACCATCAGAGGCAACGGCTTACTCGGTGTCGGGTCGGTATTGCGCAGGAGCCAATCGAGAAAAGCCTGGTCTGCCTTCTGCACGTGCGCGTCGCGGCTGAGCAGAATGCCGGCAAGAAGGACAACGAGGCCAACCAGGAAACGCTGCATCAGGAAAGTGACGAGTGACGAGTGATGACCGACAAGTCAAGCGCGCTCAACAGCTACTTGTCACTCGCCGCTTGTACTCAGGGCTACCTGGACAACTCGAGCATGCGACGAATCGGAAGCTCGGCGCGCGCGCGCAACGTCTCCGGCAGGATGATCTCCGGCTCGAGATCGCGCAGCGCGTCACACGCTTTCTCGAGCGTGTTCATTTTCATGAAACGGCACTCGGCGCAGGCGCAATGTTCCGCCGGCGCCGCGATAAACGTTTTGCCCGGAATTTCACGCTCGAGCCGATGCAACATGCCCGCTTCCGTCGCGATAATGATTGTCTCCGCCGGCGAGTCTTTGCAGAACGTCACCATTTTTTCCGTCGAGCAAACTTCATCCGCCAGCATGCGCACCGCTGCGACACACTCCGGATGCGCAACCAGCGGCGCTCCCGGATGCTGCTCGCGAATGCGCCGAATGCTGCGGGCGGTGAATTCCGCGTGCACATAACAGGTGCCGCGCCACAAATCCATTTTGCGCCCCGTCCGCTCCATCACCCAGGCGCCGAGGTTCTGGTCCGGCACGAAAAGAATGTTCCGCTCCGGCGGCGCCGCCCTCACGATTTTCTCCGCGTTCCCGCTCGTGCAAATGACGTCGGCGAGCGCTTTGACGCCGGCGCTGCAATTGATGTAGGCGATGACGTAGTAATTCTTCTCGGCGTTTTTCTTCAGGAACGCGGCGAGCGCAGCCGGTGGACACGACTCCGAAAGCGAGCAGCCGGCATCCAGATCAGGAATGACGACGCGTTTGTTCGGGTTAAGAATCTTCGCCGTTTCGGCCATGAAATGAACGCCGCAAAAAAGGATCACCTCGGCGTCGGTCTTTGCCGCCTCGAAGCTCAGGCCGAGCGAATCGCCTACGAAATCGGCCGCGTCCTGGATTTCCGGCACCTGGTAATTGTGCGCGAGAATGACGGCATTCCGCTCACGTTTGAGCTCCGCGATTTCAGCGGCCAGATCGAAAGTGCCACTCCGGCTCGGAGCGTAATTTATGCCCGCCGTTACCATTCGAGAATATCGGCGCTGGGCTGCCGGTTCTCAAATGCACCAGACTGCATCGCGCGCCCGCCCGTCACGCCCCTAAGTACCGCATGTAATCAGCTTGTCCGACGTACCGAAGAACGTTCAGGATGACGGAATCATGAGCGGCGTTCGTTATCAGCTCGGCTTTATCGGCGCGGGGAAATTAGCCGGCTCGGTGATCCGCGGGTTCCTGCTGAAGAATGTCTGCGCAGCGCGCGAGATCATCGCCAGTGAACCAAACCCGGAGCTGCGTTCGCAATTGCAAAACGAGCTGGGGATTCGTTGTACCGAGCACAACTCGGAAGTGGCGCAGACGGCGGAGATGATTTTCCTCGGCGTCAAGCCGCAGATGGTCACGACAGTGTTGCGCGACCTGGGCGAGTATGTTGCCGGCAAGCTCGTGGCCTCGTTCGCCGCGGGAATTCGCATCGCCAGCATGGAAGCAGTCACGCCAGCGCGCATCATGCGTGTCATGACAAACACGCCGAGCGCAATCGGTCGCGCTGCCACGGCGTTTGCAGCAGGCGCGCGCGCCACGGATGACGATCGATGCAAAGTGGCCGGGATGTTTAATGCGATCGGCACTGCCGTTGAGGTCAGCGACGAGCAGATCGACGCCGTCACTGCGCTTGGCGGAAGCGGGCCAGCGTTCGTTTACCGAGTGATCGAAGCTCTTGCCCAGGGCGGAGCACGCGAAGGCCTGTCGCATGATGCGGCGCTCAAGCTCGCCGCGCAGATGACACTCGGCGCAGCCGAGCTGGCGCTCACCAGCGGCAAATCGCCGGACGATCTTGTCGCGCAAGTGGTCACTCCCGGCGGCACCACCGCGGCCGGCCTTCGCGTCATGGAAGAACGGCACGCCATGGAAGCAATTGCCGACGCCGTGCAGGCGGCAGCAAACCGCGGCTGTGAAATGTCGCGCGAAGCGATGTAGAGGCGGGTGTCTCACCCGCAATGAAGGAGTGATTTGACCTGTCGGTGAGGAGACCCACGTCTAAATCAACGCCGCGCGCATGATCTCGATCGGCGCCGGCCGATTGAACCAGATCTCAAACGCGGCCGCGCCTTGATGCAGCAGCATTCCTGACCCGTTCGCCACGCGCGCGCCGGCAGCCGCTGCTTCCTCGAGTAATCTCGTGCGCGGCGGCTGGTAAATGGTGTCGAGCACGAGTTGATCCGAACGAAAATCAGCGCGCGTCAGCAGCGGCGCGTCATTTTGATTTAAACCGACCGGCGTGGCGTTGATGATCAAATCGGCGGAGCGAATCTTGTCGCGCAGCTCGCTCAACGTCTGCTCTCGTCTGCGCCAGAGGTGCACTGTTTTGCACGCCGACGCGATCGCGTGTGCGGCGCCACCGCCGCCGAGAACGAGCACGTTTACGTCTGCCGGATCGACGCCAAACTCCTCGCGCACCGCTTTGGCAAATCCTGTCGCGTCCGTGTTCCAGCCACGAAGTTTCCCATGCCGAAACTGAACTGTGTTGATCGCGCCAATCGCGCGCGCCGTCTCGTTCACGTAATCCATGCAATCCAGCGCAGCGATTTTGTGCGGCACGGTCACGTTCGCGCCGATGAACTCGTGCTCGCGCATGAGACCGAGCGCCTCGCGCAACTGCTCCGGTTGAATGTGAAAGCGCGCGTAACAGTGCGGTAATCCGGCGTACTCAAGCGCGGCATTTTGTATTTGCGGCGAATGCGAATGCTCCACCGGACAGCCGATCACGGCCAGCCTGATCGCGTCGTCGAATCCGGCGCGAAGGTCGTCGATGGTGTAGACGCGTGCCACCGCACAATTGTAGGGCAGGCGCTCCGCCTGCCAAACGCTGCGGCAGCGATGCGCTTGCCCTACAAACCTGCTAGCTTTTGCGCGATGGCCGAGGAAACACGTCCCACCGATTTCATCCGCGAGATCGTGGCTGAACATTTACGCAGCGGAAAACACCAGCGCATCGTCACGCGGTTTCCGCCGGAGCCGAACGGCTATCTCCACATTGGCCATGCCAAATCGATTTGCCTCAACTTCGGCATCGCCCGCGAGTTCGGCGGCGTATGCAACATCCGGATGGACGACACCAATCCCACCAAAGAAGAAGCGGAGTACGTCCAGTCGATCATGCGCGATGTGCGCTGGTTGATCGATGGCTGGGCCGATCAGAACATCGGCCTCAAACACTTCGACACTGTACCAACGCGCGTCAGCGATGACTTTCAGCAATCAGCAATCAGAAATCAGAAATCAGAAATCCTCCCGGAGCCGCTCTACACCTCGGATTACTTCGACAACCTCTACCAGTACGCCGTCGAGCTAACGAGACGTGGCCGCGCTTACGTCGATGAGATGTCACCCGAACAGACGGATGAGTACCGGCGCATCGGAAAGGAAAGTTCATTCCGTGATCGCCCGGTTGATGAAAACCTTGACCTGCTCGCGCGAATGAAAGCGGGCGAGTTTCCCGATGGCGCGAAAACATTGCGCGCGAAGATCGACATGCAGGCGCCGAATGTCTGGCTGCGCGACCCCGTACTATACCGCATCCGACACGCCGAACATCATCATACCGGCGCGAAGTGGCGCATTTACCCTATGTACGACTGGGCGCACACGCTCAGTGATTACATCGAAGGCATCACCCACTCGCTTTGCACCCTCGAGTTCGAGGTGCACCGGCCCCTTTACGAATGGATTCTCGACGCGCTCGAGCTGTCCGCGCCGCGGCCGCGCCAGATCGAGTTCGCGCGCCTGAATCTCGACTACACTGTCATGAGCAAACGCAAGCTCATCCAGCTTGTGCACGAGGGCTTTGTCACTGGCTGGGATGATCCGCGAATGCTAACGATCTCGGGACTGCGCCGCCGCGGCGTGACGCCCAGCGCGTTGCGTACTTTTGCCCATGAGATTGGCGTCACAAAATACCCGAGCCTGAACGAGACGGCGCTCCTGGAACACGCCATTCGCAACGAGTTTAACAGGACGGCAATTCGCCGCCTCGCCGTACTCAAGCCGATCAAAGTCGTGCTGACAAACTATCCCGCTGAACAGGTCGAGCAGCTCGACGCGATCAACAACCCCGAGGACCCGAACGCCGGCACACGGAAGGTCCCGTTCAGCCGCGAGCTATACATCGACGCTCAGGATTTCGCCGAAGTCCCCCCGCCGAAATTCTTCCGGCTCAAACCCGCCGGCGAAGTGCGTTTGAAATACGCCTACATCATCCGGTGCGACGAAGTGGTGAAGAACGCCGCCGGAGAAATCATCGAGCTGCGTTGCACCGTCGATCTCGAGAGCAAAACCGGCGGCGCAACGTCGAACCGGAAGGTGAAAGGCACGGTCCACTGGGTCAGCGCGCCGCACGCGTTCGACACCGAGGTGCGGCTGTACGACCGGCTCTTCACCGTGCCTGAACCAGATGCGGACGGCGATTTCAAAAAGCACATCAACCGCAACTCCCTAAAGATTGTGACGGCGAAGTGCGAGCCGTCACTGCGCGACGCCCAGCCTGATGAACGTTACCAGTTCGAGAGGCTTGGCTATTTCTCACTGGATTTGGATTCGACGACAGATCGTCAGGTTTGGAACCGAGTGGTTACGCTACGAGATACTTGGGCGAAGGTCGCGAAGAGGTAAGATCAATTTGGAAGCCAGAAAACCAGGAAGCTTGTTCTAGCCGAGCTTGTGCCAAGCGCCTGATTCGACATCCGATTTGAAGGCGTCTATGACCGACGCCGCCGCACGTCCGATTACAGGTCTTGTTCGGTCAATGCTGCAATCTTCATCAGCGAACGCAGTAAGCTCATCTTCAAAGGCTGATTGCCATGAATTGGGATCACGATTCGCTCGCGATGGCGACCTTGATGAAGATGTGGTGACTTCCGTTGATGCGCGCCAGTTGGCACCCGCATCGCTGCACGAGACGCGCCAGCTCGCGCCCTGAAACCTGCCTCACACTGCGACTTCGATCACCTGATCCGCTTCAGCTTGCGCGGGCTCCTCGACGCTAAGCCAACCCTCGATTGCGTCCCGGATGTTCACACGCAGGTCTTCGAGCGTTTCGCCCTGCGTAACACACCCAGGCAGCGCGGGCACTTCCGCCCAAAAAAGCCGCCCTCGTCCGCCCGGTGGATCAAAGCTTTCAGGGTCATGCGCCGCAGTATAACCCTTGGCTTTCTGGCTTCCAAATAGGCTTGAATTTGGAAGCCAGAAAACCAGGAAAGTGGTTGTAGAGGCGCTTGTGCCAAGCGCCTGATCCGACATTCGGCAAGTGTAGTATCAGAAGCCGGCCTGTACCCGCGTCGCTGTATCGATGCATCGCCTAACGGGACCCCGAGCTAAATCTTCCGCTCGTAGCGATCGTGTGGGCCGACGTAGAACCAGACAATCACGCCGTCCTTCTCGACGCCGAGCGCTCGCATTCCATTGCTGACTCGTACCGACCAATACCGCCCGACCTTCTTGAAGCGCAAAGAACCGTGACGCGGATTACTGCGCCAGAGGCGGTAAGCTTTTCTGACGCGTTCTTGGTGTTCAGCAGACAGCCGACCGAACCAGTCCCAGAACTCAGGAGCGGTCGAGGAATTCATCCAACGAGCGCGTCTTGCCCGCAGCGTGATCACTCACCGCGCGTTCGGCCATTGCATCAAACTCGCTCGCGCTAATCGCTTCCTCAAAGGCGGCATCTACCGCCTGCTCGCGCTTCTCGGCGAACCACACAGCAAGCTTCTCAAAGTCGGCTTTGGGCAGCGCCTCAATCGCCCGCTCGATCTCAGATACCGTGCTCACGACGCTATTTTAGCGAAATCCCGAGCGTCTGTCATCCACTCCGCGCTCTTGCTGCTTTCCTGCGTTCCTGATCAAATCTGCACCTCCGCTCAGGTTTCTGGCTTTCTGGCTTCCAAATTCAATTGTCTGCTCGAAATCGTCACCGCCAAATGCGAGCCGTCGTTACGCGAAGCAATACCTAACGAGCGCTACCAATTCGAGCGCCTCGGCTACTTCGCCCTCGACTCCGACGCCACCGCGCAGCACCAGGTCTGGAACCGCGTCGTCACCCTGGGCGATACCTGGGCCAAGGTGGCGAAGAGGTAACCTGTAGCCGATGCCGCCAGCAGGGTCGCTCACGCCTACAACCGAGCTGTTCGGAAAGGGTCGCGATGCCCTGCCGGCCGACGTAATGCGGATTTGACGAAACAAATCGCACGCTTTGCAGGATTGACGGGCGCGGTAGAATCCGCTGATGCGTAACGGCTCGCGTCATTCCCAAAGTACTTCCCAGCTGCCGCTTTTCGCGTCGCCAACAAATGGGACGAATGGAGCCAGTTCGGCGAAAAAGAAATTCTGCTTCGTAGATCTATTCGCCGGCTGCGGCGGCTTGTCACTCGGTCTCGAAGAGGCAGGGTTTTCGCCATTGCTGTTTAGCGAGCTGAACCCAGATGCAGCCGCTACGTACATCGCAAATCGAGTCGGGATGAACTTCATCCCAGCCGGAGATGTATACCAATTGACTGATGATTACCTGCGACTGCTGAAACTATATTGGCGGTATCAAGGCATTGCAGATGTCGATTTGGTTTGTGGCGGCCCGCCCTGTCAGGGCTTCTCTGGAATCGGTCACCGCCGCAGCTTCGATGTCGCAAAAAAGGATATTCCCTCCAACCATCTTTTTGAAGAGATGGTGCGAGTGATCGGCTTCATCAGGCCGAAGCTTTTTCTATTCGAGAACGTCCGCGGCCTACTTTATTCGCGGTGGACACACGGCGGCGAGAAGGGAGAAATTTTTGAAGCTGTGCTCACATCCTTCAACACACTTAGGGATTACAGGATTCGCTGGGATTTGCTGCACGCCAAAGATTACGGAGTTCCGCAGAATCGACCCCGCGTTTTTCTCGTCGGCGTTCGCCATGATGTGCTCGCATATTTTTCGCCAGAACATGTTCCCGCAACCAGCAAAGTCGCAGATGCTGTTACAGCGGAATTCCTACCATCAGCAGGCGGCAAACCACCCACGCTCGAAGACTTACTCTCGGATCTGGAAGATCCTAACTTTCTCGATGTTGAAGCAACGGTGGCGTATCCGCACGAGCCGAAGAACTCGACGCAAATTAATTTGCGCACAACACGCAGCGGCCAGCTCATGCGCAAAGGTGAGCCGTTAACTGAGCATGAGTATTCGAAGCATGGTCCCCGAATACGAAGAAAGTTTGAACTCATGATCGCGAACGGTGGCGCGATCCCGGCGAAGTTTAAGACGAAGAAGTTTGCCCAACGGGTCTTTCCCCGTGTGTGGGATGATGAGGGCCCGAATCTGACCGCCGCGTCGTTGCCCGATGATTATGTCCATTACCGTCAACCGCGCGCACCGACGGTTCGCGAGTGGGCACGGCTTCAAACATTTCCCGACTGGTATGTTTTTAAAGGGTCTCGAACGACAGGCGGGCGTCGCAGAGCCGGCGATCCGTCGGCGGGAATTTGGGAAAGAGATGTCCCGCGATTTACTCAGATCGGAAACGCGGTGCCGGTGCTACTTGCCAAACGGATCGGTGATCATCTGCGAACCAAGTTTCTCGAACGTGTCGCCGAAAAAGCAAAGTGACATGAGACCTTTTACTCAGCGTGAAGCAGCGGTGATTCGACTATTAACTTTCGTTGGTATCGATTTTGCGGTTTTGCAGATTACGCGTACCGGCCTTGACAAAGGCTACACTGACGCGACGACAAGTTTTCGAAACTTCTTGAAGCGTACCGGAATACACGACTTCGCGTCGCAACGTCCGGGGGAGAAATTCATTAAGTATGTCGATGTGTTCGGTCTAACAACGAACGGTCCGGAATTATTCAAACTTTCTTTTCTGCGTCCGGCAGCCAAAGGCGGTCGAATGTTTCGCGTTTCAATGGTCGGCGGGATAAAAAGGCCGCTGCACATCCAAGACACCGACGTGCTAATGTTCTCGGTGCGCGAGAACCAGTTGCAGGTCGCAAACCTAACAGACGCAGTGCATCGGATGGCAGATAGCGACCACATCGGAGTTTCCAGCGGGCACACTGCACGGGGTGCGACGATTGTTACGATAGCGAAAAATCGGATACTGCACGTGATGGAACTAATGCCCGAGTGCGAAGCGAAGACCGGCAGTGGTGCCCGTGCGGTCGAGATCGGCGAGCTAACCGGCATGTTCCTTGAAACCCACCGCACATCGCTCGTGAATGCACTGGTGGAAGAACTGCGCGGCGAAGGTCGGATTGAGCCTGTACCTAACGACCGCGGGAGGTTTCGGCTGTGCCGCTGAGTGTTAAGAGCTGGCATCTCCGCGAGTTTCTGTCGCGCGTAGAAGAGAGCCAACTTGATCTCTCTCCGGAATACCAGCGCCGTGAAGCGTGGAATGCAAAAAAGAAAATGGTTTTGATCGATTCTATCGCTCGCCGAATCCCAATTAACGCCATCACGCTGTACCGTACGGAGAAATCCGGCGTTCCGGTATACGAAGTTATTGACGGCAAACAGCGCTTAACGGCCGTTGTGCAATTCAAGCAAGGTAAACTTGCTGTCGTTAGTGAAAGCATAACCGGACTCTCCGAGGAAGAGGAACGTGAGGGCGCGGAGCTAGCCGCGAAAATTGTCGACAAAAAATGGGACGGCCTCGATCCGGGAACAAAAGCTACCTTCCTCGAATACGAAGTTCCGATTTATCTCGTTGAGGGTCCGCGCGCCTCGGCCGTGCGCGCTTTTCGCCGGATGAATGAAGAACCGTACGCGCTTAATCCGCAGGAGATTCGTAACGCGATTTTCAAAGACAGCGAATTTCTCCACGCCACGCAGAAGCTCGAAAAGTCGTTGCGAGATTTGGCCCCGGGGGCTGATCCCTTTCTCGTTGAGTGGGGCTTGGTCACTCCTGATCAGTGGCGCCGAATGCGGGATCTGCAATTTCTGTCTGAGTTATTGTGTTTGCAGCTAGACGGTCCGCAAGAAGCGCGTCGGACGCTTGATGATTTTTACTCGAATTATTTTGCACCTCATGGCAAGTCGCTGAAGAAACTGGAGACAGCGGTTGAGCAAACAGGAAAAGCGATTCGCGCCGCACACAGTCTCGTCGGAGGTAATTTGAAGGCCTGCGGCTTCGAAAAGGAGAACGACCTTTACGCACTCATTGGCGCGATCCTACAGCGCGGTATTCCTACCAAGCCGCAGCTTTCTGACGAAAACGCGACAATGGATGTTCGAGGGACGTTGACGCTACTTCGCGAGCAGGTGCTCCTCTATCAGGACGCTATGCGTAACAATGACGAAGCCGAAGCCGAACAATATGGCGAAGAGGTAAAGGCGTATGGCGCTACACTTATCTCCGGTCAGATCAATAGCGCGAACCGCAGACAGACTCGGATCGATCTCCTAGCACAAGTTATTAGCGAACGAATCAAACCGATCGATCCCAAAAACGTCACCGACCTCCAGCGTCGATTAGTATGGGCGCGATCACCAGACAAGAAATGCGGCCGCTGCGAGAAGATTGTGAAATGGGAGGACTAAGATTGCGGTCATATTGATGCGCGAGCATTCGGCGGTCGTGCAGTTGTGTCGAATCTGCGCGTCGAGCATAAAGCATGCAACCGCAAAGCGCGGCACCGATGAAGTGAATTATGTTCTATCAGTCGCGGCGCGAGATCATGCAGAGCATCCGCGCGCGAGGCAACAAGACTACCGAGCTCGCGCTTATCGCGATTTTTCGTGAATTTGGAATCACCGGATGGAGGCGGCACGTTCGGTTACCAGGTCGGCCTGATTTCGTATTTCCAAGACAAAAACTCGCGATTTTTGTCGATGGCTGCTTCTGGCACGGCTGTCCTAGGCACTCGCAGCACGTTAACAAGAGCGGAGCATTCTGGATTCAAAAGATAAGAACCAACAAGTCACGCGATCGGCGGAACGCCAGAGCGCTGAACGAACGCGGCTGGACCGTGCTAAGGCTGTGGGAACATGAACTTAGTGTACCGAACCGTCGACGTCTTCTTAGGCGTTTGAGTCAGGTGTTCGGAATTCACGCTGAGATTTCGCAATAGCTAGCTCGATCGTCATTTCGGTTCGCATTATCCGCGGCTCATCGAGCGTCTTCGGATCAGGTCCGCCTTTCCGCTGCGGCTCGTCGCGGCTTCATAGGTTAGCATTCCAGTGCTCGGATCAATTGCATCCGCGTAGGGAGCGTTGTCGCGCACCGACATTAGGAAAACGGAATACTTGCGACCGACGCCGAAATTCATGCCCTTTTGCAACGCCATCTTTCCCGCCGCGACGATGTCTTGTAGCTGATGATGATGTGTACCTCCACGGCGGCGGATTGAGTCAAAGCGGCGCGGGTCTGATCAGGAAAGATCGCATCAGTCCGCCGAAACAATCACCTTCGCGTTGTAACTGAGACGCCGAAAGAACTCCTCGTAATGCTGCCAGCGCCGGCCGAACTCGGCGACGCCGGCAAGCGCCAACCGACCAGCAATGTCGCTGAGAAGATCGGCGTCGGCTTCGTCGAAGTCGCTCTCCATCATGGCGCGTTCGGCCCAATCGACCAGCTCTGCCTGGCCAATTTTAGCGTGCAGGTAGTCGGTAAGCTTATCGGCAACGATACGGCGCGTGATATTCATTTTTCGAACCGGTCCTCTCGCTCTGCGCGACTGAACGCAAGGCAGCTATTTGCTACATCGCGCAGAACTCGGTACTCTGAGTCGTGAGCCGCGTCGTTTCACAGAGCCCGGATGTTCTCGGCGGCGAGCCGGTTTTTACGGGTACGCGCGTCCCGGTAAAAAGCTTGTTTGATCACCTCCAAGCCGGCGACTCGATCGAGGAGTTTCTTCAAGGATTTCCCAGCGTGAAGCGCGAGCAGGTCGTTACCTTGCTGGAAGAAGCGCGTGAGCACGCCGTCGCCGGCGCGTAATGCGCATCTTACTGGACGAGAACCTCGACTGGCGTTTGCGCCGCGATCTGCCAATGCATGAAGTCGATTCAGTACCGCTGATCGGCTGGGCCGGCATCGACAACGGCGAGCTGCTATCCAAAGCGGCCGCTGCGGGTTACGACGTGCTGGTGACGATGGACACTAACATGACGCATCACCAGAACGTACGACGGTTTGCAATAGCCGTGGTGGCGCTACGCGCCAAGTCGAATCGCCTAGCGGAGACTCGACCCTTGATGCCAGCGCTTCTCGAACTGCTGCCGGCGTTGGAACCGCGAACATTGACGTTTGTGCCGCGGTAATTGCGATCACCTGGAGCAAACGTGCTGCTGCGGCTGGCAATAGGGCTAAAGGGCGGTGTTGTAGCGGTGCGTGTTCACGCGCAAAGGCGGGCGGCTGAGGACAGCCGCCTCTACATCTGCTGTAAGGCGCGGTCGATCCGCGACAGCACCTTATCTCGGCCGAGTACTTCCAGAAGGTGATATAAGCTCGGGCCGGCGGTGCTGCCGGTGACGGCGAGGCGGGACATGTCAAGGCTGAAGGAAGAAGGATGAAGGAGGAGGGGTGTGTGTTACGACTGCTTCGAGCGCTTCAGGATGGTAACCAAGATCGCGATCAATTCGTCGCATTCCTGTCGTAAAGGCTGGAGTTCGGATGGCGAAGCGATTTGTGCGTCCGCGAGCAGTTCGAGCCAGTACGCGGTTTCTTCGGCTTCGCGCAACGCGTCGCCACATTTCGCCACAAATTCCGCTTTGCTGCGCCCGCGGTATGCCTCGCGGTAGTTCGCTCCAATCGACGTCGCAGATCGAAGCAGCTGTCTGCCGAGCACTTGCGCTTCACCGCTCCTCGGCAGCGAGGGAAACAACCGCACAACGCGCAGCGCGAAATCTTTCGTACGAACGCGGAGATCAGCAGGCGGTTTCATTCCAACTTCTTAATTCTTCCTTCTGCCTTCCTACTTCGCACTCGCCAACGCGTGATCGATTCGTGCTAACACCTTCTCGCGGCCTAGCACTTCGAGCAGGTGATACAAGCTTGGGCCCGCGGTGCTGCCGGTGACGGCGAGGCGGGTCGGGTGGACGAGGACGCCGAGCTTTACACCGAGGTCGGCGGCGATTTTGCGCAGCGCGGATTCGATTTGGTGGCGTCGAATGTGGTGAGGCCCACGGAGGCATAGCGGAGGGCTTGCAGCCGGTTTGTTGTCGGGAGTGCTTCTTTGGCCGCGGGATACCACGCTGTGACGCAGTTGCGAATGTGGCGATGTGCCCGAAGATTGCGATGCGTGAACGAAATCATCTTTCTCGTCGAGGAAGCGGCGGAGGGTGGCTTGACCGCTCGCGCACTCGGCCACTCAATCTTTACCGAAGGCGAGACGCTGGACGAACTTCGTAGCAAGGTGCGCGAAGCGGTGGATTGTCACTTCGAGACGAATGAGGCACCACGCGTCATTCGCCTTCATTTTGTCCACGACGAAGTGCTGAGCCGGTGACGCGGTTGACACGATCCCCTCGGTAATATGCGATTACCACGCGATATCTCAGGAACCACGCTCGTCAAGGCGTTTCGGGCCGTAGGCTACGAAGTCACACGTCAGACCGGCAGCCACATTCGACTCACACGCCGCGATCAAGGCGAACATCACGTAACCGTTCCCAATCACGATGCGCTGAAGGTTGGCACGCTGGCAACATTCTCGGCGACGTCGCCGCACATCTGCAAATCTCGCGCGACGAATTGCTATCCCGTCTCTTCTGATCGTGAAACTTAATCCCGGCGCCTGACACAGACGGCGTACAATGTGCAGCGCACAGCAGCAGCGATCAGCGTCCGCAGGCTACGTCTTTGTTGTACGCGCGCGTGTCCTCACGCGCAGACTCGTGCGGCTGAGGACAGCCGCCTCTACATCTGCTGCACGGCGCGGTCGATCCGCGACAGCACCTTCTCTCGGCCGAGTACTTCGAGCAGGTGATACAAGCTTGGGCCGGCGGTGCTGCCGGTGACGGCGAGGCGGGTGGGATGGACGAGGAAGCCGAGTTTGACGCCGAGATCGGCGGCGGTTTTGCGCAGTGCGCTCTCGATGTTTGCGGCGTCGAAGGTCGTGAGCCTCGCGAAGGCGTTGCGGACGGCTTGCAGGCGCGGGAGGTTTTCGGGGGTGAATTGTTTGGTGGCGGCTTCGGGCGGGTAAGTGATTTCGTCGGTGAAGTAGAAGCCGGCGTAGGTTTGTAGCTCGTCGAAGACGGCGATCTTCGTTTCACACGTTTTCAGAGCCGCACGCAGGTATTCCTCGCTGAAGTTCTCGATGGGTACGCCGGCGCGTCTAAGACTTTCGATACCTAACGAGAAGAAGCGGTCGAAAGGCAATTCGCGCGCGTATTCGCCATTGAGCCAGCGAAGCTTGGCCGGGTCGAAGGTGGCTTCGCCTTTGACGATGTTGTTCAAGGTGAAGTCGCGGATGACTTCGTCGATCGACATTTTCTGCCGGTCGTCCTTAGGCGACCAGCCGAGGAGGCAGAGGTAATTGACGACGGCCTCGGGCAGGTAGCCGTGATCGATGTAGTAGGAGACGGCGGCGCCCTGATCGCGCTTGCTCATCTTGGTGCCGTTCTGGTTGTGAATGAGCGGGATGTGCGCAAACTGCGGCGGCTCGGCGCCGAGCGCGCGATACAGCTCGATGTGCTTCGGCGCGTTCGACAGATGATCGTCGCCACGAATCACGTGCGAGATTTTCATTTCGATGTCATCCACCACATTGACGAAATGGAAAATCCAGGAACCGTCCGCGCGCCGGATGGTCATATCCGGGTGCGTCTCGGGGTTCGTTAGATCGAAGTCGATGTCGCCGGCGACGAGGTCATGCACGATCACGTGCTCGCGCGGCGAGCGAAAGCGCAGCGCGCCCGCGTCTCCGAAGATGTAGCCGCTCTGCTGGAGCTTCCGCAAAGCACGTTCATAAATCTCACCGCGTTCACTTTGAAAGTACGGGCCGAAATCCCCGCCAGCCTGCGGCCCTTCATCCCATTGCAAGCCGAGCCAGCGCAGGCCGTCGTAGATCGCGGCCATGGCTTCGGGCGTGTTGCGCGATTTGTCGGTGTCTTCGATGCGCAGGATGAATGTGCCACCGTGGTGGCGGGCGAAAAGCCAGTTGAACAGCGCCGTTCGCGCCCCGCCGATGTGCAGGTACCCGGTAGGCGACGGGGCAAAGCGAACGCGTACTGGCGGACTCATCCGGCCTCACCCTGAGCGAAACCAGACAAGGCCGCAAATCTCGCGCGCAGCGAATTGTGCGTAAGCGCCAGAACAGGGCACGAAGCCGTTCCGCAGCTGGCGCGCTTTGTGCCTCGTTTCTTCCAGCGTAGTTTTGCCAATACATGACGAAGCCATCAGACAAGCGCGTACTTATCGTCGGCGCCGGTTTTTCCGGTGCGGTGATCGCGCGTGAGCTGGCCGAAGCGGGTATTGCCAGCCTCGTCATCGATCAACGGCCGCACCTCGCCGGCAACTGTTACACCGCACGAGATGCCGAAACAGGCGTGATGGAACACGTCTACGGGCCGCACATTTTCAACACCAGCAACCTCGAGGTCTGGAAGTACATCCAGCGCTGGTGCACCATGGGCCAGTACGTCAACCGGGTGAAGGCGAGTACTTCACGCGGGATTTTTTCGCTCCCGATTAATCTTCACACGATCAATCAGTTCTTCGGGTTGAAACTGGATCCGCGACAGGCGCGCAAGTTTCTCGCCAGTAAAGCTGACCATTCCATTACGAATCCGCAGAACTTCGAAGAGCAGGCGCTCTCGATGATCGGCCGGGAATTGTATGAGACGTTCTTCTATGGCTACACAAAGAAGCAATGGGGATGTGAGCCGCGCGAACTACCGGCAAGTATCCTGAAGCGGCTGCCCGTGCGGTTCAACTACGACGATAACTACTACCACTCACGTTATCAGGGGGTGCCGGTGGACGGGTACACCACGATCATCCAGCGCATTCTCGACCATGAACTTATCGAGGTAAAACTCGAGACAACTTACGAACATGGCGCGCGCGAAGAATTCAATCACCTTTTCTTCACCGGCGCGCTCGACGCCTTTTACAGTTATGAGTACGGGCGGCTGCGTTACCGCACGGTTTACTGGGACAAACTGACTACTGACGGCGATTACCAGGGTAACCCTGTGATCAATTACACCGAACTGACCGAACCATTCACTCGGGTGCATGAGCACAAGCATTTCGCGCCGTGGGAAGAGCACGAACGCACCATTGTCTTTACCGAATTCAGCAAGGAAACTACGCCGGATGACGTCCCGTACTATCCGAAGCGACTCGAAGGGGACCTTGCCCTTCTTCGCAAGTACCGGCAGCTTGCGCTCGAGGAAGAGAACATCACCTTCCTTGGGCGCCTTGCCACTTACAGGTATCTGGACATGCACGTCGTAATAGCCGAAGCGCTGCAAACCGCGCGCGATTACCTGAACTGGAAATCAGCCATCGCTTCAGCCCGGCCGGTCTTCGGCGGCGAACCGCCCATCGAGACAAGAGTCACGGCAACAAACCTTCCATTTTACCCTGACCTGCGCTAGGTTCGTTGCCTGTGCCTGAGTCGGTGCCAGCCTCTTCGTTTCACCGCGTCATTCATGTCGGCTCAATTCGATGCGGTTGAGAGACGTAGAAGCCGTTGTGCGCGCGTTGAATGGGGCAGAGGTCAAGTATCTCATCGTCGGTGGTCTGGCGGTTATGGCGCATGGCTATATGCGTTTGACCATTGATATCGACTTGGTGGTGAAGCTCGAGCGAGATAACGTTCTCCGCGCAATGGAAGCGCTGCGGAATGTCGGTTACCGGCCAGCCGTTCCCGTACCCGCCGAGCAGTTCGCCGATGATAATGTCCGCGAATCGTGGCGTCGGGAAAAGAACATGCTCGTATTCCAGATGTACAATCCGGACCCAGAATCGACCAAGCTCGACCTTTTCATCACTGAGCCATTCGATTTCGAGGAGGAGTACGCCGCTGCAGAATGGCTGGATGTCGCAGGAATCGCCTCGCCAGTACTTCGCCTTACAACATTGATTAAGATGAAGAAAGAAGCCGGTCGTCCAAAAGACCTGGGCGATGCTGGCGAACTGGAGCATCTTCTCGAAATTCAGCGCGAGGAGTTCGATGATTAAGCGCCTCACTCCGCGCGAGCGTGCGCTATGGCGCAAACATAATCTTGAGACACTACGCGAGTGGCGCGCAATTCCGTTCACGAAAAAGATCAGGATGATCGAAGAGCTGGAAAAACTGGCTCGCTCGATGCACAAAGGCGAACTCCCGCAGGATCCTTCGACGCGAAAGACCGGCCGAAGAATAGACGGCAAGTGAGAAACTTCCCGTCAGGTGCGTGCCCGCGCCTGTGCGAAGATCGGGAAAAAATTGGCGGACAAGCAGAACACGGTCGATCTGCTTTACCATATTCATCTGCCGTTTGCAGAGAAGCCGTGGCGCATCGAAGCCCGCCCTTGTAGGGCAACGATTCCTCGTTGCCGGTGTAACCCCTCGCCAACCAGGAATGGTTGGCCTACAGAAAACGCAACACCTGCAGGGCAACGAGGGTACTATTTCGCGGAATGCGGAAATCGCGCGCGACGTAGTTGAGGAAGTGAATTGGCCGAGCCGGCTGCCGACATTGACATGCAGTTCTCGCCGGAATGTCGCCACGCCCTTTTAACGGTGTGCGCATCGAAGGCCGCCCTTGCAGGCCAACGATTCCTCGTTGCCGGTGTAACCCCCTCGCCAACCAGGAATGGTTGGCCGACAGAAAACACAAGACCTGTAGGGCAACGAGCGTACCTAAACCTGTGGCAATAACATCGCCGCGCCGGCGACGAACACTATAATCAGCGACGCTCCCGTTAGCTGCATCAATTTGCTTATTGGAGAAACGGCAACGACAACAGGCAAAAGCGTTTTGTCGGTTAGACCAATGATGTTCCTAACCTGAGAAATCGTTTTGCCGATCTGATCCTTGATTTCGTCGATTGCAGAAATCGTTTTGCTCATCTGACGAATTGTGCTGGTAACTGCAAAAACGCTTTTGCTCATCGACAAAACGATTTTGGCGGCAAGCAAAACTGTTTTGCTGGTTTGAGAAACGGTGCTGCTGGTTGGCAAAATCGTTTCGGCAACCACCAAAACGATGTTACCTGTTTACATTATTGTGTTGCTACGCCGCAAAGCGCTTCATCCAGCCGCTGATACGATGCTCCCCATGCGACTGTCGGTGTTTTCGGTCTGCGAAACGATTCCTCCAACAAGCGAAACTCATTTGCTCGTCGCGTTCGTGAGCCTGCTTGCCTGAGATGCTGCGGTTCTATACAGACGTAAGCCGCTCCTTCCCGTCACTGTCGTGTTGAGGCTATGAGATATAACGCATCGACCCGCGACAATGAGAGTTCTCGGTTCAACGCGCCACGTCCTTGCCCAACACTAATCTCGTTCCGGTGTGGAGAACGATTCGCTTTCTCTCCACCGCCGGGCTCGTAGTCGTAAACCGCTGCTTGGGCTCTGGCCGGCAGCGTTTCGTCACGTGTCGGCCGGCAATTCAGCCGTTCGTTGGTCGGCCTCTGTTTGCCCGGCCACTTCTTCCTCGACAATTGTGCCGTTGCTGAGCTTGCGAAACAGGGCTGCTTTTCGACCCTTCCCGCGCCTGAGTTCTTCAATCTCGCCGCGCTTTTTCAATCGGGTCAGAACAACCGAAATCTCCGCGGATGTGATGACATATCCCTCCCGGTTCAGCAGCGCCGTGATGTCCCCCACTGAGTAATCGTCCGTCATGCGCCGGATCGCCCATGAGACAATCTCTCCTTTACCGGCGTGCTGCTCGTTTAACGCACGCAGTTCCGGGTGCACGTAACGAGTCGGCGAATGCTCCGTCTGTATTGCAGGTGAAGCAGGCGCCGTCCGCTCTTCTAAGGGAAGATGGCTCGGCTCCCGCACAAGCGCTAAAGCAAGCGAAGTTAATTCAATCGATTTGGACCCTTGTCCGTTCATAAAGTACCCACGAAGAACATTGAAAGCGGCAAGGACACATTCCCGCTCAACAATCTCGCGGCGCATCCTCTCCTCGTGTTGCACAATTTCCTCCAAGGTGATTGTCATGCATTGCAAGACAAGCAAGTGCAATGCTAACGGACTAAATTGAACGGAGTTTCACGTTGCGTGAGGCGAACGGCGACCGTCCCCATTCATCGTGGCAACGGCGCGTTGTCCTCTAACGGCCCGCCCGTAAACTGCTAAAATCGATGGTGAATGACTGACCAATCGGCTGGCAAGCGGCTCGACCGTAGATCGCCGCGCAGTTCAAGCCCGCTGATTTCATTGCGCTATGCAGCCTGACGAGCCTTCGACACCGCTGGAGAGCGCTGTTTCAGTCGGCTCCATCCGACTCAATATGTTTGGCCGGGTGGCGCGTTCCGCTGTCGCGTGGAGTTTTGCCGCGAGTGCTCTGCGATTCGGCTCGGCCGTGTTTCTGCTGCCGCTGATTGTACGCTCTGTTCCGCCCGAGGAACTTGGCCTGTGGTATGTCTTCCTCGCCCTTGGTTCCTTCGC
>Ga0213881_10000307_pt1 | contig 35833 bp, 23 predicted proteins | sample BarmaccoBMER_R08_FD_160104 | JGI IMG/M metagenome (GOLD analysis project Ga0213881, IMG submission 160104) | Barbacenia macrantha exposed rock microbial communities from rupestrian grasslands, the National Park of Serra do Cipo, Brazil - ER_R08 ...
CTGACCGTCACCCTCACCCCCGCGGAGACCACCGCCGCCTAACCACCCGCTAACCCCAAGCCGACGGCACAACCCGCCGCCGGCTGCTGCCGCCTGCCCGCAAAACCCCCTAATTTCCGGTCAGCACAAAGTTTCCGCGTTGTATGGGGGGCAGAGGGCCGGGCGGGCCCGCGACCGAGCCGATGGCGCCAGCGACACGCCCCGGCAGACCCGATGGCACCATCGGCAGGCTCGATGGCGCCAGCGGCACGCCGAGGACCCTTGCACGCTGAGGGCCCTGGATGCGTGCGCTACGGCTCGCCGTAGCCGCCTCCGCCGGGGGTCTCGATGACGAAGACGTCGCCGGGATTCACCGGCACGGAATCGCAGCCCTGCATCGTGGTGACCGTTCCGTCCGGGTGCTCCACCCAGTGCCGCCCCAGCGCGCCCGGCTCACCGCCGCGCAGGCCGAATGCGGGAACACGACGGTGGCCGCTGAGCGTGGACAGCGTCATTGGCTCGAGGAACCTTATGCGGCGCACGCCGCCGGCACCGCCGTGCCACTTTCCGCGGCCGCCGGAGCCGGAGCGGATCGTGTAGCTGTCGACGTGCACCGGGTACCGCCACTCCAGCACCTCGGGGTCGGTGAGCCTCGAATTGGTCATCTTGGTCTGTACGACATCGGTGCCGTCGAACCCGGCGCCCGCGCCCGACCCGCTGGCGACCGTTTCGTAATACTGATACCTCTCGTTGCCGAACGTCACATTGTTCATCGTCCCGGACCCCTCGGCCTGGACGCCCAGGGCGGCGTACAGCGCGCCGGTCACCGCCTGGGAGGTCTCCACGTTGCCGGCCGCGACCGCCGCCGGGTACTCGGGGGACAGCATGGTTCTTTGCGGAATCGTCACGTTGAGTGGCTGCATGCATCCGGAGTTCAGCGGGATGTCATCGTCCACCAGCGTGCGGAAGACATAGAGCACGGCCGCCATGGCCACACTCGACGGCGCGTTGAAGTTGTCGCTGAGCTGCGGCGATGTGCCGGTGAAGTCGATGTCAGCGGTCCTCGTGTCGTGGTGGACGGTCACGTTGACGCTGATCGACGCGCCGTTGTCGAGCTCGTAGCGGAACCGGCCGTCGTTCAGGGCGGTGATCACTCTGCGTACCGCTTCGGCGGCGTTGTGCTGGACATGGCGCATGTACGCCCGCACGGTGTCCAGCCCGAAATGGTCCACCATGCGGCGGATTTCCTGGATGCCTCGCTCGTTCGCGGCGATCTGAGCGCGGAGGTCCGCGATGTTCGTGGCCGGGGCCCGCGACGGGAACTCGGCCGTTTCAAGCAGTTCGATCGTCTCCCGTTCCCGCAGCCTGCCCTGGGTGACGAGGAGCCAGTTGTCGATCAGCACCCCCTCCTCCTGGATCCGGGTGCTGCTGGCCGGCATCGACCCCGGCGACACTCCCCCGATCTCCGCATGATGTCCTCGGGACGCCACGTAGAACAGCGGCCGATCGTCGTCCGGTCCTCCCTCCGGGTCGTCCGGCCCTCGCTCCGGGCGGATGGATGTGGCATCCACCCGGTTATAACCGGGTGAATGTGACAACGATCCGGTTGGCTCGGTGCCCGGGAGGAACACGGGAGTGACCACTGTGATGTCGGGGAGGTGGGTGCCGCCGTGGTACGGATCGTTCAGGACGTAGACATCGCCCGGCCGCATCCCGCGGTGCCGTCCGCCGTCCGCCTCCGCGCCGCCGTCCGCCTCCGCGCCGCCGTCCGGCCACGCGCCGCCGTCTTGATTCCGACTTATGACCATTTTTATGGACTCGCCCATTGAGCCGAGGTGGACGGGCATGTGCGGGGCGTTGGCGATCAGTCCGCCGTCGGCGTCGAAGATCGCGCAGGAGAAGTCGAGCCGCTCCTTGATGTTCACCGAATGCGCCGTCGACTGGAGCCGCACCCCCATCTGCTCGGCAACCGACATGAACAGGTTGTTGAAGATCTCGAGCATGACCGGATCGGCCTCGGTCCCGATCGCCAGCCGTTCCGTACGCGGGGTGACACGCGACAGCAGCAGGTCGCCCCGCCCGCTGACCACGGCGCGCCACCCCGGCTCCACCACCGTGGTCGCCAGTTCCTCCGCGATGATCGCCGGCCCCGCCAACGTGTCCCCGGCCCGCAACTCCGACCGCAGGAACAGCGCGACCTGTGCCCACTTCCCGATGAATACCTGTATTTTCTGTGTTTCCCGGGGGGTGGAAACCAACCCCCCGGACCCCCCGCTTGCGACGCTTCCCGCCATAGTGTCACCCGGCGACCCGCGAAGCTCGCTGTCGCTCGCCGCGGGGCCACCGTTTGCCTCGAGCTGACCGCGGAGGTCGGTCGCGCTTGCGGCGGAGCCGGTTAGCTCTACTGAGACTGCTTCTACGACTATGGGTTTGTCGGGCATCAGGAACGAGAAACGGCGGGAGTACTCCGCCTCGAAGGCCGCGATCATGTCCGGCAGCGGGCCGACCGGGACGATGACGGCGGTGTCGGTGCCTTCGTAGCGGAGATGGACGCGGCGCTTGGCGGAGATCCGATCGGCGGCCACGTCTTCGGCGGCCAGTTCGGCCCGGGCGTCGTCCTCCAGCGGCTCCAGCGCTTTCTCCAGGCGGCCTGGCGTGTCTTCGGCCAGCCGCGCCTCCACGGCCTGCTCGCGCATCGCGATGATGTCGGCCAGGCCGATGCCATAGGCGGACAGCACGCCGGCCAGCGGATGGATCAGCACCCGGGTCATGCCGAGCGCGTCGGCCACCGCGCAGGCGTGCTGGCCGCCAGCGCCGCCGAACACATTCAGCACGTACTCCGTGACGTCATATCCGCGTTGAACGGATATCTTCTTGATGGCGTTGGCCATGTTGGCCACGGCGATCTCGATGAACCCGGCGGCGACCTGCTCCGGACCGCGGGTGTCACCAGTGGCTGCGGCGATCTCGGCGCTCAGCTCGGTGAACATTAGCCGGGTGACCTCCGCATCGAGCGGCGCGTCGCCGTGCTCGCCGAACACTCTGGGGAAGTAGTCCGGCTGGATCCGGCCGAGCAGGACGTTCGCGTCGGTGACGGTGAGCGGGCCGCCCCGCCGGTAACAGGCCGGCCCTGGATCGGCGCCGGCCGAATCCGGGCCCACCCGGTACCGGCTGCCGTCGAAGTGCAGGATCGACCCGCCGCCCGCCGCCACGGTGTGGATGGACAGCATCGGGGCCCGCAGCCGCACGCCGGCCACCTGCGTCTCGTACTGGCGCTCGAACTCGCCCGCATAATGAGACACGTCGGTGGACGTCCCGCCCATGTCGAACCCGATGACCTGGTCGCTGCCGACCTCTCCGGACCAGTCCCCGGCCGCATCCCCCGCGGTGCGCGCCATACCCACGATGCCGCCGGCCGGGCCGGACAGGATCGAGTCCTTGCCGCGGAAGCTGCTGGCGTCGGTCAGGCCGCCGTTGGACTGCATGAACAGCAGCCGCACGCCGGCCAGTTCGCTCGCCACCTCGGTGACGTACCGCTGCAGGATGGGCGAAAGATAGGCATCCACCACGGTGGTGTCACCGCGCGATACCAGCTTCATCAGCGGGCTGGTCCGGTGCGACTCCGATACCTGGGTGAACCCGATGTCGCGGGCGATGGCGCCGATCCGGGCCTCATGCTCGGGATAACGGTAACCGTGCATGCAGACCACGGCGACCGAGCGGAAGCCGTCGTCGTAGGCGGCCCGCAGCTCGCCCCCCACCGCGTCCTCGTCCAGCGGCGTGATCACCTCGCCGTCTGCGCCGACGCGCTCGCCGGCCTCGATGACCCTCGTGTAGAGCAGCTCGGGCAGGATGATCTGCCGGTCGAAGATGCGCGGCCGGTTCTGGTAGGCGATCCGCAGCGCGTCCGCGAAGCCCTTGGTGATGACCAGGACGGTAGGCGCGCCCTTGCGCTCGAGCAGGGCGTTCGTCGCGACGGTGGTGCCGAGCCGTACCGAGCCGATCCGGTCGCCCGGGATCGGCTCACCCGGCGGGACGCCGAGAAGCTGGCGGATGCCCTCCACCGCGGCGTCACGATAGGCTCGCGGGTTCTCCGACAGGAGCTTGTGCGCTATCAGCCGCCCGTCCGGCCGCCGCGCCACGATGTCGGTGAACGTCCCGCCCCGATCGATCCAGAACTCCCAGCGCCTGTCCACAACGAAAGGCTAACCGGCAGCCCGTCGCGATCCGATCTTGACCAGCGACCTGCTGGCCGCCCAGGCCGCTCGCGCCACTTGTCACCCTTCCTGACTGACATGTCACCCGCTACTGCCGGACGAACTCCGCATATCGGGGCACGAATTCGACGTAGCGGGTGATGGCGCCGCCGAGGTCCGCGAAGCGCGAGCGGGCGACGCAGGCGGCCACGGCCACGATGATCGCGGTGCAGCCGATCAGCTGGGCCCACCAGCGCGTAAAACGGTTCAACCGAGCGGATGGCGGGGGGTATGACGCGTAGTTCCGCCCAGCCGATCACAGCCAGGATGGGAGGCCAGCCGGCGTGCCGGTCGTACAGGGCGGCGAGCGCCGGTGCGGGGGCGGGCGGTGCGGAGAGGGGCTGCGGGAAGGGGCGGTGGGATGTCAACGGTGGGGAAGAGGGGGCTCAGGGGATGAACCACCGACGTTCGGTGTAAAAGCTTTTAAGTCAGTTCGCGGTTGGCGATTTCGACGTCGGAGGCGATCAGCGTGGTCAGGTCGCGGGCGGTGGCCTGGTCGCCGAGGCGGACAACGCGCAGGTCACGCACCCCGCACGCGCGCTCGAACAGCGACCTGGCGAACCTGCCGTTGCCCAGCTCGTCGATCCGGCCGACTTCGCAGGCATGGGTGAATATGATGCCCAGGGCCTCCACGGCCGCCGGGTCGAACACGTCCCCGGCCTGCTCGGCCAGCAGCACCGCGATGCGGACCAGGTCGTCCGGCCCGTAGCTGGGGAACGAGATCCGGGTGCTGAACCGGGATCCGAGGCCCGGGTTGCTGCGCAGGAAGCGATCCATGTCGTCGGGATAGCCCGCCAGCACGATCACCAGCCGGCTCCGGTCGTCCTCGGCCCGCTTGAGCAGGGTCTGCACGGCTTCCGCGCCGAACGCGTCCCCGCCGGAATAGCCCTCATTGTGTAGCGAATAGGCCTCGTCGATGAACAGCACGCCGCCCATGGCCGAGTCGACGAGCTTGTTCGTCTTGATCGCGGTGGAGCCGAGGTGCTCCCCCACCAGGTCGGCCCGCTGCGCCTCCACCACCTCGGGCCGGACCAGCAGTCCCAGCGCGGCGAAGATGCGGCCCAGGATGCGCGCGACCGTGGTCTTGCCGGTCCCGGGCGGGCCGGTGAAGACGAAGTGCATCGCGGGCGGCTGGCTGGTCAGCCCGTGCGTGTCGCGGAGCTTGGCCACCCGCAGCTGCGCGGCGATGGCGCGCACCTGCTGCTTGACGGGATCGAGCCCGACGAGCTCGTCCAGTTCCGCGATGGCGCCTTCCACCGTGGGTGTGTCCTCGTAGCCGCGCAGCCGGGAGGTCAGCTCCATGTAGGCCCGCTCCAGATCGCCCGCGCGGATCGTCACCAGCTCCCTGGGCTGCGGGTCCGAGCTGGCCGACATCACCCGGACATCCCGCGCCTGGCCCGCTTTCTCCAGCAGACTACGAACGAATCTGCCGTTGCCGAGCTCGTCGGTGATTCGCCGACGGTCTATCTCTTCCAGGACGCGCCACAGGGTTGGCTTCGCGTCCGGATCCAGGATCTCGCCGCGGCGGTCGAGCAGCGCGCCGGCCAGTGCCATCATCTCCGCGGGCGAGTAGCTGGGGAACTTCAGGCGGGTCGCGAACCGGGAGGCGAGGCCAGGGTTGGAGGCAAGGAACGACTCCATCTGCTTCTCGTACCCGGCCAGGATGATGATCACGTTCTGACGGTCGTCCTCGGCCCGCTTGAGCAGCGTCTGGACCGCCTCGGCACCGAACCTGTCCGCCTGCCCGTCACCCTCGTTGATCAGGCTGTACGCCTCATCGATGAACAAGACGCCGCCCAGCGCGGAATCCACCAGTTCGTTCGTTTTAATGGCGGTCGCACCGAGGTACTCACCGACCAGGTCCGCGCGGTGAGCCTCCACCACGTCGGGTATCTCAAGCAGGCCGAAGGCGTAGAAGATCTTGGCCAGCACACGCGCCACCGTGGTCTTGCCGGTGCCGGGCGGTCCGAGGAAGACAAAATGCTGCATCGGCCGCTCGTTGCTGATCCTGGCCTCGGCGCGCCGACGGGCGGCCTCGATGGAATGGGCTATCGAGCGGACCTGCTCCTTGACCGGACCCAGCCCGATCATCGCGTCGAGTTCGGCCATGGCCTCCTCGACCGAGATGTACGGCCGGGGCCGCGGGCGAGGCGGTCCCATGTGCGGATGCTGGTTCTGGTTCTGCGCGGCGTGCTCGGCGTACGGCATCGCGGCGGCGTGGGCCCGCATCCCGTAGCCGGGCTGCGGCGGAACTCCCGCGGGCCGCGGGCCGGGGCGCATCCCCGGCTGCCCGGGTGGCACGGGTCGCTGGTCGGCACGAGGCGGTGCCGCGGACCCCGGACCGTATACCCGGGCGTCTTGCTGGGCCTTCGCGAGCCGCCAGCCGAGCACGGCGAGGGCGAGCACCCAAGTAGCGACTGCCCCCACCTGCGGGTGCATGCGCCCCGGCCATACTCCGACAGCGAGGCAGCCGATCGTCACCGACCAGCCAAGCACCCACGCGGTGGTCCGGCACGGCGGAAACGCACGAGCCAGCGGCCTGAGGTGAGCGGCGAGTGCCACGAGGACAGGCATCAGCAATACGACGGCCAGCCAGCGCCCGTAACTGCCGTAGAACCCGATCAGGAAGGCCATGCCCCACAGCGTGACCGCGACGGTCGCGAGCCGGGTGCGGCTGCCCTGAACTACAGCAACAGCCGTGTATGCCACCGCTGCTACGAAGACCCACGCCGGGGCGAACATGACCGCGGCCGCGATGACAGCGACCTTCAGCCAGAGCGGTGCCCTTTTGACCCATTGCGTGACGCGGGTAGCCCAGGCTGGCTTATCGCGCGCTACGGGCTGGGCTCTCTCGTTTGGCAGCATCACGCTCCCTCAACCCTTGACCCACACCCGGATGCTGGACAGCCGTAGTTCCTTGTATAGCGCATCACGTTGCTCGATTGAGCACTCACGTTGATAGTGTCCGTACTGTCCGTGAAAATCATCCCTTGATATCTGGCACCCGTTGCCTTCCCCGGTTAGGCACCGCATCCCATCATGGACCGCGAACCTCATCGTGCGTCAAGGTAATCCGCATTCCGGTAGCTGTCAGGTCCCGCTGGGCCATCGTAGTTCCCCGTCCGGGGACGCCTCCCCGTCCCCTTGGAAACCGTCTATACCAGGAGCATGAGGTCGATCTCGTCGCGTAGGGGTATGCCGTAGTCGCCGGTGCGCGGTATTTCGGGCTTGTCCCGGCGCGACCGGTCGACCGCGCCCGGGCGCAGTTCGGCGAGCCGGAAGCCGCGGCGCTGGTAGAAGCGCAGGGCGTCAACGTTGTCGTTGGTCGTGGTGAGCCGGATCTGGTGGCAGCCGCTCCGCCGGGCCACGCTCACGGCGGCGTCCACCAGCATCGTGCCAATGCCGACCCGGCGCTCGATGGCGTTGAGCGTGACGATCTCGAGCATGTCCCCGGCGATGTCATAGGTGAGGAGCCCGATCAGCCGACCAGCCCGTTCGGCGATGAAGCCGTCCAGCTCCGCCGGGCGGAACATCGTACCGTGCACCGCCACGACCCCCGAACCCCATAGCTGGGGCACGAGCCACGTCAGCATGGGCCGGTCCCGGTCATGGAGCGCCCTGACCCTGACTTCCGGTCCGTTCACCAAGACATTATGCAGGCCCCGGTGGCCCGGGACCGGCGGCGCCGAAACGGCCGACCGATTCGGCTCTCTCACGTGTGGTTACGGCGCATGTGCAGACGGGTCGTGGTGCCCCCCGGGCCGGTACGGCGCTCCACCAGATCGCAGACCTTGTTGACCAGCCACAGGCCGTAGCCGCGGGTCGCGTCGATCGGCTGGATGTGCGTGGCGGCCAGCGGATCGGTGATGTGCCCGGCGTCCTCCACCTGGCAGACCAGCTCATCGGCGGTGCACCAGAACCGGATCACGCCGCCGCCGCCGGCATGGCAGTGCGCGTTCGCCCCGAGTTCACTGATCGCGATCAGCAGGTCGGTGACCTGGGTGGCGCTCAGTCCCGCCGCATAGGCGTGGCGGGCCGAGAAGCTCCGGACGGCATCGAGCCGCTCACCGATCTCCATGACATGTACGGCGGCGCTGTCGTTGGCGCTGTCGTTGGCGCCGTCGTTGGCGCCGTCGTTGGGGCCGTTGGCGTCGTTGGGCCACGGCAGCGGGTCGTCACATCCGGGCGGGAACCGCCCCGCACCGAGATAAGCGGGATTACGGCGCTTCTGTCCGGCGCGCTTCTGTCCGGCGGTCGCTATGGCTGGATGGGTGTATGCGGCGTAGCCCACGGCGTCATCGTTGAGGGCGTCGGTGTCGTACAGGCACATGACCGTCATCGGCTTCCCCCGGAAGGCCAGGTTGCACAGCGTCTCGTGCCGGGCGATCTCGCGCAGTTCGGCGTCCGACCGTCCAGGCCAGGCCGGCTCCCACAGGCAGTACAGGCGCTTGTCCGGATGGTCGGCCGCCATGGAACGGGCCGCCGGGATCAGCCTGGCGGGATTGCGGCCCAGATCATCCATCTCCGTCACGACGGCATGGTCGGGCAGGTAGCGCTCCTGGCGGATCAGGCTCAGCCGGTCGCGCGGGACGACGACATGCAGCGGCGCATGTGCCGCCGCCGCCTCGGCCGCGAAGTCCGCGACGGCGGCGAGGTATCCGTCCGTACTGGAGCACAGCATCGCCGCGTGCACAAACGGGCCGGTGAACTGCCGAATTCCCGGCCTGCTGACGGCAACCTCGCGGTCATCCATGTAGCCCGCCTGTTCCCGCATCACGGTGATTTATGCTCATCGCTACTGGCCGACTACACACGAGCCAGGCTCGACATGCTGGAACGGCGCGGCTGCTCCGATGGGATGCCTACGGAGCAGGGGCTAGGCCGCGACGGCGGCAATGCTTCGCGCCCGCCGCCGGATTGCCCTGAATGTCCAGTATGTATCGAACTGGATGCGGATTAAGGTGGAACATCAATGCTACTTGAAAATTAAATGTACGAATACGGCGGGTAAACTTCCGCGTAGCGCAAGTTTCCGCGCTATGTGGAGATGCGCAGCGGAGTTCAGGGAGCTGAGCTGCCGAGTGTCCACAGCGCGGCATTGGGAGGGCGGTTAGCCGATCCTCCCGCTTGCGCCGCCCGTGCGGGGAATTCTGCGGGCGGAGGCGGATAGCCGGTCGGCGAGCGCGGCGACGAGTTCACGGAGTTCGTCGGGCTGCTCGATGCTGAAGCGCAGGTCGAGCGAGGCGAGGAGCGGGGGCAACCAGTCCAGCCGCTCGGCCCGTAGTTGGACACAGAGCCATCCCTGGGTCTCCGGATCCTCGCCGGGTCCGGGTGGTGCGTCTTCCACGGCCGCCACGCTGGCGGGAAGCCGGGCGCGGACCTGCTCGGGTGTCCCCTCGACCCGGAGGCTGACATGATGCCGGTACGGAGCAGTGGCGAACCCGGACAGGACGCGCCGCGCCGGATCGAGGCCGGCGGGCGGCTCGAACGAGCCGGGCAGGATCCTGGCATCCGTAATGCGGTCGAGCCGGAAGGTCCGGTCCTCGGCGATCCCGGGATCGACGCCCGTGACATACCAGCGGCCCGAATGGGCGACGAGCCCGTACGGGTGCAGGGTTCGCTCGCTGCGCCGGCCGGCAGCCGCGGTGTACCTGACCTGGACAGGCCGGTGATGGCGCACCGCATCGGCCAGGGCTAGCAGCACAGCGGTCTCCGGGGCGGCGGACTCACCCGGCGGGGCGGTGAAGGCAACGGATCCCAGCACGGCCTCTAGTCTTCCGGCGAGCCGCCCGGGCAGGACCCGCCGGATCTTCGCCGCGGCCGTCTCGCTCGCGCTGCCCGCCGCCGTCATCAGCCCCGCCCGGCGGCCGGCGATAAGCCCGAGCAGCACGGCCAGGGCCTCGTCGTCGGTCAGCATAAGCGGGGGCAGGCGGTACCCGGAGGCCAGCCGGTACCCGCCGTAGCGGCCGCGCACCGACTCGACCGGCACGTCGAGGTCGATCAGATGATCCACGTACCGCCGCACGGTGCGTTCATCCACTCCGAGCCTGCCGGCCAGTTCGGCCGCCGTCCGGGTACCGCCCGACTGAAGGAGTTCCAGCAGCGTGAGCACGTGAGCGGTCGGTCTGGTCACGGGCTCGAAATTAACACAAATACCGGGCGGATTCTGTCCTGTATTGGTCCTAGCGTGGCTACTGGAAGGTCTCGCACACCACGGAGGACACCATGGAGTTCATGTCGATCCGCGTTATCACTGACGACGTTGCCCGCCTGGCCGGGTTCTACGAGCAGGCCACGGGCGTCCCGGCGGTCCGGTCCGGCCCAGAGTTCGCCGAGATCAGCACTGGCCGTGCCACCCTCGCGATAGCCAGCACCCGCACCGTTCAGCTTTTCGGGTCCGATGCCGCCCGTCCGGCGGACAACCACACCGTGATCATCGAGTTCCTCGTCGATGACGTGGACGCCGTACACCGTAACTTGAAGGGCCTTGTCGATGACTTCGTCATCGAACCAACCACGATGCCCTGGGGTAACCGGTCACTGCTGTTCCGAGACCCCGACGGCAACCTCGTCAACTTCTTCACCCCGGTCACTCCGGCGGCTATCGAGAAGTTCGCCGCCCGCTGAGGCATCGCTCAGGAGGAGCCCGGCCTACCGGCCGCACCCCTCCTGGGCCGCAAATCTTCTCTTGCAGTGGTTCTGATACTGGGGCAGTGCACTTATTCGGAGGGTGCAGTATTCCCTGCCCAACGTTGATGCCTAGCCGCCCGATAGGCATCGACGGCCTTGCGCGAGCTGCGCCAGATCCCATCAGGCCCCTGCACGGCATCAAGTCTTCCGCGCTGTGCTGCCCGGCGCAGGGCGATCTGCGTGAAGTCCCGATCAGCGAGCGCCGCGAGCGGGACCATGCGTGCAGGTCCAGCGACGTTCGGGACGATGAAGCGGTTGAGGTTGTCATACATGGCCCGGGCGATCAACTCCCCAAGGGTACCGTAGTCACCGCCATCAGCACGTCGCATCGCCGCCAGGTAGGCATCGCGCTGCCTCTTGAAGATGATCACCGGTGGATAGCCAAGTCGGACCAGTACGAGGTTCATGACGAGCCGTCCGGCCCGGCCGTTTCCGTCAATGAACGGGTGCACCCGCTCAAACTGGTTGTGAAGTCGCGCCAGTTCCTCTGGCAGCCAGCGATCGATCTCGCCACGCTCGACGCGCTCCGAGGTAACGCAGACATCCTCCACCCACTGCTGGACCTGGGCCGGCACTAGTGGCCAGGTGGGAGGAGTCATGCCTCCGGAGAAGGGGTGAATGTCATGCTGGCGGAAGCTACCCGGTCCCTCGCGATCGGTGGCGTCGGGGTGCGGTGCCACATCCCAGACTGGGGTCATCGCCAAGTGGTGAATATGGCGGACCTCGCTCATGGTGAGCAGGCGGCCGTCGTTCCAGTCACAGGGTTCCATGGCTTGCCCATACACCCAGCGAGCAGCGTCCGCGTATCCCTTGACCTCGTTGTACTCCCGCAGCGGCTTAGCCCCTACGGCCCGGCCCTGGACCAAGAGCATCTCTACCTCGCGCAGGACCAGGGTGTTACCTTCCAACGCGGTGGAGTGGTGTGCTTCCTGATGCCAGATGTCAGCCCAAATCGACTCAGCTTCCTTCGGGCTTGGACTCAGCTTCCTTCGGGCTTGGTAGTCCTCCGAGGCGCTGGTCCAGTTCAGCCAGGGCATGGCCAAGCCGTTCATAGATACTGGCCCTACTGGGTCGGCCTCTGCCCGCCATGAGCACTCCGTTCACGCACAGACGGAAATTGGTACACCTGACTCGAAGCTAATTGAACATACCAACTATCCGAGTAGCGAGACGAAGAGCGGCTCATGTCAGCAAGGGGCTGCCGCATAGCCGCACCCTTCCTGATCTGGGACTCTTCCCTTGGCTGTCGCCTGAATACAGGGCAGTGTGCTTATTCGCCGTCTGCCATATTCCTGCTTGGCCTGTGCCGGTGGCGTCGGCACCAGGGCCTGGACCCCGTTGACCAACATGGCCGCATCGCAAGCTCGTCGCCTGATGACCCAGCGACGTGATCACTCCGCTTCGACGCGACCGATCGTATGGTGGCATCCCAGCCCAGCCGGGATCACGTAGCAGCTTGCTCGCATTGCTCGCAGGCTTCTTCCCGGTCCCCTTGCAGTCGCTGTTAGTGGCCATGAATCACACGTCCCTCCCTCTTGCGCTGCGGCAGGGAACCGTGATGTCATGCAGACTCCAGATTGCAAGTGACCTCACAGTCCTTGCCGCGACGGGCACCCGGCTCCTGCAAGACCGGGTGCCCGTTGAGCTAACAGCCATAAGGCAGCTAGCACCATTCGTCCGGCTGGCCCGGAGCCGGTAACCCCGGACCAGCCAATCCTTAGCATCCGGCGCAACTCCAGCTGTTGCATCAGATGCAATATTTCCCAGTTTTAGCTGCAGCCGCTGGTGGAGCCGCAGCCTTCGCAGACGTAGCAGCTTCCAGCTGGGCGCATCTTCGTGCCGCAGGTCAGGCACAGCGGGGCATCCGCGGTGCGGCCCTGCTGGGCCTCGATCAGCTCGGTGGAGCTGTGCGGGGCGGGAGCCGGCTGGGGGCGGCTCGCCGCGGGCGAAGACGGCTGGACCGGAGGTTGAGCCACCGTACGTTCGTTGGGAATGGGCTTTTCTACAGGGGCGGACTGCGCGAGGTCGGTCGGGTCGAGCTCGTCGGGACCAGCCACGGGGCCGGCCACGGCGGCCGCGCGTTCGGAGGCGGACAGGATGCCCAGCTCGGCGCGCTGGTCGTAGGACAGGTGATCCAGCGCGAGGCGGCGGAAGATGTAGTCCATCACCGAACTGGCCAGCCGGATATCGGGGTCGTCGGTGAGGCCGGCCGGCTCGAACCGCATGTTGGTGAACTTGGCAACGTAGGACTCGAGCGGGATTCCGTACTGCAGGCCGACGCTGACCGCTATCGAGAACGCGTCCATCACGCCGGCCAGCGTGGAACCCTGCTTGCCCAGCTTGAGGAATACCTCGCCGACACCGTCGTCGGGATAGCTGGACGCCGTCATATAGCCCTCTGCGCCGGCCACCGCGAACTTTGTCACGGTCGCCGGGCGCTGGCGGGGCAGGCGCTTACGGGCCGGCCGGTGCTCGTGCGACTCCGAGGCGGGTGCCGCCGCGGCGCCGGATTGGCCTGGGCCTCCGGCCGTGGCGGCTTCCACCTTCTCCGGCTTCTTGCGGGCGTCGGACAGCGGCTGGCCGACCTTGCAGTTGTCCCGGTAGATCGCCAGCGCCTTGAGGCCCAGCTTCCAGCCCTCGAAGTAGATCCGCTCGATGTCTTCGACCGTGGCCGATTCGGGCATGTTCACGGTCTTTGAGATCGCGCCGGACAGGTGTGGCTGGACCGCGGCCATCATCCGGACGTGGCCCATCGGGCTGATCGAGCGCTCACCCATCGCGCAGTCGAACACCTCGTAATGCTCGGGCCGCAAGCCGGGGGCGTTCACGACGTGGCCGTGCTCGGCGATGTATTCGGTGATCGCCTCGATCTGCTCGTGCGGGTAGCCGAGGTTCTTCAGCGCGCGAGGCACGGTCTGGTTGACGATCTGCATCGAGCCACCGCCGACCAGCTTCTTGAACTTCACCAGGGCGAGGTCCGGCTCGATACCCGTGGTGTCACAGTCCATCATGAGGCCTATGGTGCCAGTAGGGGCCAATAGGCTGGCTTGGGCGTTTCTATACCCATTTGCCTCGCCCAGCGAGACGCACTCGTCCCAGGTCGTGTTGGCGAGGCCGAGGATGTCGCGATCCATGGTGCCGACGGTCCGGACACGCTCGCTGGCATCGGCGTGCTTGCGGATGACACGCTTGTGCGGCTTGGCGTTGCGCGCGTATCCGTCGTAGGGTCCGACAGCCTCGGCCAGGTTCGCGCTGGTTTTGTAGGCGGTGCCGGTCATCAGCGAGGTGATCGCGGCCGCGATGGCGCGACCGCCCTCGGAGTCGTAGGCGTGGCCGGTGGCCATCAGCAAGGCACCAAGGTTGGCGTAACCGATGCCGAGCTGACGGTACCTACGGGTGGTGTCCGCGATTTTCTCCGTCGGGAAATCGGCAAAGCAAATGGAGATGTCCATCGCGGTGATGACCAGCTCGGTGATTTTCGCGAACCGGGCGGCGTCGAACGTGTCGTCGTCACGAAGGAACTTGAGCAGGTTGATGCTGGCCAGGTTGCAGGACGAGTTGTCGAGGTGGACGTACTCGGAGCAAGGGTTACTTGCGGTGATACGGCCGGATTCGGGGCAGGTGTGCCAGTCGTTGATCGTGCCGTCGTACTGTATGCCGGGGTCGGCGCACTCCCACGCGGCCTGTGCCATCTCGCGCAGGATGGTCCTGGCGTCGACCCGGTCGACGACCTCTGCGGTGCGGCGTGCCAGGAGGTCGAACTCCTTGCCCTCCTCCACGGCGTGCATGAATTCGTCGGACACCCGGACGCTGTTGTTGGCGTTCTGGTACTGGACGCTGACGATGTCCTTGCCGCCGAGGTCCATGTCGAAGCCGGCGTCGCGGAGGACCCTGACCTTCTCCTCCTCCCGCGCCTTGGTCTGGATGAAATCGCGGACATCCGGGTGGTCGACGTCGAGCACGACCATCTTGGCGGCGCGGCGGGTCGCACCGCCGGACTTGATCGTGCCGGCCGAGGCGTCGGCACCGCGCATGAAGCTGACCGGACCGCTGGCGGTGCCGCCGGAGGACAGCAGCTCCTTGCTGGACCGGATCCTGGACAGGTTGACGCCGGCGCCGGAGCCGCCCTTGAAGATCAGGCCTTCTTCCCGGTACCACTCGAGGATCGAGTCCATCGTGTCGTCGACGGCCAGGATGAAGCACGCCGACACCTGCTGCGGGGACTGAGTTCCGACGTTGAACCAGACGGGGGAATTGAAGCTGAAGATCTGGTGGACCAGGGCATAGCGGAGCTCGTGGCCGAAGATCTCGGCGTCTTCGCCGGAGGCGAAGTAACCGTGCTCGCTCCCGGCCCTCTCGTAGGTGCCGACTACACGGTCGACCAGTTGCTTGAGGCTGTACTCGCGCTGCGGCGAGCCGACAGCGCCGCGGAAGTACTTGGTGGTCACGATGTTGGCAGCGTTCACCGACCAGAAGTCAGGGAACTCCACGCCGCGCTGCTCGAAGTTGATCGAACCATCCCGCCAGTTGGTCATCACGACGTCGCGGCGTTCCCAGGTGACCTGGTCGTAGGGATGGACGCCGGGCGTGGTGTGGACGCGCTGGATCTTGAGGCCTCCCCCGGCGCGCCTGGACGTCGTGTGCGCACCCTTCGGCTCCCGCGAGCCGTTACCGTGCGCGGCCTTGTCCTGGGCGGCCTTGTCCTGCGCGGCCTTGTCCTGCGCGGCGTTCTTGCGCGCGGCCCCGCCGCTCACCGTCTCCGTCATCATTCCCCCTTCCGGAACCCGAGCGGGCTCCTCCAGGCCCCGCGAGGCCATCTGGTTACTTGTCTGCTCCCTGACCCTGGCGCTGCTCGTGGCGTTGCTCATTGCGATGCTGTCGCAGGGTGGCGATCTCTTCCTCGAAGTCGGCTAGCGACTCGAAACCTCGGTATACGGACGCGAACCTGAGGTAGGCGACCTCGTCTAGCTCCCGGAGCGGTCCGAGAATGGCCAGTCCCACCTCGTGCGAGGGGACCTCCGCCATGCCGCGCGCCCTGATGGTCTCCTCGACCCGCTGGGCCAGGATGGCCAGCTTGTCCTCGCTGACCGGGCGGCCCTGACACGCCCGCTGGACGCCGCGAACGATCTTGTCCCGGTTGAACGGCTCGGTGACGCCGCTGCGCTTGGCCACCATCAAGATGACGGTTTCCTGGGTGGTGAAGCGGCGACCGCACTCGGGGCATGATCGCCTGCGGCGGATCGCCGTGCCGTCATCGGCGGTCCGGCTGTCGATCACCCGGCTGTCAGGATGCCGGCAGAACGGGCAGTGCACGCTATCACCTCCCGCTGTGTTGATTCCTTCTGCGTCAATTTTACCGGGGCAGTCCACTGGTGAACACAACCTGTGGAAAAAACACAACGCTGTAAGTACTAGATGTTGTGGTTACCGTAGACCAGGAGACCTACGGGAAGCAAGCCAGGCGAGCGTGTCGGGCCGGAACCGCCGTGAAACCAGCGGTGGAGGTGACGCGCCGGCGTGTCGCCCGCCGGGCCCGTGCGCGCCGGTCCCTATATTCGACCGGCTGCACCGGTTCGACCTGCTTCGGCCCTGTTCGCCTAGTTATTAACGTGTTCGACCGATCCGGCCCCGTTCGACGGGCCTCGGGGTGTTCGACAGGCCCCGCACTGTCCGATATGTCAGCCGTGTTCGATTCGCCCGGCCGCGCTGGACCGGGCCCGCTCTGTTCAGTCTCGCGGTACCCACAGGCGCTCGCCGGGCTGGACGACGGTGCCGGTGAGCGCGTTCAGCTCGATGATCTGCTGGACGACGATACGGGTGTCGGCATCAGGATCCGCGGTCTCGGCTACCGACCACAGGCTCTGGCCGGGAAGCACGGTCAGCTGCCTGAGGTTCCGCTGGGCCGCCTGGCGCGATATGGCGTTGCTGGTTGCCTGCGCGGTGCCGGTGCCGACCTGCAGCGACGCGACCGCCATCGTCCCGGTGACCAGGAGTGCCGCCGCGGCCGTAACGACGACGCGGCCGCGTCTGGTCAGCCGCACGCGCGACTTCGGATCTCGCCGGCTGCCCGCGCCCGGCTTCCGCCGCTCAGTGGCGCACAATCCCGTCGCAACCATAGGGAACCCCTCCCATCAAACCTTCGTTCGGCTTGCTCCTGTTCGATAGCAACTCCGTTCGATCGTATGCCTGTTCGACCCACCTGTCATATAGCCGTTGTACCGCGAGGGTCTGACATTTTCGCGACACGTCGAACAGATGTTTGGGGTTTTGACAAAGAACCGCTACGCTCTTAGTCGTCATGCGAGAACGCGAACACGCATGGTCATCAAAAAGGAGGAACAGCATGGAAGATGGCACTACCGGCAAAGCGGGCGGGGTGCTTCCCGATGTACCCAGACCTAAAGGGCGGCCCGGGCGCAAGCCAAAGGGCACCGTGCCGCCGGTGATCCTGGAGACTCCGGACAAGCCGGATCCCGACCACGTCCTGACGTGGCGGCAGCGCAAGGTGCTCCAGGTGATCCGCGATTCCGTGCAGAAGCGCGGCTATCCGCCATCGATGCGGGAGATCGGGGAAGCGGTCGGCCTGACCAGCACGTCGAGCGTCTCGTACCAGCTCAGCACCTTGCAGCGCAAGGGTTACCTGCACCGGGACGTGGGCCGTCCGCGGACGGTCGAGGTGCGCCTGCCAGGTCACCAGCCGGTACGCCCTGGTGAGCGGAACGAGGAGCCCGCGGTTACCCCAGAGATACCGGAAACTCCGTGGATGGACATCACGTCCCAGGAGACGATCTACGTTCCGCTCGTCGGACGGATCGCGGCTGGCGGTCCAATCCTGGCCGAGCAGTCCGTGGAGGACATCTTCCCGCTGCCGCGGCAGCTTGTCGGCGAGGGCACGCTGTTCCTGCTGAAGGTGGCCGGGGATTCGATGATCAACGCCGCCATCGCGGACGGGGACTGGGTCGTGGTCCGGCAGCAGCCGGTAGCCGAGAACGGGGATATCGTGGCCGCACTGCTCGACGGCGAGGCGACGGTTAAGACGTTCAAGCGAAGCGATGGGCACGTCTGGCTGATCCCGCACAACCCTGCCTACACGCCGATCCTTGGCGACGAGGCAAGCATCCTGGGTCGTGTCGTCGCCGTGCTCCGCCGCGTCTGAGCGCCCGCGGCGCCCGGGGCTGCGTAGCTGGTTTCAGGTCGGGGAGCGCGGAGGCGTCCGGTATATCTAAGTACCGGACGCGTCCGCCTCCGCGCGCGAGCCCGCGTCGCGACGGGACGGGCGCGTCGCGACGGGACGGTTATACCGCGACGATGTTGACCAGCTTCGGGGCCCGGACGATGACGCGGCTGATCTGGCGATCGCCGACCACCCGGATCACTCCGGGCCGGGCCATTGCCAGCTCGCGTAGTTCGTCGTCCCCTACACCCGGTGGTACTTCCAGCTTGTCGCGGACCTTTCCGTTGACCTGTACCACGCACGTGACCTTTTCCAGAGCCAGCAACTCAGGTATCGCAACCGGCCAGGGGGCCCGCGCCACCGACGGCTGGTGACCCAGCAGTTCCCATGTTTCCTCGGCAGTGTACGGAGCGAACAGCGACACCATCACGGTCAGCGCCTCGGCCGCCTCGCGCACGGCCGGGTCTTCCGCGCCCGGGCCGACGTCGATCGCCTTCCGCGTGGCGTTGACCAGTTCCATCAGCCGCGCCACCGCCACGTTCAGGTGATAGGCCTCGACCTGACGGGTGACTTCGTCGATGGTGCGGTGAGTGAACTTCCGCAGCTCCACATCCCCCGCGGCGGGGTCCGAGCCACCCGCGGCGGGAGCCGAGCCACCGGCGGAGGGAGCCGAGCCACCAGCGGAGGGAGCCGCGACTTCGGCGGCGATGCGATGCACCCGGCTCAGGAATTTGACCATGGCGTCGGGATTCATGTCAGCCCAGTCGATGTCGTCCCAGGGCGGTGACGCGAAGATCATCGTCAGCCGGATCGCGTCGACTCCGTACCGCTCGATCTGCTCGCCCAGGTCCACACCGTTACCCAGGGACTTGGACATCGCTTTGCCCTGGTTGATCACCTGGCCCTGGTTGATCAGCCGGATGAACGGCTCGGTGAATGACAGCATCCCCATGTCGTACAGCACCTTGGTGAAGAAGCGGCTGTACAGCAAGTGCAGGATGGCGTGCTCGACGCCGCCGACGTACATGTCGACCGGCGCCCAGCGCCGCACGGCCTCGGGATCGAACGGCCCGGCCTCGAACGTAGGCGAGCAGTACCGGAACATGTACCACGACGAGTCGACGAACGTGTCCATCGTGTCGGTGTCCCGCTTGGCCGGCTCACCGCACTTGGGGCAGGTCACATTGACCCAGTCCGTGGCCGCGGCCAGCGGCGAAACCCCGTGCGGGGCCAGGTCCTGCCCGCGCAGGTCAGGTAGCAGGACCGGCAGATCCGAGTCTGGCACCGGCACCTCACCGCACGAAGGGCAGTGGATGATCGGGATCGGCGTCCCCCAGAACCGCTGCCGGGACAGCAGCCAGTCCCGCAGCCGATAGTTGACCGCGGCTCGGCCCAGGTCCTTTGATCCCAGGATCTCGATGATCTTCGCGATCGCCGCGGCCTTGTCCAGGCCGTCCAGCGGGCCGGAATTGACCAGCTTCCCATCGCCCGGCGTCGCGACTCCGGTCGACGCCGGGTCCGGCAGGCCGGTCGAAACCACCACCCGCACTGGCAGCCCGAACGTACGGGCGAAGTCCAGGTCACGCTGGTCATGCGCGGGAACCGCCATGATCGCGCCGGTACCGTAGTCGGGCAGCACATAATCGGCCGCCCACACCGGAATCCGCTCGCCGTTCACCGGGTTGATCGCGTGAACGCCCAGGAAGACACCGGTCTTCTCACGTTCGGTCGACTGCCGCTCGATGTCGGTCAGCTTCTGCACCTGGGCGATGTACGCGTCCAGCTCGGCCCGGCGCTCCGGTGCGCACAGCTCAGTAGCCAGCGGCGAGTCGGCCGCTACCACGAAGAACGTCGCGCCGAACAGCGTGTCGGGCCGGGTCGTGTACACGACCACCGGCTCATCGCGACCCTCGATGGCAAATGAGACCTCGGCGCCTGTCGAGCGCCCGATCCAGTTGCGCTGCATCAGCAGCACGCGCTCCGGCCACTTGCCTTCCAGCTCAGTGGCGGCGTCGTCCAGCAGCCGGTCCGCGTATTCGGTGATCTTGAAGTACCACTGGTTCAGCATCCGGCGCACGACCTCGGCGCCGCACCGCTCACAGTGGCCGTTGATGACCTGCTCGTTGGCCAGCACGGTCTGGTCGACCGGGCACCAGTTCACGTACCCGTCCCGCCGGTAGGCCAGCCCTCGTTCGTAGAAGCGCAGAAACAGCCACTGGTTCCAGTGGTAGTAAGCCGGATCGCAGGTGGCCAGCCGCCGCGACCAGTCGAACGAGATCGCGTACTGCCGGAACGACCTGGCCTGCGTATCGATGTTGGCGTAGGTCCAGTCGGCCGGGTGGGTATTGTTCCGGATCGCGGCATTCTCGGCCGGCAACCCGAACGCATCCCAGCCGATCGGATGCAGGACGTTCTTCCCGCGCAGGAACTGATAGCGGGCCAGCGCGTCGCCTATCGCGTACGCCTCGGCGTGGCCCATGTGCAGGTCGCCGGACGGATACGGGAACATGTCGACCAGGTAGAACCGCTCCCGGTCGTCGGAGGGGTCCTCGCTGGCCTGGTACGGGTCCAGTTCCGCCCAGCGGGCCTGCCACTTCTCCTGAATGTCGCGCGGGTCGTAGCGCTGCGTCAGTTCGACGCCCTCTGCCGCTGTCATGATGTCCTCACTGTTTCGCGCCTGTCTCCTCCAACAAAAAGGCCCCTCGACCACGAGGGGCAGCCGCGCCAACGACGGTAGGTCGGCGCGGCTAGGTAAGAAGCAGGCGTGCGCAACGCATGGGCACAGTGTACCGTATCGCCCTCTCGTCGGCCTGGTGCTAATGGTGCCAGAAGTACACGCCGCGATAACGCTCATGTGGCAGCTCGGCAACATTGCCAGTGCAGGCTATGAGCATGACCCAAACCCGCCGGATCGCCCTGGTCGCCCACGACAACAAGAAGCAGGACCTGCTTGAATGGGCCGACTACAACCGTGAGCTGCTCGCAGATCACCAACTGTACGCAACCGGCACGACTGGCAAGCTCCTGCGCGACTCGCTCGACCTGAACATCACCTGCTTCCAGAGCGGTCCCCTTGGCGGCGACCAGCAGATCGGCGCCCTGATCGCGGCCGGAGAACTGGACCTGCTCGTCTTCTTCACCGACCCGATGCAGGCGCAGCCGCACGATCCGGACGTGAAAGCGCTGATGCGTATCGCTGTGGTGTGGGACATTCCCATCGCCTGCAACCGCGCCAGCGCCGACTTCCTCATCACTTCGCCACTGCTGCGGGATTACCGCCCGCTCGCGCGCATTTAAAGTCACTTATCACGAACGGCGTCTGTTGCCCCACTGGTCACCATTGCTCGACCAGTGGATAGCGCCGCCAATGGGAAAAAAAGGGCTCTGCGGAGGAAAGGGCATCGGTTTCGAGGCTGGACCCTTGACGGGGCGCGCCTGTTATGCCCAGATATGTCGCTTACCCGGCGGTCCTGGCGGTCCCGACGGTCCCGGCGACCCGGTGTTTCGTGGAAGATTAGGGCTCTGCGGAAGAAAGGGCGCTGGTTTTCGGCGCCTTTTCTTCCGGGAGGCTCTGAAGTTCCGCGAAGATGGCGCATCGGGCGCCCGGATGGCGTCGAACGTGAGCATTGTCCGCACCTCACGCGATGACGACCTTGTTGCGGCGTACCGCATACAGTAGCCCGGATGTAGTCCTATATGCGCATACGTTCACTGCAGGCGGCGACGGGCGTTTCGCACCGCCGCTCACCAGAGCTGGTAGCGCCTTGCCGAAGAGATGGTCGCGTTCGTGACCGGTTTGCCTGATATGGGCGACCAACTCGCCGGCAAGGTTATCTGGCAAGCTCGCCGGCAAGGTTGCGAGAACTTCTCATCTCGGTGTTAAGCGACTGTGCCCGCGAGTGAGCCGGAAGTTCATTCCCGGTCTGAAATCACCGCGTCTCGCCGTACTCCTTGACGCGTTTTCGCGCTGCCAATAGGGTCGGGCAGTCGGTTGCGGCTTCCGGCAACGCACCTGTTCGCGGACCCCTTCCTCGCTTCGGTGCGGTCCATGGAGTGTCTTCGTGTCCGCACGCCGCTGGCACATCAATACGGGCACCTCAATACGGGCACTTTATCAGAAAAGGTCATTCATTTCGGTGTTACAGGGGAGCAATGGGCGCTATCGCGATCGTGGGCATCGCATGCCAATTCCCCGGTGCTCGCGACCTGGCGGAGTTGCATGATCTGACTTTGGCCGGGTGGCGTATGTTCCGGCCGGTTCCGGCCCTACCCGGACGGATGCACTACGCGGCGCTGCTCGACGGCTGGCCTTCGCCGGACGATCCTGGTGAGGGCGGGGGGGCCCGCAAACTGGCGGCCGAAACCATCGCGCTGGCGCTCACCGACGCGACCGGGTTGAGGAGAGCGCCGGGACTCAACGGCTCGCGCCGGGACGATGTGACCGGGTTGTTCCTCGCCGCGACGGCGCCGGACGCGGCCGAAATCGCGCGCCGGGAGACCGGCATCGGCATGATCAGCCGTCTTCCGCAGATCAGCTACCTGGACTCTCTGCACGCGATCGCTGACGCCTGCGCGGCGCTCGAGACGGGTGTGCTTGACGTGGCCCTGGCCGGCGGCGTCGAACTTGGCGTGGACCCGCGCTGGCTCGCGCGACTGGAGGCAGCGGGAGACCTCGGCACTCAGGAGATGCGCGTCTACGACGCCGAACCGGCCGGGCTGTTTCCCGGGAACGGATGCGGGATCGTCGCCCTGATGCGTTCGGTCGAGGCCAGAGCGGCCGGTCTGCCGGTTTACGCGGAGATCGTCGGCCATGCGACGCTACCAGCCAACCCGGAACCGGCCGGACTGCTGAACGCGTACACCCAGGCCAGGGTGGATCCGGGTGACATCCACCTCATCGAAGGCCATGGGCTCGGAACCGCGGCCGGTGATCTGGCGGAACTGACCGCCTTCGCCCGATTGCGGCAAGGTGGCACGGTCACCGCGGCACTCGGCGCCGTGTCGGCCAACATCGGCTATACCCGGACAGCCGCCGGTGCCGCGAGCCTCATCAAGACCGTCGCCGCCCTGGTCGCGGGCACGATCCCGCCTGGAACGGGAACCGTACGACCGCACCGGCTCATCGAGTCGGGCGAGGCCCGGCTGCGGCTGCCCGCCGGGCCCGAACCGTGGCCCGGCGGAACGAGGCTCGCCGCGGTGAATTCGCTGGGCGCGGCCGACGGGGCAAGCGGCGGGGTCCATCTGGTGCTACGCCGGGAGCCCGACCACGGCGGACGCGGACGCCGCGGACGCACCGCGGCGGCGAAGACCGCAACGCCTTCCGGCCCGGCACCCCGTACCGATGCTCCTCTCCACGGCAAGCACGCGGCGCCGGGAGGGGGATGGTTGGCGCAACGTACTCCTCCAGGGGGTCCGGGGGATGGTTCCCCTGGAAGAGGGGTGGGGATGGTTGGCGCAACGTACCCCTTGGCGGCTCCGGCGAACGGGACGGCTGGTGCTCCTGGGGCGGCGGTGGGTAAGCGGCGAGAGGTGGGTGAGTGGCGGGGGGTGAGCGGGCGGCGCGAGATGGTGGTGGTGGGGGCAGGTGAGGTCGCCGGGGAGGCGACGGTCTTTGCGTTGTGCGGGGCGGAGCGGGCGGCGATGGCGGCAACGCTTGATGTCGTGGCGGGGAGCGCCATGGAACTCGGCGACGCCGATTTGCATAATCTGGCGTGGCACCTGGCCGTCGCCGCGCAGCGGGCCGCGGAACGCGGCGCGCCGCTGCGCGTCACGGTGACGGCCGCCACCCCCGGCCAGCTGGCCGCTCAAGCGCGCCGCGCCGCGCAGATTCTCCGCGAGGACCGAAGCATCCGGGAAAACAGAAGCGACAGCAAACCCGCGACGATGACGATCGAGCCGGGCATCGCGATCTCGCCCGGCGCGACCGGCGCCGTCTGCCTCGTCTTTCCCGGGCTGGCCGAATCGCAACAAGAACACGCGGCGTTGCTCACCGGCTCACTCGACGCGCTGCGGGTGCTGGACCGGCTGGGCGTCAAGGCCACGTCCGCGGTCGGGTACAGCCTCGGCGAGATCACCGGGCTCGTCTGGGCGGGCTGCCTGCCATCGGCGGAGGCGGCCCGTCTGGCCGCGCAGCGGGCCCGGGTCCTACTCGGATGCGCGAGCCCCGGTGCCGCGATGGCTCGCGTCACCGCCGCCGACACGGTCCTCGCTCAGCGGCTGTGCGCGCGACACGGCCTTCATATCGCGGCATACGAGTCAGCTGACACGCACCTGCTGGCCGGGCCGGGCACCGGTATTCGTGACCTGGCCGTACGCGGCGCGGAAGGTGGCATCGCGGTGGAAGTGCTCGCCACCCGCGGCGCACCGCACTCCCCCGCGATGGCCAGCTGCGCGGCGCCGTTTCGCGCCGTCACGGCGGAAACGCCGTTCGCCCCGCCGCGGCGTCCGCTGATCTCCACCATCACCGGGCGGGTGCTCACTCCAGCCGACGACATCGCCGATCTGCTGGCCGGCCAGCTGGCCAGGCCGGTGCTGTTCGCCCAGGCCCTCGGTGTGGCCGCGAGGGCAGCGGACCTGCTTGTGGTAGCCGGGCGGGATGCTAACCCGGCGAGCCCGTCCTCGTTGGCCGCCATGGCCGCCGCGGCAGGCACGGTGCCGGCCATCTGCGTCCCGCGCGACTGCGAGGCGGCACTTACCCAGGCGGTGGCCACGCTGTACGCCGCCGGCGCGATCAAGGACCTCAGGATGTTCATGCCCAGGAGGAACCGTCCCCGCCGGCTAGCCGCGGTACCAGCCGTGCCGACGCCGCGCACGCCTGAGGCCGATCAGCCGTCGGCCATGATCATGGGTCGCCGCGGGGGTGCGGGGGGACGGTTCCCCCCGCTCAGAGCGGTAACTATTCCCGCAAACGACCCATGATCATGGGGTGTGGGCGGGCGGGATGCGGGCGGGCGGGTCTCAGACGGCTAGTTCGCGGGGCTGCTCCCAATCGGGCCGCAGTGGCATGTCCGACCTTCCGTCCGCGTGCAGCTTGGCACAGAGGACCTGGTGCAGTTCGATATGGTTCCGGTCGAAGCCCAGGCGCGAGCCGGCCATGTACAGCCGCCACACCCGCGCGGTGCCCTCGCCGACCTCCTTGACCGCCGCGTCCCAGTGCTTGTCGAGGTTCTCGCCCCAGGCGGCGAGCGTCTTCGCATAATGCTCGCGCAGGTTCTCCTCGTGCCGCACCTCGAAGCCGGTGTCGTGCATGAGCGACATCAGGTAGCCGGGCCCCTCCAGCTCGCCGTCCGGAAACACGTACCGGTTGATGAAGCCGGTCTTGCGGTGCGCGGGCTCGGTGTTGTCGGGCCGGGTGATGCAGTGGTTGAGAAGCCGCCCGCCGGGCTTCAGCTTGCCGAACAGGTACGCGAAGTAGAAGGGGAGATTCCGCTGTCCGACGTGTTCGGTCAGCCCGATCGAGCTGACCGCGTCGAAGCCGGTCTCCGGGACATCCCGGTAGTCAAGGTGCCGGATCTCGGCGAGCCCGGTCAGCCCCTCGCGCTCGATGGCGGCCTGTCCCCAGGCGGCCTGCTGCGCCGACAGCGTTACGCCGAGGGCCTTGACGCCGTATTCGCGGGCCGCGTGCAGGACCATGCCGCCCCAGCCGCAGCCCACGTCGAGCAGGCGCAGCCCGGAGTGCAGGCCGAGCTTGCGGGCGACCAGGTCGAACTTGTTCGTCTGCGCCTCTTCAAGGCTCGCATCCGCGGACGGGTAACAGGCGCAGGTGTAGGCCATCGTCGGGCCGAGCACCCATTCGTAGAAGGCGTTGGACACGTCGTAGTGGTGCGAGATCGCCTTGGCGTCGCGGCCCTTGGAATGCCGCCGCCCGTACAGCCAGCGACGGCCTTGCCGCACCTCCTGCGGCGGCGGAGGGATGCGGTTGATCAGCAGCTTGGGACCGCCAAGCGCCTGCAGCAGGCGCAGCTTCTCGGCGGCGCTCATAGCGGCGTTCTGCGCCTTCGACATCCTTACGAGGGCCTCGTACATGTCGCCGTCGACGTCAAGATGACCGGACACGTACGCCCTGGCCAGCCCCAACGCGCCGGGTGCCTGCGCCAGATACGCGACCGCGACCGGCGAACGGACGATGAGCTTCACCGGGGCTCCCGGCGTGCCCGCGTGCGAACCGTCATAGGCCGAGAACTCCACCGGGGCGTCGGAGCCCATGACCCGTTCGAAAACCTCCGCCAGCGCCATCGGTCTGCTTCCCTCCATACTTTCAGCGTCCGCGGACGCACTTCTCATACAGGCCGAGCAGGCGACCATCGCCGTCGTAGGCGTGCTTGAGCGCCTTGTAGGCGTCGCCGTTGTAACGCTCGTAGAACTCGTCCTCGGAATAGAACGACGTGGAATACAGGGACTTGTGCCCGCCAAGCTCGGACACTTCGTCTTCAACCAGGCGGTTGTAATAGCCGTCCCGACGATCCGGGGGCAGCGCCACCGTGCCCCAGAACCCGAAGTTCACGTACACGTCGCCCGGTTTGAGGGGATACAGCGGCCAGGCACGCTCGCCGCGCAGCCGCAGCGGGCACATCCATACCGGGCTCATCCCCACATTCGCGGCGAAATATTTCAGGAACTCGGCGGAGCGCTCCACCGGTATCTCCACATCCTGGATCACCGCCTCGCGCTCCGCACGCTGCCGGTTCGCGAGGAGCGTGCTGCTCAGGCGATGGCGACGGTCGAAGGCGACCAGTTTCCGGTACACATCGCTGCGCCGGTACCGGCGCGGCCACAACTTCCTGACCAGCGGCTGCTGCACGCCGAACGGCCTGGAGCACCAGAACCAGTCGGTATCCCAGCGCCACAGGTAGTCGTAGATGGTGAGGAAGTCCTCCTTGTGACGCCGGATCGACTGGTAGTAGATCTGCTGTCCGGTGTAGTCGCCACGCCACGGTGCGGCATCGCTGAACGACCCTACGGTGAGGTACAGCTCATCGGGCGCGAACGCGGTCCCGTCCACGAAATCGGCCCGATGCCCGCGATAACTCCCCTCGTGCGCGATCTGGCCGACCGCTTCCATACAGGCTTCCGGAGAGACGAACGAAAAGTGGCGCATGTGCACGTATGGTGTCACCGGCTCGAGTTCTATCGTCAGCGAGAGGCTGTAGCCGAGCGTCCCGTAGGAGTTGGGGAAGCCGCGGAACAGGTCGTGATGCTCGTTCCCCTCGGCCGCGGTGACCACGCGGCCATCGCCGGTCAGTATCTCCATCTCGGTGACGGACTCGTGTGGCATGCCGTTGCGCAACGAGGTGGACTCGATGCCGAGCCCGGTCACCGCGCCGCCGAGGGTGATCGTCTTGAGCTGAGGCACCACCAGCGGCATAAGGCCATGCCTGAGCGTCGCGCCGCAGAGGTCTTCATAGGTGGTCATACCGCCGACCTTGGCGGTCCGTGTCGCGGGATCGACGCACAGGACATGACCGAAGGCTGAGACATCGAGCTCCGCTGGCGAGCCCGATTGCACGGTGCCGGTGCCGGCGTCGCGGAACCGGAACAGGTTGGATGTGCGCTTGGCCAGCCGCACCGGTACTCCGGGAGGAAGCGCCGCGTAGGCATCGCGCAGCCGGGCTACCGCTGTCTCGTGCGCCTGGAGCGCGGCCGCGGGCGTGGATGCCGGGCGGGCCGTCCTGCCTGGCATGCGGGCCTCCTTCCCGATCGGCATAACGTTTCGGGCAGTTTATCCGAGGTCAGCTGGCCAGTCCGCGAACCGTGGGGTGTCAGCCGCCGGGGCTCGTGCCGCAGGGACACCGGTCGCCGTCGTCGGGATAGTCGTCATCGTCGTCGAAATCGTCGAATTCCTCCTCGAAATCGTCGGAGTCGTCGTCGTACTCATCGAGGTCGGTGTCGTCGGCCAGTTCGTAGCAGGCGGCCACCTCCTCGGGCGTCATCGGGAGCCGGGCCATGGACGGCGGCGCGCCGGCGCTGATCACCTGGCGCAGCAGCAGCGCCATCGAGTAGCCGCCATCGTTGGCCAGCGCCCGGTCCAGCGCCACGTTGGCCAGCGCCCCGTTCCCGGCCTGCCAGGCCACGAAGGCCAGCAGCGACGCGGGCGCGGCGACGTGACCCGGCTGGGCCCGGCGCACCACGTCGGTCCACAACCGCAGGTGCGCCTGCGGATAGCGGGGATCCATCCGCGCCCAGGCGTCGTCGCGGACCCGGATGTCCTTCAGCGCGACGGTCAGCCAGGCCACCTGGTAGTCGCTGGCATACTTCCCGCCGGCCCGGTAAGCGGCGATCAGGTCCGCGACCGCGACCAGGCCCTCGGCGGCGATCAGCTGCCGGGCCGCGCCCAGCCGCGCCGACTTGCCCACCCGGCCCAGCAGCTGGGTCAGGTGCCGCTCGGCCCGGCGGGTCGCCTGCCGCATCGACTCGGCGGCCACCCCGCCCAGCGGCGCGATGCTGGCCGCCAGCTCCCCCCGGTCGGCCAGGACCTGCCGCCCGGCACCGGCCATGACGGCTGCCTCGGCGCGGTCCGCTACGTCGAAGGGCGTGCCGTCCGGGGGGCAGCAGGCCTGGTTGGTGCAGGTATAGGACCAGTAGCGGCCGTCGGTGACGCGGAGGAAGTCGATCAGTTCTAGCTCCGTGCTGGATTGGCCTGGGCCTCCGGCCGCGGCGTCCGCTATGGCGTCGCGGAAGGCCTGGGCCAGCGGCTGGACCAGGGGTTCGGGGCCGTAGCCGACAGCGAGGACAGCGGTCAGGTGCTGGGAGCCGATGACGGCCAGCGCATGCCCGGCGATCTCGGCGGCCTGGCCGGGGTCGGCCGGGTCGGGCAGGTCGTACCGTAGCGTGACTTTTACCGTGCCGTCAGGCGGCTCGGTGCCGACCACGACCAGGCTGGACTGCGGCATGAATCCGAGCAGGTACGGGACGAGGGCGAGGAACGCGGTGGGCGATCCGGCGCGGACCCGAGCGGGCTCGGTTTGCGCGGGACGGTCACCCGCGGTAAGGGTTTGTTTCATGGAGCAAGCCTGCGGCGGAGGTCCGGCAGAGGACCACTCGGCCGAATCGGCATCTGTGGATAACGCCGGGCGAGTCCCCAGATCGCGAGGGCGGGTTGACAAGTGAGCAGCGTAGGCGCTATGTAACGCGACTACAACGCGATCCCGAGCAGTGCGTCGGCTGTCCGCCGGACCAGGTCAGCACCATCCGGTTCGGGCCCATCCGCCCAGCGATCGAGCGCGGCCACGGCACGGGGGGCATCGAGGTCTTCGCTCAGTGCCGCCCGGACTTCGGCGAGCACTGCGACGGCCGAGGCGGAGGCGTCTGAGGCGGAGGCGTCTGAGCCGGGCACCCGAGCCAACGCCATGCGCCACCTGGAAAGCCGCGCGTCCGCCTCGGCCAGGACGTCGTCGGTCCACTCCCAGTCCGAGCGGTAATGGTGCGCGAGCAGAGCCAGCCGGATGGCCATGGGGTCCACGCCGTCGGCCAGCAGCCGGTTGACGAACACCAGGTTGCCAAGCGATTTGGACATCTTCTCGCCCTGGTAGCTGACCATTCCGGCATGCGCGTATACCCGCGCGAACGCGTGCGGGTCTGGGGCGAACGCCACCCGGGCGTGTGAAGCGCTCATCTCATGATGCGGGAACACCAGGTCAGAGCCGCCCGCCTGGACGTCGAACGCCACACCGAGGTATTCAGACGCGATCGCCGCACATTCCACATGCCACCCCGGCCGGCCTCGGCCGAACACCGAATCCCAGGCGGGCTCACCAGGACGTTCGGCCCGCCAGACCAGCGCGTCGAGCGGATCCTTCTTGCCGGAGCGGCCCGGATCCCCGCCACGCTCGGCGAACAGTCCGGCCATCTCGGCGATGTCGTAGCCGCTCGCCGTGCCCGGGCCGGACAGCGCGCCGAAGGCGGGATCCGCCGACTTCGCGAAGTAGACATCGTCATCCACGCCGTACAGCGCGCCGCGCTCGGCCAGCCGGGCGCCGAACCGCTCGATGACGGGCAGCGCCTCGACCGCGCCGACCAGGTGCGCCGGCGGCAGGATACGCAGCGCCGCCATGTCCGCGCGGTACCGGTCGATCTCCAGCGCGGCAAGCTCGCGCCAGTCGACGCCATCCCGGTCAGCACGTTCCAGCAACGGGTCATCGACATCGGTGACGTTCTGGACGTACACGACGTCCCGGCGCGCGTCGATCAGCGCGCGGACCAGCAGGTCCCAGGCGGCATAGGTCGCGGCGTGCCCGATATGAGTGGCGTCATAGGGCGTGATGCCGCAGGCGTAGATCGTCGCCGTCGCATGCGCCGCGGCAGGGGTCAGTTCGCCGGACGCCGTATCCCGCAGACGCGGCATCGGACCGTCCCCTGGAAGGCGAGGGACCTCCGCACGACGCCAGGACTCCATGCAGACGAGGTTATCGCGCGGCCGGAGGAACGGTTGCGGCCAGGGCTGGCGGACGCCTGGCCTGGGTGGCCTGCTCGAACGCGTAGGCCAGCCCGATCAGGCGAGGCTCGGTCCACGGCGGGCCGACGAACGACACGCCAACCGGCAGGCCGGACACGTAACCGGCGGGCACGGTGACCGCCGGCCAGCCGGCCACCGCGGCCGGGCCAGAGGTGTGGAACACGTCGTGGTCCCCGAGCAGGTAGTCGGTCAGCCAGGCGGGGCAGGCGGTCAGCGACACGATCGCGTCCAGGGACGACGACGCGACCGGTTCCTCGAGCGCGGTCCGGGCCAGCGAAGTCGCCAGACGCCGGGCGGACACGTAATCGGGATCGGTCAGCGATCCGGACCGCGCCTCGCACCGCTCGAAGGTCTCCTGACCGAACCGGGACAGCACCAGGTCGGCGTTGCGCTTGTTGAAATCGATCAGTTCCGCCAGCGTGCCAGGCCCGCTGAACCCGGCGGCCGACTCCAGCCAGGCCAGATACGCGTTGATCCCGTACTTGAACTCGTACTCGAGCGCGACCATCTCGGGATCACCGATCTTCTCGGCGTCCGGCAGTTCCACCGGGTCCACCACCGCCGCACCGAGCGACCGCAGCCTGGCCACCGTCATGTCGAGAACCGCCGCCGTGGCCGCGCCCGCCAGGGCCGAACCGCCTCGCCAGACGCCCAGCCGCGCGCCATCGAGAGCCTCCGGATCCAGGGAATCGGTGAGAGACACTGGAACCACAGACCGTTCGTCAATAGGGTCTTGAGGATCGGGTGCGGCCAGCACAGACAGCAAGACCGTCGCGTCGGAAACAGTAGCGGCAAGAGGCCCCGCGGTGTCCTGTACCGGTGAGATCGGCACGATGCCGCGGCGGCTGATCATGCCGCTGGTGGGCTTGACGCCGACCACCCCGCAGGCGCTGGCCGGGCAGACGATGGAGCCGTCGGTCTCGGTGCCGATCGCGAGTGGCGCGAGACCGGCCGCCACGCCTACCGCCGAGCCGGAACTCGACCCGGACGGGTTGCGGTCCAGCGCGTACGGGTTGACCGTCTGGCCACCCAGCGTGGACCAGCCGCTGGTGGGGTGGGTGGACCGGAAGTTCGCCCATTCCGACAGGTTCGCCTTGCCGATGATGACCGCACCGGCCGCCCGCAGCCTGCCGACCAGGAAGGCGTCCTCGGGATAGGCCGACAGCAGCGCCGGAGATCCAGCGGTGGTGGGCATCCCCGTCACGCCGATGTTGTCCTTGACCAGGACCGGGATGCCTTCCAGAGCACGGGGCGGTGAGCCTGAGGCGCGGCGGCTGTCGCTGGCGGCCGCCTCTTCCGCCGCGGCCGGGTTCACGGTGATGACCGCGTGCAGCGCCGGATTGAGCCGGGCGATCCGGCGCAGGTAATACTCGGTCAGGGTCGCCGAGGTCGGGGTACCGGAGTCCATCGCCGCGCGCAGCGCCGCCACCGACACGCCGCCCACGGCTATATCGGTCCCGGGGATCACGTGACGCGGATCGCGGAAATCCGGCATAGCCGGAAGAATAGTCCGCCGCTGTCCGTATCGCGGGGCGTGGGGCTCCCCCGGCTCATCTGACAGAGCCGGCCCCGTTGACAGAGCTCATCCCGTTGGCCGCACCGTTAGCGGCGCCTGCCCCGTTGCCGGAGAGCGCGGCCCCGATGGCGCGCGCGGCGCCGCGGACCTGGCTCAGCCGCCGCTCGCGTATCGGGACGGGCGCACGGCTCACCGGCATCGGGATGGTCAGCACGGCGACCACCCGCTTGCCGTGCAGCACCGGCGCCGCCACGGCCCACACGCCCGGGTCGATTTCCTCCTCGCTGGTCGCCCAGCCACGCTGCGCGGCGACGGCTATCTTCGTCTCCAGGGACGCGATGGCCTGCGGGTCGCGTGCCGCGTACGGCGAGAGGTAGTCCCGGCGGACCTCTGGCGGCAGGCCGGCCAGCAGCATGCGGGCGCTCGCGCCGCGCTCCAGCGGCAGCGCCTGTCCCGGCTCGAAGGTCGTGCGCAGATGATGCGCGGACTCGACCCGGTGCACGCATACCGCGGCCCGGCCGATCAGGCGGACCAGGATGCAGGTCTCCTCGGTTTCGGCGACGAGCGCCCGCATCAACGGGTCGGCCACCTCGATGATGGATTCCGCCGCCTCGGCCGCCCGGGCGAGGCCGATCATCCGCGCGGAGAGCCGGAAGCTGCCGCGGTCGCCCTCGGCCAGCAGCCCGGTTTCGCGCAGCAACGTGATGTAGCGATACACACTCGGCAAAGCGATGCCGGTAGCGGCGGCCAGGTCGCGGGCGCTGAGCGTGTTGCGCTCCGCGGAAAAGGCCAGCATCAGCGCCAGCACCCGGCGAGCACCCTCGCAACCGCGTGCGGCGCTTGCCTCGGGAGGCATCTTTACCGCCGCCGCCTTAGCCATCGAACACCCCAGCTTGCGCACGCAAAGTCAGCGCACGTGTAGCCATCACACCCCCGATTATCGGTCAATCAGAAGATGACTATCAGATAATGATATTTAACCCTTTTGTATACTGTCAACACGTTATGTCGCGGTCCGGCAGCACAGTCAAGTTCTGACCAGGCAGTTCCGGACACAGCATGGCTTCCGAGACAGCACAACTTCCGCGGTGCAGCTTCACAGGCTCCCCAGCCCCCGCTGCAGCTTCCTTAACAACCATGGCACACCTACGGCAACCATGACACATGACCATGCAAGACCGCGTAACCCACAAATGCCACCGCGTCTATCAGGGTATGCGCAACGATCAGTGGAGTAACACGACGCCACCGCATGAACAGGGTGGCGAAGATGACACCCATGGCCGCGTTGCCGAGGAAACCGCCGACGCCCTGGTAGAGGTGGTACGAGCCGCGGATGCACGCGCTGATGATGACGGCGGGAACCGGCCTGAGCCGCAGCTTCTCGAGCCTGGTGAGCAGGTAACCGACGACTATGACCTCTTCATATATGCCGTTCTGCGCCGCGGACAGGATCAGGACAGGGATGCGCCACCACACATCGGGCAGATCCTCCGCGACCACGTTGAGGTTCGCCCCCAGGTGAAAGGCGGCCAGGTACAGGCCCAGTCCGGCGCCGCCGACCACCGCGGCGAGCCCGGCGCCGCGCAGCACGTCGCGGACTGGCTGGCCGGCGTCGAGGCCGATCGTGGACGGCCCCTCCCCCGCCCGTGCCAGCAGGTAGAAGACGAGGAACACCGGCGCGAGGGACAGCGTGATATTGGTCAGGTGCAGGAAGAGGTCGAGCAGCGGGCGACCGGGGGCGAGCGAGCCGTTCAGCGTCGCCGTCTGCTTGCTGAGTGACTGCGGGGCGGTCAGCGATCCGATGAAGCTCACCAGCGCGTACAGCCCGCTCGCGCCGAGCGACACCGCGAAGACGGCGACGATCTCCCAGCGCAGCATGCGCGACTGCGTGCTATCCGGGGTGTGAGGCGCGGCGTCGTGGGTGTGAGGCGTGGCGTCCTGGGTATCCCGATCGGCGTGCTGCGCTGATACGTTCTCAGTCACCGTCACAGTATTGCTCGCTCATGGAGCAGCTAAGCTGCTGAATTGCGGCACCCGAACAGCAGAAGGTCACCATGTCGTCGTACAAGCCCTATCCATCCACTGGGAAGCCCGTGGAGCAGGCGCCCCGGCCCGCGCCCCAGTCAGTGCAGAACGCCGTCAAGCTCATGTACGTGGGAGCGGCCGTCAGCACCGTCAGCCTCATCGTGTCGCTAACTGGCACCGGCAGCCTGAAAAACACGATCAGGAGCCACTATCCGCACTACACCACCACTCAGGTGAATCATCTGTACAACCAGATCATCGAGGCGGCGATCGTCTCCGCGGTGATCGGCATCTTGTTGTGGCTGGTGATGGCGTGGGCGAACGGCAAGGGCATGAGCTGGGCGCGCATCGTGTCGGCCGTCCTGTTCGGGTTCAACACGATCGGCTTGGTGGCGTTCATCCGGCAGCCGGAGACCGTGTTCAGCCTGATCTTCGAGCTACTGCTGTGGCTGGTCGGCCTGGGCGCGACCATCCTGCTGTGGCGGCCGGATTCGAGCGCGTTCTTCAAGCCGCCCAGTTACTCATGAGCTTGGAAGTACTTTCGGCCGTCCCGACGCTGTTCGCGGCGGACGGCTCGGTCGACCTGGCCGCCAATCGCGCGCTGTACGTGCATCTGGCCGGTCTGGTCGACGGGCTCTTCGTGGCCGGTACCACTGGCGAGTTCCCCGCGCTGTCCGATGACGAGCGGCTGTCGCTGGTATCAATAGCGCTGGACGTCGCCGGACCCGACCGGGTAGTCGCGCATGTCGGCGCCGCGTCGGCCCGGCAGGCCGCCCGGCTTGCCGTTGCCGCTGTCGGGCTGGGCGTCCGGCGCATCGCCGCGATCACGCCGTTCTACCTGCCCGCGCGCCCCGATGAGCTGACCCGGCATTACGTTTTGATCCGCGACGCCGTTGGCTCGGCCGCGGAGTTCTACGCGTACATTTTCCACGAACGTACTGGCGTTCACGTTCCCCCGCCGCTGTTCGCCACGGTGGCGGCGGCCGCGGGACTATCCGGGGCCAAGGTCAGCGGGGGTTCGGCCGGGGCGCTGGCGGAGTACGTGGCTTCGGCGCCTGGATTGCGGTTCTTCTCCGGCGACGACTCGAATCCAGGCCGATCCCTGGCCTTGGGCTGTTCGGGCGTGGTTTCCGGGCGGTCGGCCGCGTACCCGGAGGTGTTCGCGACGCTGCTTCGTGCATTGCGAGACGGTGACGGGGATGCGGCCTCGGGTGTGTCGGGGCAGTCGGGTGTGCCGGGGCAGCCGGGTCTTTTGGGGCAGGAGGGGCAGTCGGGTGGCGCGGGGCCCTTGGGGCAGTCGGGGCTGTCAGGTGCCTCGGGCCTGCCGGGGCCGCCGGGGCAGTCGGGTGTGCCGGGGCAGTCGGGCACCTCGGCGCTGTCGGGTGCCTTGGGGCAGTCGGGTGCCTCGGAGCTGTCGGGGCAGGAGGCGCTCGACCGGATCGTCGCGCTGGGCGCCAGCATCGGGCGGTTGAAGCACGCGATCATGCTGCGCGGTTTCGGCACCGACGCCGCCCGGATGACCGTGGATCCCCCGGACTTCACCACCGCTGCCGCGATAGCCGAGCAGGTCGCCAACCTCCCCCAGACAACCCCCGCCCCCCGCTAACAGGTCACGTCCGACATTTCTGGATTTGCCCCGGCGGCCGAGCGGGGCGGCCATGATCCTTTGGCGATTTTGGTCGCTATAGCAGCCGAAATACTCAAACGATCTCCACGCGCCACGGCCGACCGGCATCTCA
>Ga0213881_10000308_pt1 | contig 35741 bp, 30 predicted proteins | sample BarmaccoBMER_R08_FD_160104 | JGI IMG/M metagenome (GOLD analysis project Ga0213881, IMG submission 160104) | Barbacenia macrantha exposed rock microbial communities from rupestrian grasslands, the National Park of Serra do Cipo, Brazil - ER_R08 ...
GGGGCCCGACCCCCACCCCCCCCCCCACCCCTCGCCCGCGCCCCCCAGCCGCCTGGCGCGCCCGACATATCAGCCTTTGTCCATTTCCCCGGTCGGATACGTGGAAGAAAAAAGCCTTGCGGAACTTTGGGCGCCGGTTTCCGGCGCCCTTTCATCCGTGGGGCTCCTATCTTCCACAACGACGGCGAGTCCCTGTGCCCGCTCTGTGGTGATACGCCCTAGTTCCTCGGGCCGGCCGGGCACCTCAGGAAGCGGGCACCTCAGGAAGGGAGCCATCTTCAGGGTCGATAGCCTGACGGGATGGACTACCGCACTCTAGGACACAGTGGTTGCGCGGTATCGAGCCTCGCCCTCGGGACGATGACCTTCGGCGTCGAGACGGACGAGGACGGTGCCCACCAGCAGCTCGACCGCTTCATCGAGGCGGGCGGCACGCTGGTGGACACCGCCAACACCTACGGTGCCGGGCGGTCGGAGGAGATCATCGGCCGGTGGTTCGCCAGCCGCCCGGCTGACGTTACCGGACGTGTGGTGCTCGCGACCAAGGCCCGCTTCCCGCAGGACGACTCGCCGAACGGCCTGGGATTGTCCGCGCGCCACCTGCCCCGCGCGCTGGACGAGTCGCTTCGCCGGCTGGGGCTGGAGTCGGTCGACCTGTATCAGGTTCACGCCTTCGACCCGCTGACGCCGCTGGAGGAGACCCTGCGGACGCTCGACGGGTTCATCCGGGCCGGCAAGATCCGCTACTACGGGCTGTCCAACTTCACCGGCTGGCAGCTGACCAAGGCCGTGCACCTGGCTCGTGCGCTCAACATCGCCGGGCCGGTCACCCTCCAGCCGCAGTACAGCCTGCTGGTACGCGAGATCGAATGGGAGATCGTCCCAGCGGCCATGGACGCCGGCATGGGCCTGCTGCCGTGGAGCCCGCTTGGCGGCGGCTGGCTGTCCGGCAAGTACCGGCGGGAGGAACGCCCGTCAGGCGCCACCCGGCTCGGCGAGGATCCGAACCGCGGCATGGAAGCCTACGACCGGCGCGGCACCGACCGCACCTGGGACGTCATCGCCGCGGTGCAGAAGATCGCGGAGGAGCGTGGTGTGTCCATGGCCGAGATCGCGCTGGCGTGGGTGACCGGCCGGCCGGGCGTCAGTTCCACCATCCTCGGCGCCCGCACGATCGGACAGCTCGAGGCCAACCTCCGCTCGGCGGACCTGCGTCTGACGTCGGCCGAGAACGCCGCGCTCGATGCGGCCAGCGACCTCCGCGCCACTGACTATCCTTACGGCGAAATGGGCCTGGAACAGCGCTCCCGCAACATAGCCGGCGGCCGCTGATAGAGGGCGCAAATAGACGGCGCAAATAGACGGCACTGAGCCAGGCGGGCCTATCCTGACGGCATGGACCTTGTTATCCCCGACGGCGGCTTCTGGCCAGCGCCCGAAGTCCCGCAGCCGAACATCTACCCGATGGAATGGCACGTCGACACGCAAAAGCTCGCGGACATCTACGAGAAGTCCAAGCGGGCCGTGTGGAACCCAGCCGACTTCGGTTGGGACGGCATTCGTGCCGAGGACTTCACCGACGAGCAGCGCCTCGGCATCATGTACTGGTTCGCGGTGCTGGCTAACTTTGACGCTTCGGGTCCGGCGGTGTTCGCGCGGGCCACCATCCACGCCTTCGAGCAGCATGAGGAGGATCCGGTCCGCAAGTGCTTCTTCTCGATCACCCGCGACGAGATGAACCACGAGGAATGCTGCCAGCGCACCATCGCCAAGCTGTGGCCGGGCGGCCCGCTGAACTGGACGCCAGGAACCGATCTGGAGAAGGCGGCGCACAACAACATCGGCTGGCTGTATCACAACGGCGGCCGGTACTGGAACGGCTACAACACCGCGGTGGGCAAGTATTCGCTCGCCGTACTTTTCACCAGCTTCATGATGGGGGAGATGGCCGCCTCGACCTTGTTCCGCGGCATGGCGAGCGGCGCCGTCCACCCGGTGTTCAAGGAGATGTTCCAGCGCATCGGCCGCGACGAGTCGCGGCACCTCCAGATCTGCATGACGATCCTGGAAAACGAGTGGCCCGGCCTCACCGACGAGGTGAAGAGCCAGATCACCCGCCAGCTCCGGGCCGGCTTCGTGTTCTTGTCGATGATCTTGTGGGAGCCGCCGGAGGGGTTCTGGGACCTGCCGCCCTACTTCCTGCAGAACCACCGGGTGCTCATGTCCCACGCTCGCGACGCCGGCCTGGGCGTGCTGACTTACGACGAGCAGGCGGAGAACTGGCGCGTGGCGATAGCTCGTGTCCGCGCGATCGTGCAGCGCTGGGGCATCGAGTTCCCGGCCATCCCCGAGCTGGATATCGAGGGTGTCGACGTGGCCGCCGACATCAACCCCGAGGACATCATCCCGGTCTTTTAGCGGGGCCCCTCCCTCCGCAACCCACGTGTCTAGGTGTAACAAATCGCGCGCCAACGGCGATCACCAAGTAGAGGCGGCTGACGCGGGTACCCCCGAGCCCACGTCAGCCCCTCTTCTGTTTGCGCCTCGAACGCGGTGGCGGGATATCTCTGCAGGGTGGCGGCAGGTCGGCTACTCTGCGCACCTTGATGCGGGTAGCGTTCGGGTATGACGACGAATTCGGCGCCGTTCGGCCAGATGATGACGGCGATGATAACTCCCATGACCTCAGACGGGGCCGTCGACTACGACGGGGCCGCGCGCCTCGCCGACTACCTCGTCACCGCGATGCGCAACGACGGCCTGGTGATCAACGGCACCACCGGCGAGGCCCCGACGACCACCGATGCCGAGCAGGAGCAACTGCTCCGGGTGGTGCTGGACACGGTGGGCAACCGTGCCAAGGTGGTGGCTGGGGTCGGCACGAACGCGACCGCCCACACCATCGAGCTTGCTCGCCAGGCGGAACGGGTCGGCGTGCACGGCCTGCTGGTCGTGGCTCCCTACTACAACAAGCCTCCGCAGGCGGCGCTCGCCGCGCACTTCACAGCGGTGGCCGACTCGACGGGCCTGCCCGTGCTGATCTACGACATCCCCGGCAGGACCGGCGTCGCCGTGGATACCAGCACGCTGGTCAAGCTGGCCGCACACCCGCGGATCATCGGCGTCAAGGACGCCAAGGACGATCCGGCCGCCACCTCCCGTGTGCTGGCCCAGACCGACCTCGCCTATTACTGCGGCACCGACATGCTGAACCTGCCGTGGCTTTCCCTCGGCGCCGTCGGCTTCGTCAGCGTGGTGGGTCACGTGGCCGGCGACCGGCTCCGCGAGATGATCGACGCATACGGCAACGGCGACGTGCACACCGCACGACAGCTCCACTATGCGCTGCTGCCGGTGTACACCGGGCTGTTCCGCAACCAGGGGGCGGTCATGACCAAGGCGGCACTCGACCTGCTCGGCCTGCCCGGAGGGCCGGTACGCCTTCCGCTCCTCGCCGCCACCGACGTTGAACGGCAACAGCTTGCTGTTGATCTCGCGGAGGGTGGGGTTAAGGTACCTGCGTGAGTCATCCGCACCCTGATCTAGCATCTCCCCCCGCGCTCCCTCCCCACGGCCTGCGCATCGTCCCGCTCGGCGGCCTCGGCGAGATCGGCCGGAACATGACCGTGTTCGAGTACCTCGGCCGGCTGCTCATCGTGGACTGCGGGGTATTGTTCCCCGACCCCGACCAGCCGGGCGTGGACCTGATCCTGCCGGACTTCGAATACCTGGAGGGCCGGCTGAATGACGTGGAAGCGTGCGTGCTGACGCACGCCCACGAGGACCACATCGGCGCGATTCCGTACCTGCTCCGTAAGCGTCCCGACATCCCGCTGGTCGGTTCCAAGCTCACCCTCGGGCTGGTGGCCAGCAAACTGGCCGAACACCACGTTGATCCAGTCATGGTTGAGGTCAAAGAGGGGCACCACCGTACGTTCGGGCCATTTGAATGTGAATTTCTGGCTGTCAACCATTCGATACCCGACGCTCTCGCGGTAGCGATCCGTACGCCGGCCGGAGTCGTGCTGCACACCGGCGACTTCAAGATGGACCAGCTACCGCTGGACGGGCGGCTGACCGACCTGGCCGGGTTCGCGCGGCTCGGCAGCGAGGGCGTCGACCTGCTGATGTCCGACTCGACCAACGCCGAGGTGCCCGGCATCGTCGTGTCCGAACGGGACATCGCGCCAGTGCTCGACTCGGTGTTCAACGAGGCCGGGCAGCGCATCATCGTCGCATGCTTCGCCTCGCATGTGCACCGGGTCCAGCAGGTGCTGGACGCCGCGGTGGCGCACAAGCGGAAGGTCGCGTTCGTCGGGCGGTCCATGGTGCGCAACATGGGCGTGGCACGGGACCTGGGCTACCTCCGGGTGCCGGGCGGGCTACTGGTCGACCTCCGCGAGGCCGAGGAGATGCCGCCGGACGAGGTCGTGCTGATCTCCACCGGGTCGCAGGGCGAACCGATGTCCGCGCTGTCCCGGATGGCGGGGCGGGATCACCCTATCCGGATCGCGCCGTGGGACACCGTCATCCTGGCCTCGTCGCTGATTCCCGGCAACGAGACCGCGGTGTACCGGGTGATCAACGGGCTCACCAGGCTCGGCGCGCGGGTCGTGCACAAGGGTTCGGCGCTGGTGCACACGTCCGGGCACGCGCCCGCCGGGGAGCTGCTGTACGTGCTGAACCTGGTCAGGCCGCGTAACTTCATGCCGATCCACGGGGAGTGGCGGCACCTGCGCGCGCACGCGCGACTGGCGTCGCAGACCGGGGTGCCGTCGAAGAGCATCGTGATCGCCGAGGACGGAGTGGTCGTCGACCTGGTCGACGGCGTCGCCTCCATCGTCGGCGCGGTGCCGTGCGGGTACGTGTACGTGGACGGCCTCACCGTCGGCGAGGTGACCGAGTCCCAGCTCAAGGACCGGCGCATCCTCGGCGAGGAAGGCTTCGTGTCGGTCGTCATCGTGGTCGACGCTTCCTCTGGGAAGATCGTCGCCGGCCCGGAGGTGCACGCCCGCGGATCCGGCATCGACGAGGCCTCGTTCGGCGAGGTGATCCCGAAGATCGAGGAAGCGCTGGCCCGCGCCGCCGCCGACGGCGTCACCGACGCCTACCAGATGAGCCAGCTGGCCCGCCGCATAGTGGGCAAATGGGTCAGCGACAACTACCGCCGCCGCCCCATGATCATCCCCCTGGTAGTAGAAACCTGACCCCCCCACCCCCACTCTGGCCCCCGCTCGCCCGCTCGCCCGCTCGCCCGCTCGCCCGCTCGCCCGCTCCCCGCGGCCGCGCTCCGTATCCCATCAGTCACACGTGCACCTGCAGCCCCATCAGCTTCTGTGTCATGCGCGCGCCGATCGGATGAATGTGGCAGCCACCCGCTTATAACCGGGTCGCTGCCACATCCATCCGAATTCGCTCGGCGGCGGTCGGCGGGATTCGGGTGGATTGTGTGCGCTACGGATTCGCGCGCTCACGTTTTGTCAGACCCCAGCGGCATGATGTGCGCATGGCTCACTCGATGCGTATCGATCATGAGAGGCTCGCCCAGGTTCTGGACAGGCAGATCGATGTGATCACTCGTGCCCAAGCGTTCGCGGTTGGACTCACCAAGCATGCGCTCAGCCACCGCCTCCGGGAGGAAGGGCCGTGGCAGGTGCTTCTGCCGACGGTCTACCTGACGAAGACGGGGACGCCGTCGCAAGCGCACCGGGAGATGGGGGCGCAACTTTATGGCGGCCCCGGCAGCATCATCACCGGGCCGGCCGCGCTGCCGTGTCATCGGGTTCGCGGCCCGGTGACCGACTTCGTCGATGTGCTCGTACCGGTCGTCTGCCAGCGACGAGACGCGGAGTATGTGCGCTTGCACCGGACCACGCGGATGCCCGAGCAGCACTTTCCTTTCGGGCCGTTGCGCTACGCGCTGGCGGGTCGGGCGGTGGGGGACACGGTGCGGGGGATGGGCAGCCTGCGGGATGTGCGCGGGGTGGTGGCGGATGCGGTGCAGCGGCGGCGCTGCACGGTTGCGGAACTGATCGCGGAGCTCAACCTCGGACCGCGGCAGCGATCGGGACTGTTCCGGGAGGCGCTGTCGGAGGTCGTCGCCGGGAGCAGGTCGGCCGCGGAGGCGGATCTGCTGAACCTGCTGGCGAAGTCGGGGCTGCCGATGCCGCTGTTCAACGCGGAGATCTGGGCCGGCGACGAGTTCGTCGCGAAACCGGACGCGTGGTATCCGGAACTCGGCATCGTGATCGAGGTGGACTCGACCGAGTGGCACATGCTGCCGGAGGATCACAGCCGGGATGTGGAGCGGCAGACCCGGATGGGAAAGCATCTCATCGTCGTGTTGCGGTTCAAGCCGAGCCAGATCCGGAGAGAGCCCGCCGAGGTCATAGGGCGGATCCGGGAGGCGATCGAGCGAGCGCGGGGGCGGCCGCTCCTGAACCTGCGCACGGTTATGGCCCATGGCTAGCATCACATGACATGTACCAGGACCAGTACGACAGGATCTTGCGGCTCGAGCGCAAGGTCGATTTCCTGTTCCGGCGGCTGGGTATCGATCCTAGCGAGGCGCTGGCGCAGGACGACAGACTCGGCGGGTGGGCCCCAGAGTCCGCGCTGCCGTCCTCGTTTCAGGAGGCACTAAGCCGCGGCAAGACGATCCAGGCGATCAAGATCTACCGCGAGGTCACCGGCGCCGGGATCAAGGAGGCTAAGCGCGCGGTCGAGGCGATCATGCGGAACCAAGGCTCCTGAGCGCATGCTCAAACCTCAGCGCGCGTACTGGGTCGGGGACACGCCGAGGGTGGCGGTGAAGTCGCGGCTCAGGTGGGCCTGATCGGCGTAGCCGAGATCGGCGGCCAGCTCGGCCCAGTCGACCGGTTCGCCACCGCTGGCGCGCTGCGCCGCCTCATGCAGCCGGGCCCTGCGCATGACCCACTTGGGGCTGACGCCGACGTAGGAAGCGAACAGCCGCTGCAGGCTTCGGGAGGTCAGGCCCGACGCGACAGACAACTGGCCGACCCGGCGCAGCGCCGGGTCACCGGTGATCATCGCGACGAGGTCGGCGGCGTGGCGAGCGGCTGGGTCTGGTTCAGGCATAAACGCGCACAGCAACGCCTCGGCGTGGGAGATCATCTCCAGGTCGTCGGCGGCCAAATCCATGATCATCTTCCTGGTGTGCTCCACGGCTGGGCCGAAAAGCCGGACGGCCGGCACCACCTGGCCGGTGAGCTGGGCGATGGACGCGCCCCAGAAGGGGTGGAAGCCGCCGGGATGGAACCTGACCCCCAGGGCTTTGCCCAGACCGGACAGGCGGCGGGTAAACAGGCCGCCGACAACGCCGAAGATGCTCGCTTCCGGTTCCTCGAAGACCAGATGCACGTTCGGATGCGGCAGGATGGTCTGCTCGAAGTCGGGCTCGCCGCGCAGATCCCAGCGGACGATCCAGTGGTAGTCCACGAACGGGGCAAGCGCGGCCGACGGCGGGTGCTGAGCGAGCGTGAACCGCTGCTCGGCCTGCTCCGGGCGCAGCACGCCGCGAACCATCGCCATGCCGTGTGGATCGGACATGTGACCAGCGTACTGTCGTGTTTGTTCAAGAACGCGGCCGCGATGCAGCGCTACCTTCGAGCGGGTGAACAACTATCAGGAAATGGCCGCAGCGGCGGCCGAGACCGTCCGGGTGGTGCGCGGCGTCCGGGACGACCAGCTAAAAGACCCGTCGCCATGCCATGACTGGGACGTACGCACGCTGCTCAACCACATCATCTTGTGGACCGCGTACTCCGCGGAACAGCGGGCCTACGGCAAATCGGTCGCCGAGGAACTGATGAACAAAGACTTCGCGGCCGAGCCCGGTTTCGCCGACGACTACGCGGCTCAGGTGGACAAGGCGCTCACGGCGTGGTCAGACCCCAAAGCGTGGGAGCGCGAGCTGGGCGTCATGGGAAACGCCATGCCAGCCGCCGATGTGGCGGCGATGCTCATCATGGAGATCGTCCTGCACGGCTGGGATCTGGCCCAGGCGACCGGACAGGAGTACCACTGCCCCGGCAACGTCGCGGCCGTGCTACTGACCACGGTCCAGCAGCAAGCCGGCATGTTCCGGCAGTACCAGGGCTTCGCCGACGAGGTCAAGATCTCGGCGGACGCGCCGGCCTTCGACCGGGCTCTCGCGCTGTCCGGCCGCGATCCCCGGTAACCAAAGCCAAGCTAGTTCAGCACGCGGATCGGCTCGCCTTTGGCGAACGCGGCGATGTCCTCGGCGGCTTCGCCGTAGAACACCTCGTAGGTGTCGTCGGTTACATAGCCGAGGTGGGGCGTCAGCACGACGTTGGGCAGCCGGCGCAGCGGATGCGACAGGGGCAGGGGCTCGGTGTCGTAGACATCGAGCCCCGCGCCCGCGATCGCCCCGCTCCGCAACGCGGCGACCAGCGCCGCCTCGTCCACGATGGGGCCGCGGGAGGTGTTGATCAGGTAGGCGGTCGGCTTCATCATCCCCAGTTCCGCGGCGCCGACCAGCCCGATGCTGCGCTCGCTCAGCTTGTAGTGCACGGTGACCACGTCGGCCTGGGAGAACAGCTCGGACTTGGTGACCGGCCGGGCATGCGCCTTCTCCGCCTTCGCCGGGTCCAGGTTCTGGCTCCAGGCCAGCAATTTCATACCGAACGCCCGGCCGATCTTCGCCACCTGACGTCCCTGGAACCCGAGGCCGACGATACCGAGGCGCTTGCCACCCAGCCCGGTCCCGATCGTCCGCTGCCAGCCGTTCGCGACGGCCGCGCCGCCCGCCCCGCCGGCCGACTTCATCCGCTGGTCCTCCTCGGGGATGTGCCTGGCCACAGCGAGGATGAGGCCCCAGGTCAGTTCGGCGGTCGCGCTCTTGCTGCCGCCGGTGCCGCACACCGTGATGCCGCGCTCGCGCGCCGCGGCCATGTCGATCGACGCGTTCGCCATCCCCGTGGTGACGAGCAGCTTGAGGTTGGGAAGCAGGGAGAGCCGTTCGTCGGAAAAGGGGGTTCTTTCTCGCATGGCGACGATCACGTCGAACGGTGCCAGGGCACGCACGAACGCCTCGGTCCTCGATATGTGCTCGGTGAAGACGGTGATCTCCGCGTCGGGCCACTTGGCGCTGGCCAGGGCGACGTGCTGATAGTCATCGAGGATCGCGACCCGCATGAGGCGACACTACCGCGATCAGGCAACCACGAGTCCGGTTCGAGGCTGGCTCCGGTACGGCTGGTAGCGTCGCAGGCATGACCTGGCTTGACACGCTTACCGCGAAGGCACTGGCGGGCGAGCCACCGGCTCGCGAGGAGGCCCTGGCCGTCCTGGCCAGCGACAACGACATCCTGATGGACGTGATCGCCGCGGCGTTCAAGGTCCGGCTGAAGCATTTCGGCCGCCGGGTCAAGCTGAACTACCTGGTCAACATCAAGAGCGGCCTGTGTCCCGAGGACTGCTTCTACTGCTCACAGCGGGCCGGATCCGCCGCGGACGTGCTCAAGTACACCTGGCTCAAACCGGAGGAGGTGCTGGCGACCGCGGAGGCCGGGGTGGCGGCGGGCGCTCGCCGGGTGTGCCTGGTGGCCAGCGGGCGCGGTCCGAACGACCGGGACATCACCCGCGTAGCCGGCATGATCTCCTCGTTCAAGCAGGACCATCCGGATGTCGAGGTCTGCGCCTGCCTGGGTCTGCTGTCCGACGGGCAGGCCGAGCGGCTGCGAGAGGCCGGTACCACCGCCTACAACCACAACCTCAACACCGCCGAAGACCATTACGGCGACATCTGCACCACGCACTCCTACGCCGACCGGTCCGCGACCGTCGAGCAGGCGAAGGCGGCGGGGTTGTCGCCGTGTTCGGGGCTGATCGCGGGGATGGGGGAGACCGACGAGGACCTGGTGGACGTAGCGTTCGCGCTGCGGGCGCTGGAACCGGATTCCGTCCCGGTCAACTTCCTCATCCCGTTCTCCGGGACGCCGCTGGGGTCCCGCTGGGACCTGACGCCGCAGCGGTGCCTGCGGATCCTGGCCATGGTGCGGTTCGTGTGCCCGGCCGCGGAAGTCCGGCTGGCCGGCGGCCGCGAGATACACCTGCGTTCGCTTCAGCCGCTGGCGTTGCACGTGGTGAACTCGATCTTCCTCGGCGACTACCTGACCAGCGAAGGGCAGGCGGGCAACAAGGACCTGGACATGATCGCCGACGCCGGATTCACGGTCGAAGGCGCCGCGGCCGGAGACCCAGGCCAATCGGGCACCGAGGACGGCGAGCCGGCGGCGCGGCATCCTGACCTGGTCCGGATCCGGCGGCGCGGCGCCGGCACCGACATCCCCGCAAATGCCTGAACAGAGCTGTGACTCCGCCTATGCAGCGGATTTCGGGGCGCTCGCGCCGGCCGAGCATCTGGCCGCGATCGAGCGGCTGTGCGCGGCGATGGAGGCCGCGGACAAGGCCGGTTGTTATCCTCTGCTCACCGTCGAACGGCCCTGGTCGGTGCACAACCCCGTGCTGACCGGCGAGTTCGCGTCGCCGGGCGCGATCGACTGGTACCTGTGCCGCGAGTTCGGCCGGCTGGCCCCGGCCGGCGCCCGCATCTCGGTGTCACCCGGCCGCGCGGCGCTGGACCTGCACGACCCGGCTCTCGCCGCCGCGGTGGACGAGCTCAGCTGGGATCTGCGGCGCAAGAAGCTGTTCCTGTTCGGGCCGGAGCGGATGGCGCTGTCCATCGACCGGCTTCAGCACTACACCGGTACCGCGGCCGAGTCGTTCCAGCGATACGTGCTGCTGACCAACTACGCCTGGCACGTCGAGGAGTTCCGGGCCGCGCTGCCCGGCGTCACCGGACCGGACTCCGACGACCGCCAGATGCCGGCCTGGCACTACTCGCAGCCGGGCCGGGCTGGCGTGACGATGATCAACATCGGTGTCGGGCCGTCCAACGCCAAGACCATCACCGACCATCTCGCCGTGCTCCGGCCGGACCTGGTGCTGATGATCGGCCACTGCGCCGGCTTGCGCAATCACCAGGAGATCGGGGACCTCGTCCTGGCCACCGCATACCTGCGGGACGACCGGGTCCTGGACGACGTGCTTCCGCTCAACGTGCCGGTGGTGTCCAACTACACCCTGAACTCGCTGCTGCTCGAGGAACTGACCGGCCGCGGGCGGCGGCCGCGGATGGGCATCGTGTACACCACCGGGAACCGGAACTGGGAGCTCCAGCTCGCCTCGGTCGGGGAGCGGTTGCGCCTGTCCCGCGCGGTGGCGGTGGACATGGAGTCCGCGACGGTCGCCGCGAACGGCTTCCGCTACCGGATCCCGACCGCGACCCTCCTGGCGGTGAGCGACAAGCCGCTGCACGGGCAGCCCAAGCTCAACACCGAGGCCCAGGAGTTCTACGCCGACACGCGTCGGCAACATGTTGCCATCGCGATCTCCGTCACCGAACGGGTACGCCACCTCTACCCAGGCGGCCTCCCCGCCACCGACCTCCGCTCTCCCGACGAGCCGTTGCTCGGCCAATAGCCCGTCAGCCGATCTCGCCGCTAAATGCCTGCCTGATCCACGAGATTACGAGCAACTGCTCGTGGAACAACTGCTGCCAGGTGAAGTGGACGACCCGGAATCCGGCCGCGCGCAGCAACTGGTCACGTTCCAGCTGAGCGCTGGCACGTCCGGCCTTGATGTATTTGATCTCGCCATCGCCTTCGGCGACGGTCAGGTACTCGCGCCAGTAAAAATCCACCCGCCCGGCGAACCGTTCCGCGCCGAGCTCGACTTGCAGGTCAGGAGGTGGCAGGCCATGGGCGTCGAAGACCACTCTGGCGCACGACTCGAGCACCGACTCCGAACGTTCGTCGCTGAAATCAAGGACGCGCCTGGCCTGGACCAGGCCTGGCCATCGCACGGAGCCCGACAGCACGGAATCCAGCTCCGGTTTTGTGGTCTTGGACTGGTGCAACGCGGAGTCGGCGGCGACCACCGCCGCCATGAACGAAGATGTTCTCGCCAGGTCGGCGACGGTACGGGCCGCCGTGGTAACCGGAACCTTGAAGCGCTGGGTGATCTGATCGGCCGGCAGGGTGCCGGTGTGAACCTTGATTCCGCCACGGCCCACCCGTCCGCTTCGCCTGCCGCTCGGTCTGGTCAGCGCGACGGTTCCGGCGGGCGGCTTCTTGAGCAACTTAATGCCATCCATAAGTGCCGCGGACTGATGACTGGCCACTGTGTCGCGGCTCGTCGCCGCCATGGCGGCGGCCACGAGCAACGCGTGCTCGTGGGCCGGATCAGCTTTGCTCTCCTCCAGAGCCGCGGCCGTCGCGTATACGCTGTGGCGCATCCTGACGAGAATCCCCTGCCGTACGAGGGATTGAAGCTGCCGTTCGGTTATTCCGACCGCTCGCCAGTCCGCGACGCTCCCCACCCGGTACTTACTAACCGTCTTCATAATTTTACTGTCAGTCACATCATCTGAGATCCCCGTCGACTTGGCGCACGAAACCGACGTTCTTACGCCCGAAATATTCATATTTGTACCTTTCGTAACGTCGGTTTCGTGCGCATAGTGGGTCGGGCGGGAGCAGTAACGCGACACGCCGAGAGCGAATGTGCTTGGGGTTGGGCGGGGTTCTCGGTACGTTTGCGAATATGGCGGCCCGTGCGCCCAAGGGATCAAATACCCGCGGTCGAGGCGGGTTCGATGAGGCTGCCCTGGACGCCCTGAGCTTCGGCGAACGCCCGGCACCGGGAAACCGGAAGACGCCCAGGCCGGCCGCCAGCCGGACCACGACCACGTCGACCACGTCGACCATGCGCAGTCAGGCACCGCCGCGCGGGGGAAGCGGGTCACGCGGCGGGACGGCGTCGCGGAAACCGAGCAGCACACGGCCCGGTAACGCCAAGCGCGGTACCGCCAAGCGCGGCGGCACCAGGACCGGCACGAGGAACACCCGTAAAACCCCGCCGCCGCAGTCCCCGTTCATGATCCTGGTCGCCTGGATCGGCCGGGCGCTGCTTGGCGCCTGGATGCTGGTGGCCGGATCGGTCGGGTTCGCGGTCCGCGCGGTCGGCCGCGGCGCCCGCGACCTCGATCCGCACCACCGCCGGGACGGCGTCGGGCTGCTCACGCTGGGCGCGGCGATCGTCCTGGCCGCCAGCGTCTGGTGGCGGATGGGCAATCCGGTGGGCAGAGCCCTGCGGTACCTGTTCCTGGGCGGCTTCGGGTCTCTCGCCTGGGCGCTCCCGCTGCTGGTCGGGCTGCTGGCCTGGCGGTTCCTCCGGCATCCGGACCGGAATTCGGAAACGGCGCGCGCCGCCATCGGCTGGACCGCGCTGCTGGTCGGCGCGGTCGGCCTGATCCACATCGCCAAGGGCACGCCGCACCCGTCCGACGGCGTCACGACCATACGCGCGGCGGGCGGCTACATCGGATACGCGGCCGCCGGACCGCTCGCCTCCGCGGTCACCCCATGGGTGGCCGCCCCGCTGCTGGCACTGCTGGCCGGCTTCGGAGTGCTGGTTATCACCGGTACTCCGCTGCACCGTATCCCGGAGCGACTCTCCGACCTCCGCGAACTCCTCGGTCATACCGAACGGCATGATGTTGACTCCCTTGAGATAGACGGGGAGTACGAAGAATCGACGGGCAGCTCGGTACGCCGGACCCGAGCGCAGATCGCCAAGCAGATCCGGCTCCGGCCGGCCATCGAGGCCGGCGATCACGTCAAGCCCTATGACACGCCGCTGGTGGAAGGGGCCAAGCCCGGCAAGCCGGGCAAGGATCCCGACCTGAGCCTGCTCGACAAGCTGGGCTTCGACGAGCCGGCCGACGAGGCGCCTCAGCCGCCGCCGGCGCCCAAGCCCGAGGTGAAGATCCCGGCGCCACATGAGCCGCTGCGGAATCCGGAGCAGCTCACGCTGACCGGCGCGGCGCTCGACGGGTACACGCTGCCGCCCACCGCGCTGCTGCGGCCGGGCAGCGCGCCGAAGCAACGGACCAGGGCGAACGACATCGTCGTGGCCGCGTTGTCCGAGGTGCTCGAGCAGTTCAATGTGGACGCGCAGGTCACCGGGTTCAGCCGGGGACCGACGGTGACGCGGTATGAGATCGAGCTCGGGCCCGCGGTCAAGGTGGAGCGGGTCACCGCGTTGCAGAAGAACATCGCCTACGCGGTGAAGAGCGCGGATGTGCGGATCGTGTCGCCGATCCCCGGCCGGTCGGCGATCGGGGTGGAGATCCCCAACGCGGACAAGGAGATCGTCAGCCTGGGCGACGTGCTCAAGTCCGATGTGGCGATCAGCGATCACCATCCGATGGTGGTCGGCCTGGGTAAGGACGTCGAGGGCCGGGTGATGGTGGCGAACCTGGCCAAGATGCCGCACGTGCTGATCGCGGGCGCCACCGGCGCCGGTAAGTCGGTGTGCCTGAACGGCCTGATTACCTCCATTCTGACCCGCGCCACGCCGGATGAGGTGCGGATGATCCTGGTTGACCCCAAGCGGGTCGAGCTGACCATCTACGAGGGCATCCCGCACCTGATCACGCCGATCATCACCAGCCCGAAGAAGGCGGCCGAGGCGCTGGAGTGGGTGGTCGGGGAGATGGAGCGCCGCTATGACGACCTGGCGGCGTCCGGCTTCCGGCACGTGGACGACTTCAACAAGGCGGTGCGGGCCGGGAAGCTGGCGCCGCCGCCGGGCAGCGAGCGGGAGTACCTGCCTTACCCGTACCTGCTGGTGATCATCGACGAGCTGGCCGACCTGATGATGGTCGCGCCGCGGGATGTGGAAGACGCGATCGTGCGGATCACCCAGCTGGCCCGGGCGGCCGGCATTCACCTCGTGATCGCCACGCAGCGGCCGTCGGTCGACGTGGTCACCGGGCTGATCAAGGCGAACGTGCCGTCCAGGCTGGCGTTCGCCGTCTCGTCGCTCACGGACTCGCGGGTCATCCTGGACCAGCCCGGAGCCGAAAAGCTGGTCGGGCAGGGCGACGCGCTCTTCCTGCCGATGGGCGCGTCCAAGCCGATCCGGCTGCAGAACGCGTACGTCTCGGAGAAGGAGATCCGGGACATCGTCGCGCACTGCAAGAAGCAGGCGGAGCCGGCGTACCGGGAAGATGTGGCCGCCGCACCGGAGAAGAAGCGCGACATCGACGAGGAGATCGGCGACGACCTCGAGCTGCTGATGCAGGCGGCTGAGCTGGTGATCACCACCCAGTTCGGGTCGACCTCGATGCTCCAGCGCAAGCTGCGGGTGGGTTTTGCCAAGGCGGGCAGGCTGATGGACCTGCTCGAAAGCCGGTCCGTCGTGGGGCCGAGCGAGGGCTCGAAGGCCCGCGACGTCCTGGTGCGGCCCGACGACCTCGAACAGACGCTTAGCTCTCTCCGCGGCGGGTAAGGCGGCTGGTAAGTCAGCGTCGCAATAAGTGGGGTCGCGGTAAGTCAGGGAAATCGCAACCTTTGCTTCACCGATCTTGCACCCTGTGGTGCCTACACTTGGTAACGGTCCCAGTACAACACCACCCGGGAGGCGCGCCGTGAGCATCGGTGACACCCTGACGGAGGCACGCCGTCAGGCCGGTCTCACCATTACTCAGGTAAGCCAGCGGACCCGGATCCGAGAATCGATCATCCGCGGTATCGAAAACAATGACTTCTCGGCATGCGGCGGCGATTTCTACGCGCGCGGCCACATCAGGAGCATCGCCACCGCGGAGGGTATTGACTCAGAGCCGCTGATCAGGGAGTACGACGCCGAACACGGCCCGGTCGGCGGGAGCATCTCCGCCGCCGACGTGTTCGAGCCCGCCACGCCGATCAGGATCAGGGAACGCCGCTCACCCAGCCTGAGCATGATCGTCGTCGTGCTGTTGCTCGGCATCATCGGGTTCAGTGCCTATCATCTGGTGTCTTCGCACAGCCATAAGGCAGCTGCCGCCGCGCGGACGACACCGCACGCGACCGCGCTGCGGGCCACCCCGCGGCCGTCGCCCCGTCCGACGCATACGCCAGCGCGGGCACCGCGCCACGAGGTCCGGATCCACCTGACCGCGCTCCAGGATTGCTGGGTCCTGATCACCAGGGCGGACACCGGTGCGCAGATTTACATGGGGGTGGTGCCGGCCGGCGGCTCAGCGAGCTGGACCGAGAAGCAGGCGGTCAGCCTCAGGCTGGGCAATCCGCCCGGCGTAGTGCTCACCGTTGACGGGAAGCGCCGGAACACGAACACGCCGAATGTGCTCACGATGAATCTAAGCCCGCCCAACGTCTAGCCCCACCCGGCACCTTCCATGATCATGGGTCATAGGCGGTAACTATTCCCGCAAATGACCCATGATCATGACGTCGGCAGGGTGGTGTGGGAGGCCGAGTAGGCTCTGCGTGTGTCTTTCAGTTCCACTCCCAGGACAGTGAGTCTTGTCACGCTCGGTTGCGCGCGCAACGAGGTTGACTCGGAGGAACTCGCCGCGCGCCTGGCTGACGCCGGATGGGAACTAGCGGCGCAGGGCCGGGAAGCCGGCGTCGTTCTCGTGAATACCTGCGGTTTCATCCAGGCGGCCAAGCAGGAGTCGATCGAGGAGCTGCTGGCGGCGTCGGAGTCGGGCGCGAAGGTGGTGGCCGTCGGCTGCCTGGCGGAGCGATACGGCACGGAGCTGGCCGCCGAGCTGCCCGAGGCGCAGATCCTCGGCTTCGACGACTACGAGGATATCGGGGCCCGGCTGGATGACGTGCTGGCAGGCCGTCGGCGGGAGGCGCATGCGCCTCAGGACCGGCGCAAGCTGTTGCCAATCAGTCCGGTGGAGCGGTCGCGGGCCCGGGACGATGTCGGCCCGCCGTGGCTGCGGCGGCGGCTGGCTACGGGGGTGGCCGCGCCGCTGAAGATCGCTTCGGGGTGTGACCGCAGGTGCTCGTTCTGCGCGATCCCGTCCTTCCGCGGCGCGTTCGTCTCCCGGCGCCCTCCCGAGATCCTGGCCGAGGCAAGCTGGCTGGCCGCCCAGGGGGTGAAGGAGATCCTGCTGGTCAGCGAGAATTCCACGTCCTATGGCAAGGACCTGGGGAACCTGCGGCTGCTCGAGGAGATCCTGCCGGATCTGGCGGCCACGGTGGCGCGGGTGCGGATCAGTTACCTCCAGCCGGCCGAGGTGCGGCCGGGCCTGATCGAGGTCATGACGTCCACTCCCGGCGTGGCGCCGTACTTCGATCTGTCGTTCCAGCACGCCAGCGGCCCGGTGCTGCGGGCCATGCGCAGGTTCGGCGACCGCGCACGTTTCCTCGGACTGCTCAGGCAGGTCCGGGAACTGGCCCCCGAAGCGGGAGTGCGGTCCAACTTCATCGTCGGCTTCCCAGGCGAGACCGCCGAGGACCTACGCGAGCTCGAGTTGTTCCTGAGCAGCGCCCGGCTGGATGCCATCGGGATCTTCGGCTATTCGGACGAGGACGGCACCGAAGCGGATACGCTGCCGGGCAAGCTGGACGACGCGGAGATCGCCCGGCGGGTCGAGGACTTCGCCGATCTGGCCGAAGAGCTCATGGCTCAGCGGGCCGCCGAGCGCGTCGGTGAGGCCGTCGATGTGCTGATCGAGGAATGCCTGGAAGAGGGTGTCTACGAAGGCCGGGCCGCGCACCAGGCGCCGGAGGTGGACGGTGTCACCACGGTCGTGTCGCAGACGCCGCTCGCGGTTGGTGAGATCGTCCAGGCTCAGGTAACCAGTTCCGAGGGAGTGGACCTCACGGCGGAAGCTCGGTGAATCCGGCCGGCCCGGCGAAGACCGAGATCAGCCTGTACAACGTGGCCAACTGGCTCACGGCCGTCCGGATCCTTCTGATCCCGGTCGTGGTGGTGGGGCTGGTCCAGGGGGGGACGGCCTGGCGGGTGGTGGCGTTCGCCGCGTTCTGTGTCGCTTCGGTGACCGATCTGCTCGACGGGCGGCTTGCCCGCAGCCGCGGGCTGGTGACCGACTTCGGCAAGATCGCCGATCCGGTCGCGGACAAGGCCCTGACCGGCGCGGCGCTGATCAGCCTGACTGCACTCGGCGAGCTGCAGTGGTGGGTCACCGCTGTGATAATGGTCCGCGAGCTCGGGGTGACTGGCCTGCGTTTCTGGGTGATCCGTCAGGGGGTGATCGCGGCCAGCCGCGGCGGCAAACTCAAGACCTTGCTGCAGGTCGTGGCGATATGCCTGTACATTCTCCCGTGGATCCCCGCGATCTTGCGAGGGATCGTTATGGCGGCGGCCGTGGTGGCCACCGTGGTAACCGGGGTCGACTACCTGCTGCGCGCGCTGCGGCTGCACCGCGCGGGCACCAAGGAGGCGTGAGGCGTGGCTGGTCCGGTTTCTTCGGCGGGCAGAGCCGCGCGGGATCTGTCTCGGCAGATCCACGGACTGCTACAGGCGGCCGGCCGGACGGTCGCGGTGGCGGAGTCGCTGACCGGCGGCCTGGTCGCCGCCGCCCTCACCGACATACCCGGCGCCTCGGCGTCGTTCCGGGGCGGTGTGGTCACCTATGCGACGGAGCTGAAGGCCGAATTGCTCGGAGTGGACGCCCGGATGCTCGCCCGGCACGGCGCGGTCTACCCGCCGGTGGCGGCGGCGATGGCCGAGGGCGCTCGAACGCGGCTCGGGGCTGACTTTGGTCTGGCTACAACCGGAGTCGCGGGTCCTGACCCGTCCGACGGACAGCCACCCGGCACGGTACACATCGCCGTGAGTGCCGACGGCGACACCGTGGTCAGGACAATAGCCCTGACCGGGACCAGGGGCCAGATTCGCCGGCAGACGGTGGAGAACGCGCTCGGGCTGCTGCTCGGACGCCTCCGGGAAGATACCCGGTGATTACAGCGTTACTCCAGGAGCGAACACGCGTGGCTATGATCTCGCGGAGTTGGCTCGTAGGCAGGTACGGTGGAGGTGTGGGCGGTTCGGCGATGGGAAGGTCTGCCTCGGGAAGGGAGTGCGGCTATGGTTCTGCTCCGTCAGCTGCTGGGTGACGTGCTGCGTCGGCTGCGCCTGCGGCAGGGTCGCACCCTCCGCGAGGTATCGGCTTCGGCGCGCGTTTCCCTTGGCTACCTTTCTGAGGTGGAGCGCGGTCAGAAGGAGGCCTCGTCCGAGCTGCTCCAGGCCATCTGCACCGCGCTTGGTACGCCGCTCTCCCAGGTTTTCCGTGAAGTTTCGGATAATTTCGCGTTGGCCGAGCTGCAGAGCGAGCCGGTGCTGGAGATGCCGCGCGAACCCGCTCTGCTGCGTGAGCTGACCCAGGCAGAGCTGACACAGACCTCGGGCGGCCCCGCGCGTGACATCACCGACATGGTGCCGGTCTGAGGAATTACACCCAGGCTTTCGGGTTCTCCGTCAAGTTGCGAATGGTGTCAGGGAGGTTGCCTGACACGATGTCGGCCAGCGTGACCTGCTCGAGCACGGCTCGTTCGTTGGCACGTAGCGCGATCCACACCTGCTGCAGGGGCTCGGCAACCCCCGGATACGTGACGTTTTCCGGGCGTTCGCCCCGGACCCCCAGGAGCTGGCCGTCGATGGCCCTGATGATGTCGGCCAGAGATATCTCGCCGGCCGGGCGGGCCAGCCAGAAGCCGCCTTCCGGCCCGCGTTGGCTCCGGACCAGGCCGGCGCGCCGGAGCTGGGTGAGTATGGTCTCGAGAAACTTCCCTGGAATCTGCTGGGCGCGGGCTAGCTGGTCGGCGGTGACGTGACCGTCACTGGCGGCGGCGAGCTCGATCGCCGCGCGCAACGCGTAGTCGGCTCGGGCTGATAGTCGCATGACCGCCATTATGCAGTTACCCCACTAGTTTTCTGGCATTGACGCCGGCCAAAATGGCCTTTTGTGTTGCGCCGCGGGGGATGGAGAGGAGGGGCATGGCAGGTCAGCGTGAACGTGAAGTCATCGTCGAGATGACCGTCAACGGGTCGGCCTGCCGCCGCGTGGTGCCTGCCAGGACCCTGCTGGTTCATTTCCTCCGGGACGAACTGCGGCTGACCGGAACCCACGTGGGCTGCGACACCACGCAGTGTGGCGCCTGCACGGTGGACATGGGCGGTGTGGCCGTCAAGTCCTGCACGATCCTGGCCGCCCAGGCGAACGGCCAGGAAATTACCACGATCGAGGGCCTCGCCGACGGCCCGATCCAGCGGGCGTTCTGGGCCGAGCACGGACTTCAATGCGGGTACTGCACGCCCGGCATGGTCATGGCGGTGCGGCAGCTGCTGGCCGACAACCCCGATCCGACCGAGACGGACGTCCGCGATGGACTCGCCGGAAACCTGTGCCGCTGCACCGGGTACCAGAACATCGTCGCCGCCGTCCTGGCGGCCGCGGCGGAGACCTGAGGTGTATCCCGCCGAGTTCAGTTACCTGCGGGCCGGGTCGGTATCCGAGGCGCTCGACGCGCTCGCCGATGGCGAATCAGACGACGACCTCAAGATCCTGGCCGGCGGGCAGAGCCTGCTGCCGATGATGAAGCTGCGGCTGGCCACGCCCAGCGTGCTGCTCGACATCGGCGGGCTGACCTCGCTGGCGGCGGTTGACCCGGAGGCGGGCCGGGTCGGCGCGCTCGCCACGTACCGGTCCCTGCAGCGGGATGCGCGCCTCGCCGGCCGGTTTCCCGCCATGGCGGACGCGCTGAGCGTGCTGGCCGATCCGCAGGTGCGAGCCAGGGGAACGATCGGCGGCGCCATAGCCCACGGCGACCCGGCGGCCGACCTGCCGGCCGTCCTGCTGGCCCTGGACGCCACGCTCACCGTGGCCCGTTCTGGCGGCAGCCGGACGGTGGCTCTCGACGATTTCCTGCGCGGGGTGTTCGACACCGACCTGGCCGACGACGAGCTGATCACCGAGGTCGTCATACCGCCGGCCGCGGCCGGGCAGGCGTACGAGAAGTTCGAGCAGTCGGCCAGCCATCTGCCGCTGGCCGGGGTGTGCGCGGCGGTCGAGGTCGGCGCGGCCGGCGCCATCACCGGCGCCCGTGTCGCGGTTACCGGGGTGGCGGGCCGGGTGTTCCGCGCGCGGGCGGTGGAGGCGGCCCTGGTCGGTCAGGAGCCCGTGGACGCGGTACTGGACGGCGCGGCCGCCCAGGTCCGCGACGGCGCGCCCCGGCCGCTCGAAGACATCCACGCCAGCGGCTCATTCCGGCTGCACCTGGCCGAGGTGCTGGCCCAGCGGGCACTGCGCCGCGCACTAATGCGAGCCGGAGAAAGTTCATTACAGGTATCGGTGACGCCGTCCGGCGGGTAGAGGATGCCACGCTGCTGGCGGGGCGCGGGACCTACGTCGACGACGTCACGGTGCCGGGACTGCTGCACGCGTTCGTGGTCCGCAGCCCGGTGGCTCATGCGGAGATCACGGCGCTTGACGTGTCGGAGGCGGCCGGCGCGCCAGGTGTGGCCGGGGTGTTCACCGCGGCCGACATGCGCGATGTCGGGCCGTTGCCGGGGCCGCCTGGCCTGCCCGGGCTGGAGTTCCCGTTGCTGCGGGCGGCCGGCGACCGGGTCCGGTGGGCCGGGGAGCCGGTGGCGCTGGTGGTGGCGGACTCGGCCGCCAAGGCCGCGGACGCGGCGGAACTGGTGTCGGTGGACTACGACACACTGCCCGCGGTCACCGATCCGGTGGCGGCCGCCGCGCCAGGTGCGCCGGTGTTGCACGCCGCGGCCGGAGGCCCAGGCCAATTCAGCGCCGCGTCGGGAAACGTCTGTTTCCGGGAGCGGCTGACCGGAGGGGACGCGGACCGGGCGTTCGCGGACGCGGCGCATCGCGTGGGGCAGCGGATGGTCAGCCAGCGGGTCGCGCCGGTGGCGCTCGAGCCGCGCGGCGTGCTCGCGCAGGTTATCGACGGGCGGCTGGACGTACGGATCGGCACGCAACGGCCACACGGGGTCCGGACGTGGCTGGCCGGGATGTTCGGCCTCCCGGCCGAGGACATCAGGGTCGTGGCGGGCGATGTGGGCGGCGGCTTCGGCGCCAAGGGGCCGCTGTACCCGGACCAGGTGGCGGTGATCGCCGCGGCCCGGCTGCTCGGCCGCCCGGTGAAGTGGATCGAGGAACGCGGCGAATCGTTCCTGGCCACCACCCACGGCCGGGATCAGGTCGCCGAGCTGGAGATGGCCGTCACGGCGGACGGACGGATCAGCGCGATCCGCGGCACCGTGCACATAGGCGTTGGCGCGTACCTGACGCCGAACGCCCTCAGTACCGCGCGCAACCGGATGGGCCCGCTGCTCGGCCAGTGCTACGACATCGGCGCCGTCGACGTCGAGATCGTAGGCGTACTGACCAACGCCACGCCGATCGGACCGTACCGCGGCGCTGGCCGGCCGGAGGCGGCGTACTTCACCGAACGGCTGGTGGACCTGGTGGCGGGGGAGACCGGTCTCGATCCCGCGGAGGTACGTCGCCGCAACTTCATCTCGCCGGACCAGTTCCCGTTCCGTACCCGGACCGGGCTGACCTACGACAGCGGCGACTACCGGGCCGCGCTGGACAAGGCGCTGGAAAGCTACCGGGAGCTGCGGCGGGCACAGGCGGCCGCCCGGGCGGCGGGCCGGGTGGCTGGCGTGGGCATGTGCTGCTTCGTCGAGCCGGGCGGCATCATGCCGGGCGTTCACGGGGACCAGGCGACGGTCACGGTGGACCCGTCCGGCGCGGTCACCGTGGCGGTGGGCACCAGCGGGCACGGGCAGGGGCACCAGACAGCGTTCGCCCAGCTGGCGGCGGAGCTGCTCGGAGTACCGTTCGCCGATGTGCGAGTGGTCTTCGGTGACACGGATACGGCGCCGTTCGGTTACGGCACGTTCGGGTCGCGTAGCACGGTGGCGGGCGGCAGCGCGGTGCTGCGGGCCTGCGAGGCGGTGCTCGCTGCGGCGCGCCGGGTCGACGCGCCGATGCCGCTGGCCGAAGCCGCCCGGCGGCTGGGCGGCCTGTCGGCGACAGCCGCCGCGGACGTGACGGGCGAGACGTACGCGTTCGGCTGCTATGTGTGCGTGGTCGACATCGATCCCGGCACCGGCCGGATCCGGATCGACCGGGTCATCGCGGTCGACGACTGCGGACGGGTCATCAACCCGCTGCTGCTGGAAGGGCAGGTGCACGGAGGCGTCGCGCAGGGGGTCGGGCAGGCCCTGTTCGAGGCGGTCCGCTACGACGAGGACGGTCAGCCGCTGACCGCGTCCCTGATGGATTACGCGATCCCGTCGGCGAAGCAGGTGCCGGTCATTGAGTCATACCGGCTGGAGACCCCGTCCCCGCTGAACCCGCTGGGCGTCAAGGGCATGGGGGAAAGCGGTACTATCGGCGTCACACCCGCCGTCGTCAACGCCGTCATGGACGCGCTGGCGCCGTACGGGGTGCGGCACCTGGACATGCCGCTGACCCCGGAGAAAGTCTGGACCGCGATCCACGAGGCTGCTTCGGTGTAATAGCCTCGCAGCGGGCTAGTGGTCACCAGGTAGGAGCGTGCCTATGCCAGAAGCAGGTCAGCCGGTCGCCAGCGCGCCCGCACAGACCGCCGCGATGGCGGCGCAGACGCGGCGAGCGGCGGGTCGGCGGCTGGCGTGGGCCTGGGGCACGGCGCTGTTCGCCGTGGCTGTCATCGTCTTGTGGATCGCCTACCTGCATGTGTCGCGGACCCAGCGGGTGGAGTCGGACGGTGCCTCGAACGCGCTGCAGGCATGGGACATGCTGCACGGGAACCTGCTGCTGCGCGGCTGGACCGTCACGGACGTCTCGTTCTACACCACCGAACTGCCCGAGTACCTGATCGTCGAGGCGATCCGCGGCCTCAACGCCGACGTGCTGCACGTCGCGGCCGCCTTGTCCTACGCGCTGCTCGTGCCGCTGGCGGCGGTGCTGGCCAAAGGGCGTGCCACCGGCCGGGAGGCCGTGGTCCGCATGGTCATCGCGGCCGGGATCCTGGTGGCGCCCGAGCCCGGCGCCGGCGTGTTCATCGTGCTGTTCCAGCCGGACCACATCGGCACCCAGGTACCGATGCTCCTTACCTGGCTGGTCCTGGACCGGGCGCCCCGCCGCTGGTACACACCGGTCCTGATGGGCATACTGCTCACCTGGATCGGGATTGCCGACAAGATCGTCCTGCTGATCGGCGTCCTGCCGCTGGCGCTGGTCTGTGCCGCCCGGGCCCTCCGCGCCTGGCGCCAGGCCATGCCCTGGCGCGACATGCCACGGCAGGCCTGGCGGCCAGATGCCCTGCGCACCGTGTGGTTCGAGATCTCACTGGCCGTCGCGGCGGTGCTGTCGTACCCAGTGACTGAGATCGTCGTCAAGCTGATTCACGCCCTGGGCGGCTACACCGTCCTTCCCGTGGGAACCGGGCTGGCCAGCCCGGGCCAGTTTCCGACCCATATCCGGCTGGCCACCGACGGCATCCTCGGCCTGTACGGCGCCAACTTCCAGGGGCCGCCGCACGGCTGGGACCTGGCGTTCGCCATACTCCACCTGGTCGGCGTGGCCCTGGCCGTATGGGCGCTATGGCTGGCTTTCCGCCGGTTCTTCCGCGCCGACGACCTCATCGCGCAGGTGCTGGCGGTCAGCATCGTGCTGAACGTCGGCGCCTACCTGCTCAGCGGCAAGCCGAGCGCCTACTGGAGCGTCCGCGAGATGGCTGGCGTCCTGCCGGCCGGCGCGGTGCTGGCCGGCCGCCTGGTGGGCCCGCTGCTGGTCCGCAACCTGACGGACCACGCGCGCCTCGGCGAGCGCGCCCGGCGGCTCTATACGGCTCTGGCCGCCGCGCTGGCGATCGTGCTGGCCGGCTACCTGACGGCGCTCGGCTACGCGGCCAGCAAGCCTTCGGTGCCCGGCGTGGGCCAGGACCTGGCCGGCTGGCTGAGCCAGCACGGGCTCACTTACGGTCTCGCCGAGTACGGCCTGGCCAACTCCACGACGCTTGCGGCCGGTAACAACGTGGCCGTCCGCCCGGTCGTCACCCTGCCGTCCCGGCTGGCCCCCGGCCCGCACGAATTCGACGCGAGCTGGTACGACCCGCGTGCGCACAACGCCACCTTCGTCGTGCTGCTCAACAGTCCGGCCCAGCTCGACTACATGACAATGGCGCAGGCAACGGTCGGCTTCGGTCCTCCCGCGCACGTGTACCACTACAAGACCTACGAAATCCTCACCTGGAACAAGAACCTGCTCACCGAGCTGGGCCCACCCGCTCCGGACTAACTTGAGCTTTAACCTCCGGGCGCGCCCGCGGCAATCGCCTGCGCCGCCCATGTGATAACCACACCTTCCCGGGCAAGCCGCTCGCACTGCCCGCCTGCCGATGTAGCCGTCCTGCGACTTGTCACCCGTCCCAGTCGAGAGGTCACCCGGTAGTGCTGGACATACGCCGCATTTCCGGGCAGTGATTCGACGTAGCGGGTGACATGTGTGACGTAGCGGGTGACAAGTCGAACTGGAAGATGGCGGCGGTTCAAGCGCGAAGTTAAACCTGAGGTGCCTGTTCAAGGATGCGGCAGAATTGACCGACCGGCCGCTCAGAGCTGCAATTTGTCACATTAACCTGGGGCAACAAGGGGGACGTTGCGCCAATGATCCCCTCCCAAGGGGTAGGTTGCGCCAACCATCCCCTTCAGCATCCACCCCAGCCTACGGCGGGTGGCAGGTGGTGGGGAAAGGGCGCGGTTGTCGGCGGCCCTTTGTTCCCACGCGAAACCCTAATCTTCCGGCGCGGGGCGTACGTGACGACCTCGGGAGGCTAGGTCATGGTGCGAGGAGTTGGTTCACGCTGAATGACTGGCGGAGCATCCCAGCCAGAAGCATCGTGTTCGCCACCCGTTGCAGGCGGGCCTGGCTCAGCGATGTGGGATAGGAATCCAGGTGCACCGCCGAGATGACCGGCGGCGTCATCCCGTCGATGTAGGTCGGCAGGGCCTTCTCGACGACCGACCGGTCGGCCGCCAGTGCCTGCGCCTGCACGATCGCCCGCTGGAACGCGGCCACCGTCGCCGGGTGCTGCTGGGCGAAGCCGCGCAGCGCGTCGTAACCGGCGATCGGGAAGTCCGCCATCGCGCCGGCTGTGGTGTCGGCCAGCTCCTCCGCGCCGATCTGCTCGCCTGATTCCGTTACGAACGGCTCAGCCATCCACGCCGCGTCCACCGAATGATCTCCAAGAGCGGCTGCCATCTGCGGGAACGGGATCACCGTGAACCTGACCGAATTCACCGGGACACCATATGTCTCAAGAGCGGAGTCAATCATCAGCGACCCGATGTTGCCGCGCGCGTTGACTGCGATCGTCTTCCCCCGCAGATCCTGGACGTGATGGATCGCCGAGCCCTTCGCGATCATGATGACGTTGGTGTTGGGCAGAGTCTCCGCGCCATCCGCCACCACCTGAAGCTTCGCTCCCTGGCTGGCGGCCTGGATGGTGGTCACATAGTTACTGAAAGCGAACTGCAGCTTGCCGGAGAGCAACTCCTCGGTGGCGAGCTCGCCGCTGGGGAGCACCACCGGTGTGACATCCAGGCCCTGCTGGTGAAACAGCCCGCGCTGTAGCGCGATGAAGACCGGCGCGTTGTCGATGATCGGAAGAACGCCGACGCTCACGTGCGTCAGGCTCGGGGCGCCGCCTGAGGGTACGGACGAAGAACTCGTGCATCCGGCACCGACCAGGATCATCGCGGCAGCCACCGCGAACTGTGCGGCAATGCGGCTTTTCATGAATTTCTCGACTGTTGTCTGATTTTCACCACTTTGGCATTCCCGCGACCGATAATGACTTAATTAGGACACGTCATGACAGATCGTAAATTTCATGGCTTCGCCAAGTATGCCACGTACGCCTGGATTAGGGTGTGGAAGCAGTTACTTTGTTCCGATCACGGGACGGTGCTGGCCTGGGGTACCCGTTTGGCGTTAATGCGCGGCATTCATCAAGCATTCGGAAAAGAACGTACAGCCAGCAAGGATATAAAAACGATGGGGCATGCTGGAGTACATAAGGGCAAGGCGCCTGCCGGTCACGCGGCTCAGGGTGCCGGTCACGCGGCTCAGCCGGCCGGTCACGCGGCTCGGCCGGCCGGTCACGCGGCTCAGGGCGCCGCTCACGCGGCTCAGGCGGCCGGGCAGCGGACAGCGGTCCGGGTGCCGAGGCTCGGGGCGCTGGCCTGGCGGAACTGGCCGATATCGTGGCGGCTGATCGCCGTGGTGGTGATCGCGGTCGTCCTTGACATGGTCCTTGGCGGCCTCCGTCTGGCGGCCACGGCCAATACCAGAGCCGAGTTCGGCCACGTGGCGCAGCTGGCCGCTCTCGGTCAGCAGGTCACCACCCTGGCGCAGGCGATGGAGGATGAGCGGGACCAGACGGCCGGGTTCATCGCGGCCGGCCGGCCCGCTGCCGGGCTCACGTCCCTTCAGCAGGCGTACTCGGTGACCAACGCTCACGCGGCGCAGGTGCGGTCGCTGGCCGCGAGAATCGGTGCCGCGTTCCCGGTGAGCACCAGGGCCAAGGTGACCGACGTGGTCGACCGGATCAACGATCTCACCGGACTGCGTGACGCGGCGCTACATACCCAGCTCCCGTCGCTTCCGATGATCGACGATTATTCGGAAGCGGTCGCTGACCTGTTCACGCTGAACGACGAGATGGCGCAGGGCAGCGACGATTCCGCGCTGGCCGACAGCGTACGTACGCTGAGCGCGCTGTCCCGGATGGAGGACCAGGCGTCCCAGCAGCGCGGCATTCTCTACGCCGCGCTCATCGAGCAGCGCTTCGAGCCCGGCGCCCTGCAGGAGCTGATCAACGCGCAGTCGGCTCAGGCCAGCGACCTGGGCGTGTTCCAGGCATCGGCCTCACTCGCGGATCAGCAGGATTTCGACAACACGGTGACCGGGCAGCTGATTGACCAGGCCAGGCTGCTGGAACAGCACGCCATCGAACTCGGCGAGCCGAGCGCCACCGACCTGGGCATCGGGCCGGGCGCGGCACCCCAGCAGTGGTATTCGGCCATGTCCTACACGATCACCCGGATGCGGATGGTGGAGGCGCAGCTGGCGGCCTCCATCGTCGCGCAGAGCCAGGCTCTGCCGGCAGGTCCGGAGCGGTCGGCGCGGCTCACCGGCGTACTGAGCGGCACGATCCTGCTCCTGCTGCTGATCGCGGCGCTGGTCGTGGCCCGCTCCCTGGTTCTGCCGCTGCGGCGGCTCCAGGCGGGCGCGCTGGAAATCGCCACGGTGAGCCTGCCGGCCAGGGTCCAGCAACTGGCCGAGACCCCGGAGCCCGATGTGAGCCTGGAGGTGGAGCCGATCGGAGTGCAATCCACCGACGAAATCGGGCAGGTCGCGCGCGCGTTCGACCTGGTGCACCAGGAGGCGGTCCGGCTGGCGGGAAACGAGGCCCTGCTGCGCCGCAACGTCAGCGCCATGTTCGTCAGCTTGTCCCGGCGCAGTCAGTCGCTGATCGAGCGATTGGCGCATGTGGTCGCCTCGGTCGGGCAGAAAGAACGGGATCCTGAGCTGCTGTCCGAGCTGTCGACCATCGATCACCTGGTCACCCGGATGCGCAGGAATTCGGAAAACCTGCTCGTCCTGGCCGGTTACGAGGCTGTCCGCAGGCGCAGAGGCTCGGTGCCGCTGACCGAGGTGGTCGAGGCCGCCGTATCGGGGATCGAGCAGCACCGCAGGGTGGTCCAGGATGTGCAACCCGGCCTCGCGGTCGCCGGGCAGGTGGCCACCGACCTGGTGCACCTGCTCGCCGAACTGGTCGACAACGCGGTGAGTTTCTCGCCCCAGAACACCCGGGTCCATGCGTCCGGCTATGGGCTGGCCAGCGGCGGGGTGCTTCTCGATGTCAGCGACGGCGGGGTCGGTGTCCCAGCCGAACGGCTCGATGAGATGAACTCGCGGCTCGACAACCCGCCGGTGGCCGACGTGTCGGTATCGCGGCACATGGGGCTGTTCGCCGTGTCCCACCTCGCGGCACGGCACGGCATCCGGGTACGGCTGTGCCCATCCTCCCCGCGAGGGCTGACGGCTCTCGTCTGGCTGCCCGACGCCATCACCGAGCCGGACCCCGCCGGGTCCGGAACCGCCCCCGGAACCGCCCCTGGAACCGCCCCCGGAACCATCCCCAGCACCGCGCCCTGGCCCGGGAAGACGTCCGCGATAGTCGGGGCCGATCAGGCGATTCCTGACAGCTTGCGGATCGCGGCCTACCTGCGCGAAGGTTTCGGAGGGCTATCCGGCTACCAGTGGTTCACGCCAGCGCCAGACCGGAGTAACCCGAAATAACACGAGGCCGAGGATCTCGGCGGCGGCCTGGGCGCTGGCCCGGGACGCCCCGTAGGTGGCCAGGTAGCTGGTACCGGCCGGCGGTGTCCACAGCGGGACTCCCATCTCGACCAGGATCGCGTCCGGGCGCGCGGCGAGCAGCTCACCTAGCATCGCCTTGGCGTGGACGGCGTCCCGCACCACCACGATCAGCGAGCGCCCGGCCGCCGCCGCGAGAATCTCAGCCACATCCAGGTCGTCCACGTCCACCCGGCGCACCGGCGCCCACGGACCAAGCCCCCAGGCGAACTCCCCGGCGGCGATGTTCTCCCGCGGCTCCACCTCGATGATCAGCGGGTTCGCCGCGGGCAACGACGACTCCTCGGGCCGTGATCCGGACAGGCGGAGAGCCCGCCGCGCCGCGACCAGCCCGATCCCGTTCGACACGCTAAGTGGGTCATGACGCCCCGCGCGAACGCGGACGGAAGCGAGCAGTCCGGTCCGCAGGGCGCTCACCCGGGCCGCCGCCTCCTCCAGGCGTGATCCCGGCAACGAACCGGAAGCCACCGCGGAGACCAGCGCGGCCCGCACCGCCCGGTACACCTCGAAGCCGGTGTCCCGGCCCAGGCACAGCAGGTCGACCCCGGCCGCCACGGCCAGGGCCGCCGCACCGGGAATGCCGAAGACCGCACTGGTCGCCTTCATCTCCAGGGCGTCGGAGATCACCACGCCGGTGAAGCCGAGCTCACCCCGCAGCAGCCCGGTGATCGCCGCGGCCGACAGCGTGGCCGGCCGGTCGCCGGTCAGCTCCGGCACCCGCAGGTGTCCGGGCATGACGGCGGCGGCCCCCGCGTTTATCGCCGCCGAGAACGGGGGCAGGTCGCGCCGCCACACATCGTCAAGACTCCCCGCGATCGTGGCGATCGCGTGATGCGAATCGGTCCCGGTGCTGCCGTGGCCTGGGAAGTGCTTCGCACACGCGGCGACACCGGTTCCCTGCAAACCAAAAACCGCCGCCGCGGTGTGCCGCGCCACCACCTCCGTGGCAGCGCCGAACGACCGGGTGCCGACGGCCGGGCTGTCCCCGTCGCCGAGCACGTCGGCGCACGGCGCGAGGTTCAGGTTGATGCCAAGCAAAGCCAGGTCACGACCGATCGCCGCGTACACCGAACGCGTCAGCGCCACGTCGTCCACCGCGCCCAGCGCGGCGTTGCCCGGATACGGCGAACCGTCCGCGTACGCCACCCGCGTGACATCGCCGCCCTCCTCGTCGATGGCGATGACCGGCTCCATGTCAGCGCAAGCCGATCGCAGCGAGGAAGTAAGCGCAGAGGTGTCACCGAGGACGTTCGTGCCAAAAAGGGTTACACCGGCCAGGCCACGACCGAGCGCCTCGAGGATCCACCGCGGTGGCTCGATACCTGGGAACGGCGGGATGATGATCGCATCGGCCAGCTTGGCGAGGACCGGGTCGATGCCAGCCTCCAGGAAAGAAGTCACCCCTTCACCGCCCCGGCGGTCAGGCCGGTGGCGAGGCGCCGCTGGACCAGCAGGAAGAACGCCATCACCGGGATGGTGAACAGCGTGGACGCCGCCATGATCGGCCCCCACTGGGTGCCGTGCGCGCCGAAGAAGTACTGCACGTAGATCGGCAGCGTGTACTTCGCCGTGTCGGTGCCGAGGAAGGTGAGCGCGAAGATGAACTCGTTATAGGCGAAGATCATCGCGAACACGCTGGTGGCGACCAGGCCGGGCGTGACCAGCGGAAGCAGGATCCGCCGGAACACGGTCCACGAGCCGGCCCCGTCAATGGCCGCCGCCTCCTCCAGGTCGCGGGGGATCGAGGCCACGAAGCTCCGCAGCATCCAGATCGTCACCGGCACCGCGAACGCGGTGTACACCAGGATCAGCCCGACCAGGCTGTCCAGCAGGTTCAGCGAGCGGAAGTCAAGGAACAGCGCGATCACCAGCGCCTGCTGCGGCAGCATCTGCACGATCAGCAACATGATCAGGTAAGTGGTCCGGAACCTGAATCTGAATCTGGCCACCGCGATGGCGGCGAGCAGCGCGACCAGCGACGAAGCGGCGACCGCCACGATGGTGACGAACAGGCTGTTCTTCAGGAAGTTCCAGTAGGTCAGGCCGTTGGTGACGCTGCCGTTGAACACCGCGCGGAAGTTGCCCAGCGTCGGATGGTAGGGCAACGGGTGCGGGGTCAGCGTGACCCACTCGCTGGCCGGCTTCAGCGCGGTGGAGATCATCCACAGGATCGGGAACACCGTGATCAGCGCGACCAGCAGGCCGAGCACGTTCAGCCCGGCCCGTCGGAACCAGCGAGGAGCACGGTGCCGAATTGGCCTGGGCCTCCGGCCGCGGCGCGCCCGCAGCGATGCGGAGATGGTAGTCACTGGATCGCCCCCTGCCGGACCGATGCCCGCACGTAACCGACGGTGATGATGAGCAGGATGATGGTGAGGATGAAGGCCAGCGCCGAGCCGATGCTGTAGGCGGGCGGCTGGGTGAACGCCCGGGAGTACCCGTAGACGCCGAGGTTGAACTCGTCCCGGTTGCCGATCCCGCCGATCACCAGGTACACCTGGGTGAACACGCCGAAGTCCCAGATGATCGACAGCAGCAGCAGCACCAGGAACAGCGGCTTGAGTACCGGGTAGGTGACCCGCCAGAAGATCCGCCACGGCCCGGCCCCGTCCACCCGGGCGGATTCGTGCAGCTCGGCCGGTATCGTGCGCAGCCCGGCCAGCACGCTGATCGCGATGAACGGGAAGCTGGTCCACACCACCAGCGCGATGATCAGCGTGTACGCGGGGAAGGCCGAGTTGGTCCAGCTGAAGCTGGACCAGTGCGCGCCGCCGCCGAGCCAGTGCGGCAGCTTGCTGAGGAACCAGTCGATCACCCCGTCGCCTGGATCGGCGAGCCAGATGAACAGGATGGCCCCGGTCACCGGCGGAGTAGCCCAGGCCAGCGTGACCACCGAGGACACGAACGTCCGCATTTTCGGCCCGAGCTTGCTCAGCAGCAGCCCGACCAGCGTGCCGAGCACCAGCGTCACCGGGATCATCACCGCCGCCGAGTACACGCTGAGCCGCAGGGACAGCCAGAACTCCGAGTCGTGCAGGATCTGCGAGTAGTTGCTGAATCCCACCCACTGCGTCGGCTCGGCGCCGACGACCTGCGGCAGCCCGACGTTCTGGAATGAGTAGACGCCGATCTGGATCGTCGGCCAGATCACCAGGCCGCCGATCAGCACCAGCGACGGGATCAGCAGCAGGTAGGGGGCGAGCTTGTGCCGTCGGATCCAGATCGCGACGCTCTGCTTGCTCGGGCGCGCCGAGACGGGGCGCCGGGGGCCGGCCGGGGGAGTAAGCGTCCCCGGCCGGCCGTCAGCGGGACTGGTCTTCACCATGCGGAGGTTAGCTCTGTGAGCCGGTGTTCAGCACCTGCTGGAGCTGCTGGTTCGCCTTGGCGACCGTGGACTGGAAGTCCGCGCCGTTCATCAGTGCCTTGAGCATGGTCGGGATGATGTTGTACTGGCCGTTGTCGGCCGTCGCCCAGTTCTTCGCGTTCAGCGGGGCGATCTTCGAGTTCACCGCCGCCTTGGCGAAACCGGCCATCAGCTGGTTGCTCGCCGGGTAGCTGGTGCCCGTGGCGGTGGTGTACGGCGGGAAGAAGAAGCTCTGCCCGGTGGCGAACGAGGTGGAGTTCGACACGTTGTCCATCACCGAGATCAGGTCCCACGCGGCCTGCGGGTTCTTGGTGGTCTTGAACACGGCCAGGTCAGAGCCGCCGGCGAAGACCGGCGCCGGGTCCGGGCCGTTCTGGCTGGGGATCGGGAACGAAGCCCAGTTGGCCTTGTCCACCGGGTTGGGCGGCATGTTGCCGGTTGCCCACGGCCCGTCGATGTACAGGTCCAGCTTGCCGAGCGCGAAGTCGGCGTTCGCGCCGCCCGAGGTGGCGCCGGTGACGCCCAGCTCGGTCTGGCCGATGTACTTGGACGGCGACAGGTGGTAGGTCTTGTACAGCGACACGTAGTACTTGATCGCCGCCTCGTCGGCGGCCGAGGTCAGGTCGGCGGTCCACTGGCCGCCGGACTGCGTCGCGATCTCGCCGCCCGCGCCCCAGACGAAGCTGGCGAACGCGTTCGTGTCGTTGGTGATCGCGTCGATGCCGTACGTGCCGGGGTAGGCCTTCATCAGCTTCTGCGCGTCGGTGACCAGCTCCGCCCAGGTCGCCGGCGGGCTGGCGATACCGGCCTTCTTGAACTGGTCGGTGCGGTACCACACGCCGCGGACGCCGCCGAACCACGGGACGGCGTAGACGCTGCCGTTCTGCGTGTCGTTGGCCAGCATGCCCGGCACCAGGCCGGACTTGGCGGACCAGGCGTTCACGAAGCTGCTGATGTTGGCGAGCCCGCCGAGACTGGCCTCGGTCGGCGTGTCGGTGTTACCGAGCTCGGTGATGTCCGGCGCGTTCTTGCCGCTGGTCAGCGCCGTGTTCCAGTCCGTCGTACGGTTACCCCACGGCACCCACACGACGTTGACCTTGGTGTTCTTATACTGGGGGAACTGCTGGTGGAACTGGGAGACCACGGTGTTCATCCAGGTGACCTGGGCCGGCACCGACGCGCCCATCCGCCAGACGGTGAGGGTAGCCGGGGCCGACGACGATGAAGATCCCGTCGACCCGGTGCTTGGCGAACTGCTGGAGCTGCAGCCGGCGATCGCCAGCGCCGCAGCGGCGCCGCACGCGACCAGCGCGGCGGTTGACTTTCTGAGTCCCACTACTGGCACTCCTTCCGGGTGATGACCTCGGCGATCAAACTTATGAGGAGCCGTGAGTAAGAAACTAAACGGAAACTTTCCTATAAGATAGAGCTGTTGCCGGATAGAGACATAAGTCACTTCCGGACTGTGATGCAAGCAGTTGGTTGACGCGTCATGGTCATGGGGGCGTTGGGTTCACGAAGGGACCGTCGATGGAGTCACTGAGCCAGTCACTGAGTCAGTCACTGAGTCAGCCGGAAGCCGCGGGGCAGTCGGACAACCGGGTCCGTCCCGGTACGCCGAGCCTGCTGCGCGAGCTCAACGACCGGGCGGCGCTCGATCTGCTGCTGGCTGGCGAGCCGCTCACCCGGGCGCAGATCAGCGAGCGTACCGGTGTGTCCAAAGTCACAGTGTCCCAGATGCTGGCCCGGCTGGAAGAGCGCGGCCTGGTGACGGTCGCGGGGGAGCAGGCCGGGGGCCGCGGGCCGAACGCCGCGTTGTATTCGGTGGTGCCGTCCAGCGCCTATGTCGCCGGACTGTTTCTGGAATATGACCTGGTCAGTGCCGCGGTAGCGGATGTGACCGGCCGCCGGGTGGCCGATGTCACCGTGGATCCGAACGGCGGGGAAGATCCGGTCGGGCTGGTCCGTGGCGCCGTGGACCGGGCCTGCGCTTCGGCCGGCGTCGAACTGTCCCGGCTGTCGGCCCTGGTTATCGGCAGTCCGGGTGTGCTCGATCCGCGCACCGGCGACCCGCGCCTCGCGGTCAACCTGCCGGCCTGGCACGAAGGCGTGCTGGACGGCCTCCGCGAGGTGCTGCACAAGCCGGTCACGATCGAGAACGACGTGAACCTGGCCGCGATGGCTGAGCGCGATGCCGGTGCGGCCATGGGCCTGGATGACTTCGTGCTGATGTGGATCGGCGTCGGCCTCGGACTGGCCACGGTGATCGGCGGCCAGGTACGGCGCGGTTCCTCCGGCGCCGCCGGTGAGATCGGATGGATGCCGGTGCACGGGGCGCCGCTGCCGGCCGGGGACAAGCACCCGGGCGACGCGGGCCTGCAGTCGCTGGCCGGCGGCAAGGCGGTCCGCGAACTGGCGCGCGGGTTCGGCTTCACCGCGGACAACGAGGTGGAGGCGGTCACCGCCGCGGTAGCCTCGGTCTCGGCTTCGGCGGCCGCCTCGGCGTCGGCGTCGGCCTCGGCGGGGGCGCCGGCCTCGGCGGGCAGCAGTTCCGGCGCGGCGTTCCTCGACGAACTGGCCCATCGGGTCGCGCTCGGCGCCGCGGCCGCGTCGGTGGTCCTGGACCCGGGCCTCGTGGTCCTCGGCGGCGCGGTCGGCCGGGCCGGGGGAGAGGAGCTCGCTTCCCGTGTGGCGGCCGAGGTCCCCCGCATCTGCCTGGCCCGCCCCCGCGTCGTGGCCACCACCGTGCCCGACGAGCCGGTCCTGCGCGGCGCAATGCTCGCCGCGGTATCCCAGGCCCGCGCCGCCCTCCTCGCTTCCGTAGGCGACCCGCAGTAACCCCCTTAACCACGAACGGCGCCGGCTCAACCCCTGAGCCCCCAACTCCCCCCACCACCCATCCGCCCCACCGTGCGCATCGGCCCACCCGTGCGCATCCGCCCCACCATGCGCATCGGCCTACCCGCATCCCCGCCGCCCCAGCGTCCACGTCGCCCCAGCGTCCACGTCGCCCCAGCGTCCCCGCCGCCTCAGTGTCCCCGCCGC
>Ga0213881_10000309_pt1 | contig 35695 bp, 41 predicted proteins | sample BarmaccoBMER_R08_FD_160104 | JGI IMG/M metagenome (GOLD analysis project Ga0213881, IMG submission 160104) | Barbacenia macrantha exposed rock microbial communities from rupestrian grasslands, the National Park of Serra do Cipo, Brazil - ER_R08 ...
AGACAGCGTCAGATAAGACAGCGTCAGATAAGACAGCGTCAGATAAGACAGCGTCAGATAAGACAGCGTCAGATAAGACAGCGTCAGATAAGACAGCGTCAGATAAGACAGCGTCAGATAAGACAGCACAGCCGCCGGAGCTCTGATGAGGTCTGCTTCGAACATCGCAGAGCAGTCTCTGTGCTCGATTCCGAAAACAGCTCGAATCTATACGATGACGCGTACATTATCCGGTTTGCTCCCCGCCGACGCAACAGTCTCAGCGAACTTGCTATCGACGCCGAGGTCTGCCAACAGGAGCTGTAGCGACCCGGTGTCGCGCGTCGGAATTGTCGTCCCTGACGCCGCTGCGGCCAGCTGCTCGGTCGAGATGTCGAACTCACCGGCTTCCGCGACCGTCACCCAGGGGTCGAAGTCCGGCGCCCGGAACGCGGTGAGCCCTTGGACGAGCGCGTCTTTGAACAGCTCGCGGTCGCCGTGGCCGAGGTCCCGGTACAAGGGGGCGACAAGTTCCCGGAACACTACAGCGTGCCCGTTTTCGTCCTTGCGGTGCATGTCGACGGTGATCCGGTTCATCGGCTGGATGTCGAACGCGGTCGAGATCACCGACAGGAAGCTCGCGATAGTGGTTTCGGCGGCCAGCGCGAAGGCGATTTCCACCAGATCGCGCTCCGAACCGGTCAGGTCGGCGCGGCAGGCCTTGAGACCGTGCACCACCGACCACCCGTCCGGGTCGAAGGTCAGGTCGGTGAGCTCACGTCGCCGCCGCGTCACGCCGACAGCATTGTGGCACATGAGGATGTGATAGTGCTCATCGATGATCGTCTGATGCAGGGCGGAAACCGCGACCTCGTCCCGGCGCATCGGGATCCGTTCTTCGAGCATTAGCCGGCAGGCCGGCAGGATGATTTCGTTCTCGATCGCTGCGGTCTTGGCGTTGTAGGCGATCCATGCTGCGGAGACGATGCGTTGACGCCTCTCAGGGTCGAGTGAGCTGGCTGCTGGCAGGTTCAGCATCGGCACGAGCTGGTCGGGGAAGTCCGGCAGCTCCGGATCGAAGTGCCCGTCGAGGTCGAGTTCGTCCTTTTTGACCGCGACTCGTTTGCCCCAGCGGCTAGACAGCTGCGCTAGGAGATCACGCTCGAAACTCGGTGGATTGCGGTGGACTGGCTGAGTTGGCATCGGCTTGTTTCCTTTCGAAGGGAGTCGGGATGAGGTCGCCCCGTGCGAGTCGGTCAGCGGGGTGGGGCACGGCGAGACCGTCGAGGTAGGCGTTCCAGCGGGCGGCCCGCGTCGCCGGGCCTGTTTCGATCGAAGTGCCGATCCACTCCGCCACCGGTCGGATACCGTGCAGGGCGTTGACCGCCCACACCTCTAGCCCGTCGAGTTCGGTTGGGGTCGGGCTCTCCGTCGCCACCCGCAGTCCTCGGGTGGAGACTGCGTCGAGTAGGAGCGCGCGAGTGACCCCGGCTAGCAAGTTTGCGGACAAAGGCGGGACGCACAGCGTGTTGCCCCGCCACCACAGGATGCTCGTCGTCGAGCCCTCGCGGACTCGGCGATCTGGTGAGACGATCAGTGCTTCATCAGCGCCTTCGGTGACGGCCAGCCGGCGCAACTCGAGGAGATAGTTGAGGTCGGTGCCTTTGACCGTGGGACGGTGGCGGAGGTCCGGTTTGTCGGAGATCCACAGCCGTACCGTCTTACCCCGCGGCGGCGCTGGCCGAACCCACAGCTGGAAGTGGGGCTCACCGCCTTGGGCGACCAGCTCGACGCGGGGGAACCACCGCCCGCGCGACGGAATCTGCGTCATTGCCGCGCATAAGAATGTCGCGGTGTGCGCCCAGGGTAGCGCGAACAGCTCGGAACAGGCCGCGCCGAACCGCTCGGCATGCATGCCGAATGCCCGGACCCGCCCGTCGCTGACCAGCCACGAGTCGATCACGTGCAGGCCGGGTGGCTCGGTCGCTGGCCGAAACCCGCACCCGGGACCGGCCCAGCGCCACCGACCGCCGGTCAGCGCTCCGGCGGTCATCGGGCCTTCACCTCGGAATCGGACGGCACCGCTGGGCAGACCGCGCGCAGCGGTGCGGCCGCCTTCAGGACCATCTCATCGAACTCTTCCCTGGTGTCCGAGTCGAGAACGATCGCCCCGCCCGCACCGATGGTCAACTCGTCGCCCTGCCGGACCGCCGTCCTGATCACGATGTTGAGGTCGGCGCCGCCGGCGAGACCGAAGTAACCCAGCGCACCCGAGTACACGCCACGCGCCTCGGTCTCCAGCCGGTCGATGATCTCTATCGTGCGCCGCTTAGGCGCACCCGTCATGGAGCCGCCGGGGAAGCAGTGCCGCACGCAGTCAACCGGGCTCATCCAGGGGTTGAGCTGACCGCGGATGGTGGACACCAACTGGTGGACCGTGGTGTAGGACTCCACCGCCAAATAGCGGACGACCTCGACACTACCGACCTCGCACAACCGCCCGAGGTCGTTGCGCAGAAGATCCACGATCATCAGGTTCTCCGCCTGCGTCTTGGCACAGGCGGAGAGTTCGGTGGCGAGCTGGGCGTCACGTACCGGATCCGCGCTGCGCGGCGCGGTACCCTTGATCGGCTTACTCTCCACCGCGCCGTCGCGCTCAATCCGCAGGAACCGCTCCGGCGACGAGCTGAAGATGGTAACACCGCCGACTCGCAACAGTGCGGAGTACGGTGCTGGATTCGCCCGGCGGAGGCGGCGGTAAAAGGTGATGTCGTCGTCGTGGAACGGTAGTCGCAGCTTGTTGGTCAGACAAATCTCGTAGCTCTCGCCCCGGACCAGCTGACGTTGCGACTCCTCGATATCGGCCTGGTAGTGCTGCTGCCCGACGACGAGGTGATCGGCCGGGTCCATCGTCGCGGCGTCCGAGCCGGCCGGGTCGAGCGGGTATGCCGGGTCGAGGTCGAGCAGGCGGGTTGCAGTCCGTTTCGTCCACTCCTCGGCCTCCTCGCGCTGTTCGACGCCGTCGTACACGGCGAGCACATAGGTCAGGCCGGTCTGGTGGTCCACGGCGACCAGCCTGTCAGCGAAGATCCACATCGCGTCGGGCGTGTCCGCGGTGTGCTGGTTTTCCGAACCGCAGTCGGCTTTGAGCTCGTAGCCGAAGTACCCGACGTAACCGCCGCTGAGGTCGAACGGCAGGTCCGGGTCGACAAGCTGCCGGTCTCGCAACCTGCGGTTGAGCACGTCGAAGATGCTGCCGCTCTCCACCCGAACGCCGCCGGCGTCCTCCACCTTCACCGCGCCGGTAGAGATCCGGTAGCTGAGCACCTCGCTCAGCGGGCCCGAAGCATCACCGAGGAACGAAAACCGGGACAGCCTGGCTTCGACCCGGCTGCTGTCGAGCCAGAAGCAGGTCGGTGACGACTCGAAGAACTCGAGGAACACCGCTTCGCTGTCGACGGCCTTCGGTACCACCGCGACGGCGAGCCGGAGTGACATCGGGGGCGGGGTCTGCGCGGTGCGGTCCGCCCCGACAGCGCCGCCGGCAACCGCGACCTCAGATTTCGCTTTTACTCCTGCACTCAGGTCGCGGAAGTTCGCTAGCAGCTCTTGGCCATAGCGGGAAGCGATCGACTCAGGGTGGAACTGCACGCCCCACCGAGGGAGGTGCCGATGGCGTAGCGCCATGATCACGCCGTCCTCGGCCCACGCAGTGGGAACCAGCTCCGCCGGTACCGGCTCCTCGACGCACAGTGAGTGGTAACGGACCGCGACGAACTCCGGCGGGATCCCGGCAAACAGCTCCCCGTCGTCGTGCCTGACCTTGGTGAGATGGCCATGCCTCGGCTGCGGGGCGAGCCCAACGATCGCGCCTGCCTCGTGCGCGATGGCCTGATGGCCGAGGCAGACACCGAGCACCGGCAGCGTGGTCCGGCGCAGCAGCTCACTGACGTAGCCGACATCGCGCGGGTTTTGCGGTCGCCCTGGCCCCGGGGAGATCACAATATTGTCGAAGCTCCCCAGTCGCAGCGTCGCCAACGACGGATCGTCATTGACGATCACCACTGGTGTGGTGCCGTTTACCTCAGCGATCAGCTGGAAGAGGTTGAAAGTGTAGGAGTCATAGTTGTCGACGAGCAGGGTGTGCACGTGTGCTCCTCCAACGTTGGGTGGTTCCCGCTTTCTTAGGCGAGCCGTGATAACCCAACCGTCCTTTTGTGGACGTCGGGCACGAAATTGACTGTGATAGTCGGTGAGCTATACCACCAGACGGACAGCGACGCCCGTACGTCTACCAGCACCTCGTGGTCGGGCGACTAGGCCACCAGCATGACCACGCTACGAGTCCACCCAGGTTGCGTCCCGCCCGGGCGGTAGAACTCCTGCGCCGGCGGTGCGGCGAGTCTGTCCGGTACAGGTCCCCCCTTCGCGATCTCTCTTCCGCATCCAGGAAATAAGGTGGCGGTTTTGTACATCTAGGGGTTGCCGGCTCCTGTAAATGATGAATGAACGATGTATGCCAGGACTGTAAATTACCAGTTAAATTTTCAAACTTGATCTTATCGCTCAGACTACTCAAAATGGGTAATCCTTCGCATTTCATCGGCAGTTAACCGGATGCTATGCTTTCTTTCGCGGTTTCTGTTTCGCCAGGACGAAGGCTGTGCCGCCGTATGATCAAGACAGCGACACCGACCAGCCCCCGGAGCCGGTCGCTGACCTACGCCGACGGATCCATGCCGCCGACTATGGGTGAGTGGGCAGGCTTTGGTACCTGGCGCAGCGGCCCCGGCTCCTGAAAACTCCTCACCCGGGTGATACGCGCCGACCAGCCCATACCAGCAACCCCACGGCCAGTAGACTGATCATGCCGATCGCCCCGGCGAACGCGTCGGTCGCGGCGACCAAGCCGGCACCGTGGGTATATAGGCCGACACCGAGCACCGGCAGCGCCATGCCGCAGTAGGCGATGACGAAGTAGCTGGAGTTGACTGCGCCCCGGCGTTGCGGTTCGGTGGCGTCGTTCAGCAGCGCGACGCTGCCTCGCAGCGCCATTCCTTCTCCACATCCGAGCGCGACAATGCACGTAGCGAGCACCGGCAGCGAACCGGTGTGCAGCACTATCACCAGTAGCGCTAACCCACCGATGATCGCCAGCAGCCCGCCCAGCGTGGACGCCAGGTTACCCAGGCGTGAGCTGGCAACCTGGGCGATCGCCGCGATGCCGAATATCGTCAAGATGACGAAGCCGTTGACGAGTACTCCGTTCATCCGCAGCACGTCGTGCAGCAGACTGGGTGTCAGGGCGCTGAACAGGCCGACGACCGCCAGGGCGCAGAATCCGCTGGCAACTGTGCCGAGGAAAGCCTGAAGCTGCCGGTGCGGCACAGCCAATGGCTGCGGCCGCAGATTTAGTTCCCGCCAGGTGGTGACCATTGTCTGAACAGGCTCCGAAACGGCACGCGCGATGACCGCCAGCACGACCAACGCGGCGACGTGCAGCACGAACACCAGCCGCAGCGGGGCGGGGGCGTACTGGGCGCACAGCGCTGCCATCATGGAGCCGACGCAGGCGCCACCGCTCGTGCACGCGGTCCCCACGGCTGCCGCGACCCGGCGGTCGCCGGTCGGGTGCAGTTCGACCAGCGCGGCTGAGGCCGTCCCAGAGACCAGGCCGATCGCCAGCCCCTGGGCCACCCGACCGAGGAACATCAGCGGCAGACCGTCGGCGACAGCGAACAGCATGGAACCGATCGCAGAGAGTGCAAGGCCGGCGAGCAGGACCGGACGCCGTCCGAGCTGGTCGGACAGCCGGCCACCGAACGCTAGCGCGGCCAGCGCACCGACCACGTACGCGGCGAACACGGCGGTCACTATGGCCGTTGGAAAACCGAACGCCCGCTGGTACAGACCGTAAAGTGGATTCTGTATGTTCCCGCCCGCATAGACGGCGCTCAGACACGACGCCACCAGAAGGAACGACCACCACCGGCCCGGCCGCGTTGCCGGCATGTGCCGCATGCGCCTATCGGTGGTGGCGACCCGGTATTGCATATTCATTGTCGCCTCTTAACTCAATTAATCTCGAGCGAGTCGATGCGCCAAGCCCGGTTCACCGGGTACGTGCTCCACTTGACCAGCGGCGGCTTCGTGGTGCCGCGCTGGGATTCGAGCGTTCCGGTGTCATGATAATTTCGGCTTACAGGAAAGCGAGGTTCCGGTAACAATGGCGGTAAAATAGCGGATATGCAGGTCAGTGACTACGTCAGGCCCTGCATCCGAGGCGCGTCGACCTGACTCGGCTCCCGGGAGGGGTCGTGAGCTGAGATTATGCTGGGAGCAACCGTTGGAAGAAAGCGCGGTAGCGTTGGAAGCTCACCCGCAGCGTTGCCACTGCTCACGGAGGCCGGCCACCTCGTTGAGCAGGCCCACGCCTTGGGTGCTGCGGTCCTGGGATGCGGTCGTGAGGGGAGGCTGGATCTTGTGTGGTGTGTAAGCTGGGTAGGCGCCTACCGGGACCTTCCGGACGCTCAGGCTCTTCGTGGTAGTCCTGCCCGGTGTTCATCCTGGACCTCCGGTGCTGTCTCGGGTGTCGTAGCGGCCATGTCCGAGCTCGTCGACCAGCGCGCGGTAGAGCACGACCCCTTGGTCTAATCCCGATGAATGTCCTCTTTGTCGGGATACCCGCTCACCCTGCGATCACACATGGTCCACCTGTTTGGCCTAGACGACGGGGACAAACCTGGGGCGCCCCGGCTCGCGGCGGCGGTAGGTCTTGTATCGACACGGTTTCTGGTCGGTACAGTTTCTGGTCGACACAGGGCGGTGCGACGCGCCGAGCCAACCGCTGGCGGAGCTGGCAATCCCACGACCGCCCCGTCCACCTCCCTACGAGCCGAGGATTCGCCCATGAGTGCTCTGCCCGCTGACTTGCCCGCTGACTTCTTCACCAAGCCGGTCGCCGAGGTCGACCCCGAGATCGCCGAGGTGCTCGCTGGCGAGCTGGCTCGCCAGGAGCACACCTTGGAGATGATCGCCTCGGAGAACTTCGTGCCGCAGGCCGTCCTGGACTGCCAGGGCTCGGTACTGACCAACAAGTACGCGGAGGGCTACCCGGGCCGGCGGTACTACGGCGGTTGCGAATACGTCGATGTGGCCGAGCAACTGGCCATCGACCGGGCCAAGGAGCTGTTCGGGGCCGAGCATGCCAACGTGCAACCCAATGGCGGTGCCAGTGCCAACACCATCGCCTACAGCGCGCTGATGGAGCACGGCGACACGTTTCTGGGGATGAAGCTCGACCACGGGGGGCACCTCACCCACGGCATGCGGCTCAACTTCTCCGGGCTGTACTACAACGTGGTGCCCTACGGGGTGGACCCGGAGACCTCCTGGGTGGACATGGACGCGCTCGCTCGGCTGGCCAAGGAGCACCGGCCGAAGATGATCCTCGCCGGCTGGTCGGCCTACCCCCGTCAGCTCGACTTCGCCCGCTTCCGCGAGATCGCCGATGAGGTGGGCGCCTACCTGCTCGTCGACATGGCGCACTTCGCTGGTCTGGTCGCCGCCGGTGAGCATCCCAACCCGGTGCCCTACGCCGACGTCGTCACCACGACGATCCACAAGACGCTGGGCGGGCCACGCAGCGGGATGATCCTCTGCAAGGAGGAGTTCGCGAAGAAGATCAATTCGCGAACGTTCCCGGGCTGGCAGGGCGGTCCGCTGATGCACGTGATCGCCGCCAAGGCGGTCGCGCTGAAGATCGCCGCGTCGCCGCTGTTCCGGGAGCGCCAGCAGCGCACTCGCGCCGGCGCTCGGGCGCTTGCCGAGGAGATGCTCGGCGGTGGGCTCAACGTGCTCACCGGCGGCACCGACACCCACCTGGTGCTCGCCGACCTGCGGGAATCCCCGCTGAACGGCAAGCAGGCCGAAGACCGGCTCGCCGAGATCGGGATCACCGTCAACCGCAACGCGGTGCCCTTCGACCCCCGACCCCCGGCCGTCGCGTCCGGCCTGCGGATCGGGACCTCCCCGCTAGCCACCCGGGGCCTGCAGGAAGATGACTTCCACGAAATCGGCAAGATCATCACGGAGGCACTCATCGGTTATCTGGACGACGGGAAACGAACCTTGCTCCGCGAGCGCACCCGGGCGCTCGCCCAGCGCTACCCGCTGTACCCGCAGCTTGCCCCCACCCCCCAGGCACCCAGCCCCGAAGGACGGTGACGGCGATGCCCCACGGACCCACGCACCTGTTCATCCCCGGTCCGACCAATGTCCCGGACGCGGTGCGCCGCGCGATGAACGTCCCGATGCAGGACCACCGGGCACCGGATTTTCCTGAGCTGACCCTGCCCTTGTTCGCCGACCTGAAGAAGATCTTCGCCAACGAGGCCGGCCGGGTCTTCATGTACCCCTCCTCGGGCACCGGGGCGTGGGAGGCAGCGATCAGCAACACCCTCAACCGGGGCGACCGGGTGCTGATGTCGCGTTTCGGCCAGTTCTCTCACCTCTGGGCCGCGATGGCGACCCGGCTGGGCCTCGACGTGATCTGCATCGACCGGGAGTGGGGTGAGGGCGTCCCGCTGGAGGACTACGCACGCCACCTCACCGAGGACAAGTCGATCAAGGGTGTCTTCGTCTGCCACAACGAGACGGCCACCGGGGTGACCTCCGACATCGCCGCTGTCCGGCGGGTGATGGACGCGGCCGACTCGCCGGCGCTGCTGTTTGTCGACGCGGTGTCCTCGCTGGCGTCGATCCCCTTCGAGCAGGAAGCCTGGGGCGTCGACCTGGCGGTGACCGGCTCGCAGAAGGGCCTGATGCTGCCCCCGGGGATGTCCATGCTCGGGGTCAGCGCCAAGGCGCTTGCGGCGCACCAGTCCTCGACGATGCAGCGCTGCTACTTCAGCTTTGCGGACATGATCCGGACCAACGACGTTGGCTACTTCCCCTACACCCCGCCCACGCCGATGCTGCACGGCCTGCGGTGCTCACTGGACCTGCTGTTCGATGAAGGCCTGCCGCAGGTGTTCGCCCGCCACCACCGGCTCGCCGAGGGGATCCGTCGCGGGGTGAGCGCGTTGGGCCTGTCGCTGTGCGCGCGGGCTCCGCAGTGGTACTCCGACACTGTCACGGCGATCCGCACTCCGGAGGGTGTGGACTCCGCGGAGGTCTGCCGGATCGGCTTCCACCGTTACCGCACGTCGTTCGGGGCCGGTTTGTCCAAGGTGGCGGGCACGGTGTTCCGGATCGGCCATCTCGGCGATCTCAACGAGGTGATGTGCCTGGCCGCGCTGGCCAGCGCTGAGATGTCGCTGGCCGACGCCGGGGCGAAGGTGGAGCTCGGGGCCGGTGTCGCGGCGGCCCAGGACTACTACCGCAGCGCGACCGCCGCGCTGGAAGCCGAGGTCGACCCCCCCAGAGAACTCCCCAGGGAATCCACAGGAGGAGCCAGTTGAGCCACACCTTTCACCCGGTGCGCCAGCCCCGGTTGCAACGCAGTGAGCTCGCGGTACCGGGATCGAACACCAGCTTCATCGACAAGGCCGCGAACAGCGCGGCCGATGTCGTGTTCCTCGATCTGGAGGACGCGGTAGCCCCCGCTGACAAGGAACGAGCTCGTCGCACGGTGATCGAAGCGCTGCGCGAGATCGACTGGGCAGCCAAGGGCAAGACGGTGTCGGTGCGGATCAACGGGCTGGACACCCACTACATGTATCGCGACGTCATCGACGTGATGGAGCGGGCCGGAGACCGGGTGCACACCATCCTGGTGCCCAAGGTCGGCCTGCCCGCGGACCTGTACTGCGTGGAAACCCTCATCAACCAGGTGGAGCAGGCCCGCGGCTACCCGAACAAGGTCGGTCTCGAGGCGCTGATCGAGACCGCGCTGGGGATGGCGAACGTGGAGGCCATCGCGAGTGCTCCCGGCAGGTTGGAGGCGCTGCATTTCGGGGTGGCCGACTACGCCGCGAGCAGCCGGGCTCGCACCGTGAGCATCGGTGGTCTGAACCCGGACTACCCCGGTGATCAGTGGCATTTCGCGCTGTCGCGGATGATCGTGGCCTGCCGGGCCTACGGGCTGCGCCCGATCGACGGCCCGTTTGGCGACTTCTCCGACCCCGATGGCTACCGCGCCAGTGCCGCCCGGGCGGCGGCGCTGGGCGCTGACGGGAAGTGGGCGATTCATCCCAGCCAGATTGAGCTGGCCAACGAGGTGTTCAGCCCGCCGGAAGCTGAGGTCCAGCGGGCGCAGCGCATCGTCGAGGCGCTGGCTGAGGCGGCGGCGCAGGGCAGGGGTGCTGCGGCGGTGGACGGCAAGATGATCGACGCAGCCTCGGAACGGATGGCCCAGACGGTGATCGCGTTGGACCAGGCGATCCGGGCCGCGGCCCTCGGCCGGGCCTAGGGGGCGCGGATGGACATCCACGAGTATCAGGCCAAGGAGATCTTGGCCCGCTTCGGGGTCCCCATCCCGCGCGGCGGTCTGGCCTACAGCCCCGAGCAGGCGTCCTACCGGTGCACCGAGATCGGCGGGTCGGCGTGGGTGGTCAAAGCCCAGGTGCACACCGGCGGGCGGGGGGCGGCCGGCGGGGTGAGGCTGTGCCACTCTGACCGCGCGGTCGAAGACGCCGCCAACAGCATGTTCGGCCGGCGGCTGGTCACCAGCCAGTCCGGTCCGCGCGGCAAGCTGATCTACCGGGTGTACGTCGAGGAGGCCACCGACGTCGCTCGCGAACTGTACTTCGGCATCGTGCTGGACCGCCGCATCGAGCGGGTAGTGATCATCGCCTCGGCTGAGGGTGGCATGGAGATCGAGGAGCTGGCGAGGAGCAAGCCCGAAGTGCTGGTGCGTACGACCATCGACCCCGCGGCGGGGTTCCTGGAGTTCCAAGGACGGGAGATCGCGTTCGCGCTGGACCTGCAACCAGCGCAGATCGCTGAGGCCAGCCGGATTTTCCGGTGCGCGTACCGAGCTTTCCGAGACCTGGACGCCACCATGCTGGAGATCAACCCGCTGGCCGTCACGGGCAAGGGCAGTATTGTCGCCCTAGACGCCAAGATGGCCTTCGACGACAACGCGCTGTTCCGCCACCTGGAGATCTCCGAGCTGCGCGACCGCAGCCAGGAAGACGCCAGGGAAAGCCACGCCGCTGATCGGGGGCTGGCCTACGTCGGCCTGGACGGCGATATCGGCTGCATGATCAACGGTGCTGGTCTGGCGATGGCGACCATGGATATGATCAAGGTCGCGGGCGGGGAGCCGGCAAACTTCCTGGACATCGGCGGTGGCGCCTCGCCCCAGCGGGTTCTCAAGGCCTTTCGCGCGGTGCTGCAGGACGCCAACGTCAAGGCGATGCTGATCAACATCTTCGCCGGTGTCAACCGCTGCGACTGGGTCGCTGAGGGCATCGTAGCGGCGTTCAAGCAGCTCGACGTCAAGGTCCCGGTGGTGGTGCGGCTAGCCGGCACCCACGTCGAGCAGGGCCAGCGGATCCTGCGTGACTCCGGACTGCCCCTCATCACCGCGGACACCCTGGCCGAGGCCGCCCACAAGGCGGTTGCCGCCGTCGGCGCCAAGGTCGGCTAACCGGCATGGCCATCCTGATCGATGAGCACACCCGCGTGGTGGTGCAGGGCATCACCGGCCGCATCGGGCGTTTCCACACCGAGGAGATGGTCAGCTACGGCACCAACGTGGTCGCTGGCGTCACCCCGGGCAAGGGCGGCGAGCACGTGCTGGGCCGTCCGGTGTTCAACACCATGAAAGACGCCGTGGCCGCGACCGGGGCGAGGGCCTCGATCGTGTTCGTGCCGCCCCCTTTCGCCGCCGACTCCATCATGGAGGCCGCTGACGCCGGGATCCGGTTTTGCGTCTGCATCACTGACGGCATCCCGATGCAGGACATGATGCGGGTCAAGCGCTACATGCGGCGCTACAAGGCCCAGGCGCGGATGACGCTGACCGGGCCCAACTGCGCAGGGACCATCACACCCGGGCGGGCGCTGCTGGGCATCATGCCTGGGCACATCTACCTGCCTGGACGAGTCGGGGTGATCGGGCGCTCGGGCACGCTGGGCTACGAGGCCGCGTCCCAGATGAAGGCGCTGGGCATCGGGATGTCCACTGCGGTGGGTATCGGCGGCGACCCGGTCAACGGAACCTCATTCCGCGACCACCTGGAACTGTTCGAAGCCGACCCGGACACCGACGCGGTGGTGATGGTGGGCGAGATCGGCGGCCCGCAGGAAGCCGAGGGTGCTGACTACGTACGCGACCACATGACCAAACCAGTGATCGCCTACATCGCTGGGCTGTCCGCCCCCAAGGGCCGAAAGATGGGCCACGCTGGCGCGATCGTGTCGGGGGTCGGGGAATCCGCCCAGGAGAAAATGGAGATCCTGACTGCCGCTGGCATCACGATGGTGCCCAACCCGTCGTGCATCGGTGAGACCGTGGCCCGGGTGCTCGCTCAGCACGGCCTGCTTGGTGGTTCTCTTGGTGGCTCTTCAAGGGTGGCCAACCCCCGGGTTGGCCACCCTTGAAGAGCCACCAGTACCGGGGACCAAGAGAACCACTCTGAGCTGCTGGAGGATCGCCGTGGATGAACCCGTCATCGTCGTCACCCGGCGCTGGCCGGCGCCGGTCGAGGAGGAGCTGGTGCGCCGCCACGGCCGCGTGCGGCTCAACCGGGACGACCTGCCGCTCGGGCCCGGGGGGCTGCGCGCCGCGCTGGAGCAGGCCGACGTGGTGCTGCCCACGGTGTCCGACCGGCTGGGCGCCGAGCTGTTCGAAGGCACGCTGCGGACCAAGTTCCTGGGCAACTTCGGCGTCGGCTATGACCACATCGACACCGAGGCCGCGGCCAAAGCCGGGATCGTTGTCACCAACACCCCGGGGGTGCTCACCGACGCCACCGCGGACACCGCGATGACCCTGCTGTTGATGATCGCCCGCCGGGCCGGTGAGGGGGAACGCGAGGTCCGGGCCGGACGCTGGACCGGCTGGCGCCCCACCCACCTGATGGGCGCCGAGGTCACCGGCAAGACCCTGGGCATCCTGGGCATGGGGCGGATCGGGGTGGCAGTGGCCCGCCGCGGGCACTTCGGTTTTGGCATGCCGGTGGTGTTCTACGACCCGGTCGACGTCGAGCCCGACCATGGGATCCCCGGCGCCCGCCGGGTCGGCACCACCGGGGAGGTGCTGGCGCTGGCCGACTTCGTGTCGCTGCACATGCCCGGCGGCGGCGCGAACACCCACCTCATCGACGCCGCGGCACTGGCCCGGATGAAGCCCACCGCGTTCCTGATCAACAGTGCCCGCGGCGATGTCATCGACCAGCAGGCACTGATCGCCGCCCTGCGGTCCGGGACGATCGCCGGTGCCGGACTCGACGTCTACGAGGGCGAACCCGAGATCCCGCACGAGCTGCGTGAGCTGGACAACGCCGTGCTGCTGCCGCACCTGGGCAGCGCCACCCGCCAGAGCCGGACCGCGATGGGCATGCTCGTGCTGAACAACCTGCAAGACTTCCTGGCCGGCCGCGAACCCTCCTGCCGAGTGGCGTGATCCGCAAGCCGACGGAACAAAGCGACCACAGGGCAACGCATGGCCAAGGTGAGCTTGCCATGCAGGACCTGAGCTTCGTGTGGTTGGAGATCACAGGCCGGTGTTCGCTCTTCTGTGATCACTGCTATGCCGACTCCGGACCGAAAGGCACGGAGGGGACGATGCTCCCGAGGGATTGGTTGCGGGTTATCGATGAGGTAGCTCAACTCGGCGGGCGGATGGTGCAGTTCATTGGCGGTGGGCCAACTCTGCATCGCTCGTTGCCGGCGTTTGTGGATCATGCATTGGTCGATGGGTTAGAGGTCGAGGTGTTCAGTAACCTCGTGCACGTGTCGCCGCAGCTGTGGGGTGTCTTCGCTCAGCCCGGTGTGCGGCTGGCCACGAGCTACTACTCCGATAATGCCACCGAGCATGAGGCGATCACCAAGCGCAGGAACAGCTATACCCGTACCAAGGCCAACATCGTCGAAGCGCTGCGCCGGTCGATCCCGCTTAGGGTGGGGCTTATCGAGGTCCAGGATGGACAGCGAGTGGAGCAGGCTCGTGCCGAGTTAGAAGCGCTCGGAGTCACCGAAGTTGGTTTCGACCGGCTGCGTCAAGTTGGGCGCGGAGTGCGGGACCAGCAGCCGAATGTGGAGCAGCTCTGTGGCCGCTGCGCCGACAGGGTAATAGCCATCTCTCCGGACGGCAGCGTGTGGCCGTGCGTCTTTGCTCGGTGGCTTCCTGTCGGCAACGTCCGCGAATCGGCACTACGCGAAATCCTCGATGGTGCGATTCTCGCCACGACTCGTAGACGGCTACGGCGCAACTTTGTCGAGCGCCAGTGTGGACCAGAGAAACAGAAATGTGCACCGGAGTCCCGGTGTGAGCCCTCCTGAAGCGATTGCAAACCGCACTGCCCACCGGGCTACCACTGTGGTCCGAGGTGCACCCCCGACCAATGCTGGCCCGGCTACTACTGCGCACCAGACGGATGAAGTCGTGCTTATTCACAGCGTGACCAGCGACCCCGTGGTGGGGCTTTGAGACACCTGAAAGGTTGACATGGATACGGACATCGACCAGGCCAATGCGCGGTTCCGGGGGTGGATGTGTGAAATCCTGGCGCAGGCCGCCGGGCACTTCTCTCTTACGCTCCTGGGTGACCCCACGTTCGGCTGGCGTGATCGGAGTATCGGCAGCCAGGTCCGCGATATCGATGGTGACCGCTGGCTGCGGGTGGTCACCAGCCACAGCATGTGGGCCAACGGGGAGTTCTGGACCGGCAACCTCGATGCTTCTGCCATCCATGGCGTGCCCAAACCCCGCGTGCTGCAAGTTCACGAATGGACAGAGCAAACTCGGAGTATTCGGGCCGAGCTGATGACCCTCGTACCTGCCCGCATCTGCTCAGACACCCAAGAACTCCGCGACGAACTGGACTTGGCCGACGAATGGTGGACTAGCTTGCGTCACGCACTCGATGTTCTCGCCGTTCATCCAACAGAGCGCGTCGGGGCCACGCAAGAGGGCATCTCACGCCGCCTGCTCGCCTTCTTCGGCGACAAGATCGATCCTATTGTCACTATCTGGAACACGGCGCACGGCGACCTGCAATGGGCCAACCTCACCGCTCCCGAACCGTACCTGCTGGACTGGGAAGGCTGGGGAGTCGCCCCCGCCGGTTATGACGCCGCCACGCTGTACTGTTACTCCCTGCTGGCCCCCGACACTGCCCGCAGGGTCTACGAGACCTTCGCCGACATCCTGGAACCCCCCGACGGCATCCGCGCTCAACTGCATGTGATCGGGCGTCTGCTGCTGCGGGTGGATGGCGGGGACTACCCGGATCTCGCGGAGCCTTTGCACCGGCATGCGCGCCGTCTCCTGCGCGAGTATGGCGGCGGCCGCTGAGTGCCCGCCCTCAGGTGTCGGTGGGCGCTCGGGCTGCGGATTCCGGTCGGGGCTGCTCAGGCTCGGCGGTGAAGCGGGCGGCTTCGCGGACGCATTCGGGGCAGTAGGCGGGGTCGCGGCCGAAGTCGTCACTATTCTCGTCGTAGCACGAGAGGGGCAGGTCCGACGTGGAAATGTCCTCCCCGCAGATGGTGATGTGGATCCCGTAGGTCTGGCGTACCAGGTTATCAGCGGTCAGGAGGTGGAAGACGCCGTCGGGCAAGGGTGCGCTCATCCCAGCCACTCTCCTAGAAGGTGAAATAGTTCGGTGGCGGCGGTGCAGGTGGCGTGGAGCACCCGGCGATTCCGGCGATTGTTCTTCTCCGCGGGGTATGGTGGTTCCGCGGCGGTCTCATGGGTCATGACTGACGATAGTGAACGCGATCAACTCCGCAGGGTCCCGAATCCGGGACGGCCTGGACGGGCTACACTGGCAGGCCAGCCCGGTAGGCCATTCTCCGCAGTTCACGACTGACCGAGTCCCGGCGGGACCGGACAAGCAGTTCCGCGATCACATCCTTGGTGAGCGGATCCCGGCAGAGCCGGTGGGGCGAGATCTCCTCGGAGCGCTGGAAGGCCGCGATCGCATCGTCGCGGCGTCCCCGAACCCGCGCCAGCGCACGGCCGTAGTCGGCCCAGTAGTCGGCCTGCACCAGGCGAGGGAGATACACCTCGGGATGCAGCCCGTCTCCGATGCGGACCGCCTGCTCGTAGTCGTGGGCCTCGAGCAGGCTGAACATGCGCCACAGCCCGACGGTGGTGGGTCCGAAGGCCATGCCGTAGGCGTTGCCTTCCCCCGTGCGCTCGGCGAGTTCCACCGCCTGCTGAAACGGGGCCTCCACGTTCTGCGGGCGAGAGTCCACAACCGCCAGCAGCGACCGGCACAGCGCGAGCGTGCCCGCTAGTTGCATCGACTCCGGGGTGTTGGTGGGCACGGTCACGGCGTCCAGGGCGGCCAGCGCCAGATCGGAGGCCCCCGAGGCGTACGTCACGTAGAACCCACCCCACAACGCGATGCCCAGCGCGGTCGGGGTGTCGAGGCGCTGAGCCGCATCATGCGCTAAGGCTGCGGCCTGCCAGCGCAGATCCCACGAGGCGCCGGCCACCCGCAGCCATCCCACCGTGACCTGAGTGTGCAGGAGGATAGTCAAATCGAGCAGCTCGGCGACGTCCTTACCGGCCGCGATCGAGCTGTGCAGGTCTCGCATCAGAGTGGCCAGTGCTGCACCGACGTCGCCGGGCTTATCACAACGCCAGTGCTCGTCCATCACGGTCGCGACCTTGGCGCGCAACGCCTCTACGGGGAGTACCTGCCCGCCGGGCAGGCGATGGTTGATCGCCATCAGCGCGCGGCGGACCGCTTCGATAGCGGTATCCGCATCCCCGTTGCCTGGCGCGGGTACCTCGACCCTGATCAGCTCAGACGGTGCGACCTGCAGCACCTCGGCCAGGGCCACGATCTCGGAATGGCGATCCAGCGCGGTTTCTCCGCGTTCGATGCGGGAAAGCTCCGACTTGCTCATCCCGGCCAGCCCGGCGACCACCCGCAGCGACTTACCCCGTGCCCGGCGGATCTGGCGCACCCGCCGGCCGATCGTGTGTACGTCCTTGTCAGCGTCCACTCACAGAGATCTCCCTCGCCGCAACCCCTCGCCGATGCCCCGAGGAGCTACCCCCGGGTGGAAACCTCAGCGAAGAGGTGGCTCAAGGCTACGTGGTGGACCCCGTTGCCATCGGATCGAGCCGGCGCGATTGAGTGGGTGCAGCCGACCTGGCCTTGCCTCGTCGACACGCTGTCGAGCGCGGGCCGCCGGAGACCCGGAGTACTCAGCCGATCAGCATCAGAGGTTTGTCGCTGAGTCGGTCACCCAGAAGGTCGTCGAGCAGCTCGGACAAGCTTCCCGGCAGGAGCTTGTCGGGGCAGTGCCGGAGGTCGGTCGCGGACCACCAGCGGCGTTCGATTAGTCCGGCTTTCTCGTTCTCAGTGGGCTTAGGTGGGATCTGCGCCGCGGTGTCAACGGTGCGGGCGAGGAAGACGTGCTTGATGCGGTGGTGGGAGCGGCCCCGGTAGGTGAATCGGGATTCGCGTATCCACAGCTTGCGACCTAGCTCGGGGAGCAGGATTCCGGTTTCCTCGGCGAGTTCGCGGCGGGCGGCGTCGGTGAGGTCCTCTCCGTTGTCCAGGCCGCCGCCGGGTAGCTCCCACCAGTGGTGGCCGGGGGCTTCGGGGTCCCGGGCGTGGAGGAGCAGGACCCGATCGAGGGGATCGAGCAGCAAGACCCGGGCGCCGAAGCGCGGGGTCACGCTGGTGCTGGACATCCAGGTAGGTCCTCGTGCTGGTCGGAAGTGGTAGCCAGCACGAACGCCCGGGTCAGAACAAGGTTGGCTCCAAGCCGGGCTCGCTGATGGCCGGCGTGGCGGGGTCTGAGGTTAGCAGCGGTGCGCTCGCCGTCGTCGTCAGGCGCACGGCGAGTCCGGAGTGATCGGTCAGTCTCGATCCGTCCGGGAGAACGTTCCTGGTCTGGTGGACGTACTCGCAGCCCTGGAGCAGAGGCAGTAGCTGCGGGGAGCAGTGGGCGTGGTCGTAGCGGTAGCCGAGGTCGGGCCGCCGCGCCCAGCTGTGCTCGATCCGCTCAGGGTGCAGATGCCGGAACGCGTCGAGCAGGCCGTGGGTGTCGGTGAGGGATCGGTAGAAGTCGTACTCGAATGGCGCGAACTGCTGGCGGTGTTCGGGCTGGTGACCGGGTTCCAAGACGTTTAGGTCACCCAGCAGCAGCACGGGGATACCGGAGTGAGTGGCGTCCAGCGCGGTGTGGAAGCCCTCGATCCAGTGCTTCTTGCGCTCGGTCTTCTCCAGCGTCGCATCCCGCGAGGGCACGTAGGCGCCAAGCACCCGTAATGGCCCGCTCGTGGTGCCGACGACGACCCCAGCTGCACGAGCCGGTAGGTAGCTGAGTGTTCCGGTGAGCGAATCAGGGGTGGTGGCGACCTTGCTGATGATCATGATGCCGAGTTCGCCGGGGTCGTGCACGGGGAAGGTCACCGAGTAGTTCGCTGCGGTGCACGCCTGGGCCAGCAGCTGGCTGCCGGGGGTGGCTTTGGTCTCGGTGAGCACGAAGATGTCCTCGGGGCGCGCGGCGAGCCACTGGAGTTGCCGGCGGGCCCGCTCAAGGGAGGGAGCGCCGACGTTGAGGGTGATCAGGCTCAGTGACATGCCAGGCTCTTTGCCCCGAGTGTGCGGTGGATGAGGGACACGATCCTGGCAGCGACCGCCTCGGGACCGTCGGTGGTGCAGTCGATGGTCTGCACCGGCCATCCCTTGTCCTGGAAGTCGGCTACGGCGCGGACGTAGAGCGCGGACTCCCGTTCGCTGTTGTCCGCGGCCCGCTCGAAGCGGCTGTGCCGGCCACGGGCTCGGAGCCGGGCATTGATCACCGTGGGATCGCCGGTGAGGATCAAGGACAGGTCAGGCCGGTATACGCCGTAGTTGAGTTGCCACACGATCTGGCTGGGTAGGCCGTCAAGCCCCTGCAGCACCAGAGAGGAGGCGACGTAGCGATCGCAGAGAACGATTTACCCCCTTGCAGGGCGGGTTTGATCTCTGTGTCGAGTTGGTGATGCCGATCCGCGGCGCGCAAACAGGCTAACGACATGCCGCGGTAGGTGTCGGTGCCGTGCCGGGCGAGTTCGCCGAGTTCGGTCCGGGAGGGTTGCCGGGTGCCGTGCACCGCCTGACCCGCGGCGGTGAATAGGTTGATCGTTCTGGTGGCGGCGCTGGACTTGCCGACGCCGCCTGGTCCGTCGAGGGTAATCAGCGTTCCGGGCAGGCGGGGTTGGTCGTCGGTGCGGCTGGTCATGCGGGGATCAGTGGCAGCAGCCGGTGTCCGTCGATGGTGACCGGGCACTGCTCGGTGTCGACGTCGCCGATACGCCCACCGGCGGCGATAACTGCAGCCGGGCAGCCCTTGCCACAGCCGGGACTCAGGGCGCACGAGCCGCAGGTGGAGTTGACGCCGAGAGGGTATCGGTCGTGAAAGTGGTAGTTGTCCAGGCGTTGCGCGATGTCCGGGTCGGTAAAGATGTTGCCAACGATGAACTCGGTGTCGGCGTGCTGAGAGATCGGGGTCCGGGCAGCGAAGACGAGGTAAGGACACACGGTCACCTCACCAGGGGTGAACACGTAGATGATCGTTCCGGCCTCACAGCCGGACAGCGGCTTGCCAACGGTGTTGGGGAGGCGGATGTGCACGATGTCGAGGTCCGGCCCGTCGAACGGTGCGGTCAGCTCGAAGATTTCCTGCATGTGCAGGGTGCTCTTCGCCAGCCGGTGTTGGGACTTGACCCCTCGGCCCATGCTGCCCAGTGGGTTGAGCAGCACGTAGCCTGCCCCGCTGTGCCGGGCGAACTCGCATAACGGAACTTGCCGTGTGAGTCTGCGGCAAAGCCGTCCAGGGAGACGTTGCAGTGCACGCCCAGACGCGCGAGTTCTTCAGTCTGTTCGTCGTTCAGGGTGGTGGCGTTGGTGCAGATCCCGAGATCCATCCCGGCGGCCCGGAACGCACGCACGATGGCGAACAACTCCGCATGTCAGGGTGGGTCAGTCAGTGCCAGAACGAGGAGGCGCGGTGCCGGGCAACACAGACCACGAGGTCGATGCGGCGGGTCTGCTGGCGACCCTGCTGGGCGCTCCGGTCGAGATGCTCGACGTCACCCTCGACCAGTTGCGCACGCTCGCCGTGGTGCACGTGACCGGCACGGCGCAACGGGCCGCACGCGTGCTGGGACGGGAGCAGTCCAGCGTGCAAAAGCAGCTCGATAACCTCAACAAGGCCGCCACCCGCCTGGTAGGCGAGGTGCTGGTGGTCAAACAGGGCCGGGGCAAGGAGTTCTTGTTCACTCCCTCCGGCGAGGAGGCTGCGGAGCTGGCGACCCAAACTCTGCTGTCCTGGACCGACAGCCTGCACCGCAGCAGGCGACGCTTGGGATCCACCGTCACCTTCAGAACCACCGAGTTCACCGTGGAGTTCCTCAGCGCGATCTGGCCTACGTTGCGCGCTGACTTCGAACGCAGGGGCGTGCAGCTCAAGATCGAGCACGTCCGCACCCGCGACCTGTGGCACAAACTCGACGCCAAGCAGGTGGACATGGTGTGCGGCAGCTTCGCCGCCGAGCGCGATCGACCACCGGTACTCGAGTACGACTTTGTCGAATGGCACCGCGAACGCGTCGCGCTGCTCACCAACCTCACCCCGCGCGAGCTGCCCAATACCCCGGTCACCGCGGCCAAGCTGCCCGGCCTACCGCTCCTGGCGCCGACCGCCGGGCTGTTATCGCAATTTCTCGGCAGTTGGTACGGACCCGGCTACCGTGGCATGCTCAACGTCATCGCCGAGATCGACTCCCTCACCTACGGCTTGAACCTGCTCACCGCCGAACTGCTCCATGGATGTCTGCTGACCACCGAACGAGTCGCCGACGCCGCCCTTGAAGGACGCCTGCCCGGCAGGAACCTTCGCAAGATCGACCTTGCCGACGCCTATCAACCGCGCCTGGAGATCGTCACAGGCATCTTCGCCCGCAAAGACGAACGGGAGCGCTATGCCGACGACCATCCGCTGAACCTGCTGTGGAACGCGTTCATCGAGGCGACCCCCACCAGGCCAGTGCCCACCGTCCTGCCGGGCTGACACGGCGGCACCAGAAGTACCAGGGTAGACCGCAATGATGCGACCATGTCCCAGCCGAGGTCCCAGTCGAGTAGTACGGAGGTGATGCCGGGATGGCCGCGCCGGTTCCGGAGGTGTTCTCCCACGTCGGTCCCTGGACGGAGGAGGAGTTCCTCGCTCTGCCGGTGGATCGGCGCCTCGAGCTGCTGGATGGGGCTCTGCTGGTGAGTCCGAGCACGCGGGTTTCTCACCAGCGGTTGTCCTTGCGGCTGTGGGCTGGTCTCGATGCCGTGGTCCCGCCGGGGTTGGAAGTGCTGGAGGCGATCAACGTCCGGGTGGGTCCCGGAAAGATCCTGATCCCGGACCTCGCGGTGCTCACCACCCCCGGGCTCGACCGAACAGTGTGCGACGCCACGGACGTGGCGCTGGTCGTGGAGATCACCAGTCTGGGGAATGCGACGGTGGACCGTGCGGTGAAGCCGCAGCTCTACGCCCAGGCTGGGGTGCCCCATTACCTGCGGATCGAGTTGGGCGAGGAGTGCCCCCGCGGGTTGGTCTACCAGTTGAGCCGGCAGCGTTACGTGCAGGTGGCGTGCGCCGAAGTGGGACAGCCGCTGGTGTTGACCGAGCCGATCGCCGTCACGCTCGATCTCGCCACGCTGGCGGCCACCCCCCGCTGAGCACGGTGATCACTGATCCCCCTGCCTTGCTGCGGGCGATGTTCGACGCGGCGGTGGCGGCTGCGGATCCGCTGCAGCGGGTCGCGGAGTTTCTTCCGCGACCGCCACCGCCACCCGGTCGGGTCGTGGTGGTTGGTGCCGGCAAGGCCTCGGCGCGGATGGCGCAGGCGGTTGAGCAAGCCTGGGACGGTCCGCTGAGCGGGCTGGTAGTCACCCGCTACGGGCATGAGGCGCCGTGCTCACATGTCGAGATCGTGCCGGCGGCGCATCCGGTACCCGACGCCGCGGGCGAGCACACTGCCCGCCGGATCCTGGAGCTGGTCTCCGGGCTGGGGGTGGACGACCTGGTGCTGGCGCTGTTCTCCGGGGGCGGCTCGGCCCTGCTGACGCTGCCCGCGCCGGGGATCACCCTGGCCGACAAACAGGCGATCACCACGGCGCTGCTGCGGTCGGGAGCGTCGATCGGGACGATGAACCTGGTGCGCAAGCACCTGTCGGCGATCAAAGGCGGGCGGCTGGCGGCGGCGGCGTTCCCCGCTGCCACGGTGGGCTTGCTGATCTCCGACGTGCCCGGTGACGACCCCGCCGACATCGCCTCTGGGCCCACGGTGCCGCAGGCCTCAACCCCGGCGCAGGCGCTGGCGGTGCTGGCGGCCCACGGCGTGCCAGTGCCCCCGGCGGTACGAGCGCACCTGGAGCGTGCTCCGGGTTGTCCAGGAGCCGACGACCCGCGGATGGTCCGCGTCACCAACCATGTGATCGCCGCCTCGCAGCAGTCCCTGCAGGCCGCCGCGGCACTGGCCCGGCGGGCCGGGGTGACCCCGGTGATCCTCAGCGACTCGCTGGAAGGCGAGGCTCGGGAGGTCGGGATCATGCTGGCCGGGATCGCCCGCCAGGTGCGCCGCCACCGCCAGCCCGCGCCCGCACCCTGCGTGCTGCTCTCCGGCGGCGAGACCACCGTGACCGTGCGCGGCACCGGGCGCGGCGGGCGCAATGTCGAACTCCTGCTGGCCCTGGCGCTGGCCCTGCGCGGGGTACCGCAGGTGCACGCCATCGCCTGCGACACCGACGGTGTCGACGGGATAGAGGAGGTGGCCGGGGCGCTGGTCGGGCCCGACACCCTGGAGCGCGCCGAGCGGCTCGGGGTGAGCGCCGCAGCCGCGTTGGCCAACAACGACGGACATGGTTTCTTCGCCGCGCTGGGTGATCAGGTCGTGACCGGTCCCACCCTGACCAACGTCAACGATTTCCGCGCCGTCCTCATCACCTGAGTCCTTGGTGTTCACCCCAGCCATTCCGTCAGCGTGTCCCGCAGCACACTGGCCCCGGCCTCATCCAACGTGATCAGGCAGGAGCCGGTGACGTGCGGGTCGAACACCACCGTCCCATCACTCTTGCTCACCATCAAGTTGGCGAAACCTATCGGCCCCCGGTGCAACGCGCAGGTTGCGGGTATGGCCTTGCGACGAGGGCGGGCTGGTCGTCCTTCGCTGGTCATGAGACACCGGTCCTTCGCCAGTCTGCGGCTGGTGCTCGCCGCCGACAGGTCACCCTGGACTGTGGGTCCAACAGCCTGTGGGTCCCAACAGCCTGTGGGTCACCCGCCGGAGGAGGCGCTGCGCCGTTGGCACCGCTGCACGGGTCTCGGCAAGCGGGTCACGGTGGTGTGTCACGCGAGCTACCCGCCAGGTTTGTCACCCGTGTCCCGCTCGCCATGGCTCTTGTGCGCACCGACAAGCGAGGCTGGCTACGTTATCCACCCTCGTGTGATCAAGCTCTTGGGTTCGCTTGTTCAGAGCAAGAGTCGCGCTCACCAACACAAAACGCCAGCATGACCACTCATTCGGGCGGCTGTCTGGTCACTCACGGTCCGCCAGCGCGGGGATGACGCTGCGCAGCGACTTGACCCCGAGGGGTGGTGAAGAGCTGGTTACTTGGCGTAACCTGATCGACGTGGGGGTCATCGCCGTATCCCAGCACCTCGCTGCGGTGTTGGTCACCGGCCTGCTCGCCGGGGGGGTGTCCTGCTCTGCTGTGCAGGGGGGTCTGCTCACCGGATTGATCATTCGGCAACACGCAGCCCCGACGAGTGTCCGGCCCACGTGGCGTGGTCAGTTCGGTGACGACCTCATCCCGGTGGGTGGGTTCCTGGCCGGCAAGGTCGTGTCGCACTGCCTGCTCGGCGCGCTGCTGGGAGCCTTGGGAGGCGTGGTGCAGCTCTCGATCGGGGCCCGAACCACGCTGCAGATCGGTGCCGGACTGTTGATCATCACGTTGGGTCTCGCCCAGCTCCGGGTGCCGGGTTTTCGCGGAATTGTCCTTGAGCCTCCGGTGTCCTGGGCGAAGCTGGTTCGTGGCCGGGCCCGCTCGACCGCGGCGCTGGCGCCGGCGCTGCTCGGGCTGGCCACGGTACTCATCCCGTGTGGGGTGACGCTGTCGGTGGAGGCTCTGGCGTTGACTTCTGGATCCGCGCTGGCCGGTGTGGCCACCATGGCGGCCTTCGTGCTGGGCACCAGCCCGCTGTTCACGGTGCTCGGTTACGCCGCCCGCAAGGCCGTCACCGTATGGCGCGGACGGCTGGCCGTGCTCACCGGTTTGGTGGTGCTCGCGCTCGGGTTTGGCACCCTCAACGCCGGTCTCGAACTGGCCGGCTCCCCGCTGGCGGCGAGCCGGATCGCTCACGCGGTCGGCTTGGGGCACCCGGCATCGGAGACCTCGACGGTGTCCACCGTGCACGGGCACCAGCTGGTGGTGATCACCGCGAGCACCGCCTACCACCCCAGTACGGTGCAGGTCCGCGCTGGTGTCCCGACGACGCTGGTGGTGCGTTCGGAGAACGCGCAGGGTTGCCTCCGGTCGTTCCTCATCCCCTCCCGTAATGTGCAGGAGATCCTGCCGGCCCAGGGGGAGTCCCGCATCGAGCTCGGCACGCTGCGACCCGGCCAGCTTGACTACGCCTGCGGGATGGGCATGTACACCGGCATGATCACGGTTGTCTAGGGGAGGAGCACCACGGTGTCGATCACGACGCACACCTTCCGGGTGGAGGGCATGCACTGCGGCAGCTGCGCGTTGCTCATCGACGACACCCTGAGCGACCTCCCGGGGGTGCGAAGCACGCAGACCACGGTCAAGCCCAGCCACAGCACCGTTGAGCTTGCGGCGACCCAGACCAGCCCTGAGGACGTCATCGCCGCGATCGCCACTCTGGGCTACCGCGCTGAAGAGTTCCTGTGATTACGCTCAGGCTCACGAGGGCACGCCTGCCGGCGTGGTCGCTTCGGTGGCGATGCGGTGCACAACCGGCAGCAGGTCGGTGTCGCGCAGCGCGGTGAGGAACACGGCGGCCACCCGGTGCTGGCGGTCGAGCACGATGGTGGAGGGCACCACGCTGCGCGGATAGCCGGCCAGCGCCAGCAGCGACCGGCCCGGCGGGTCATAAATCGACGGGTAGGTGATCCCGAGATCGCGCACCAAGTCCTGGGGTGCGCTGCGGACCTCGTCCCGCACATCAATGCCCACGAACTGAGTTCCAGAGCCCTTGGTCTGGTCGTAGACGCGTTGCAGACCGGGCATCTCCGCCCGGCAGGGCCCGCACCACGAGCCCCAGATGTTGAGCACCACCACCTTGCCGGCATAGCTCGACAGTCTGATCTGCCTGCCCGGCTCCAGCAGGTCCTCACCGGCCAGTTCGGGGATCGTGCCGCGGGACTGCGGCGGATTGTAGAAAATCTTCGTCTGCCCGCCCGGTGAGACGAACTGGAAGTCCCCACCCCGGGCCACGGCACCGGTGCCCGTGGCGCAGGCGGCGAGAACCAGCAGCGCGGTGAGGGCGACGATAACCCAGCACCAAGCCGTGCGCCCCATGTTCCCTCCTTGCGGTGCTGCCGTGAACTCGACCTCACCGACGTTGTGCGGCCCCCGACACGTCGGTCTCGTCGAGTTCACGGCTCCGGTTCTGGGCACTGAACTCAGCGCGCAACCCGGGCAACAACTGATCTCGGGCGGGCAACTGCGGCCTCGCGGTCAGCGTCCGTGCGGCGTCCCACATGGTACCCAGCTCCCCTCCGGCTGAACGGCAGTCATATGGTCTGCGAGCGGGGAGAAAAGCTGGCAGGATTGGCGACATCGATCGGCCCAGATTGCTCGGTCATCAGAGTATATCCGATGTCCATGTGCGTTTCATCCCGATCTGTCGATGACTCTGGAACAGGGTTGAGATAATCATGGGTTGAGATAATGATAAATTGAGTTTTTGCAAGCGGGTTGCGGTCCATCCTATCCGCTGTCCCGCGGCAGCCGCCCACCAGCCTGCGGCAACAAGGCCATCTCTGTGTAACGATCAGTTCATGGATCTTGGGCTTGCTGGTCGCGTGTTCGTTGTTGGTGGCGGAAGCGCGGGACTGGGTTTCGCCACCGCTCGCGTGCTGGTGGCCGAGGGTGCGCGGGTTGTCATCGTCGGCCGTCGTGAGCAGCGCGTGGACGCTGCGGTTACCGAGCTCGGCGTGGAGTCTGCCGCTGGCTACGCCGGTGACCTGGCTCACCCCGCCGTCACCGCCAACGTCATCGAGACCGCGGTAGCGTGCTTCGGGCGGCTGGATGGCGCTCTGGTCAACACCGGAGGTCCGCCCCGCAGCACGCCGATAACGACGACGGATGAGGCCTGGCGCCAGGCGTTTGACTCAGCCTTCCTCGCCCCGGTGCGGTTGGCCCGCGAGGTCAGTCTGCATGCCCGGCGCAATGACGTCGAGGGCGCGGCGATCTGCTTTGTGTTGTCAATCTCGGTCCGAAGCCCTCTTCCGGGCCTGACGATGAGTAACGGGCTCAGACCCGGCCTGGCCATGCTGGTCAAGGATCTCGCGGACGAACTCGGACCCCCGCCGAACTCGGTGCGCGTCACCGGTGTGCTCCCCGGCTCATTCGCCACCGCACGTTCCGGGAACACCGACACCCCGGTGCGGCAGGGCGACAGATTCGCCGCAGTCCCGCTCCGCCGTATCGGAGATCCACTGGAGCTAGGCAGGGTGGCAGCGTTCTTGCTCAGTCCGGCCGCCGCTTACGTCACCGGCACGGTGGTCGCCGTGGACGGCGGCGCCTGCCGGGCACTGTAGGGGCCAAGGATAGTCTCCCCGGAAGCGTCCCAGGGATAGTGTCACTAGGGTGGCTGCAGATCCGTTAGCTTTGCTGGTGGACCTGCCCGGAGTCGGGGAAGCTGTCACCCGCGTTCGCGAGGCGGTGAGCGCGGTGCACCGGCACCCCGCTCACCGGCGTCACTGGCCGGCCACCGCAGCCGAGGCGTCGGTGCGCGCGGCCCAGGCTTCGGCCGCGCTGGACGGTGGTAGTCCCACGTTGCCCCGCGACGGGTCGGTGCGCGACCCGGTGCTGGCTGGCGCGCTGCGGGTGGCGCAGGCCCTGAACGGGCTGTTCGGCACCTGGCAGCGGGCTCCGCTGCAGGTCCTGGCCAGGTTGCACGTGCTCGCCGCCGCGGATCTCTCGCCCCAGCCAGCGCTGGGCCGGCCGGACCCCTCGCGCGACATCACCATCCGGCTCGACGGGCTGGCTCAGCTTGTCACCGAGCGCGGCCGGGTAGTGGCGCCGGTGCTCGTCTCGGTGGTGCACGGCGAACTGCTGGCGCTGGCCCCCTTCGCGCAGGGCAACGGTGTCGTCGCCAGGGCCGCAGCTCGGCTCACCGTCGTGTCCAGCGGGCTGGATCCCCAGGGACTCCTCGTGCCGGAGGTCGCCCATCTGCGTCGCGAGCGCGAGTACCGGGCCGCTGCGGCCGGCTTCGCCAGCGGCGGCGCGGAGGCAGTCGGTGGGTGGATCGTGCACTGCTGCACCGCGCTGATCGAGGGAGCGCAGGAGGCTCTCACGATTGCCACAGGTGCCGGCTGAGTCGATCGCGGAGGGAATGACGGCGGCGTTGCTGGAAGCCCATCACAAGCTTCCAGCAACGCCGCAGCCTACACGTACTGCCGGGGTACCAAGCGTGCAACTCGTGTCGTACCCAGTGGTGTCTCGGCGCCCGTGTCCCCAGAAGACGCGGTACGCAGACCCTTGACGACAAGCCTCCCGCGGCGTGCTGCGCGTGGGGTGCCCGGCATCCGTGCCCGGAGCCCTAGGAGGGGTGGACGGTACTTCTCTGCCGCACCGCCCCTGGCCTTCCAGAGGTCCGTGCCGTTATGTCTACTCCGCGACCGGAGGCACAGCAAGAGGCCCGATCAGGGATATCACTTTGGCTACTCTGCGTACCAACGAAGGGTTAGGGTCACCCACAAGGGATTAGGCAAGAGTCCATTGGGTCGGTTCAACGCTGCCGTCGCCGTAATCCGTACCAGGCGACACCGGCAGCGGCCACCGCCCCCAACCCTACGGCGGCGGCGATCTGCGCACCGGAGGGCGCCGGGATCCGGGTCCGCAATGACACCGGGTTGGAGAATGTGAGCACCGGCCAGCCCCGCTGCAGCGCCTCCCGGCGCAGCGCCCGGTCCGGGTTTACTGCCGTCGGGTGGCCGACCGCCTCCAGCAGCGGCAGATCCGTGATCGAGTCGGAGTAGGCATGGCAACGTTGCAGGTCATAGCCCTGTTCCTCGGCTAGCTGCCGGGCGGCGAGCGCCTTGTTTTCTCCCGCGCAATAGAACTCCACGACGCCGGTGTAGCGACCCTCGTGGGTCACCATGCGGGTGGCCACAGCGTGCGTTGCGCCGATCATCTGGGCGATGGGCTGTACGACCTCTGCCCCAGAGGACGACACCACGACGATGTCCTCCCCTCGCTGGTGGTGTGCGTCGATCAGCTCGGTTGCCTCGGCGTAGACCAGTGGGTCGACCACGTCATGCAAGGTCTCCTCGACGATCGCTGTCACCTGGGCGACGTCCCAGCCGGTGCACTGCGCGGTGATGTGAGCGCGCATCCGCTCCATCTGCTCGGCATCGGCTCCGGCCAGCAGATACATGAACTGGGCATAAGCGCTCTTGAGCACCGCGCGTCGGTTGATCAAACCCTCTTGAAAGAACGCACGGGAGAACACGAACGCACTGGACTTCGCGATGATGGTCTTGTCCAGGTCGAAGAATGCCGCGACGCCTGAGGAATCCAAGCCCGAAGAGCTCACGGCGGGCAGCATAGGAGGCAACGTCCGTGGTGGGAGGAGCCCCATGGTGGCCGATCGGCATCTGGGATGCCCACCAGCGACCGGGCAGCGACACGGGGGACACGGAGAACGACCGGCCGCCGCCGACCCGCCGCCGACCCGGGAGTGGAGGGGGTATGCTCCCCCAGCCGGCTGGTGGAGCCGGACGAGTGCCAGCCCGGTGCCCCCCCTGGGCTGACACTCGTGGACGGCCCCCGCCTTTGTGGCGGGGGCCGTTTCTTATCGAGTTGGATCCTCCGTGATGCGCCGGGTTATCCACACCCCTCTGAGTGTCCACATGTTGATCACAGCGTGGTCGTCGGAGCGGCTGGCGATAGGTGACAGTGGCCTTGGATGCCCCGGGCAGCACGGGGCCGGCAGCCGCGGGGGCAACAGTGAAGACAAGCGGTGGGAAGACAAGCGGTGGGAAGACAAGCGGTGGGAAGACAAGCGGTGGGCGCTCACCCGCCCGACATCCAGTAATGATCATGGAGTCGGGTGAACTGGCTGATGAAGTCACCCGGCTTGCCGCCGCAGCGGGGTGCGATCCACATCGGGTCACTGACCTCGAAACGGTTCGAGAACAATGGAGCTGCGCCCCGCTGCTCCTGCTGGACGTTGACGCGGCCGCGGCTAGCGCCAACGCCGGCCTACCCCGCAGAGACGGAATAGTGATCGTCTCTGCGGACGGCGACGCGAAGGCTTGGCAGTGTGCCGTAGCGGTGGGTGCCCAGCACGTAGCCGTGTTGCCGGACGCGGAAAACTGGCTGGTGGGCGCGCTGGCTGATGCTGTGGAGTCGCCGGCCGAGCCCGGACGAGTGTTGGCTGTGCTCGGCGGGCGCGGTGGTGCCGGGGCGTCGGTGTTCGCGATCGCCGTCGCGGTGGCGGCGGCCGGATCGGGACGTCACGCCATGCTGGTTGACTGCGACGCACTGGGCGGCGGTCTGGACCTCGCCCTGGGCGCCGAGAACACGGACGGGCTGCGCTGGTCCGGGCTTGCGTTGGGGGATGGTCGGGTGCCGGCCGCGGCACTGCACGCGGCACTGCCCACGCCGCAGGTGGGCGGCCGGGGCGGGCTCACCGTGCTCTCCTGCGACCGGAACGGGCCGGGGCCAGCCGGGGTCGCGGTGCGCACGGTGTGCGATGCCGGCCGCCGCGCCGGGGAGACGGTGGTGTGCGACGTGCCCCGGCATCCCTGCGAGCCGGGTACCGCGGCGTTGGAGATCGCAGATCTGGTGGTGCTGGTCGTGCCGGCAGAGGTACGAGCCTGCGCGGCGGCGGCGACGGTCGCGGCGCGCGTGCTGCGTTACGGGGTTGCGCTGCAGGTGGTGGTGCGGGGACCGGCACCGGGCGGGATCACTCCCAGCGACGTCAGCCGAGCCTTGGACCTGCCGGTGCTCGCCGCCATGCGCCCGCAGCCCGGGTTGGCCGGTGCGCTGGATCGGGGTGCGGTGCCGGGTCGCGGTCGGGGACCGTTGGCCACCGCTGCCCACCAGGTGCTGGCGGTGCTCGACGGCTCGGGTCGGTCACTGACGGCTGGGCCATCGAATCGGTCACTGGGCAGGGCGGCGTGACCACGTCGGCGCACCAGGCTGGCACTGGCGCGGCCCCGACGCTCTCAGGACAGCTGGTCGACCGGGTCCGGCACCGGCTGGCCGCCACGGGTGCGGCGGTCACTCCGGGCGCGGTAGCGGCAGCGGTGCGGGCCGAGTCCGATGGCGTGCTGGCCGATCTGCAGGTGCTCTCGGCACTGCGCGAACTGCAGCAAGAGCTCGTCGGGGCCGGCCCGCTGGAAGGATTACTGGCCGATCCAGAAACCACCGATGTGCTGGTCAGCGCGCCCGACCAGGTGTGGGTTGAGCAGGCCGGAACATTGCGTCGCACCGAGGTGCGGTTCGCCGACACCGACGCGGTGCGCAGGCTGGCCCAGCGGCTAGCGTTGGCTGCGGGGCGTCGCCTGGACGACGCCTCGCCCTACGTCGATGCTCCGCTGCCCGGTGGCGTCCGGCTGCACGCTGTGCTGCCGCCGATCGCCACCGGCTGCACCTGCATCTCCCTGCGGGTGCTGCGGCCGGCCACCCATGGGCTAGACGCGTTGCAGAAGGTGGGCAGCGTGTCACCCGAGGCTGGCAGGCTGCTGCGGGCCATCGTCACTGCCCGGCTGGCCTTCCTCGTCGTCGGCGGCACGGGCAGTGGAAAAACCACGTTGCTCGCCGCCTTGCTGGGCTGCGTGCCAGCTGGCGAACGGATCGTGTGTGTGGAAGAAGCTCCCGAACTAGCGCCGAGGCACCCGCATGTGGTCCGGTTGGCCACCCGACAGCCCAACGTCGAGGGCGCTGGCGAGGTCACGCTCCGCGACCTGGTGCGCCAGGCGCTGCGAATGCGCCCGGACCGCTTGGTGGTCGGGGAGGTGCGGGGGGCGGAGGTGTGCGAGCTGCTCGCCGCCCTCAACACCGGGCACCAGGGGGGCGCCGGAACCCTGCACGCGAACTCCCCAGCCGAGGTGCCCGCCCGGCTGGAAGCGCTGGCCGCGCTGGGTGGCATGGCGCGCCACGCCTTACACAGCCAGCTCGCCGCTGCCGTGCACGTGGTGCTGCACGTCGTGCGACGCGACGGGGCGCGGGTCCTGGCGGCCGTGGGCGTGCTGCACCGCGATGACGACCTGGTTCGCGTGCTCCCGGCCTGGCAAGACGGGTGTTGGGGACCGGGGCGGGATCGCCTGCACGAGCTGCTCGGCGGTGTGGCGTGCTGAGCCTGGCGGTCGCTGCGTTGGCGGGTGGGGTGCTGTGCTGGCCGGCCCGGGCGGGTCGCAACCGACTCCCCGAGCCGCACCCGCGAGGGATGAGAGCCCACGTGGTCACGGCCAGGAGAAGCTGGGCTGCGCGGCGGTGTGGCCTCGTGCTGCTAGCCCTGGCTGCGGCGATTGGTGCGCTGTTGGCCGGCCCAGGTGGCTCGCTCGCCGCCGCCATCCTGGCCGGCACCGCCACTGTGCACTGGCGGGCTGGCCAGGATCGTCGAGCCGCAGCCACGGCGGCCACCGGACTCTCCGATGCCCTCGGGGTACTGGTAGCGGAACTGCGGGCCGGCGCCCATCCCGGCGACGCGCTCAGGGCGGCCGCTGGCACCCCCGCCGAAAGGCCCCCCGGCGTGCCTTTTGATGTTCTCCGGGCACTGGCCGCGGCGGCCGCTGCGGCCAGCCTCGGCGGCAACGTTCCGACGGTGCTGCGCAGTGCGGGTCCGGCGCCGTTGCGCTCGTGGTTGGATCGGCTTGCCGATGCGTGGTCGCTGGCCGACCGCTACGGGATCCCACTCGCGGACCTGCTCGACGCTGTCCGTTCCGATACCGAGCATCGGGTGCGCTTCGCTACCGAAGTGCAGGCCCGGCTCGCTGGCCCTCGGGCGAGCGCATCGGTGCTAGCGGGGCTGCCGCTACTCGGGCTGGCGCTGGGCCAGGCGGTGGGTGCCGCTCCGTTGCGGGTGCTGTGCCAGACCTCGGTGGGGCAGATCCTTCTCGTGATCGGCACTGGTCTGGCCTGTGCCGGCGTGCAGTGGAGCGCGCGGCTGGTGTCCGGGGCGGTGCCAGCATGACGGCGCAGCTGGTGGCGATCCTGCTGGCGGCGGCGTTGGTGATGGCACCCGGTCCGGCGGGATCTCGGTCGAGGTTGCCGTCGAGAGTGCGGGGGTCGGCTACGGCCGCCTGTGCCGACCCCGCCTCGGACGCTCGCTGGGTGGCAGGACGCTGGGTCGCTCGGTGGGCACGACGCAGCGCCAGCAGCGACGTCGAGCCGCTGGCACTGGCCGGGGCGTGGGAGCTGCTCGCGGCCTGCCTGCGGGCCGGAATGCCCGTCCCCGTCGCGGTGCGCGCGGTCGCTGAGGGGCTCGGCGCTCCGGCCGGGCCCGCGTTGCACCGGGTCGCGGAGCTGCTCGCGCTGGGCGCTGATGCCACGCAGGCCTGGCAGCCCGCCGTGGAATGCGCCGCGACGGCGCGGTTGGCACAGGCTGCCCGGCGCAGCGGTCACAGCGGCACCGCGCTTGCCGAGTCACTCACCCGGCTGGCCGCGGAGGTGCGAGCGGGTGCCCGGGAGCACTCCGAAGCCCGAGCGCAGCGGGCTGGGGTGCTCATCGCGGCCCCGCTCGGGCTGTGCTTCCTCCCCGCTTTCCTCGCGATCGGCATCGTGCCGGTGCTGATCGGGCTGGCTACTGGCCTGATGCGGCAGTGGTGAGACGGCGCCTTGCGGGACAAACAGGGATTTCCCTCGATAGATAAGGAGTTGCCCAATGATGGTCGAACGCGACACAGTGCTGCTGCGGCGGTGGTGGCGACTGATAGCCACCCGACTGGCCGGTGCGGTTTCCGGCGAGGCGGGCATGAGTACTGCCGAGTACGCGATCGGGACGATCGCCGCAGCGGCCTTTGCGGCGGTCTTGTACAAGGTAGTGACCGGTGACATGATCGTCAACGGGCTTACCGACCTGGTGCAGCGCGCCCTGTCGGTGAAGTTCTGATGTCTCGCTGCGGCCGAGCCGGCACAGCGACTACTGGCGATCGAGGCACGGTCACCGTGGAGGCCGCGCTCGCTCTGTGCTCGCTGGTCGTTGTGCTCGCTCTGGTGCTGGCCGCAGTATCGGCGGTGGCGGCGCAGTTGCGTTGCGTCGACGCCGCTCGGGAGGCTGCCCGGCTGACCGCGCGGGGCGAGCAGGACCACGCCGAGGACCTCGCTCGGCGGATCGCCCCGCGCGGTGCGATGGTGACGGTGACCGTTCGCGGTGACGAGGTCACCGCGCGGGTGTCGGCGAACCCGGTGGCGGGACTGCTGCCCGGGATCGAGATCGGAGCCGAGGCGGCAGCGGTTCTGGAACCGGCGGTACGGCAACCTGGGAACGCGCCATGACGGCAGGCATCGACGACGACCGGGGAGTGGCGACGGTGTGGGCGGCCGGGGCCATCGCGGTGCTGGTCAGCATGGCGATGTTCGGGGTGTACCTGGGCGAAGCGGCGGTTACCCGTCATCACGCCGAGTCGGCGGCTGATCTGGCCGCGTTGGCGGGAGCCGCTCAGGTGATCGGCGGTGAGCAGTATGCCTGCGCCCAGGCTCGCCGGATAACCGACCGGATGCACGTCCGGCTGGTGTCCTGCCAGGTCCACGACTGGGACGTGCTGGTGGACGTCGCAGCTCAACCACCCGGGTGGCTCGGCAGTCTCGGAGCCGCCACCGCTCGAGCCCGTGCCGGGCCGGTCGCATCGTCATCGCGCCATAGCGACGAACGCGCAGCGATGGCCATGACGGCGGCCTGCGTTGAGGGCTCCGAAACAACTGTCCCTACTCCCGGAGTAGTCCGGGGCGACGGATACCCTGAAGGCACGTCCAGCTGAGGAGAAGCGGCCGTGGCGGCGTCCGGCGAACACATCAAGGCACTCGTGCGTAGCCACGCTGCCGGTGATGACGCTGCCTTCTATGCGGTTGCACTCCAGGTCGCTGCAAAGGCTGCGCGACAGGGGCACGGAACGCTCGCTAACGAGCTAAAGCAGACCATTGAAGCTGCTCGAAGCCAACCAGTTGCGGACAAGGTCACAGCGATCGCGCGGCCTCGTGGTGACCTGTCCGAGCTGGTTACCGCTGCGTTCCCAGAGGTGAGGCTCCGCGACCTGGTCGGACCTCAACCCTTAAAGGAAGCTGTCGCCAGAGTCCTGCATGAGCAGCGGCAACGGCAGGCCCTGCTCGATCACGGGTACACCCCAGCGCACCGGCTCCTGCTAGAAGGGCCGTCAGGGACCGGCAAGACGATGACTGCGGCGGTGATTGCTCACGAGCTGTCGTTACCGCTGCTTACCATCCGGTTGGACAGTTTGCTGAGCAAGTATCTCGGTGAGACTGCCAGTAAGCTCCGGACGGTATTTGATGCCGCCGCGACTCAGCGCGCGGTGTACCTTTTCGATGAATTTGACGCGCTCGGTGGGCATCGAAGTGGTAACGACGTCGGTGAGGCACGCCGGATCTTGAATTCTTTCCTGATCTTCCTAGAACAGGCCAGCGCCGAGAGCATCATCGTGGCGGCTACAAATCACCGGTCAATCCTTGACCACGCGCTGTTCCGCCGCTTCGACGTCGTGATCAAATACGGGTTGCCGGACGCTGCCCACGCTTCGGAGGCCATGAAGGCTCGCCTCGGTGCGATGGGGCGGGGAATCCGTTGGGCCTCGGTCGGCGAGAAAGCGTCGGGGCTCAGTCACGCGGAACTGGTCAAAGCCGCAGAGACAGCAGCTAAGCAGGCCATCCTGCGGGGCGAGCAGCGCGCCGCTGCAGCTGACCTGAACGACGCGCTGCAAGCCCGTCGATCGGCTCTCGGTGAGTGAGCCGACAGGGCCGCTGGCGCATCTGAGTGTCACCAACCGCGCCGAAGACCGTGATTTTCATCGTCGCGGGGGCGGGGACCCTCGAATTCGTGATGTCGAACGACGAGCTCACGGCGGCAAGCTCAGTGGAGGCCTTGAGAGTTCGTTCGACCAGGCAGAGACCGAACGTGCGGCAGCCGACGATGACGAGCTGAGTGGCCGTAATGAAATAACTTACTCGATCGGGTGAATTTTTTGGCCGTGTCGCGCGTCGTCCCACCTGATGCGATGAGCCCGTGAAAAAATCGACACTGTGACCACCGATGGCGACGAGAAGTTCCGGGCAATGCAAGCACGCTTGGCGGATTTGCTACCGCGACTGAACGAACGCGATCGCCGTTT